>Ga0315298_1001417_pt1 | contig 43891 bp, 54 predicted proteins | sample WHS_1_MG_FD_203077 | JGI IMG/M metagenome (GOLD analysis project Ga0315298, IMG submission 203077) | Extremophilic microbial mat communities from Washburn Hot Springs, YNP, Wyoming, USA - WHS_1_MG | ecosystem: Environmental > Aquatic > Thermal springs > Hot (42-90C) | place: USA: Wyoming... | reverse complement strand
AGTATAATTTGATGAAACGGAAAATTTCATAGAAGGGAGCATTAATCTTGAAAAATTTATCTGCTGAGCAGATAAGAAGTGAATTTCTTGAATTTTTCAAATCAAAAGGGCACGAAATCCTTCCAAGTATTTCTCTTATACCTGATGATCCACAATTGCTTTTCACCGTTGCTGGGATGGTACCTTTTAAAAAGATTTTCTGGGGTCTTGAGGATCCAAAATATTCAAGAGTTGCAACCGTTCAAAAATGTATAAGAACGAATGACATAGAGAATGTTGGGCGAACTCCGAGACATCACACATTTTTCGAGATGCTTGGAAATTTTTCTTTTGGCGATTATTTCAAAAAAGAGGCGATAGAGTATGCTTGGGAATTTTTAACTACCAACCTTGAAATTCCCGAGGATAGACTTTGGGTATCGATATACAAAGATGATGATGAAGCCTTCGATATATGGACAAAAATCATAGGTCTTGATCCAAAAAAAATAGTCAGAATGGGAAGAGAGGATAATTTCTGGGGGCCGGTCGGGCCAAGTGGCCCCTGTGGACCTGATTCGGAGATATTTTACGATCTTAGAATTCCTGTCAAAGAATGTCCCGATCCGGATAAGTGCACACCGGAATGCAACTGCAACAGATTTTTAGAAATATGGAATCTTGTTTTTACAGGTCTTTATCAGGATGAAAATGGAAACCTTGGAGAATTGAAAAGGAAGAACATAGATACAGGGATGGGCCTTGAAAGAATTGCTTCCGTTTTGCAGGGAGTTAGAAGCAATTTTGAAACGGACCTTTTCATGCCTTTGATCCATAAATCTGAGGAAGAATTTTCTGTGAAATACGGCAGAGATAATGGCACAGACATATCTATGAGAATAATAGCGGATCACGCAAGATCTGCGACTTTTTTGATAGCCGACGGTGTCTCTCCTTCAAACACGGAACGCGGATATGTGCTCAGGCGCTTGATAAGAAGGGCTGTAAGGTACGGAAAATCCATAGGTGCCCGTGATACTTTTCTTTACAGATATGTACCCGTTGTGGAGAGCGTAATGGGCAAAAGATATCCCGAAATCGGGATGAGAAAAGATTTTATCATGGAAACCATAAAATTCGAAGAGGAAAGATTTTTGAAAACTCTTGATCAAGGTCTTGCGCTTGTTGAGAAAATACTTTCTAATTCTTCAAAAATATCAGGTGAGGATGCGTTCAAACTTTATGACACTTACGGTATGCCCCTGGACATCTTGCTCGATATGGCGTATGAAAAAAAAGCCACCGTTGATGTTGATGGCTTTAGCAAACTTATGGAAGATCAAAAGAGAAGATCGAGAGAAAATCTTGGCCTTCAGTCTTTTGTGGATAGCATTTACGAATCTCTTTCAAATGTTAAAACTGAATTCGTTGGATATGAAAATCTTAAATCTTTTTCAAAAGTCATCGCCATGATTTCAAATGGAGAAGAAGTTGGCAGTGTAACGGCAGGAAACGAAGCCGAGGTTATCTTCGATAAAACTCCTTTTTACGCTGAAATGGGAGGACAGGTTGGGGATTCCGGCAGATGTGAATTCAAAGATGGAAGTGCGACCGTCACGGATACTTACAAAAGAAGTACACTCCATTTGCATAAGGTAAAGGTTAACAGCGGAACTTTGCGAGTTGGAATGGAAGTTGATCTGACGGTTGATTTCGACAAAAGAATGGCCATAGCGAGAAATCACACGGCCACACATTTACTTCAGGCAGCACTTCAAAAAGTACTTGGAGATCATGCGAGGCAAGCGGGATCCTACGTTGGTCCCGATAGGCTAAGGTTCGATTTTACTCACAATGCTTCACTTACAGATGAAGAAGTCGGTAAGATCACTATGCTTGTCAATTCTGAAATTTTAAAGGCGACGCCTGTTCAAGTCAAGGTAATGTCTCTTGAAGAGGCCAAAAAAATGGGCGCAATGGCACTCTTTGGAGAAAAATATGGTGATGAAGTTAGAGTCGTGATTGTCGATAACTTCAGTAAAGAATTGTGTGGCGGTACTCACGTTTCAAATGTCGGTCAGATAGGCGGATTTTTCATTTTAAGCGAAAGAGCGATATCTTCCGGAATCAGAAGAATAGAATCTATAACTGGATTGAACACAATCGAATTACTGTCCGCCTACAAAAGTACACTTTCAGAGATTTCAAAAAATCTTCAGTGTACTCAGGATGAAGTGGATCAGAAGGTAAAGATCGTCATAGAGGAGAATCAAGCACTGAGATCGGAAAATAAAAACCTCAGAAAAAAAATCATCCTTGAAGAATTGAAAAAGGAGATAGCACACGCCACTTCTAACAACAAAAAATTTCTTGTTTTCCAAACGCACGATCTCGATCCCGCGGATTTGAGAGACATTGCGGATGATGCCGTTAAAACATTTTCGACCGGTCCAGTGATCCTGATTCAAGAAAACGGTGAAAAAGTCACAATGATAGTCAAATCGACAAATGGGAAGGCAAATGATGTGGCATCGATCGTTTCAAAGACATTCGGTGGAAAAGGTGGAGGACGTTCTGATATGGCACAAGGTGGATGGAATGGAAAAATCGAAATTGAAAAAATAAAATCTATTCTTTCAGAGGTATTGAAATGAAAGCCTTTCTTTTTGATCTTGATGGTACTTTGCTCTTATCCGACGAAGAAATTTTTTACAACAGGTATTTTGAACTCGTCGGTCAGGAATTCAAAGATGTGGTTAATCCAAAAGCACTCATAGATGCGATACAAGAAATCATAGAGAACATGATCTTTGACGGCGGAAATGAGAATAATTATCAGAGGTTCATGGAAAAGATATCTCAAAAATTTGGCAAAAAAGCTCTGGAATTCGAGAAAAGGTTTGATGTTTTCTATTCTAACAATTTTAGGTTGCTTAAACCACTTACAAAGCCAAACAATCGCCTGATAAATCACATGCGTGCCCTGTCTGGAGTGAAAGTGCTTGCAACAAATCCGATCTTTCCGGAAATAGCGATAAAAGAGAGGATGAAATGGGCGGGCCTTGACGATGACGATTTTGCGCTTGTGACTTTCATGGAAAATTCTCATTATCTCAAGCCTAACCCAAAATATTTTCTCGAGATATGTGAAAAGATAAAGGTTGATCCTCAAAATTGCACCATGATGGGAAACGATCCGAAACTCGATGGTGCGTGTGAGAAAGTTGGGATTAAGTTCGTTTTAGTTGGAGAAGACGGACGTTTTTGATCATTTTTCTGCCATTTCTCTTAATTTTTTTGATTGACTTTCGTCGCTCTCTATTACAACCAGTATATCTCCGGCATTTATAACGGTTGAAGGATCCGGGTTGAATTTGAAATCTGTACCATTTTGTATTGCCACGATGAGTAATCCTGTTTCTTTTCTTATATTCGAGTCGTTCAACGTTTTGCCGACGAGGTTACTTCTTACGTTGACAAGTATTTCTTCCATCTTAAGATGAATGTTGTCCGATTGATGAATTATATCCATGAAAGATTGAAGTGCCGGATTTAGCACAAGAGAAGCCATTCTCGATCCGACTATTTCCGTTGCGGAAAGTACGTTATCCACTCCCGCGTATCTTAACCGCTTTATGGCCGTTACGTTGTCGGCTTCGCTTATTATTTTAAGGCTTTTATTCATATTTCTCGCCATCAAAGAAACATAAACGTTCAAAGAATCGTCTGATAACGTTACAACCAGCGTGGATGCTTTGCTTATGCCCGCTTTGGTAAGCGTTTGTTCATCCATGGCATCTCCCACGACGTACAAAAAATCGCCTTCTTTTACGATATCTTTTATAACCGCTTTCACTTCATCCACTCTTGTCGGAGTAGGTGTGGCAAAAACAAGAGGATGTTTTCTCATGGCAAGCTGTTTTATGACATACTTTCCTATTTCACTTCCACCTATTACTATACAATGACCTTCCATTTTGTCTATCATCTTCATCATCCTTCTTAATTTCATGTATTTTCTCAGATCGCCATCTAAAAGAAAGGAGGTAACAACTCCTATGGCGTAGAGGTATGTCGATATTCCTATGACGATCAAAATCGTTGTGAACAAATAACCGTTGTAGTCCAACGGTTTTGGAAGACCGTAACCAACGGTCGATAAAGTCATCGCCGTCATGAAAAGTGCATCGACGATGTCCCATTTTTCTATTATCATGTAACCGAAAACGCCAAAGACAAAAACTGCTGCGACAAGTGAAAATGCTATGATAACATGTCTCGTTCTTTTTTTCAGATCTTCTTCCATTCACATCACTCTTTTATATCCGGCCATTCGTCTTCTCCACCACCAATCGGTTCTGCGTGGATCGTAACTTCTTTTACATCCGGCAAATCCTTTTTTATTTCGTCTTCAATAGAGGTCATTATGCTGTGAACGTGTTGAAGGCGCATTTTCCCGGGAATCTCAACGTGCATATCCACTATGTAATACGATCCAAGTTTTCTGACTCTGATAAGATGAGGGTTGAAGACGTATTCCTGTTGTTTGACGATCTTTTCTATTACCGCCGTCATTTTTGGATCTTGTTTCTCCATCAACTCGGGAATACCCGCTTTTATGACGTCTATACCCATCCATACGATCAAAACTGCAACGGCTATCGATGCAATTGGATCGAAGATCGTCATTCCGGTTAGCAACACAAGCACACCACCCACGAGAACGGCGACTGAAGCGAAAACATCGCTCATGTAATCTTTCGCATCTGCGATAACGGCCTGATTTGAAAATCTTTTGCCCATCCTGAACATGTAATATGAAAGAAAAAATTTTCCAACGATGCTGACAGAGGCTCCGACGATCATTATCAAGGCGATGACATTATGATGACCGAAATCTACAAAAGATTCCTGAACTATCAGAAAGCCCGCAAAGATAACTGAAATGCCCACTATGTTTGCAACTATCGTCTCGGCTCTTCCATGCCCGTAAGGATGTTCCGTATCTGGCGGACGGCCTGCAACTCTTATACCCTGATAAACAAGGATCGATTTTGCTACATCCATAGTCGTGTCCACGCCATCACTTATCAAGGCGATGGATCCACTTACAATTCCGAGGAGTATTTTAAAAACCGCAAGGACAGCGTTGCCGTAAATTCCAATTTTAACTGCCTTTAAACTTTTTTGTGTTCTTTCTTCCACGAAGTTTTTCCCTCATGTTCTCTTTTTTATGTTATACTTGATCAACTTTAAATATGAAATATCGTTGGCTCAGGCATTCGCCTTTCGTGACAGCAAATACGTGCTGTTCATTCATTTCACTTTTAAAAGAGATTTAGTATATTAATCTTTATTACTTTAAGTATTTTACCATAGGAGGGCTTAAATGAGTACGACAGTCAAATTTGATAACGTGAAGAAGGTTTATTCCGGGGATGTAAGGGCTTTAAATGGGATATCTTTTGAAGTTTCGACAGGAAGTATCTTCGCGATTCTCGGCCCAAATGGTGCCGGTAAAACCACAACTTTGAAGATAATAATGGGTTTGATAAGACAAACTGATGGGACTGTAAGTGTGATGGATAAAGTTCCTTTTCCGGATGGAAACAAAGAAATTTCTTTTGTTCCGGAAGAGAAAAATCTTTACGATTGGATGAAAGTGTCAAAAATGAGGGATTATTTTTCGTCTTTTGCGCCTAATTTTTCTGAAGAAAAATTTGATGAAATTTGTAAAAGATTGGATTTGACTTATCAAAGAAAAATAAAAGCTCTATCCCAGGGAAATAAGACCAAACTTTACCTTGCACTTGCCCTTTCACAGGATGTCAAACTTTACCTGCTTGATGAGCCAACGTTAGGGCTCGATCCTGTTGTAAGAGCAGAAGTACTTGAACTTGTTAAAGATATCGCAAAAGAAGGTAAGACGATAATTTATTCTTCGCAAATACTCTCAGAAGTTGAGGAAGTTTGCGATCATCTTTTGATCCTTAAAAACGGAACGATTCTTTATACGGGTACGATGGCAGACTTTAAAGGGGCCAACGGAGAAAATCTTTCAAAAGCTTTTCTTGACCTCGTAAGAAAGGATGAGATCAAATGACATTAGTTGAATTCAAATTAAACTTGACGAGAGCGATAGTGCTTATTGCCGTCTTAGTTGCGCTTTCTCTTGTTCCCGTCTTAAGTCATAACTTTGTGACGGGTATCTTTGGATCTCCCGAAGTTCAGCAAAATTTAAAAAATAATCCTATTGGCCAGCAGGGTCTCAACGCCATCTTATCCAATTACAACTTTTACTCGTATGCGGAATGGTATGGCGCAAATTACAATTTTCTTTCGATAATTGTTGCAATCGTGATGAGTTTTTCTCTGTTTTCAAAAGACAAAGAACACAAAACCTTTTATATCATGGCCGGAAGAATGACAAGATGGGAAATATTTTCATCTAAAGTTTTTGCAGGTTACATATGGACAGCAGCGATTGTGATTATAGGCGGATTCTTTTATTATTTTCTTTCATTGGCAATGGGATATAACCTTTCAGGTACCATGGTTGCGATATGGACTGCAAGAGCAGTTGCCGGTGCTGTACTTTTTTATCAGATAGGTGCATATACATCAATGCTTTTTTCAAGTCAGGCAAAACCTATACTGCTCGACATAGTAATATTTGCCGGATTTCTGACCGCAGGTGCTTTCGAACAAACTAAATTTCTTGACTTTTTTCAGTATATGGGCGGACAAGACGTACTTACCAAACAATCTTTCGGTGCGCTTACCTTTTCAATTTTGCTTGTCATCGCCGCTGGCCTCTTCGTACTTCAATACTTTCATTTTAGAAGTTCGGATCTGTGACGTATTCCACTACTTGAGGGTGGGAGAATTCTTGCACGAAAAAGTTAAGGGCAATTTCGCCCCTAATCGTGCCTGTGATATTCAGTTCCTTCATCCTCAAGCCTTTTGTCATTCCGGCCTGCGAGCCTAAAAACAAGACTCTAACGTTCACTTCAAGTATTCTGTCATTCCGGTCGAAGAACCGGAATCGCATTGGAACTTATCCATAATGTCATTCCCAACTTGATTGGGAATCTCATACTTGATCAACTTTAAATATGAAATCTGGCTCCGGCATTCGCCATTTACTGCTCATTGCTCACTAATCACTAATCACTACTCTCTTTCCGCCACGTGCTACGTGCTGTTCATTCATTTCACTTTTAAAAGAGATTTAGTATATGTTATAATTTTTTAGATATTGAACTAAGGAGAGAGACGATGAAAGACGTTGTGCTTATAACCGGTGCATCAAGCGGTATAGGGAAGGAACTTGCGCAATTATTCGCAAAAGAGGGACGAAATTTGGTGCTCGTGGCGAGAAATGAATCTGAATTGAGAAAAATTTCGAAAGATCTGTCAGATAAATTCGGAATATCTGCTTTTATCATTCCAAAAGATCTTTCAATATCTTCCGCTCCTAATGAGATTTTTGATGAGTTGAAAAGGATGGAATTGAATGTTGATGTACTTGTCAACGATGCTGGCTTCGGGAGTTATGGCGCTTTTATAAAAACCGATTTGAAAACATCTCTTGATATGATACAAGTTAACGTTACGGCACTTACACACTTGACATGGCTTCTGGTGCCGCCGATGATCAAAAACGGTAAAGGTAAGGTGCTCAACGTTGCTTCCCTTGCGGCCTTTCCGCCGGGACCTTACATGAACGTTTATTATTCTACAAAAGCCTACGTTTTGTCATTTTCGGTCGCGCTTAACGAGGAATTGAAAGGTACAGGCGTTTCTGTGACGGCTCTGTGCCCTGGACCAACTGACACAAATTTTCAAAAACGTATAGGTCTTACGAGCGCAGAAACTTTCAGCATAAAAAGCATGAGCGTACAAAAAGTGGCGCTGATGGGTTATAAGGGCTTGAAAAAAGGTAAATTAATCGTCTTGCCGGGTTTTGTAAACAAGATAACGGCTTTCGCACTCAGATTTATTCCCAAAAGCACTGCTGCCCATTTCGTCGCGATAGGGCAAATTTCAAGAAAGTAATGGCTTTTTAGGATCTATTTTTTTGCCTTTCACATCATGTAAACCATCTTTGAATCCTCTGAATATATAGGGTTTTGATTCTGGAGAAACGTATGACCATATGTATCTGTCAATTGACAGGTAAAGTTTAACGCCTAAATTCATTATCTTAACATTTTTAGTTGCAAGAATTGGATTCCTGAAAAGATAATAAGTTTTCCATGGAGGCACATTTGGCTTTGAAAATGGAAAGCGAAAAATACGCTTTTGCCTTATCCAGTCTTTATGTTCTATCAAACTTGAATGGGCTCTTACCATCTTGTATCCAGCCTTTTTTATCCTCATGGAGTAATCGTAATCGTCAGCATAGATGAAGAATTCTGAATCAGGAAAGCCAATTTTTTCGACGACTTCTTTTTTTACCGCAAAACCCACAAAAGTGCCCGTCAGGGCAGATGATGTCTTATTTGACGATTTTGCATTATCTTTATCTGTCAATTTGCTGAGAAAAACGCCTACGTTCGAATTTTGATTTTTTAAAATGGCACATTCAAGTGCCTCGAGAGCATTTTTGTAAGGAAGCGCATCATCATCCATCATCCAAACCCAATCCGCTCCGTCATCGATCGCACATTTCAGGCCACACGCAAATCCTCCGGCGCCACCTATATTTTCTTCAAGCCTTTTGAATTTAACTTTAGATAAATTTTTCAAAAAATCGTATGTGCCATCTGTACTTGCATTGTCAACGACGATTATCTCATCCGGAACTCTTGTTTGAGACAGAAGTGCATCGATGTTTTTTTTGAGCCAGTTTATCCTGTTGTAAGTTACGACTACGGCTGCGATCTTCATCTGTGTTTGAAAAAAGAATAGTTTGATATGTCATCTTTTGGAACGAAGAAAGCAAAATTAAACGGTTCGAGATCGATTGAAATAGAACCAGCACTGATTTTCACAACACGATTTGAGATCATATCCCTCATCTCCACTCCATCGAAAGCGTATGAATACGGTATCATGACATTTGAAACGCTTGTCATGCCAATAGGGTTAGCGACAAAAAGCACGAACTTCTCCCATTCGTCATATCTTAAAATAGACAAAATATCTCCTGCCATCCATATTTTGGCTTTCCCGTTTGAAAGTACATCAAACGTTTTTCTTAAATTGTTCATTTTCTGATAAAATTCGAATCTTTCGCTTTTTTGTTTCCAGTTCATAGGAGATCTGTTGAACGGATCCTGCCCGCCGTTCATCCCTATTTCTTCACCGTAATAGACCATGGGAATTCCCGGGAAGGCGTTTTGAATTGCTATCGCCAAACGTACCTTTTTTTCATTGCCAAGTACGTAAGAGAGTCTTGGCGTATCATGTGAAGAAAGGATAGTCCATGAATTAAGCAACTTATCTTGGGGATATTCGTCAATCATCCAGTTCAAAGCGGTAACGTAATCGTTTATGGTAATTTCATCATTTAGGATAGAAAGTGTTGATTGTCTGAAAAAGTAGTTCATCACCCCATCCATGTGATCCATCCAGTCTTTGGCATAAGTCATCACCTCGCCTATCATTTGTCCACCGAATTCGTGAATTTTGTCCATGATGCGATCAAGATGGCCCATTCCAACATCGTTGGCACAGTCTATTCTAAATCCGTCTATGCCTTTTTTCATCCAGTATTCTACAACCTTTAAGATAAATTCCATAACATCGGGTTTATCAAGATCCAATTCCGTTAGTTCACCAAAGCCTCTCCATCTTTTGTTTGTTCCCATCTTTGAAATTATTTCAGCATCAGAACTTGCATGATTAAAAACACCGTCGAGGAAAACCTTTATCCCTCTTGAATGAAAGACTCTTACCAACTCCTCGAGATCTTTTTCCTCTCCGACCATAGGATTTATTTTAAAGTAGTCAAGTGTATCGTATCTGTGATATGTTCTTGAATCAAAAATAGGCGTGATGTAAATCGCACTTGATCCGAGATTGGCTATATGATCGATCTTCGAAATCACACCGCGAAGATTTCCACCGTAAAATTCGTTTACCGCACCTTCGACCGGTAAGTCCCACGATTTAACGTGATACTTTTGATCTGAACTTGCAAATCTGTCAACGAATATCTGGTATATCATCTTACACCTCACAATTTACTTATATCGCTAAACCCTTCTCCAAAAGTTTTGTCTATGTCTTCAACTATGACAAAGGCCTTGGGATCTATCCGTTTTATAACGCTCAAAAGTTCTGCTACTTCTCTTCTTTTGATGACGACCATTATCATTTTGTACGCCTCATTTGTGTATGCACCTACTGTTGGAATGTAAGTCACGCCATGGCTCATTTTTTTAACTATGTAATCAGATATTTCGTCATTTTTGGCTGAGATTATGAAAAGTTGTTTGTTCATTTCCATACCGCGCATGAGAAAATCTATTGAAAGTCCATTTAAAACTATGGCAAGGATGGCGTACATTCCTATGTTTATACCATATTGAAAACCAGAAAGTACACCTATGGTGACATCTGCAAGTAAAACTCCCTGACCGAGTGGTATGGCAAAAAATCTGTTGAAAAGTTTTGCAACTATATCCGTTCCGCCCGTGCTTCCATTTTGCGAAAAGGCTATCGCCATGCCAAAGGCCGTTATTATCGATCCGAAGATCGTCGTAAGCATCAAATCTCCGCCATTGTAAACCGGTATTGGAAATATGTTGTTGAAAAGATCCACAAAAAATGAAAGTAAAAATGTCGAATATATCGTTTTGAAACTGAAATCTATACCGAGGATCAAAATAGCCACGAGAATCAAAATTCCGTTTATTATGTACATCCATACACCGATTTGGATCAAAGGTACAAGACCATGAAGGATTATCGCAAGACCACTTGCCCCTCCTGCCGCTATGTTGTAAGGTACGAGAAAGGCTACTACACCGATTGCGGTTATGAGATCTCCTATCGTTATAAGTGAATATTCTTTTGTGAAATTCCAAAATTTCAATCTTTCCAAATGTATCACCAATGGAATTTTAACACAGGATCGACTTGCAACAAAAATGAAATGGGATAAATGGTAAGAAGTGGAGGGTACGGCATATGGTTGCAGCCGATAGGATGTGGAAAAGGGAAAGTGGGCGGTATAAGATATGATGCAAGATGGTCAACGCTGCGTAGCGATGACAAGATGCCGAAAGGCGAAGTCCGCTGCCGACACTTTGCAAGAACAGGCATCAAGCGATTCTAAATCGTTTTCATCTTTGATAATGTATTGAAATAAAACAATTTTAGTGGTATCATATTATTGCCTGTCAAGGCGAATTTACATTAAATTCATATTTTGAAGGGAGGAATTCAGATGAAACGTTTGGTAGTGCTTACCATCGTCATCCTTGCACTTTTGACGATGAGTGTATTCGCAGCTACTCCGGGGCAATTGCTTATCTGGGCAGATTCTACAAGGGCCCCAATTTTGACACAACTTGGTAACGAATTTCAGGCTGTTTACGGTATACCTGTTAAAGTTGTTGAGATGAACTTCGGTGATATCAGAACAAAGTTCATAACAGCAGCAGCCGCAAATGAAGGGCCGGATATAATAGTTGGTGCAAACGACTGGGTTGGTGAACTTGCGGCAGATGGCCTTTTAACTCCTATCACTTTCCTTTCTTCTGATCAACTCAAACAATTTGCTCCTTCATCTCTTCAGGCTTTCTCTTACGGTGGAAAACTTTATGGGCTTCCTTACGGCATAGACGTACTCGGTTTGTTCTACAACAAAGATTACGTCACAAATCCTCCAACTACTCCCGATCAACTTTTCACTATGGCACAGCAAATGACGGCTGGTGGATTTTACGGCCTTGCATATGGAGTGTACGGTAATCCATATTTTTCTGCTCCGTTTATCCAAGGCTTTGGCGGTTACGTGTTTGGGACAAATCCGGATGGCTCTCTCAATCCAAATGACATAGGACTTGCCAATTCCGGAGCAGTTGCTGGACTCAATTACATAGTGAAATTGTTTACTTCCGGAATTATACCGCAGGGTGAGGACAACAACACTGCAGATAATCTCTTCACATCTGGCAAGGCTGCCATGTTGATAGATGGCGAGTGGGAAGTACCTGCTATTCAACAGGCCGGTATCAATTTCGGAGTTGCACCGATACCCGGCGGCAAACCATTTGTTGGTGTTCAGGGTTTCATGATAAGTTCAAAATCTCCTAATCAGATTCAGGCAATGGAATTCATGTCGGATTACATAAATACACCGGATACGATGTACAAAATCTGGCAGGCAGATCCAAGAATTCCAGCGCGTTACGATGTTGCTGCCAAGGCCGAAGCAGTTGCACCATGGCTTAAAGGATTTGTCGATGCTTTAAGCAACACAACTCCTATGCCAAACATTCCACAAATGGCTTCTGTATGGAATGCATGGACCAACGCTATAAACCTTGCCGTTAGCGGTAAGGAATCTTCACAGGCTGCTTTAACGACGGCAGTTCAGCAGATACAGCAAGCGATATCTAAATAAAACTTTGTAAGGCGGGGTAACCCCCGCCTTACATTTATAACGGAGGGATTAATTTGTTAAAAAAGACGATTCTTTGGGTATCTGTTGCGGTCATAGATGCAATACTTGCCTGGGCGATAACGCTTTTGATGGCAAATGGTTCTTACGCGCTTGGTGTTATAGTCGTTTTGTTGCTTATCTTTATAGATTACGCACTTATAAATCCGAAAGGATATCCTTTCAAATACATGATCCCTGCGATCATAATATTGATGATCCTCACCGTTTATCCGATATATTTCACCGTTCAACTTGCATTTCAGAATTACGAAACGGGATACATGTGGACGCGAGATCAGGCTGTCAACATAATGCTTGATACGATAGTTATAAGTCCCAATCCAAAATTTTTCAATTATTCCGTTTACACGCTTTACAAAGATTACAAACCAACGGAAGATTTCGTGATGCTTTTGAAAGATTCCAATGGAAATTTGTACATAGCCAATTCTCCGATTAAGACCGGAAATAAAAAATATTTAAGCAATTTTGAGATGATAACAAATGGATCGGTTTCTATAAATGGCGTTGATTACTCAATCGTGAGATCTTTAAAAGATCCTTCACAGATAATAGCGATTTCAGTTAACGGCCAAAATTACAATTACTTTTACAGTCCTTCAGATCAAAGTACCTTTCCAAATTTGAAATTTTTCAACATGAATTACGGGCCGGAATTGAGCAACACCGAATTCATAAACTCCCAGTTTGGCACTCTCTTTTTTACAACCACCTATGGTTTCAACAAATTGGTAACCGCAAAGTACGAATACACGCTTTCAACCATGCCTGTCGTGGAAAATGGTCATAACGTCGAGAAAACAGTACTTTTAAACACGATGACGAATCAACCTGTTGTTGAACACGATTATGCATTTTGGAATGTAGATCCCACGACCGGCAAACAGACCATGATAATCGGCTATTACGGTAACGTTGGATTTTCTAATTTTGAATCGCTTTTGACTAATAAGCAGATAACTTCTCCGTTTTTGACGGTCTTTATATGGACATTTGAGTGGGCTGCGCTGAGTGTGTTCTTTACTTTTTCCGTTGGATTGATTCTTGCCATGGTTTTGAACAACAGGCAGATGAAGTTGAGAACCATTTACAGAACTTTACTCATAATTCCATGGGCAATACCTGGATTTATTTCTATAATCATATTCAGGGTAGGCTTCTTCAACGTGAGTTTTGGAATAATAAACAGGATATTTTTGGGTGAATGGTTGCATTTAGCACCGATAAATTGGTTTGGAGATGCTTTCTGGGCAAAAGTTGCACTGTTTTTGGTCAACACATGGCTTGGATTCCCTTACATGATGGTCATCTCTTTGGGAGCGTTGCAATCCATTCCTGATGACCTTTACGAGGCAGCCTCAATAGATGGATCTTCTAAATGGCATTCTTTCTGGACGATAACTTTTCCGCTTTTGATGACACCGCTTGCACCTTTGCTTATAGCATCATTTGCCTATAACTTCAACAATTTCAACGTCATCTATCTGTTAACGGGAGGCAATCCTCCGATTCCGAATTCAATAACTCCTGCCGGCCAAACGGATATACTTTTAAGTTACACCTACAACCTCGCATTCGGCGGAGCGTCGGGACGTAATTACAGCCTTGCGGCTGCGATATCCATACTTATTTTCGTTATAATAGCCATAATAAGTGCCATAAACTTCAAATTGTCAGGTTCTTTTGAAGAGGCGAACAAGTGATGTTTAAAGTTCATCCTGTAAGACACATAATAATCATAGCCGTCATAGCGGTGGTCTTATTTCCGATTCTGTGGATTTTTACAACGTCTATAAGAAGGGACAATTCTTCTATAAGTCCAGATCTGTTCTCAGGGCAAACGACATGGCAAAATTACATTGATCTTATCCTTGAAAAGAAAAACATTCCAGCCCTTTACAACGAAATATCGAACATCTACAGTCTCGGATCTCCTTACAACAAAATGAGTAAAGGAGAAATTTTGAACACGCTGAACGGCGATTTTAACACATTTGAAGGGTATTTCAAAGACACCTCCAAGATGAACGATTTGATAACGTCTAACGCTTCTTGGATATCGGTCAATTTCATTCCGAAAGCAAAGTCGGAGGCAATTGAAAATGTCAAGTCAAATGTTGGGATGGATATGACTTATCTCTCGACAATTTCAGCATATCTTTCAAATAAATTCAATACCCTTGATCAAAATTACAAATTGGCAGGTCTTTACGATACTCTAAATACGGTCAAAGATTCTCAAGCGCCACAGGCGATAGAGATAGCTGGCCAGTATTTTCCTGATATTCTAACGGCAAGGGCAACATACGTCAACGCCATGACTTCGGTTGTATCCGTGCTTTCTAATGTACCGGGAGAAGTTTCACAGATTCTTTTGGAAAATAACGAGGATAACAAAACAGCCAAAGATCTCGTGGGCGCTTATCAGGAAACCATCGATTCCCTTAAAAATGGCACTTTTAACTATGGTCAGTGGTTTGCTCCAGTTTATCTTAGACGCATAAACATGGATACGATAAATCTTTCTAACACCCTTGGTTCAACGGCAAGCGAGCAACTTCAAAGCATAAAAACTTCTGTTTTCTCTGCTATTCAAACGGTTAATGCTGCTCAGACAGTTTACGATAAAAGTGTTTCCGATGCGATTTCAAAGGTTCAAAATGTAAGAAATGATCTTGTTGGTACACTTCAATCTTCGCTGACAAATCTTAACAACACTTATTCAACGCTTCAAACTCAATTGAGCACGATGATGGCAAGTTCAACCGCATTGCTTGGATCTATGTCTTACGATGCATCACAGGTTTCTATCTTTTCAAACAACATAGTGCCAACGGCCATGGCAATTGATGACATGATCTCCGTCATGAAAGATGTTTTGAATGGGAAAACAGCACCTTCAACACAAAGTGGTGTTTTCTACGATGTTTCATCTTACATATCTCAAGCCAAAAATTGGCTTGGCATTTCCTCAAAATATCATGTTTTTGATTCTATAACGGCGCAGGTTCAAAAAATCCTTGATGATCTTGAATACATTCAAAACAACCAATCTTTGATATTCGCCAATATGAGTTCAAATGCGATCTCGAATGTCAAATCTTCTTTGCCGATAGCGCTTTTGAAACTGCAATCGGGTCTTTCGATGTCTTTGCCCGTTCTTGAAAATTACGATGCTTCAGCCCAAAAATATGATAAGATAGCCGCCGAAGTACCTAAAATAAACAAAACAATTTCAGAAATTTCATCTGAGATACCACCCATGCAGCAGAAAATAAATGACATAAACTCTAAAATAGCCTTATCTTCTTTGTACTTTAAAACTATCTTGATGGTACCTGTTATAAAGGCCGACGAAGCAAAAATAGGTACTTTTGAAAGTGCCGCAACTTTTTTAAACGATCTGAACTCATATTACGGTACACTTGCGAATTCTTCAATTTACGAGGATATCCAGCCTATTCCTCCTTCGTCGAGATACGATCAGTTTTTTAACACGCAAAAATTGATGGACACGATTAACCTTACTTTGCAAACTACGTCTCAATTCAACACTTTCAACGCTCAATATGGTAATTACATATCGAATCTCAAAAACAGAAGTAACGCTTACATAGACATAAACTTGCTTGGCTTTCCGTTCAGCGTCAACGAAATAAACGGCATAAACAATCTCTACCAGAATCAATATGTTTCCGTCATAGCGCCTGCACTCGGGATAATTTCACGAAGAACAAACGAACTCGCAGCTTTGCCTTATTTCAAGGACATAAGTGGGAGATTGAATTCCATAAACAACACCTCTTATTATTTGACTCAAGACTGGCAGGTAAAATATTTGCCACCCTTCCTCTTGTGGTTGCTGAACAGCATAATCGTTGCCGGCAGTGCTGCCGTGATAACCGTCTTACTTTCTGCTTTGATGGCCTATCCATTCTCACGTCTCAGATTTCCAGGTAGAAAATACGGTTTGATAAGCATATTGCTCATACAGATGTTCCCAACGATGATGGCAATGGTTGCTCTATACCTTTTGCTGAACTACATAGGTCAATTTTTACCATTCCTTGGTCTTAATTCTCTTGGCGGCCTTGCCTTCCTTTACATAGGCGGTGGAATTGCCTTTAATTCATGGCTCATAAAGGGATTTTTCGATACAATTCCAACCGAACTTGAAGAAGCTGCAATGGTAGATGGAGCAACGAGATTCCAAACATTCTGGAGAATAATACTTCCGCTTTCTGCTCCGGTGCTTGCTGTTACGGTTATCCTGAGCTTTATAGGAAACTACGGTGATTACATACTTGCATCCATAATCATGTCTGGTATAGATCATTACACTTTTGCCGTTGGACTTCAATCCTTTGCAACCAGCCAGTATTCGACTAACTGGGGCCTTATGACAACGGCGGCGTTGATCGGAATGATTCCTATATTGGCACTCTTCCTGAGTTTGCAAAGATTCATAGTCGGAGGTTTAACGCAGGGATCGGTGAAGGGATGAGAATAGATTACGAAAGTTCCCTGCTGGGTTTGATAAATTCGATCATCTCAAAATTCGGTGTCGTGCCATTGCATAAGCCTTTGCCGAAAGAATATCTTGGACCAAAATTTGAAAGTGCAAAGCGGGTTGTCATGATTTTGATCGATGCGCTGGGATACGATGCTGCTTTGAATCTTTTTCAACATTCAAACTTTAAATACATCGATAAACCCAAAAAGATATCATCTGTTTTCCCTTCGACAACGGTTAACGTGCTTACAACACTCGCAACGGCTGCCTCGCCCATTGAACATGGCATGTTAGGATACATACTTTACCTTAAAGAGTTTGGCACCCTTGCAAACATGATAGATTTTTCACCGATAGGAATGCCACGTGACACTTTGATATCGAGAGGTGCAAATCCTTCAACTTTTCTTGATGTTAAAACCATATACGAATCTTTAAGGAACTACGGTGCAAATCCACTTATAATAATACCTTCCTCTTTCAAAGAAAGCGGCCTTTCCAAGATTCACGATCATGGATCTGCCGTTCAGGGTTATTTTGACATAATCGATATGATGGTTAAACTCAGAAATAGCCTTGAATCTGAAAAGTTTTCTTACATTTACGCTTATTGGCCTATGGTTGATGCCATGGGACACATTTATGGGCCATCTTCTGAGGAGTATATGGAAGAATCCAGACTTGTACTCAAAACTTTTGAAGATATCGTTTACGAAAATCTTTCAGATAAAGTAAGAGATGATACCGTTTTTATCATAACGGCCGATCATGGTCAGATTCACACACCATGGCAGCATGAGTATCACATAAAATCGGAAGATAAATTTGTCTCGACTTTACAAATTTTACCTACGGGAGAGCCGAGAATCATGTATCTTTACACAAAAGATCCGCAAAAGACCATCGATGAAGGGGAACGCACTTTCGGATCGAACGTTGAATTTCATTCTTCAATGGAATTTCTCGATGAAGGGTTATTTGGCCCTGGCATTCCGAATCCGAAATCGATAATGCGCATAGGCGATCTCATAGCCGTTCCAAGAAATGATTATTCATTTGTGGTAAAATATACCGGAAATGAGCATCAGATGAAAGGAAAACACGGAGGACTATCAGAAGCAGAAATGAATATCCCTCTTTTTGTGATTTAAATGGATAAAATGGAAGAGTATCGTGAACAGGATATTAAAAATTCGGTTAATTACATCTGGATAATACTTTCGATCTTTGTACCATTTGTCATTTATTACGTGATGTACAAAATATCAAGATCGGTGGATGACCATATGAAACACAAAAAAGCACTTTACAAATCATATGCTGAAAAGATTCCGACCGATCTAAAAAAAGATTTGGACGACTTTCCTACCACCACGATAAGTTACTATTGGCTCTTTTTGCTTTCAGGCTTTTTTGAATTTTTAATGGGTTCGATATACACGATAAATCTCAAAACCCTTTACATACCGATGCCGATCGTGTTAGCGGTTTTGATCAATTTTTTCTTTCTTGTCATCCTTGTTGACGTGATATCAAAAAGATTTTACGTTCATCAGTTGATAGAAGATGATATAAATCATAATATAAACAACGTATCATCAAGCGTTGCGTCATTTAAAAAGCGAAATGGCATTGCCTTTTTAGTACTTTCAATTCTAACCCTGACCATATACATTTACGTCTACCTTGCCTTTATAACAAAAGAATATCTTTTGCATCTCGATCTCGATTACACTGTCATGGAGCATTTGAAATGATAAAGGGAATAGGAATTGATATTCTCCAAATTTCGAGAGTTGATGAAAGGTTGTCCAAAAGAATATTCTCCGAAGAAGAGATGAAATTGTGGCAAAAGCATCAAAGTAAAGAGTTTTTGGCCGGTAGATTTGCACTTAAAGAGGCTTTTTTTAAGGCTTTGGGGACGGGTATAAGGGACGTTGAACTGTCCGATCTTTCTTTTATCCCAGATGATCTGGGATCGCTGCATCTTTTTGAAAATGAAGTTGTTGATACTTTAAAAGAAAAATACGATTTTGATTTTGTTTACGCATCACTTTCTCATGACAACGGAATGGCAGTTGCAGTTGTCGTGATTGAAAGCAGAAAAAACTTTTGAATTTTTCGGAGGTAAAAAATGATATCTTTCATTTCGGATTGGGGATATAAATCGTATTATGTGGGAGTTGCCAAAAGTGTCATACACTCGATTTCTCCAAATTCCAAAGTTATAGACATATCGCATGACATAGAACCATTCGACGTGGAGGAAGCATCTCACGTGATCGAAAGAGTTTTCGACGATCTTCCCAAACGATCTGTTTTGCTTTGCGTTGTCGATCCGACGGTTGGATCTGAAAGAAAGGCTGTTGTTGTTAGCATAGATGAAAGATATTGTGTCGTACCTGATAACGGTGTGCTCACAAGGCTAATCGAATTGAAAGACGTAAAATCTGCTCACATGATAGAAAATCCAAAATATATGTACAAATATCCACCATCTTCTACCTTTCATGGAAGGGATATTTTTGCGCCGGCAGCCGCCTACATAGACAGCGGAGTAGCACCTTATGAATTTGGCAGGGCTATTGAAAATCTTAAAACCATAAAAATCCAAGGTGTTTTTGTTGACGCAGGTAAAGTGGAAAGTGCCGTGGCGTACATCGACAACTTTGGAAATATAGAAACGACGATAAGCCTAAAGGATCTTCAAACAGCCGGCATATCCGGAAATTATATGCTTGTAAATGGAAAAAGGGCAATTCTGACGAATAATTATTCTGAAGGAAAACATGAATTAATTCTCGCCCACGTTGACAGTTCAAATTACATCGAAATATCTTCAAGTGTCGGCAGAGCATCTGAAATTCTGAAATTAAAAAAGAGAGACAAAATAGTGCTGCAAAATCTGGACTGAAACTGAAAGGCGAATGCCGGAGCCAACGATATTTCATATTTAAAGTTGATCAAGTATGAGATTCCCAATCAAGTTGGGAATGACAGTTTTGTAATGTTTATCGTAAACTTGACGCACATCATGAGTTAGTTATTGACAACTATTGCCTTTTTGAATATCTTATGGTATACTTTTTTCGTGATGCGGGGCGTAGCGCAGAGGTAGCGCACCTGTCTTGGGCACAGGGGGTCGCTGGTTCAAATCCAGTCGCCCCGACCATACATAAACGAAATCCAGCGTTCATCTGAACAAGATGACTTAAGGCTGGATTTTAATTTTACAAGGGAGGTAGGATCATGAAAAGAAGTTTCGTGATTTTCACGATTTTGCTTTTGATCGTGTCGGTCATGGCAATGTCAGCGCATCTCGTAATCCTCGAAATCAACGACACACACGGACATGCATGGCCTTATGGCAATTACGGCGGATTTGCGGCTATGGCAACGATTGTAAATCAGATCAGAACTGAAGCGCAGTCAAATGGATGGGATTTTCTCTTCCTTGATGCTGGCGATGTTAACACAGGTGTCCCAGAATCTGATATGCTTTACGCAAGACCGGATATTCTTGCGCTTGATATGATGGGACTTAACGCAATGGCAATAGGTAACCATGAATTCGATCATCCGTGGTCGGTGCTTTCAAGACAAATGGCATGGGCCGATTTTCCGTTCCTTTCTGCCAACATAGTCTACAAGGGCACAGACAAGACTCTCGGTGATCCTTACGTGATCGAAAACTTTCCGGATTTAAAAGTTGCAATTCTTGGCTTAACGACAAAAACAACCGAATACATAGGCAATCCCGAGTATGTAAAGGGTTACGATTTTCTATCTCCCGATACGGTTGCCCAACAATACGTTCCAAAACTTCACGAAATGGTTGGACCGGATGGCATAGTCATAGCGTTAACACATCTTGGCATTTTTGGATACAGCGAACAAAGCGTGGCCGGTAGTCCATCTGTTGTCGCAGAAATAGAGAAACTCGATCCCCCCGATAGCCCTTACGGCGGAAGTGTATCTCTTGCACAAAGTGTTTCAGGACTAGCTGCTATACTCGATGGTCACAGCCATACGACCGTTACTTCTCCTCTTAATGTCAATGGTACTTTGATAATTCAGGCTGGATCATATTCGAAATACATCGCGCGTCTTGATTTGATCGTGGAAAATGGAAAGGTAACAGATTACACCTATAAATTGATAACGGTTTCTAAAGATATAAAGCCAGATGAATCTGTTGCCGATTTACTCACGGCCTACCAACTTGTCGGATCGAAAAAGTTGAATGAGCCAATAGGATTTTCAAAGGTTGATTTTGCCAACGCAAATGACAGTACCAGAAAGGCTGATACTTTAATAGGTCATCTCATAACGGATGCCGTTGCCTGGAAATTCCAGAGTATGGGAGTTCAGGCAGTTTTAATGAACGGTGGAGGCATTCGCGCACCTATTCCGGCAGGTACGATAACATACAAAACGGTTTTAACCGTGCTTCCGTTTGGAAATACAGTTGTCATATTGAAGATAAAGGGATCCGATCTTTTGAAGGCAATTCAATGGGGAGCAGTAGCACACCCTGAAGATACCGGTGCAAGGTTGAACGAGTGGGGTCTGACTTACACAGTAACTCCTGATGGCGTTAAAGATATACTTTTGCAAGGCAAGCCAATAGATCCAGATGAGATCTACACGATAGCGACAAACGATTACATGGCAAACGGTGGAGACAACTACTCAATGCTTAAAAATGCCCAACCTTACAACACAGGGTACGTGCTTGCCGATGTGGTCAAGGAATACATCCAAAGCATAAGCCCGATTGAGTCTTATCCATTCACGCCAAGATGGACAGAAGTCAAGCAGTAAGAAAGTGAAAAGTGAGTGATGGTTTAAGTCGCCCCTAATGGGGCGACTTTTGTTAACTAATTCTTAATAGATAGAAATTGTTAACGAATTATTTTACCTGTATAATCATTCCGTATTTGTGAAAAAGAAAGGAAGAAAGCATGAGTAAATTTTCAGATTTAAATCTGTCGGGAAAGACTTTAAAAACGTTGGAAAAAATGGGATTTGACGAGGCAACCCCTATACAATCGATGACGATTCCTGCGATTCTCGATGGAAAAGATATAATAGGGCAGGCACAAACGGGGACGGGGAAAACTTTCGCTTACGCTTTGCCAGCGATTGAAAATCTTAAAGGAGAGAATCTTCAGATTCTTGTCCTATGTCCAACACGTGAACTTGCAATTCAGGTTGCAGATGAGTTCAGAAAGATCGTAGATCCAGAAAAAGTTGTGGCCGTTTACGGTGGTCAGGAAATAGTTTACCAGATAAAGGCTTTGAGAAGAGGACCACAGATAGTCGTCGGCACACCTGGAAGAATACTTGATCACATCAGAAGAAAAACGCTTAAGTTGATTAACGTTAAAATGGTCGTGATCGACGAAGCCGATGATATGCTTGACATGGGATTCATAGAAGATATAGAGACAATTTTGAATGAGACTTCTTCTGAAAGACAGACGGTTTTGTTTTCGGCAACGATGCCAAAACCTATAATAGATCTGACAAAGAAATTTCAGAAATCTCCGGAATTCATAAAAGCACCTTCAAAGGAATTGACAGTTGAAAATATCGAACAACATTACTTTTTGGTAAAAGAAAGCGATAAGAGCGAATTGCTTTTCAGGCTTTTCGACATTTACGATCCGCAAAGTGCCATGATATTTTGCAACACGAAAAAAGGTGTGGATGATCTTGTCACCGTTCTCAAAGAAAATCATTATTCCGTTGATGCTATTCATGGTGATATAAGGCAAAGTCAGCGAGATAAAGTTATGAACACTTTTAAGTCAAGAAACACGAAAATACTCGTTGCAACTGATGTGGCAGCAAGAGGACTTGACATTAAGAATGTTGAAATGGTCATAAATTACGATCTTCCAAATTACAACGAATATTACATTCACAGAATAGGGCGTACCGGTAGAATGGGAAAGCCAGGCCTTTCCTTTACATTTGTGACTGGCAGAGAAGTTTACAAATTACATGAGATAGAGAGATATGCCAAAACAAAGATAGAAAAACTTGAGATACCTTCGATCGAAGAGATTGAAAACAAAAGCCAATCAGTTCTCGTTAACCGTGTCAAAGTTGAACTTATGGACGAGAATTACAAAATGTATCTTAAGAAAGCCAAAGCATTGCTTGAAGAATTTCCGGACATCGATGTTATCGCGGCACTTTTGAAGATAAGTGAAAAGAATTTCAGAAAAAGAGAATTCAGAGCGATAGAAAAAATTCGCGAATTTTCAAATGATTCGCGCAAAAGCAGTTCAAAAAAATACTCAAAATTTAGCAGAGACGAAAACAAACCATATAGAAAAACAGCACACACACGCAGCAAATGATATGCTTTGTCATCGTTGATATACTAACTCATGATGTGCGTGAATGTAACAACAAATATAGATTTAAAGTGCTTTGACAAGTAAGTCTTTGTTGAAAAACCAACCATATTGGAATTAGGATATGTGCATTCATGAAATGCTTGCGAATAAGTTTTAAGGCGATTCCGGCTCACAGGCCGGAATGACAAAATGTGTTATTCTCCCCGATCAGGTCGAGGGTGACATTAAGGATACGGTTTATCAAACTACGGGAATCGCCTTTTTCATAAGGATATGCTAAATTTCTTTTAAAAGTGAAATGAATGAACAGCACGTAGCACGTGGCTCATGGCAGGTGGCGCGTAGAAAACACAGTGAATAGTGAGAAGTAAGCGGTAAATGGCAGATACTTATTTGCTGTCACGAAAGGCGAATGCCGGAGCCAACGATATTTCATATTTAAAGTTGATTAAGTATGCTACGCATTGCCGTTTTAAAAAAGTGCTTGACTGAGTATATGTTTATGTTGTAGAATACTTAAGCGTTAACAAATTTTGAATTTGAAGGAGGCAAAGAGTCATCAAATGCCTACTATTAATCAGTTGATTAGAAAAGGAAGAGAAAGATTAAAAACCAAAAGTAAGTCTCCAGCGCTTGGTGGTAACCCTCAAAAAAGAGGGGTTTGTATTCGTGTTTCTACCATGACGCCAAAAAAACCTAACTCTGCTTTAAGAAAAATAGCAAGAGTAAGGTTAACAAATGGTGCTGAAGTTACCTCTTACATTCCCGGTGAAGGACACAACCTTCAGGAACACTCAGTTGTGCTTGTTAGGGGCGGAAGAGTCAAGGATCTGCCTGGAATAAGATACAAGATAATAAGAGGTACGTTGGATGCCCAGGGTGTTGAAAACAGGAAAAAGGCAAGAAGTCGTTACGGTGTTAAACGCCCAAAAAAGCAAACTGCATGATCTTTGGAGGTATTAAGAATGAGAAGGAGAAGGGCTGAAGTAAGAAAAGTTTCACCTGATCCCGTTTATCATGATGAATTGGTAACAAGGTTCATAAACAAGATAATGTGGGATGGGAAAAGAAGCGTTGCCCAAAAAGATTTTTACACCGCTCTTGATATAATAAAAGAAAAGAGTGGCAAAGAACCGCTTGAGGTTTTAAAAAAAGCCTTTGAAAATGTTGCACCAGTTCTTGAAGTCAGGCCAAGAAGAGTCGGAGGAGCAACTTATCAGGTGCCAATAGAAGTTCAGGATCCCAGAAAAACTTCTTTGGGTGTAAGATGGATAGTCGATGCTGCAAGAAGTAGGAAAGGAAGGCCCATAAGTGAGAAATTAGCCGAGGAAATTCTCAACGCTTATTCTAACACCGGGGCAGCCGTTAAAAAGCGCGAAGATGTGCAAAAGATGGCCGAAGCGAATAGGGCCTTTGCGCACTATAGATGGTGATGAACGTAAAAATGCCTGAAAAAGTGCTTCAACTTGAGAAATTAAGAAATATAGGGATAATGGCGCATATAGATGCCGGCAAAACAACTACTACCGAAAGAATTCTCTTCTATTCTGGTAAAAAGCACGCAATGGGAAATGTTGATGATGGCAATACAACCACGGACTGGATGGTTCAGGAAAGAGAACGTGGTATAACTATAACCTCTGCTTCTATATCTTTTGATTGGAAAGGTCATCGTTTTAACCTCATCGATACGCCCGGACACGTGGACTTCACAATTGAGGTAGAACGTTCACTCAGAGTACTTGACGGGGCAATAGCGGTTTTTGACGCTTCTGCCGGAGTTGAACCACAATCCGAAACTGTATGGCATCAGGCATCGAAATATAAAGTGCCGAGGATTGCCTTTATGAACAAAATGGACAAAATGGGAGCCGATTTTGATATGTCTGTCAAATCTATGATAGACAAACTCGGAGCCAAACCACTTGTTATTCAATATCCGATAGGATCGGAAAGTGCATTTGAAGGTGTTGTTGACATAATAAACATGAAAGCCATAAGATGGACCGATGATCTTGGTACAAATATGGAATACTCGGAAGTGCCAGACTATCTCGTTGAAAAAGTTGAAGAATTGAGAGACGAACTGATGAACCACCTTGCAGACCTTGATGACGAGATACTTCGGATGTATCTCGAGGGCGAAGTTGTACCTGTCGAAAAGATAAAGTCTGTCATAAGAAAGGGAACCATAGAATCAAAGTTTTTCCCTGTGCTTTGTGGTTCTTCTTTCAGAAATAAGGGAGTGCAACCTCTCATCGATGCCGCGGTTGATTATTTACCGTCGCCTTTGGATCTTCCTCCCGTTTCCGGGAAAACCCCCGATGGTGAAGAGATCATCAGATCACCATCGATAGATGAGCCTTTTTCGGCTTTGGCCTTCAAAATACTTTCGGATCCATACGTTGGAAAATTAACTTATTTGAGAATATATTCAGGAGTGCTTGAAAAGGGAAGTTATGTTTACAATTCTACCAAAAGAACAAAAGAAAGAATATCTCGTTTACTTTTGATGTTTGCCGATAAAAGAGAAGACATAGATTACGCAGGGCCTGGAGATATAGTTGCTTGCATAGGTTTGAAGAATACGACAACGGGAAATACGCTTTGCGATGAAGATAATCCCATAATACTCGAATCTCTTGAAGTGCCTGATCCTGTTATATCTATAGCGGTTGAACCTCAGAGCAAAGACGATGAGCAGAAGTTGAAAGATGCGCTTGGAAGGTTGATTGATGAAGATCCGACTTTTAGAGTTTCAGTCGATTTGGAAAGTGGAGAGACAATTCTTGCCGGTATGGGGGAATTGCATCTCGAAATAATCATAGACAGGCTTTTACGTGAATTCAACGTTAAAACGCAAGTGGGCAAGCCTCAGGTTGCATACAGAGAAACCATTTCCGTGCCTGTCGATGCCGAAGGCAAGTACATAAGGCAAAGTGGTGGAAGGGGACAATACGGACATGTAAGGGTCAAGTTTGAACCTTTGGGAAGAGGAAAGGGATTTGAATTTGAAAACAAGATAATCGGAGGAACAATTCCGAAAGAATACATCCCTGCAATAGAAGCGGGAATAAAAGAAGCCCTTTCTTCAGGTAGCCTTGGTGGATATCCAGTTGTCGATGTCAAAGCAACGCTTTACGATGGCTCTTATCATGAAGTTGACTCTTCGGAAATAGCCTTTAAGATAGCCGGCTCTCTTGCCACAAAAGAGGCTTTGACTAAAGGTAAGCCGAAGATGATGGAACCGATCATGGAACTTGAGATAACCACACCAACCGAGTACATGGGCGATGTTGTTGCGGATCTAAATTCGAAAAGGGCGCAGATAACGGGTTTTGATAACCGCGGTAATGCAAAGATAATAAAAGCGCTTGTCCCGTTAGGAGAACTTTTTGGTTATGCAACGGTCTTGAGGTCTTTGAGTCAGGGAAGGGCAGTTTACACGATGAAATTTTCGCATTATTCTGAAGTTCCTCAAAATTTTGTCGATAAAATCATAAAAGTTAAATAATTTTTCAAGGAGGTAGAATTAAATGGCAAAGGAGAAATTTGTAAGAAACAAACCACATCTTAACATCGGGACGATAGGACATATAGATCACGGTAAGACCACACTTACGGCCGCGATAACCAAAATTCTTTCTATGAAGGGAGAATCGGAATACGTTCCATTTGATCAAATCGATAAGGCACCAGAAGAAAAGGCAAGAGGTATAACGATAAACGTTTCCCACGTTGAATACGAAACGGATAAAAGACATTACGCACACATAGATTGCCCGGGACACGCTGACTACATAAAGAACATGATAACCGGTGCGGCCCAGATGGATGGTGCCATCCTCGTCGTTTCCGCCGTTGATGGACCTATGCCACAAACGAGAGAGCATATATTGCTTGCACGTCAGGTCAACGTGCCAGCCATGATCGTGTTTTTGAACAAAGTTGATGCCGTTGATGATCCAGAACTTGTCGATCTCGTTGAAATGGAAGTAAGAGAATTGCTCACGAAATATCAGTACCCCGGTGATGAAGTACCGGTCATTCGTGGCAGCGCTTTGAAAGCACTTGATGCGACAAGTCTTGATGATAAATGGGCAAAGGGCATTCTTGATTTGATGAATGCCGCCGATACTTACATACCCGAACCGAAGAGAGAAACTGAAAAGCCGTTCTTGATGCCGGTTGAGGATATCTTCACGATAACCGGACGCGGAACAGTCGTAACCGGTAGAGTCGAACGTGGTAAGATCCATATCAACGATGAAGTTGAACTTGTCGGTTTGAGGCCAACCCAGAAAACCGTCGTTACCGGCATTGAAATGTTCAGAAAATTGCTCGATGAAGGTATGGCCGGTGACAACATAGGTTGTCTTTTAAGAGGTATTAAAAAGGAAGAAGTCGAAAGAGGACAGGTGCTTGCAAAACCGGGCACGATAACTCCTCACACGAAATTCGAGGCCAACGTCTACGTTTTGAAGAAAGAAGAAGGTGGACGCCACACGGCATTTATTCCAGGATACAGACCTCAGTTCTTTATAAGGACTGCAGATGTTACCGGTACGATAGCCAAACTTCCAGATGGCGTTGAAATGGTCATGCCAGGTGATAACACGGTCATGACGGTTGAACTCATCAAACCGGTTGCGCTCGAGGAAAGTATGAGGTTTGCCATTCGTGAAGGTGGAAAAACCGTTGGAGCCGGCGTTGTTTCTAAGATACTTGAATGATGATAAGAGGGGATGAATTCCCCTCTGGCTTTTGAAGGAGGTTTTTCGAATGGCGAAATCAAGAATAAGAATAAAATTGAAGGCTTACGATTACGAATTGTTAGATCAATCGGCCAGAAAGATCGTTGAAACTGTTAAGAAGACCAGTGCGAGGGTTTCAGGACCGATACCGCTTCCAACTGAAAGAACGATTTATTGTGTTTTGAGATCTCCTCATACGGATAAAGATTCAAGGGAACATTTTGAGAAGATAGTTCACAAGAGGTTGATCGACATAATAGAAGTTCAACCCCAAACGGTCGAATCTTTGATGAAGATGGATCTTCCGGCTGGCGTTGAAGTCGAGTTGAAACTTTGAAACGGCTGGAGGTGTGTTGATGAAAGCGTTACTTGGTAAAAAAATTGGCATGACGATGATATTCAAAGATGGTCATGCGGTACCTGTTACGGTACTTAAAGCAGGGCCATGTGTTGTTGTCCAGAAGAAAACAGTTGAAAGTGACGGATACAATTCTGTTCAGATAGGATTTGAACCTGTTACCGAGAAACATGTTACCAAACCGATGCGTGGTCACTTCAAAAAGGCAAATGTTTCTCCTTTAAGACATCTCAAAGAAATAAGAACGGACGATGTTGCGAGTTATCAAATAGGTCAAACTTTGGATGTTTCTGTTTTCAACGAAGGAGATTATGTTGATATTTCTGGAAAAACAAAGGGAAAGGGGTTTCAAGGGGCCGTTAAGAGGTGGAATTTTGGCGGTCACGACAAAACTCACGGTACAAAATTTCCAAGACATGGATCGACCGGAATGCACACAGAACCCGCGAAAGTGCTTAAAGGCACGCACATGGCGGGTCATATGGGAGATGTCAACAGAACCATATCAAATCTCAAAGTCGTGAGAGTTGACAAAGATAATTCTCTCATTGCGGTTAAAGGTGCCATTCCCGGCGCTCGTGGCACTTTGATTTACATAAGTTCTGCCAAGAACTGGAAGGTGAAATGATCATGGCAGAGTTAAAGGTTATGAACATAGAAGGAAAAGAAGTTGGAAGTATTTCTTTACTTCCATCAATTTTTGAGGTTGAACCTAACAAAGACTTGCTTTTCAGATACATTCACAAACAACTTTCGGACAAAAGAAATGGAACTGCATCGACGAAATTAAGGGGAGAAGTTTCAGGTGGCGGTAGAAAGCCATGGGCTCAAAAGCATACGGGACGTGCGAGAGCAGGATCAATAAGGTCTCCTCTGTGGAGACATGGTGCAGTTGTTTTTGGCCCACGCCCAAGGGATTGGTCGGAAGGTTTAAACAAAAAGATGAAGGCCGGGGCAATTAAATCTGCACTTTCGGCAAAATTGAAAGATGGCAAGATATTGGTTGTCGATAAATTTGAGATGGAAACACCGAAATCCAAAGAATTCGTGAACACGCTGAAGAAAATCGTTCCATCTGACAATGCCGTTGTCGTGCTTGATACCAAAAATGACAGACAGATGAATGTCAAACTTTCTTCTCGCAATTTGAAGATGGCAAAGGTAATAATAGCGGACAATCCCGGTAAAGACAAAGTCAACGTTGATGGACTCAACGTCTACGATTTGATAAAATTTGACTGGGTTGTGCTCACAAAGCACACGGTTGAGAAGATAACGGAGGTGTACGGAAATGCAAGCAAATGAAATGGCACCTCACGATATTTTGGTGAGACCTTTGATAACCGAAAAGGCGCTTTCTAACATCAAAAACGGAACTTACACCTTTGAAGTGGATATAAGAGCAAACAAACACACCGTTAGAAATGCGGTTGAAAGACTTTACAACGTTCAGGTTGCGGATGTGAGAATGATAAGCGTCAAAGGAAAACCCAAAAGATATGGCAGATCTGAAGGATATTCGAGGTCTTTTAAAAAGGCCATTGTTCAGTTGAAAGCGGGATTCAAGATCCAGGAATTTGAAGGCTTGATTTGATCTTGAAGGATCGAAAGGAGTAATTTTATGGGACTTAAAAGTTTTAAACCAACCTCTCCTGGAGTTCGACACATGATAAGATCGGATTTTTCGGAAATAACCAAAGACAAACCCGAAAAATCCCTTACCATGGGCAAAAAGTCCATGGCCGGCAGGAATTCCGATGGGAGAATAACCGTAAGACATCGTGGGAGCGGGCACAAGGATAGATACAGAATTATTGACTTCAGAAGAGATAAAACGGGAATACCGGCAAAAGTTTTTTCAATAGAATACGATCCGAATCGCAGCGCAAGAATTGCATTGCTTAATTACGTTGATGGTGAAAAAAGATATATAATAGCCCCGCAGGGCTTAAATGTTGGTGATACGGTTATGTCTGGCCCTGATGCCGATATAAAGCCGGGAAATGCTTTGCCGCTGACGAAAATACCGATAGGTACCTTCGTTCACAACATAGAGTTCATACCTGGTGCGGGTGGCAAGATAGCAAGGAGTGCCGGTAATTCAGCGCAATTGATGGCACGTGAATCCGGATATGCGCTTTTGAAGATGCCATCAGGTGAATTAAGAAGGGTTAGAGAAAACTGTATGGCAACAGTTGGTGTGGTTGGTAACGAACAACACATGAACGAATCGTTTGGTAAGGCTGGAAGAAGCAGATGGTTAGGCATAAGACCTGCTGTAAGAGGAATGACGATGAATGCTGTCGATCACCCGATGGGCGGAGGAGAAGGAAGAACCAAAGGTGGAAATGTTCCTCAAAGTCCATGGGGCACACCCGCAAAGGGCTACAAAACGCGCCGCGGCAAAAAGAGATCTGATAGGTTCATAGTCAGAAGAAAAAATGACAACAAAGGTAATCAATGATGAAAGCCACGGAAGAAGGAGGAAGATAGCGTGAGTCGCTCAACCAAAAAAGGTCCTTTTGTGGATGCTAAGTTAATCAAAAAAATACAGAGTTTAAACGAAATGGGTCAGAAACGTGTTGTGAAAACATGGTCAAGGGCCTCGATGATACTGCCCGATATGATAGGTCATACCATAGCCGTTCATAACGGAAGAAAACACATACCTGTATACATAACAGAGGCAATGGTTGGCCACAGGCTTGGAGAATTCTCTCCCACAAGACGTTTTGGAGGTCATACCGAGAAAAAGGCTATAAAGGGAGAGGTCCAGAAATGACAGAGGTGAAATCAATGGCTGAAAACAAAAAAAGAGCCAAAAGATCTGTTTTCCATAGAGAAAGAAAAGCGTCTGCTCCCCAACCAATCGAAGCCGTTGCCCGTGGAATGTATTTGAGAATAAGTCCTTACAAAGTCAGATCTATTCTTAACACCATACGCGGCAAAGATGTCAGTGAGGCTTTGCAAATACTTGAGTTTGCAAACAAAAAGAGCGCACGCCTCGTTCAAAAGATACTCAACAGCGCGGTGGCAAACGCTCAGAATAACTTTAAACTCGATGTGGATTCTCTTTACGTTTCTCGATGCATGGCTGATGATGCTCCGAGGTTGAAAAGGCTCAATCCGATGGCACGTGGACGCGCTTCGATGATGTTCAAAAGGCTTTCACACATCACAGTCGTTGTAAGGGATAAATCTAAAGAAGAAACGCTTAAGACCGCGACAGAGCCAGTAGAAAGCCAGCAAATTCAACCTTCCAACGAGAGCGAGGTGCAATGAGAAATGGGTCAGAAGACACATCCTATTGGTTTTAGACTTGGTGTTTCTCAAGATTGGCAATCAAAATGGTTTAATGAGAAACATTATTCCGAATATCTTTTAGAAGATGAAAAGATAAGAAACACCGTTAAAAAGGCATATTTTCACGCTGGAATATCCAAAGTCAAGATAGAGAGATCCGGAAATCGCTTAAACGTCATCATAGTTACCGGAAGACCCGGGATATTGATAGGTAAGAAAGGTTCCGAAATAAACAACATAAAAAGTCTTGTCAAGTCCGTTGTTTCTCCGGAAAGAGATATCGTCATAAGTATAGAGGAAGTTAGAACGCCCGAGTTAGATGCACAATTGACGGCGGAATTCATAGCCGGCAGAATCGAGAAAAGGGCTTCTTACAAACGTACGATGAAAAGAAGCATTCAATTTGCTTTGAAAAAAGGCGCACTTGGCGTTAAGACCATGGTTGGTGGAAGAATAAACGGTGCGGAAATAGCAAGATCCGAGTGGTACAGGGAAGGCAGAGTTCCTTTGCAGACTTTGCGCGCACATGTTGATTATGGATTTGCGATTGCACACACCAAATATGGCGTTCTTGGTGTTAAGGTATGGATATTCACCAAAGAAAATTCGCCGGTGAAATCAGCCTGATTCGTTGATAAGGAGGTTTGTAAAGATGCTGATCCCTAAAAGGGTTAAGTATAGAAAACAACAACGGGGAAGAATGAGAGGCCTTGCAAAGGGTGGCAGCGAGATGAATTTCGGTGATTGGGGCCTTAAAGCACTTGAACCGGCATGGATAACGAACAAACAAATAGAGGCGTGCCGTGTTTCTATAATGAGAAGTCTCAAAAAATCCGGAATGCTATGGATAAGGATTTTCCCAGATAAACCTATTTCGATCCATCCAGCCGAAAGTAGAATGGGACGCGGTAAGGGAAATCCGGAAAAATGGGTATGCGTCGTTAAACCCGGCAAGATCATGTTTGAAATCGGTGGTGTAAACAGAGAAGTGGCAGAAGAAGCGCTAAGATTAGCCTCTTCAAAACTACCTATAAAGACGAAATTCGTTGAAAGAACCTCTTTTGGAGGTGAATCGCTATGAAAGCCAAAGATTTGAGAGAAATGACCATCGATGAACTAACGGCGCTTGTGAAAGATCAAAAGGAAAAACTTTACAAGTTAAGATTTCAACTTGAACTTTCCCAACTTCAGGATACATCCCAGATATTGCAAACAAAAAGAGACATAGCAAAGATAAAGACACTTATAAGAGAAAGAGAACTTGGTCTTGAGCCCGTTAATTCTGATGAGAAGGGGAATAAGAAATGAAAAAACATCTCATAGGTGAAGTTGTAAGCAACAAGATGAAAAAGACCATAGTTGTGCTTGTAAAAGAAACCATAAGGGACCCGAGGTTTGGGAAAATCATAACCAAAACTGCCAAGTACAAGGCCCATGATGAAAACAACGAGTCAAACATCGGAGACATCGTTGAGATAGAAGAATCAAGACCTCTGAGTCGTGAAAAGAACTGGACACTTGTTTCGATCGTGAAAAAGAATATTCTGAAAGTTGAAGAAACTCAGGTAAGCAAGGAAGAGGGTGCTCCTCAATGATCCAGCAGGAAAGTATACTTAACGTGGCAGACAATTCGGGAGCACGCAGCATTCTTGTCATAAGGGTGTTGGGTGGTTCAAACAGGAAAAGGGGAAGTGTTGGTGATGTGGTCATAGGAGCCGTCAAAGAGGCTGCTCCGCACACCGATATAAAGAAAAGTGAAATAGTCAAAGCAGTTATAGTGAGAACGAGAAAAGAAATAAGAAGACCAGATGGGTCTTTCATAAGGTTTGATGATAACGCAGCAGTTCTCATAGACAAAGAGAATGAGCCGCGTGGAACAAGGATATTCGGTCCTGTTGCCAGAGAATTAAGAGAAAAAGGTTACATGAAGATCGTATCCCTTGCTCCGGAAGTTTTGTGAGGTGTTGAAATGAAAAAGCACACTTTGAACATAAGAAAAGACGATACAGTTGTGGTTTTAAGCGGTGAAGACAAGGGAAAAAGAGGAAAAGTCATAAAAGTGCTTCCCGATGAAGGAAAGGTTATAGTTCAAGGAATTCACATGATAAAAAAGCACCAGAGGCCTACCGCGTCGGTCAGAGAGGGAGGAATTGTTGAAAGAGAATCCCCCATTTACGAATCCAAAATCATGGTTATCTGTCCGAACTGCGATTCTCCCACGCGCGTGTCGCACAAAAGAACTGAAGATGGGATGAATATCAGAGTCTGTAAAAAGTGCGGAGAAAGCATCGATAAAGTATGATGCGAGAGGAGGTATGACATGTCTGTTGCTTTAAAAGAGATATATGAAAAAGAAATCGTGCCTTTTTTCATCAAGGAACTTGGATACAAGAATAAAATGGCAGTTCCAAAAGTAAACAAGGTCATTTTGAATATGGGAGTCGGAGAGGGTTCGAGAAATCAGGCCGTGATAGACAAGCATCTTCAAGAACTCACAAACATAGCAGGACAGAAAGCAGTTGTGACGAAGGCAAAGAAAAGTGTCTCCAACTTCAAAATAAGACAAGGTATGCCTGTTGGAATAAAAGTTACACTCAGAGGAGAGAGAATGTACAATTTCCTCTACAAATTTTTCAACATCGCAATGCCAAAAATACGTGATTTCAGGGGAATAAATCCCAATTCTTTTGATGGCAGGGGAAACTTCTCGATGGGCGTATCGGAACAATCTATTTTTCCTGAAATAACGGGAGAAATTTCGAGAGTTCAGGGAATGGACATCATCATAGTCACCACTGCCAAAACAGATAGGGAAGCCAGGTATCTTTTAGAAAAACTTGGAATGCCTTTCAGCAAGAATTATTGAGGAGAGTGATGAAATGGCCCGTAAAGCACTTATAAATAAAACTAACGCAACGGCAAAATACAAAACTCGGCAGTATACGCGCTGCAAGATTTGCGGAAGACCGCATGCCGTTTCCAGAGAACTGGGAATTTGTAGACTTTGCTTCAGGAAATTAGCGTTAGAAGGAAAACTGCCTGGCATAAGAAAAGCCAGTTGGTAAGGATGTGATAAAATGTACACTGATACAATAGCCGATATGCTTACAAGAATTAGAAATGCGAATATGGTTTACAAAGAAGTTGTTGACGTACCGTCTTCGAATATAAAAAAGGCCATACTCGATATCCTTAAAAGAGAAGGTTTCATAAAAGATTACAAATACATCGAAGATGGAAAACAAGGCGTGTTGAGAATTTTCATGAAATATTCCGGACAGAAAAGAATGAAAATCAGGATCATAAATTCAATAGTCAGGGTTTCTCATTCTGGCAGAAGAATATACGTTTCAAAAGACAAATTGCCCGTCGTCAACAGTGGACTTGGGATAGCGATTCTCTCCACTTCCAATCCTGAAAAACCCGTTGTCACCGATAAAGAAGCACGCACCCTCGGGATTGGCGGAGAAGTCATCGCTTACGTATGGTAAGCGGAGGTATGATGATATGTCGAGATTGATAAAAAAACCAATAGAAATTCCAAAAGGTGTTGATGTCAAAATAGAACCAAGCATGTTAACGGTCAAAGGGCCGCGTGGTCAACTCACAATGAGCTATCTTTTTGTGGATTTTAAACTCGACGGTAACAACCTTTGGGTTTCCCAAAAAGAAAACATCGATCTTCCGCCCAGAGTCATAAAGAAAAATAAATCTATAATAGGTACAAGATGGGCTCTTGTGAGAAACATGGTGGAAGGAGTGACCAAGGGCTTTCAAAAAGAACTTGAAGTTGAAGGCGTAGGATACAGAGCACAACTTCAGGGAAAATCTTTGTTGCTTAACCTTGGTTACATTCAACCGGTTAAGATAGATCCTCCTGATGGCATAACGATAGAAGTTCCAAAACCTAATCAGATAATAGTCAAAGGTATAGACAAAGGACTTGTCGGTCAGGTCGCGGCTAAAATACGCAAGACACGTGAACCTATGGTTTTTGCCAAAGGTAAGGGTGTCAGATATGCCGGAGAAGTCATAAGACTCAAAGAAGTCAAGAAAGTTTAAGGAGGTAATCTGTCGTGATCCAGCCTTTTGATAAAAAAAGCAAGAGAATTTCAAGGCATCTTGCGATAAGAAGAAGAATACATGGTACGCGTGGCGTTCCAAGGCTTTCTGTTTTCATAAGCGATAAACATGCTTATGCCCAGATCATAGACGATGATAGCGCAACAACTCTTGTAAGTGCTTCTACTGCGCAAAAAAGTTTGAAAGAGGCACTGAAAAACAAGACATGGAATAAAGTGGCAGCACATCTTGTGGGCAAAGAGATAGGAACGCGTGCGATTGAAGCGGGAATAAAAGAAGTCATTTTTGACAGAGGCGGTTTTCGTTACCATGGTAGAATAAAAGAAATCGCCGATGGCGCTCGGGAGAGCGGATTGAAATTTTAAGGAGGTAAAGAATGCCGCGCGATCTTCAGAAAGAAGACGAAAATAAAGAATTCAAAAGAAGAGACAGAAACATAGAAACCACAGAACCCGAGACGGAATTCGTAGAAGAAGTTGTCGAAGTTAGGCGTGTTGCAAAAGTCGTCAAAGGCGGTAAAAATTTGAGTTTCAGGGCGATTGTCGTCGTTGGAAACAAAAATGGCAAAGTTGGTCTTGGAGTTGCGAGTGGCCGTGAAGTGGTCGATGCCATAAGGAAGGCTTCGAATCTTGCGAAAAGGACTATGGTTGATGTTAACGTCATCAACGATACCATTCCACATACCGTCGAGGTCAAATTCGATTCCGCAAGGTTACTGTTAAAACCAGCGGCGCCTGGTACAGGTATAATCGCAAGCAACACCGCAAGACCTGCTTTGGAACTTGCGGGCATAAAAAATGTGCTTTGCAAATCACTTGGTTCTAACACGCCTTTGAGTATTTTGAGAGCCGTTTTCAAGGCTTTTGACGAGATCAAGCCACCTGAATATTATGCCAAATTGCGTGGGATCTCTTTGAGACAACTTTTCCATGGCGAGGAGGTTGTCAAGTCATGAAAGTCAAGATAGAGCTCGTGAGAAGTCCAATAGGTTACAGGTACGATCAAGGAGAAACGGCAAAAGCGCTTGGTTTGAGAAAAATGCACGATGTGGTTGTTGTCGAACAGACACCGCAAATTCGCGGAATGATTCGAAAGATATCTCATCTTGTGAAAGTTGAGGAAGCGCAATAAGGGAGGAATTCAGATGAAACTTGAAGATATAACTCCGACGCCCGGATCGAGAAGAAAATCCAAATTGCTTGGTAGAGGAAAGGCCACAGGTCACGGTAAAACTTCAACGCGTGGTATGAACGGTCAGGGATCGAGAAAAAGCGGAAATGTAAGAACTGGTTTTGAAGGTGGACAGACACCGCTGTACAGAAGGCTGCCGAAAGGTGGATTTAAAAACGTCAATCATAAGGTTTATACTCCCGTAAATGTTGGAGATCTCAACGTTTTTGAAGACAATTCGAACGTTACGGTTGCCAATTTGATTCAAAAGGGTATAGTCAAAAAAGTTCAAGACGGTGTTAAAATTCTCGGTAATGGAGAACTTAAAAAGCCTTTAAAGATAACTGCAAATGCTTTCAGTACTTCTGCAAAGGAGAAGATAGAGTCTGCCGGCGGGCAGGTAGAGGTGATATGAGTGTGGGAAGCGATTAGAAACTCCTTCAAAATACCTGAGTTAAGAAGCAGGATAATATTCACTTTTTTGATGCTTGCTGTTTTTAGGTTTGGCGTTTACATACCCGTGCCTGGCATAAGCCTTTCAAGTTGGGCAAACTTTTTCAACGGCGTTTCCGCAGGTGCCGGTGGAGGATTTTTTACCCTGCTCAACGCTTTTGCCGGCGGAGCACTTAGCAACATGTCAATCTTTGCTATGAGTGTGACACCTTACATAAACGCATCTATCATACTTCAACTTTTGATGGCCGTTGTTCCGAGTTTGAAGGAACTCGCCAAAGAAGGAGAACAGGGCAGACAGAAAATAGAAAAATATACCCGAGAACTCACACTTTTGCTTGCTGCAGTTGAAGCATTGGCACTTACAATCGTTGTTGTCATGCCACATGCCACCCCTGGACTTAACAAAGTCGCTTTCATAATACTTTCTTCAGTTTCACTTATGGCCGGGAGTATGTTCCTGCAGTGGATAGGCGAGATGATAACGGACAAAGGAATAGGAAACGGCATATCCATAATCATCTTTGCCGGTGTTGTCGCTACGTACCCGTTCTACTTGGGACAGATGATAATCTCCAACCTTTCTGTCACGTCATGGGCTTTGTTCTTCCTCATCTTCGTGGTCACCATCTTCGGTTTGATATACATAATGCAAGGTGAAAGAAGAATAAACGTTCAATACGCCAAAAAAGTTGTTGGTAGAAAGATGTACGGTGGACAATCGAGTTACATACCGATGAAAGTGAATCAGGGTGGAGTCTTGCCTATAATCTTCGCGGTCGCAATACTCATGATTCCATCCATGATAGCCCAGTTCACCCATAACTACACACTCCAGAGTATCTTTGGATTTAATTCAGTCTTTTACATAGTGATTTACGCGTTGCTCGTCTTTTTCTTCACGTATTTTTACAGTGCGATAACCTTTGATGTGCATGATGTCTCCGACAACATAAAAGAATACGGAGGATTTATCCCCGGTATAAGGCCAGGAGTTTCAACCGAACAGTATCTCGCAAAGGTTTTAAGCCGCATAACCTTCCTTGGAGCCCTTGCGCTTGTCGTCATAGCGTTGTTACCAAACCTTTCTGCCGCGATAGTCGGAAGCAATTCCGGTCAGATAGTCGGCGGTGTGGGTATGATGATAGCCGTCGGAGTTGCGCTTGACGTTGTTCAACAGATGGAAGCCCATCTTATCATGCGCCATTACGAAGGATTTATAAAACGCGGTAAACTCAAAGGGAGAATATGATGAACATCATTTTCGTTGGCCCTCCCGGAGCTGGTAAAGGAACACAGGCGCAGATCGTATCTAAAACCTTTAAAATTCCGCATATATCTACGGGAGACATGTTGCGTGCCGAAATGGATTCCGGAAGCAAACTTGGAAATCAGGTAAAAGACATCGTTACCTCAGGAAAACTTGTCGATGATGATTTGATGAATCAGATCGTCAAAGAGAGGCTTTCAAAGTCGGACGCCATTTCTGGATTCATATTGGACGGTTTTCCGAGGACTTTAAATCAGGCGGAGTCTTTAGATGAGATATTGAAGTCGATGGGAAAGCAAATAGATCGCGTCATATACGTTGATGTTCCTGAAAACATCATAGTTGAGCGTCTATCGGCAAGGCGAATATGTCCAAAATGCGGCCGTAATTACAACATGATAACAGACCCACCAAAAGAAGATGAAATGTGCGATGTGTGCCATGTTCACCTTATAACGCGCGATGACGATAAACCTGAGACCGTCAAGAAACGTTACCAAGTTTATCTTGAACTTACATCTCCCGTCATAGCGTATTACAGGCAAAAGAAAGTACTTTTCACGATAGATGGAACGATGAAAATGAAAGATATCGAAAAACATCTGATTGAAATGATCAAAGGTCGAAAATAATGGTAAAATTGAAATCGGAAGCAGATATCGATGCCATGAGATATCCAAACAAAATAGTCGGAGAGGTCCTTGAATACGTAAAGGACTACATCAAGGATGGCGTAACAACTTACGACCTTGACAGAATAATAGAAGAATTTTTTGCAAAAAAAGGCGTCATACCGGCCTTTAAAAATTATGAAGGTTATCCTGCCGCTTCATGTATAAGTCCAAATGAAGTCGTTGTGCATGGCATACCATCCAAGAAAGTTATTTTGAAAAACGGAGACATAGTTTCGATAGATGTCGGAACAATTCACGATGGATGGTACGGTGATGGCGCAAGGACTTACGCTGTCGGCGAAATAGATGAAAACAAGCGTAAACTCATCGAAGTAACGCGGGGTTCCTTTTTTGCGGGCATATCTCAATTTAAAGTTGGCAACAGGCTCGGTGATATATCGAACGCTATTCAGACTTTTGTAGAGAAAAACGGTTTTTCCATCGTAAGGGATTACGTGGGCCATGGCATAGGCAGAGCTCTTCATGAAGATCCGCAAGTGCCGAATTTTGGCAAAAGCGGTAGAGGAATTCCGCTTATGGAAGGGCTTGTACTCGCGATAGAGCCAATGGTTAACATGGGAGATTGGAAAGTAAGAGTTCTTGATGATAAATGGGGTGTTGTGACTTTGGACGGATTGCCCAGCGCCCATTATGAAAACACCGTTGTTTTGCACAAAAAGGAGGTCGAAATATTGACGATTCCGGAGGGAATGAATGTCTGAAGAAAAAGACATGATAAGGATAGAAGGACGTGTTGTGGATTCGCTTCCAAATACGACTTTTAAGGTTATTTTAGATAACGATCTTGAAGTACTTGCCCATATTTCTGGGAAAATGAGACAAAATTTCATAAAGATCGTACCGGGAGACAAAGTTGTGGTTGAATTGTCACCTTACGATTTAAAAAAAGGAAGAATAGTTTACAGGAAGAAATAGATTAAAAGGAGGTCTGAATCATGAAAGTTCAAGCTTCGGTCAAGAAGCGCTGTGATTCATGTAGAATTGTCAAAAGAAACGGTGTGATTCGGGTCATTTGCTCCAAAAACCCAAAGCACAATCAGAGACAAGGATAAGGAGGGGTTGAAGGATAAATGGCTCGTATTCTTGGTGTTGATTTACCAAACGAAAAGCACGCTTTTGTGGGTCTTACGTACCTTTATGGCGTGGGTAGGACAAGGGCTATTGAGATTTTGGATGCAACGGGCATCCCCCTTAACAAAAAGATCAAAGATCTCAGCGATGATGAGGTCAGAAAGATCACCCAGTACATAAACGAGCATTACAAAGTTGAAGGTGATCTCAAGATGGAAATTCAAAGAAACATAAAACGTTTGATCGAAACAGGATCTTACAGGGGAACAAGGCATAGACTTGGCTTACCCGTAAGAGGACAGAGGACACGCACAAATGCCAGGACAAGAAAAGGCCCTTCGCATGGCGTTGGCGCTAAAAAATCGTAAAGGGAGAGAACTATCGAATGGCTGAAAAGAAAAAAAAGGCGTCTTCAAAAAAAAGAGTACATTTTGATTATGGCGTTGCGCACATTTTGTCGAGTTTTAACAACACCATAATAACGATATCCGATAAAGATGGGAATGTGGTAACATGGTCAAGCGGCGGAGACGTTGGATTTTCCGGATCAAGGAAGTCAACTCCTTTTGCCGCACAGATGGCTGCAGATAAAGTCGCAAAAGAATCCATCAACTTTGGAGTGAGAAAGGTTGATGTTTTTGTCAATGGCCCGGGTCCAGGTCGCGAATCCGCTGTAAGAGGTCTTCAGGCTGCAGGGTTGGAAGTTCAAAGCATAAAAGACATAACACCGATTCCCCACAACGGATGCCGTCCTAAAAAGAAGAGGAGAATGTAAGGAGGTTTTGATAAATGGCAAGATATACAGATCCTGTCTGTAAATTGTGCAGACGGGAGGGTAAAAAACTCTTCCTGAAGGGAGAGAAATGCTACACACCAAAATGCCCTGTTGAAAAAAGGCCATACGCGCCTGGCCAGCATGGAAAAGACAGGCTGAAGATGACGCAATATGCGAGACAATTGAGATCGAAGCAAACCATGAAAAGAACTTATGGGATCCTTGAGCGTCAGTTTAGAAGATATTTTGATGAAGCCGTCAAGACAAAAGGTGTTACTGGCACGATGCTCATAAGAGAGGCTGAAGCAAGGCTTGATAACGTTGTTTTCAAACTTGGCTTTGCCATATCGCGATCTCATGCCCGCCAACTCGTAAATCATGGCCATATAATGGTAAATGGCAAAAGGGTTGATATACCTTCTTACGAATTAAGGCCTGGAGATGAAATAGAACTCAAAGAAAAAATAAGAAGCAACGTTGACGTTAAAAAAGCAATAGAAGATCGATCTACCCATACAGTTTCACCGTGGCTTGAAGTTAACTACGACCTTTTCAGAGGGAAATTCGTCAGGATGCCCGATAGGGAAGAAATAGAACTTCCTCTCGATGTTCAGGACATCGTCGAGTTGTATTCCAAGTGAGAACTCACGTGAGGTGGTTTAATGCTTAATTACGTTAAACCTGAGAAGTTTATACTCGAGGAGGAGAAAGAAGACAGAGGATATCTTTACGTGAGATATTCCGTTCAACCCCTTGAACGCGGTTATGGTGTGATGATCGGAAATGCTCTCAGAAGAATTCTTTTATCTTCGATCCCGTCGTTAGCGATAACCGGCGTTAAGATAAAAGACGTTTATCACGAATACGATGCCGTAAAGGGTGCTAAAGAAGATGTGCTTCAGATCCTCCTTAACGTTAAACAGATTCAGGTCAAGGAGAATGTCCCGATAAAAGCAGAACCGGTCGTCATGACCGTCCAGAAAAAAGGTGCTGGTATAGTCAAAGCAAAAGACATAAAATGTCCTCTTGAAGTTAAAATAGCAAATCCTGAATTGAAATTAGCCACGCTTAACGAAGATGCGGATTTCTACATGGAACTTTTTGTGGAAAAAGGGAAAGGGTACCTTCCAGTCTCGGAAATGGACACAAGCAACGACGTTCAAATGCTGCCCGTTGATGGAATTTTCACGCCGGTTGTGCGTGTTAACTTTCGCACGGAAGATTTCAGAGTTGGGAAAAAAATCGACTACGACAGGCTCATACTCGAAATATGGACAAAAAAATCTGTAGATCCAACCGCTGCCCTCAAAGATGCGCTTAATATCCTTATAGAACACTTTGAATTTTTGCTCAACAACCTTCAGGGTCAGAAGGAAAGTCAGGTTGTCAGCGAAGATGACAAAAAAGCAGAAGAAAAAGACATGTTATCGCCAACACAAACCGTTGAGGGGCCTAAAATGCCTGTGGATTCACTTTCAATTTATGATAAAATGAGAATAGAAGACCTTGAACTCTCCGTGAGAGCACTTAACTCTTTAAAACGTGGTAAAATAGAAACGGTTGGAGAACTTCTTCAAAAAGATGAAAAATCCCTTCTCAAGATAAAAAATTTTGGAACGAAGTCTTTGGAAGAGATAAACGAAAAACTTGAAAAACTCGGACTTAAACTCAAGGCTGAATAACGGAGGATTGAAATGAGACATAGAGTGAAATTGCATACGCTTTCAAGACCAAGTGACGAAAGAAAAGCGTTGATGCGAAGTTTAGTACGTGAGTTGTTTCTTCATGGAACGATAGTCACAACCACACAAAAAGCGAAAGCAGCTTCTGCATTTGCTGAAAGAATCATAACCCATGCTCTCGCCAAAGATCTTTCGGCAAGAAGATACGTGAATGCTTTTCTCAACGACGAAAAGTTGACAAACAAAGTCGTTGACGAGATAGCACCCAAATATGCTGGGAGAAAAGGTGGCTACACCCGAATAATAAAGATGGAAAAAAGGCACGGCGACGATGCCGAAATGGCTATTTTCCAACTTGTCAAAGAGTCATGATGAGACTACCCATCTTGGGTAGTCTTTTTGCGATATGTGGCAAACAATAACCTTCTTTTTTGTCGTCAACATAATCTCTTCTTTTATGACGTGGTCCAAAGGTAGAGATAGTACTTCTTTAAAAGTTAGCAAATTCAATCAAATGCTTTACACGTTTTTTGGAGGAGCCTTGGGTGTGCTTCTGTTTTCTGCTTTAACTAAGAAATGGGATTACAAATTGAGTTTCATCATCCTTGCCATATTTGAAAACATTGGCGTTTACATCGTACTTTACGAACTTGCAATTCACGTTGCAGATTGAAAAAGAGGTGATTTTATGAAAATATTCATCGACACTGCCAACCTTGATGAGATAAAAACGGCAGCATCGTGGGGAATTTTGGATGGTGTGACGACAAATCC
>Ga0315298_1001416_pt1 | contig 43907 bp, 39 predicted proteins | sample WHS_1_MG_FD_203077 | JGI IMG/M metagenome (GOLD analysis project Ga0315298, IMG submission 203077) | Extremophilic microbial mat communities from Washburn Hot Springs, YNP, Wyoming, USA - WHS_1_MG | ecosystem: Environmental > Aquatic > Thermal springs > Hot (42-90C) | place: USA: Wyoming... | reverse complement strand
GGAGCCTTTGCAATTATAAAAGTATTAAAAAAGTATCATCATCAGTAATAGCGGTCGTTACTTGGTGCGAAAGTTGAGTACCTATATCAGCCATTGCTTGGCAGCCTTAATGAAGATTTGATGTGGTTTAAATCTAACCCCCGCCCGGCTCACTGGGAAGTGTTTCCTCGGGGAGAAATCATTGATGAAGGCAATGGCGACAAGGTAGTGAAGGTCCTAAAAAACGTCACTCTCCTTGATATGCTGGATGCACTAAAAGAGTTTATGACGCAAAGATGAGATCGCCGATCTGCTGGTTTGGTGGCAAGGGGAAGTTAGTAAAAAGACTTTTACCCTATATTCCGCCTCATACACATTATATCGGACCGATTTGTGGTGGCGCCAGCTTATTGTTTGCCAAAAAGCCGTCTAAGCTTGAGACGATAAACATGGAGAAAGTATTTACAAGACCGAAAACGGCCTGGTGATTTTTCTGCGGGGCAACGTGGTGACTTCAGCTTATTACCTACTTCCAACTTGAAAGCATATTTCAAGCGGGTGACGATTCCTGGAACGGTGAAATCACAATGGCTATTGAAATTGCTCTCATTGGCGGCTCAGAAATAACTCTTTGCACCAATCAGTTTGGGAGGGCCAAGGGAACTTTTCCTACTTCCTACAGAGGGAAGGACATTCCAATTGCTGAATATCTTGAAGATGAAGATAGTTTGGTATGGTTGTCTGATGGCTGTTACCTCCTCCCGGAAATCATCCAATTTTTGAAGGAGAATCCCCGCCCTGCCCACCGGGAAGTTTATCCGCAAGTGGAGGTCTATGACGATGACACTTATTGGGGTGAACAAGGCAACAAGACCAAGCCGCTCAAGGTCCTGAAAAACGTGAATCTCTTGGAGCTCCTGGAGGCGCTGAAGGAGTTCGCCCCTGATTATGCCAGGTGAATCAGATTATCTTTATAGTTACAGCGCTAAGTAGAGCCTTCGGGCGATTACGACTCGTGAAAGGGATGTGGGATCAGGGAAGATGGAAAAGTGGTAATGTTCGCAGGAGCGGCGGCGAGCCGCGGTGCTGACAAAGAAGGAGCCCCGAGGTCTGGGGTTCCTGCTTTTTTTCCTGAGGGGCCGCGGCAGGGTTAGCTGCCGGGAGTCCGGGGGGCGGGGTGGTCTGGGGCTGCCTGTTGCCGCAGGGCCAGCAGGGCCTGGGTGACGGCCGTGGCGGTCGCGGCGTGGGCCGGGTTGCGGTCGGGGTGGCAGGCCAGGAGCAGGAAGCGACTGCTGCTGGAGCAGGGTCAGCCAGCTATCGGTATGGGCCAGCCGTTCTTTCAGGTGGGCGATGACCTTTTCCTGGTATTCCACCAGGCCGTCCAGCGAGGCGTTGAGGCTCTTTTGGTAATCCAGTTCGTCCTCCAGGCTGGCCAGGCGCCGGCGCAGGGCAACAACCTGGCTTTTTTCCTGCTTTTCCCGCCAACAGGGGTAGCAGAGTTTCTTCCAGGTCTCGTGCGGCTCCCGCTCGAATTCAGCGCCGCATTTTTCACACCGGGCCGCCGGCATGGCCTCTCCCACCAGAGATAAGGACAGCAATATCAGACAGATATCATTAACTATTGAATATAACTGCTATCATTAATTTGTCAAGTATATCTGAAGAGATGTTCACTAGATAGGAGCAGCCGGCAAGAAATTTTCCAGCCGGTACTGCCGCCGCCGTCGCCGGTTCGGGTTGGTTTTCTGGCGGAGGCGCTGGTGGAACCAGGCCTCGGCCTGGGCCAGGGTGGCAAACTCCCAGACCTGCCGGTGCCAGACGCGGCCGCCAGCGCCGCTGGCCTTGCCCACCCGGAAGGCCATGGGAGTTCTTTCAATCCAAATGATGTAGAAGGCCTGCCGGGGGCTGGCCGGGGCCTGGAGGAAAGCGGATTTCAGAACAGCCATACCCTCAGAGGTGGTGGGGAACGTTCATGCCGCGCCGAGCCACAACAGGTCCACCCCCCATCTGGCGGCGGCACTGCGGAGTTCCGGGTCGCCGGTAACCAGGCAGGCCGCCAATTCCTGCGCCAAACCCAAGCCAAAGGCATCCGCATATGATAAGCCGCCGGCCGCTTTGAGGCGTGCCGCGGCTTCGACGCGAGGCCAGGAGGCCTCGACGATGGTGAGTCGGTCTTCCTGCCAGAGGCTGCGTCCTACTGCCCGGGCCGCGGCTTCACCGTGTCGGCGCCAGACGATATAAAAGACTTCTCCCAGATTAATAATACTCAGGAAGAGTTGGAGGGTGTCTGCCACGATCAGATCGGCGACCGCCTGGGCTCTTGGTTCATCCTCCAACAGGGCCAAGATCGCATAGCTGTCGAGAACATAGGTTTTCGTCACGGCTGCTCGCGCTCCCGGTCAGCCAGGCGTTCCTGGAGCAGCAATTCGGTCAGTTTGGCGCCGTCCGGGGTTTTCAACTTACCCCGGAGGGCCAGCAGCGGGTGGCGCGGCAGCGGGTGCAGGACAATGGCCCCATCCGCCTCTTCGATGGCCAACCGGTCTCCCTTCTGTAAACCGAGTTTTTTTCGTATGGCAGCCGGCAGGCATATCTGACCCTTTTCCGAGATAACTACTTTCTGCAAATATTCTTACCTCAAATTTGTATTATAAAACATATTATAGTAGAACGATCGCTTAATGTAAACCATCTTGCTGATGTTTTTACCAGTCGTTTGCACCTGAGCTCAGAGCGGAGGGAAAGCCTGTCATCCGGATGGAGCCAGAGTCCATCCGGAAGGCCGCGGGAGTCTGCTCAAGCCAGAGCTGAGAGAAGGCCCGGCGGTGGCTCGGGGGGCAGGCGGAGGGCGGATTTCAAGGGTTGGCAGGTCAGGAGGAGCAGTGCCTCTCCACGTTGCCAGGCCCGGCGGCGCTTACTCCTGGTCGCGGCGGGCCTGTTTCTGGTGTTCCACGTAGGCCTTCAAGACGCTGTTGATCAGGGTCTGGTATGGCCGGCCCTGCTGTTTGAACCAGGCCACGACATCCGGATCCAACCTGATGGAGACGGCGACCTTGCGCCGCGGCAGGACAACCTGGGCCTGTTCCCAGAAGGCGGCGTCAGTCAAGGGGGCGTCGGGATCAGTCTCGGCGTTGCGGACAATCTCTGCTTCCGTCATGGTGCGAAGGCGTTGCCAATCAGTCTGGGATTTTTTCTTCATAGATCCTTCTTTCCTTCCGGCTGGCCCGCCGCCGGGAGATGATCCTGATCTGGTCGCCCCGCCAGGTGTAGGCCAGATAGACGACCATGCCTCGGAGTTTTCCCAGGGCAGCCCAGCGTTCTTCTGGATAAGCACGCCGGCGGTCGGGGGTGATTACCATGGGGGAGGCGAAAACCGCCGGGGCGTCGAGAAAATCGAGGCCGTGTTTGGCGAGGTTGGCCAGCCGTTTCTGCTCATCCCATTCAAATACCACACCCTTATTGTATATACTTATTGTCTTGACGTCAAGCTGGAATAAGCGGCAGGAGAATATTAGACCAAATTATTATTTTTGTCTAATTTTAAGCCCCTTTTGGCCCCCGCAAGGCCCTATTTTAGGCTTGCCGGGGGCGTTTTTTGGGGGTATTATTAGACTATAGTTTGAGTTGTCTAATTCTCAAAAATGGCACTTGGGCACAAGGGGAGGGGCCGGCCGGGCCGCCCCCCGCACCCCAAGTCGGGGTGAGGGGTGGGGGTCCGGGGGAGGGGGCAGGGAGCTGTGCTCCCTGGCCCCCTCCCCCGCCAAACCTCGCCAACCACCTGCCAACAACAACCAGGAGGACAGGATGCAGAAGGCCTTAGTCGCCGGCGCCGGGCTGGTACACCAAAGGCCCGCATGCTCCACCGGGACCACCACACCCCCCCCCATGCCCCAGCGCTCCCTCGCCACTCTGACTGGCACGTAAACAGTCCGCAGCCCGCAGATGCTCGTATTTTGAGGAGGGCTGTCGCCGCGCCGGAAATGGACCGGTCGTGCCCCGCTGGATTTCTCTGTCCTGCTGATAGACCTGGGACGGGCACAGCCAACTACTACCCGCTCTGAATTTATTTTTCCGCAAGTTGATCGCAGTTCCGTCCAGCCAAGTCCTGCCGCAGGGGATTCCCTGGCACTTTGCCTTCTCTGGCAACACGTTCAGATCAGCACATTCTCTTGGATAAATTGCCTCAGACAATTTAGAGTTCCCATTGAACATTATGAACGTTGTTTGTCCGGTTAGCAGGCCAGATGACCGGATGGCGTTCCCAACGAGTTATGTTTTTGATTAAATATACCGAATATACCGATGATATAAGTGATTAAACAAGCATGGCGATTATTGAGGATGAAAGCGATGCCAAAGATTGCCTGTTTCAAGGCTTATGATATCCGCGGGCGTTTGCCGAGCGAACTGAACGAAGAGCTGGGCTATCACATCGGTCGGGCCTTTGCCGCCTTTTTGCACCCCCGCCAGGTAGTATTGGGGCGGGATGTCCGCCTTTCCAGCATCCCCCTGGCCCGGGCGGTGACCGCCGGCCTGAATGACAGCGGCGTGGCCGTGTTGGACCTGGGGCTGTGCGGCACCGAGCAGGTCTATTTCTATACGGCCCATACCGGCGCCGGCGGCGGGATGATGATCACGGCCAGCCATAATCCGGCCGATTATAACGGCATGAAGTTGGTGCGGCAGGAGTCCCGCCCCATCAGCGGCGATTCCGGCCTGCGGGAGATCGAGGCCCTGGCCGCGACGGCAGATTGGCCGCCGCCGGCCTCACCCCGGGGCAGCATCCAGGTCCTTGATCCTTTGGATGACTACGTGGCCCACCTCCTCAGTTATGTAGATCACTCGGTCCTGAAGCCCCTGCGGGTGGTCGTCAATGCCGGCAATGGCTGTGCCGGCCCGGTCCTGGATCGCCTGGAGGCCGAACTGCCCTTTCGCCTGATCAAAATCCACCATGAACCGGACGGCACCTTCCCCCACGGTATTCCCAACCCGCTGCTGCCGGAAAACCGCGCGGCAACCGCGGCCGCGGTGCGGGAACATGGCGCCGATGTGGGGTTGGCCTGGGACGGCGATTTCGACCGCTGTTTTTTCTTTGACGAACAGGGGGAGTTCGTCGAGGGGTATTTCATTGTCGGCTTCCTGGCCCAGGCCCTGTTGGCCCGCCACCCCGGCGCCGCGATTATCCATGATCCCCGCCTGACCTGGAATACCATTGAGATGGTGCGCGAGGCCGGCGGCATCCCCATCATGAGCAAAACCGGCCATGCCTTTATCAAGGAGCGGATGCGCCAGGAAAACGCCCTCTATGGCGGCGAGATGTCGGGCCACCATTATTTCCGGGAGTTTGCTTATTGTGACAGCGGCATGATCCCCTGGCTGCTGGTCTTGGAGATCATGTGCCGCACCGGCCGTCCCCTCTCGGCCCTGGTGGCCGAGCGCCAGGCCCGCTACCCGGTGAGCGGCGAAATCAATCGGGTGCTGCCCGACCCGCAAGCGGCCGTGGCCCGGGTGGAGGCCTGCTATGCCCCCCAGGCCCTCCGGTGCGATCGCACCGACGGCCTCAGCCTGGAATTTCCCCGCTGGCGCTTCAACCTGCGGCCCTCCAACACCGAGCCGGTGCTGCGTTTGAATGTCGAAACCCGGGGCGACCAGGCCCTGCTGCAGGAAAAAGTGGCGGAAATTCTCCAGCTCCTGGAGGGGTCAGAGCAGCAAGAGTCGGGCTCAGAGGCATAAGAATCCAGGTTATAGTCTGGGGCTAACGTGGGCGGGTGCTGCCGGCCCGCGACACGAAAAGAATTTTCTGACAACTAACAACTGACAACTGACAACTATGGCTAACAGCGCAGTGAGCACCTGGCGGGGCATGGGCCAGACGCCGGTCCTTTTGGCCCTCTTTTTCGGCCTCCTCATCTCCCTGTCGATCGCTTTTTCTGTCCTCAAATGGGAGGAAGAAAAGCAGGCGGTGCAGTTTCTGCAGGAGAGCAAGGAGATGGCCAACCTCCTGCAAGCCGGCGTGAAGCTCAGCCTGTGCGAATTGCACAGCGTGGCATCGTATCTGGGCACAACGCCGACGGCAACGCCGGAGGGCTTCCGTCAGTTTGCGGCGCCCCATTTTTCGTACCTCCATTGGGCGCATAATCCCAGCCTCGTGCGTTTGGAGTGGGCGCCCCGCACGCCCAGCCCCCTGCCGGATCCGAGCGAGCCGCCGGCCCCCGGGGCGTCTCGGGAAACGACGCCGCCCCCCCTTGGCGCAGCAGCCCCGCCCACAGCCTTTCTGGTGAGCTTCGCAGAGCCCCAGGAAGCCCAGGCCGCACGCTTGGGGACCGACCTCAGCGCCGACCCCATCCTTTGGGAGGCCATGCAATTTGCCCGGGATACAGGCGAGCCCGCCACCACGCCCGCTTTCCAGTTGGAAACGCTGACGGGGCCAACCCTGGGGTTTACCGTCTTCTACCCCGTCTATGCCCAGGACCGGCCCCTGCGAGACGTGGTGGAGCGGCGGGCCGCGCTGCGCGGCTTTGTGGCCGGGACCTTTTCCCTGGATCCGTTAATCGCCAACACCCTGCAGGGTTTAAAAGGCCGCCAGCTCTCCCTCGTGCTCTTGGACGAACTATTGCCGCCGGCCCAGCAGCAGTTGTGCATCTTTGATACCAACGCCGGCAAATGCCAGCTCCCGGCGTGGTCAAACTCCCACGGCCCCATCCGCCCGGCCGGCTTGCTGTATCGCACCGTGGTGGAAGTGGGCAATCGGCTGTGGACGGCGGTCATCCGACCGAGTCGGCCCGGGCTGACTTCCCAGCAGATCGTGCCGCCCAGCCTCGCATTGATCTTTGGGGGCGTCCTGACCATCCTGTTGAGCCTCTATCTCCGGGAGCGGCAGCAGGCCATCGCCTTACTGGAGCAGTCCCGCCAGGACCTGGAAGAGCAGGTAGCCCAACGGACCCAGGACCTGGTCCAACTGAACCAATCCTTAGCCCAGGAGATCAGTGAGCGGCGGGCCGCTGAAACCTCCTTGCGGGAGAGTGAAGCCTATCTCCGGGCGGTGATGCACGCCGTCCAGGTGGGCTTGATCACTATTGAGGCCGGCAGCAGAAAGATCGTAGATATCAACCCCTTTGCGGCCAAAATGATCGGCCTGCCCCGGGAGGAGATCATTGGGCGGCTCTGCCACCACTTTATCTGTCCCAGCGAGGCGGGCAGCTGTCCCGTGGCCGACCTGGGCTTGAGTGTTGATAATGCGGAACGGGCCCTGCTCACTGCTCAAGGCCAGACCATCCCCATCTTAAAAACCGTGAATCGCCTCCAGAAAGAAGGCCGGGAGTACTTCGTCGAAAGCTTCTTTGATCTCACCTCCTTAAAAATGGCCGAGGAGACCCTGCAGAAGGCCAAAGAGGCGGCGGAAGCGGCCAACCGGGCCAAGAGCGAGTTTTTAGCCAACATGAGCCATGAAATCCGCACGCCCATGAACGCCATTATCGGCATGGCCGATGTCTTGCGCAATACCACCCTGGATCTCATGCAGCGGGAATCAGTGGACATCATCAACTCCTCGGCCCGCTACCTACTCAGCCTGATTAATGACATCCTGGACCTGTCCAAGATCGAGGCCGGCAAGCTGGAATTGGACCAGATAGAATTTCGGCTCGGCGACGTCTTGGAGAGCGTGGCGAACATCTTCCGGGACAAAACCCGACAGAAAGGGCTGGAGTTCATCATCGCCGTGGCCGACAATGTCCCGCCCCGCCTGATCGGCGATCCGGTGCGCCTCCAACAAGTGCTCGTCAACCTCACCGGCAACGCCATCAAATTCACCGACCACGGCTCCGTCGCCATCCACATCACGGCCGTGGACCAGACCGGTGATACTCGGCAGCTGCAATTTGAGGTCCAGGATCAGGGGATCGGCATCCGGAAGGATAAAATTAATACGATCTTCGATGCCTTTACCCAGGTGGACGGCTCGTCCACCCGGAGGTATGAAGGCACCGGCCTGGGATTGACCATCTCCAAACGCTTGGTGGAATTGATGGGAGGCACGATCTGGGCGGCCAGTGAAGTCGGCGTCGGTACCACCATAACCTTCACTGCCAGATTCCCGGTGCCCGCCGCCCAAGGCCAGGAACCGCCGACTTTGCCCGCCTCTCTGCAGGGACGGCGGCTTCTCCTGGTGGAAGACCACGCCACCAGCCGGCGGGTCGTCGGCAATATGCTGGAAAAGATGGGCTTCGTCGTCGAAGCGGTGCCCACTGGCAAAACAGCCCTCTTCGCCTTGGGAGCGCCGAGCTCGCCGCCCTTCGACCTGATCCTGATGGATTGGAAACTGCCTGATCAGAACGGCCTGGCTGTCTGTGAACAGATCAAAGCCGATCCCCGGTTGGCGGCCATACCCATCATCCTCATGACCGGTTTCGGCCGCGATGATGTGAAGATGGAAGCAGCCCGGTTGGGCATAAAGGGATTTATCCGCAAACCGGTGGAAAGCTCCAGCCTCTACCAGGCCATCCTGGCGGCTCTCAATGGGGGCGACGCGGCGCCGTCGCCGCCGAGCACCCCGCCCCCCGAAGTTGCCGAGGATTTCGCTGGCTACCGCATCCTGATCGTCGAAGACAACCCCATCAACCAAATGGTCATGAAGGCAATTCTCGGCCAGACCAAGCTACGCCTGGACATTGCCAGCGACGGGGTGGAGGCCTTAGAGGCAATACGCAATGGCTGCCAGTATGATTTGGTCTTTATGGATATGCAGATGCCCCGCATGGACGGCATAACCGCCACCCGGCAGATCCGCCAACAAGCGGCCTGCAAGGATCTGCCCATCATCGGCCTCACCGCCCTGGCCATGAAAACGGATCGGGAAGAAGGCTTGGCCGCAGGTTTGAACGACTATTTGGTCAAGCCGGTGGATCAGGCGCAGATTCTTGCGGTGCTGCGCCGATGGCTGCGCCCCAAAAAGCCGGCAGAGCCGGTGCCGAGCCAGTCCTCCGCCAGCCCCGGACCTGCGCCTCCCGCTCCCCCGGCTTTGCCCGACCTGCCAGGGGTCGATATGGCCAAGGCCTTGGAACGATGCGCCGGCGATCAACAGCTCCTCCGAGAGATCTTGACCTACTTTTATCAGAGCTATGAACAGGCCCTCCCGGCGATTCGAACGGCCTTGGAGCAGGGCGACCGGGATCAGGCCCAGTTTCTCGTCCACTCCCTCAAAGGGGCCGCCGGCAGTATTGCGGCCCAGAAAATTCATCAGTCCGCCAGCCAGCTGGAAAAGCTGCTGCGCAGCGGCGCCCCGGGACCGTTTGATGACTACCTCCATGATCTCAGCGAGGCTTTGACGCCACTGCTCGCCGCCTTGCGCGCTTGGCAGTCAGCCCCGACATCTGCGCCCCGGCATTAGGGCTCGGCTGCCGCGCCGGGATGGTCACGGTGACAACATGCAGGCAATTATTGTTGACACCATCATAGCAAGCATGCCCATCGGGGCTTTGGCCATTGATCGCGAGGGCGAAATCGTGCTGGCCAACGAGGCGGCCGCGGCCATTCTGGGGTACCCCGTCCGCCTGCTCCTGGGCAATGGCTGGGGCGCCCTCTTCCTGGAGCAGCCGGCCAACGCTGCCTTTAATCAAGTCTTGCTGGACGTCATCTGGCAGGAACCCCGCCGCCTGCAGCGCACGGTGACCTATACCCGGCCCGACGGCCGGACCGTCCACCTGGCCATCACCAGCTCCTTCTTGCGGGAACATGATGCCATTGTCGGCATCGTCGTCCTCTTGGATGACATTACCGACATTCAGACCCTCCATCTCAAGGAAAAGGCCTGGCTGGAGGAAAAAAACCGCCTTCACCAGGAAAAGGCCGAGGCCTTGCTGCGCCTGGCCATGGCCGTGTCCCACCAGGTCCGCAACCCCACTGTGGCCATCGGCGGCATGGCCCAACTGATCCAGAAAAAGAGCGCCCCCGAGGGGCCCATCCCAGGATACTGCCGGCATATCCAGGCGGCCGCCAGCCGGCTGGAGGCCATCGTCCAGGCGGTGGAAGCCTACGTGGCCGTGCCGCCCCCCCAACCCTGCTGGTTCCCGGCCCCGGCCTTGTTCAGGGCCCTGGCAGAGTATATCGGCAAGCTGGCCGCCGGCGATGGCGGCCCGGTCCATTGCGACAGCCGGATTTCTCCGCTAAACCTCTATGCTGATCCCGATCTCCTCCGCCTGGCCCTCCAGGCCATCATCGACAATGCCCTGGAACACATGACGCCACCCAAACGCCTGGAGATGCTCGTTGCCGGTCAAGCGGAGCAGGTTGAGGTCCAGATCCGAGATGCCGGTGCCGGCATCGCCCCCGCCGACCTCCCCTTCGTGTTTGATCCATTTTTCACCACCAAGGTCGCGGGGATCGGCATGGGGCTGTGCTTGGCCAAGAAAATTGTCCTCGACCACGGCGGTACCATCGCCCTGCAATCACAGTTGGGGCTTGGCACCATGGTCTCCATCCGTCTACCCCAACCGCCGGCCCCTGATCCGGCCCCAACCAATTGTTAACAGTGAGGAAAGTATTTTTATGGAAATTTTAGAAAAAACCAGCAATACTGTAACCATCCTCAAGCTCGTGGGAAGATTGGATTCTCTGGTGGTCAAAGACCTCAAAAACAGGATTCATACCCTGATCCAGCAGGGACAGGTGAAGATTGTTTTTGATATGTCCGAGGTGTCTTTCATGGACAGCTCGGGATTGGGCGGCATCGTGGCGGCCCTGCGGGCCGTCGGCCAAGCCGGGGGGGATATTAGAATTGCCAGTCTCCAGCCTCGGGTCCGGGCCCTGTTTGAACTCACCCGCCTCCATCAGGTGTTCCAAATTTTCAGCGACGTGGACGCCGCGGTCCACAGTTATTAGCGGGGCGCCGTTATGGCTGAGGCAATCTGTGAACTAACCCTGACCATACCGCGAGATCTGGCCCATCTACATCTGGCTACCAACCTGGCCAGCTGGATCTGCCACCAGGTGTATCAGCCGCCGCTGCGGGATGATCTTGCCTACGCGGTGGAATTGTGCGTCAGTGAAGCGTGTACCAACGCCATGAAACATGCCGCGACCACCGCGGCAGCAGACATCGTGGTCCTTGTTTTCGGCGTCTGGCCGGACCGCCTGATTATTGTGGTCAAAGATCAGGGGCCCGGGTATGACCTTACCAAGACCCCGCTGCCGGATTTCGAGCAGCACCCGGAGGGCGGCTATGGCATCTTCATTATTAAATCCATGATGGATGTTATCGAATACTATCAGGCCGATGGTTTTAATCATCTGAAAATGACCAAATATTTGGGCTAACGTGTGAGGGACACAATGCGCACATGGCTGGTTACCGGCGGTGCCGGGTTCATCGGCTCCAATTTTATCTTGCAACAGCGGCAGGCCCAGACCGCTCGCATTATTAATCTGGACAAACTCACCTATGCCGGCAACCTGCAAAATCTGGCGGCCCTGCATCAAGACCCCGACTATGTTTTTCAGCGGGGCGACATCGGTGACCGGGACCTGGTGGCCCGCCTGCTGCGGACCCAGCAGCCGGAGGCGATCATCCACTTTGCGGCCGAATCCCATGTGGACCGTTCCATCCGGAGTCCCGAAACCTTCATCGAAACCAATGTGGTGGGCACCTTCCGCCTCCTGGACGAGGTGCGGCACTACTGGGAAGAGCTGCCACCGGCCCAGAAAGAGGGGTTTCGATTTTTGCACATCTCCACCGATGAGGTCTACGGCTCCCTGGGCTCCCTGGACCCGGCCTTTACGGAGACCACGCCCTACGCCCCCAACAGCCCCTACTCGGCCTCCAAGGCCGCGGCCGACCACTTGGTGCGGGCCTACCACGAGACCTACGGCCTGCCGATCCTCATTACCAACTGCTCCAATAACTATGGTCCGTTTCAATTCCCGGAAAAATTCATCCCGCTAATGATCTTGAACGCCCGACAGGGCAAAAGACTGCCCATTTACGGAGACGGCCTCAACATCCGGGATTGGCTGTACGTCACCGATCACTGCGACGCCGTCCGGGTGGTCTTGGAGCGGGGCCGGGTGGGCGAGTCCTATAATATCGGCGGCCGCTGCGAAAAGACCAACCTCGAGGTGGTAACCCAGATCTGCGCCCTGATGGATGCCCTGTGCCCCACATCGCCGTCGGTCCCCCATGCCTCCCTGATTACCCACGTACCCGATCGGCCGGGGCATGACCGGCGCTATGCCATGGATATCAGCAAGATCGAAGGCGAGCTGGGCTGGACGCCCCGGGAGTCCTTTGACAGCGGCTTGGCCAAAACCATCCGTTGGTATCTGGACAATCCCCAATGGGTGGAAGCGGTGACCAGCGGCGCCTACCGCCAGTGGCTCCAGGTCCAGTACGGCGCGGCAACGTAAGATGACGTCTTCTCAGAAAGGATGGCCAGCATGAAGGTTGTGCCAGGTGCGCTGCCGGGAGTGGTGCTCATCGAGCCCCGGCTGTTCCCGGATCAACGGGGTTATTTTCTCGAAACCTATCAAGCCCGGCGCTATGCCGAGCATGGCCTGGCCATGCCCTTTGTCCAGGACAACCTGTCCTTTTCCCGGCGGGGGGTGGTGCGCGGCCTGCACTATCAGCTGCGCCAGCCCCAGGGCAAGCTGGTCATGGCCCTGGACGGCGAAATCCTGGACGCGGTGGTGGATATCCGCCCCGATTCTCCCACCTTTAAGCAGTGGACTCTCAATACCCTGTCGGGCAGCAATCATCGCCAGCTCTACGTGCCCCCAGGCTATGCCCATGGCTTTCTCGTGCTCAGCGACACCGCCACCGTCTTGTATAAGGTGACGGATTTCTATCAGCCCGGCGATGAGTACGGCGTCCTCTGGAACGACCCGGACCTGGGCATTCCCTGGCCCCAGGCCGAAGCCATTCTGTCGGCTAAAGATGCGGCCCTGCCGCGCCTCGGCGATATTCCGGCGGCCCTGTTGCCCACCTGGGCCGCGGCTCCCTAGCCGGCGCCGTTCTCTGGGAGAGTGATGATGACAGCCCCCCATCCCGGCCGCCTGCCCTGGATCGATACCCTCAAGGCCCTCGGCGTGATCATGGTCATTGGGGGCCATACCGTGGGGGTGCCGCCCCTGGTCTTGCAGGTCGTCTTTGCCTGCCATATTCCCCTGTTTTTCTGGATCTCCGGCCTGGTGGGCACCGGCAGAGTGACGGCCCTGCCCTTGGGGGCCTTTCTGGTGGATCGGGGCCGGCGGCGGCTGATCCCCTACTTCGTCTTTGCGGTGTTCAGCTACCTGCTCTGGCTTCTGTTCCTGCGCCATTTCGGGACCCGGCAGGCGGCCCAGGTGCCGCTCCTGATTCCCTTGGTTGGCATCCTCTACGGCAGTGATGTCCACAACTTTCTGGCCCCCAACGTGGCGCTCTGGTTTTTTCCCTGCCTCTTCGTCACCGAACTCTACTTCTATTTCCTGGCCAGGATCCGGTCGCGCCTCCTCCTGGGGGTGGCACTGGGGCTCTGCGCCCTCTGTGGCTTCCTGGCCCCGGCCCTTCTCCCCTGGCGCCTCCCCTGGGGCATTGACCTGGCCTTGACTGCCGTGGTCTTCTATGGAGCCGGCTATCTGACCCGTGACGCCCTGCCGGCAGTGGCCCTGCAAGGCTGCTGGCGGGGGCTGGGGCTCTTGGTCAGCCTGGGGTTTTATCTTTCCCTGTCTTTGTATAACCGGCCGGTGGCATTCATTATCGGCAATTACGGCAACAGCGGCGGCGCTTTTTATGGCGCCGCCGCGGCGGGCATTGCGTTCTGGGCCCTTGTGGCCCAGACCCTCCAGGGAAGCCGCCTCCTACAAGTAGTCGGCCAGCATACGCTGGTCCTCTTTGCGCTGCACCTGCTGGTCTTCCCCGTCCTGACCGGCTTCTGCCGATATGTTGTGGGCCTCCCAGCCGATTTCCGGGAGCAGTCGGTCATCTTTCCCCTGCTCTATACCATCTTTGCCATCGCCGTGCTGCTGCCGGTATCATTCTTCCTGGACAAGCATTGCCCGCAACTGCTGGGCAGATTCAAGGCAAAGCCGCCAGCGCCCCTGGCCCTGGCCAGCGGCGGGGCTTGAGGCCCCGGCAGAAGAGGATCGAACGCCGGCAGCCGGCCGGAGACAGGAGGTAGAAAAGTTCGGCGCGCCGAACTCCGAGTTGGTTTCCAGTTTCCGGTTTCCAGTTTTTGGTTTCTGGAAAAAAACCTTTTTATTCAGTGGGGCGGGCCTCCGTGCCAGCCCACGTCAGCCCCAGGCAACAACCTTTTTTTCATGGTTCGCGGGTGACTTGTATATTTTCGGCTCACGGTTCACGAATATATATTCATGGCTTGCGGCTGAGTTGTTTAACTAATTGAATTTACAATTGAAATAAAGTTCCGAGTTCCGAGAGAAAAAACCTATAGGGCGGGCCGTGCCCGCCGCTGAATCTTTCTTAAGTGGGGCGGGCCTCCGCGCCCGCCCAAGCTGGCCAGAGGCAACAACCTTTATTTTCATGGTTCGCGGGTGACCGCCAGGTCATGGCCATTAGTCATAAGTATGAGCAAACTGACTGCTGGTAAGGTATACACATGAAAATCGTTCTCATCGGCAAAAACGGGCAATTGGGGAGCGACTGTTGGGAGGTCCTCCGCAGGGATCATGAGCTGGTGGCGCTGGGCTCCCGGGAGCTGGATATCACCCAGGCCCCGCAGGTGGAGGCCATGGTGCGGCAGGAGCGCCCGCAGCTGGTGCTCAACTGCGCCGCCTATACCAAGGTGGATGCCTGCGAACAGGAACGGGACTTGGCCTATGCCATTAATGTTGCCGGCCCCCGGCACCTGGCGGCGAGCTTAGCCCGCCAGGGCGGCCGGCTGCTGCATATCTCCACTGACTACGTCTTTGACGGCCGCAAACCGGTGCCCACCCCCTATCGGGAAGACGACCCCGTGGCACCGCTGTCATATTACGCCCAGACCAAGGCGGCGGCCGAAGAGGCCATCCGTCAGGAGATGGACGACTACATGATTGTCCGCACGGCCTGGATGTATGGCCGCCGGGGACACAACTTTCTCAAGACCATGCTGCGTCTGGCCCTGCAGGAACCGCCGGTCCCGATCCGGGTGGTCAATGACCAATTCGGTTCCCCCACCTGGTCCTACCGCTTGGCCCAGCAATTGGCCGCCCTCATTGCTGCCGGCGGCCAGGGGATCTATCATGCCACGGCCGAAGGCTATACGACCTGGCATGGCCTGGCCACCACGTTTTTCCAGGTCATGGGCCTGGACATCTCTGTAACTCCCATCACCACCGCCGCATACCCCACCCCGGCCCGCCGGCCCCAGAATTCCATCCTGGAAAATCAGCGCCTCAAAGACCAGGGCCTCAATCTGATGCGCCCCTGGCAGGATGATCTCCAGGAGTTTGTCTCCTTGTACCGCGAGGCCTTATACCAGGAAAGCCGCGGCACCTAAGCAAAAAAAATCCGGCCCGGGGGGGGCCGGCCTCTCCCTGGGGACCGACGCCTTTACCGCTTCTCTGCTTCCGCCTGGCGGGGAGTGCGCTGCCAGGTACCGGTGAACCGCCGGCCCATGCTGGCAAGATGGATGGGCAGTTTCCAGAGGATAAAAACCGGGGCTGCTCCCAGGTAGAGCCACACCCGCCAGGGCGCCCGCCGCAGCCAGAGGCCCGCCGCCACATAGAGGCCCTGACCCGCCAGACAACCCCAGGGGAGCAGGGCCGCCGCGGGGCAGAGCGCCAGACCGGCCAGCCCCAGGGCGCCGGTTGCGGCCACCAACAGGGCCAGGGGAGGCGTGACCAGGTCCAGGAACCCGTCCAACAGGGCCACGTGCCGTTCCCGCCACCACTGGCGCAGGAGCCGGGGAGCGTAGGTCCGCACCATCTGCCAGCGGCCGCCTTCCCAGCGCTGGCGCTGCACCCCGGCCTGGTGCCGGGTCCGGGCCATCTCGCCATACACTGCGGCCTCGGGATTGTAATGCACCAGGACCTGGTCTTGCAACAGCATCAGGGAAAACTCCAGATCCTCCACAATGCCATGGGCCGGCCAACCCCAGCGTTGCAGCAGGGCAGTGCGGAAGGCCATGCCGTTGCCCTTCAGCCCCGCCGAGCCGCCCAGCCGATTGCGCCCGGCCGGGCGGAGGTGGTGAAAGACACACAGCGCCGCCGTGGCCAGGGCTGTGCGCCAATTTTCCTGGGGGTTGGCCACGCCATAAAAGCCCTGGACCACCTGCACCTCGGGATGCGCCAGACTGGCGGCCACTTCGGTCAGGAAAGCCGGAGAGACCTGAGTGTCCGCGTCGATCATGGCCACCGCGGCATACTCCTGGGCGGCTGCGCCCCACTGCCGCAGGAACCAATCCAGGGCCTGGCCCTTGCCCCGCCGCTCCGGGTCAACCCTGATCCAGACGGTGGCCCCCGCAGCTTGCGCCACCGCGGCCGTGGCATCGGTGCAGTTGTCGGCAATCACCATGATCTCATAGGCCGCCGCCGGATACGCACAACGCTGCACGCTGGCAATCGTCGCAGCAATCCCCCCATCTTCGTTGTGGGCCGGGATGACCACGGCAATCTTAGGGGGCGGGTCAGAGACCACACCGACCTTTTTGCGAAAGCCCCAGGCGGCCCCGGTCAGGATCAACAGATAGCCGGTGACCAGCAGGCAGAAGCCGCTGGCCGCCAGATAGAGCAGGAACACCAGAGTCATAAGCCCTCCGGAGCAGGAGCCAGATAGCGGCTGAAGACGCTGGCCATCTCCCGGCAATTGTCCGGCAGGCTATAGCGGGCCGCCACTTTGCGCCGGCCGTTGGCCCCCAAACGCCGGCGCAGGGCCCGGTCCTCCACCAGCCGCCGCATCGCCGCTGCCAACGCCTCCTCGTGGCCCGGGGTGACCAGGAGGCCGTCCTCGCCGTGGTCGATGAGTTCGGGAATGCCGGTAATACAGGTGGCAATACAGGGAATTTCTTTGGCCATGGCCTCCATCAGCACCACCGGCACGCCTTCGGCAAAGCTGGCCAGCACAAAGATATCGGCCCGGTCATAGTACTGGTGGATCTGGTCCTGGCCTACGGCCCCGGTAAAGGTAATCTCCGCCGTCAGACCCAGCTGCCGCCCCAGGGCCTGGAGTGAGGTCATGTCCGGACCGCCGCCCACCAGCGTCAGGTGAAAGGGCACCCCCGCCGCCTTTAACCGCGCGGCGGCAGCCACCAGGATGTGCTGGCCCTTAGCCGGCACCAACCGACCCACGCAGAGGATCTCGGGCACCGGCTGCTGCGGCTCAGGACGCGGCTGGAAAACCTCCAGGTCGACCCCGCAGCGCACGATGGCCAGGCGGCTCCAAGCCTCGTAGGGCAGCAACCGCATCAGCTGGCTCTGGCAATAATAACTGATGGCCCGCACGAACCTGGCCTGCTTGATTTTGTCCGGCAAGAGTTCCACGGTGACGTCATAGAAGATATCCGGCCCATGGATGCTCAGGCTGTAGTCCAGGGTGCCATACGCCGCGGCGATGAGGACCACCGTGCCCGCCGGGTTGCCGAAGTGCACGTGCACGTGGCCGATATCCCGCTCCTGCAGCCACCGCAGGAGAATCCCGGCCTCGGCACAATAGGCCAAACACTTCCAGAGGTTCCGGGGCCCCCGACGGCTGTAGCGCCGGGCCGCCGCCAGCATCTTCAGATAGCTCCAGGGCCGGCGCCCACACAAGCGGGCATGGGCCCGGGCCACCTGCCACAGGGAGGAATCTTTGATATACAACGTCCGGGCCGCCTCCCCTTGCTCCGCGGGCGTCATCTTGTCCAGATGGGCCGGCCGGCGGATGGAGGCCGTGTGCACCACGTGCCCCAATTGCCGCAAGGCTTGGATCTCCCGAAAGATAAAGGTGTGGGAGATGCCCGGATATTCGCTCACCAAATAGGCTAAACGCAGGGACGGCATCAGATCAACCTGGTTTGCGAGGCATACGCCACAGCAGAGTTCAACACGATATCCTCCTCCACCTCGTCCTGGTCCAGGCCCACCACTTCGGCCAGATAGAGGCTGGCCAGCCCCCCGCCCAGAAACATGAACGTCGGGTTGGGCATGGCATTGGGGAGGGCGTCGATCATATACATGGCCAAAGCAATGGCCAACACCGCGGCCGGCGCAATCTGCGGTTCGGCCCAACGCGCCGCCGGAATCTTGTGCAGCAGCAGGAGAACCGGGAGGAGAATGGCTGCCGTCATCGTGCTGAGGCCGAAAATTCCCAGGTTGCCCAACACAATAATCCATTGGCCATCCGAGACCGAAATATCCTTCCCCTCCTCGTCATAAACCCGGGCCCGGCCCCAACCCCCCCAACCGAAGATGGGCGCCTGGAGGGCCTTCTCAATGAGGATATCTTCGTTGTCCAACCGGAAGCGCAGGGATTCGGCCCGATCTTCATCAATGCGGGCAAACTGCTCCACCAGACTTTCGCCCGTCCACAGCCCGCTGGTCCGGGCCGTAAGATAAAAGACCGGCAGCAGGCAGAGCATGAAGACAAAGAGAGATTTTTTCGTGATCTTCGTCAGCCACAACACCCCGACTCCCACCAGGAAAAGGAGGAGGGCCCCGAAAGATTTCACTGCCACCGTCACGACAATTAACGCCCCCAGGAGATTGCGGCTGGCCGAGCCAAAACGCTGCTGCAGCACCCCCGTAAGATAGAGCCACACGCCGATCAGGGAAGCCATGGCCATCCACATACCCACCATGAGGCCGTGGTTCATAAAAACCATGGGCCGATAGCCTCCCATGCGGATGGTCTGGGAAAAATCCTCGTGCTGGAAAAAGCCATACACCCGCATGTGCAGCTGCGGACTCATCCTGATTTCAAAGAGGCAGAAGGGGATATAGAGGAGGCCGCCCAGGAAGATCCACAGGGCGATATCCTGCAATTCTTCAAGGTTTGTGAGATAGATGCGTCCGACCAGATATGGCAACCCCCAACTGATGGTCTGATCCCGCATGGCCGCAATGCCGTCATACAACCCCAGGCCGTTGGCCAGGGAGGCAAAGAGGGGCGCCAGACAGAACCCCAGCATGGGCAGATCGATCCAACTGAAATTGTAGTTGGAGAGCCGATCCCCCTCAAAAAGAAAGGCCCCCAGCAGAATGGCCACACAGATCGCATGAATCTTGCCAAAGGTTGAAATGGCCGGCACCGGAATATTGGCCACCGGCAGGAAAAGCCATCCCAGGATAAAGGCCGCAGCCGCCGCCTTCCGCCCTTCCATGGAGGCAAAGAGAAAGAGGACCAGCGGAATAAAGCCGAAAGTGGCCAGGACGGCAGCAGGGGTCATGCCCGCCCCCAGCGCTGGAGTATTGTTTCATAAATGGCCGCCACCTGCCGGGCCTTGGCCTCCCAGGCAAACTGCCGGGCCCGTTCCCGGGCTTTGGCCCCCATGGCCAGCCGCCGGTCGCGCTCCCGGCAGAGGGCCTCGATCTGCTCCGCCAAGCGGACCACCAGATACTCCCGGTTCAGCGGCGCAATCTTCACGCCGCAATCCGGCGTGACATACTCGGCTATCCCCCCGTGATCGGCCACGAGACACGGCAGACCGCTGGCCATGGCCTCCAAGACCACTGCGCCGCCGAACTCCCGGATGGAGGGAAAACAGAACAGATCGGCTTGGGCATAGTACTCTTTGGTCTGCTGCTGCTCCACCCAGCCGACGAAGTGGACTGCGCCGGCCAGCCCCAGGCACTCCACCTGGGCCTCCAGAGACGGCCGCTCCGGCCCGTCACCCACCACCGTCAGCTGGATCTGCCCCCGGCGGGCCGCCGGCAGCCTCCCTACGGCGTCGAGAAGGATATCCGCCCCCTTGTACGGGACCAAGCGGCCGACAAAAAGGAGCTGCACCGGCCCCTGTCGCCCGGCCCGATCCGGCTCCTGGAAAAACTCGGCCCTAAGCCCGTTTTCGGGCATAAGCTCCAACCGGTCCGCGGGCAGCCGGAAGGTCCGCCGGAGATATTCCAGGGTATACGTAGAGCCTGCCAGGACATAGTCGGCCCGGCGGTAAGTGGCCGCATAACCGGGGATGAGATGCGTAAAGAGACGGAGGAAATTATAGTGGGCAAACTCCTTCCAGGCCACCTCCCGGAAGTTGGCCGGGAACGGCACCCCGCCGTTCACCGGTCCGAGAAGGAAAGGGGTGTTGCCGCAGGCCCGGATGATCTTATAGGGGTAGCGGGGAATCATGGGGGTGAGGGCGTGGACCAGATCAAAGTCGCCCCGCCGCACCGCCGGCGCCAGGGCCTGGTACACGCCCCGATTAAATTCGGCATACAACGGATAGCTCAGGGCATGGTGGAGGGGCCAATTGATCCCGCCCCGGGAACTGATCCTGGCCACCTGCCGGTAGAACGCCGCGCTGGCAGCGCTCTCCTGGATATAAATAATCCGGCGCTGGCCCCGGACCTTCTCCAGGGCCTCTCGGTTGCGCTGGTGGGTAGCCAAGGTGACGTCGGCCAAGGCACTGATGCCGTTGAAAAACTCATAGCCCACCAACGGCACCGAGGCCCACTCCGGGTTGCACTGCTCGATGATCAGCAGCACCCGCCGTCGTAATTGCCCGCCCTGGGGCCTGGTCGCGCTGCACCGTCCCATGTCCCTTGTATCGGATTTCTGGGAATATTTCTTTAGGTGCGCGTTGCGAGAAAGGTTTTCTCGGGAATGCCGCAACAGGACAGTGGCTGGAGGTTCGTTGTCAGTTTTTCAAGGAATTGAGAAGATTCTTATACAGGGCGGGCGGCTGCCTGACAAAGCCACGTATCCATCCAGTGGGTACATTTGGTGGACCATTTTTTGCATCTGCGGGGTCACAGGAGCCAAGCTTCCGGCAGCTGCCGGCCGTTGATATGGCGGAGGCAATTGCATGTATCAGGTGGTGCACTTTCAAGTTGCCCATAACCTGGCACCGCTAAATTTTAACCGGATAATTTCGCAGCCTTCCGCCAGAAATCATCATCCAGACGGACGATGTCGTCTTCTCCCAGGTAAGCCCCGGTCTGCACTTCGATCATGGCCAAAGGTTCGGTGCCCGGGTTCTCCAGGCGATGGGCCGTCTCCACCGGCACGTAGACGCTCTCATTGGGGTAGACTTCGCGCACAGTGGTGCCGATGGTGACCAAGGCCACACCCTGGACCACGACCCAGTGTTCCGCCCGTTGGTGGTGCAGCTGCAGGCTGAGGCGCTTGCCGGGCAGTACTATGATTTTTTTCACTTTATAGCCCGGCCCTTCATTGATGACCGTATAGCTGCCCCAGGGGCGGAAAACGGTGGTATGGTGGACAAGCTCAACGGGGTTGCGGTCCTGTAATTTCGCCACCAGGTCTTTGACGTCCTGGCTCCGCTGCCGGGGACAGATGAGGGTGGCATCCGGTGTATCCACGACGATAGTATCCTGCAGGCCCAGGGTGGCAAGCAGGCGGTCCTGGGCAAAAATCAGACAGCCCTGGCTGTCCAGATCGCAGGCATTGCCCAGGATAACATTGCCCCGGGAATCTGCCGGGAACAGGTCGTAGAGGGCGCCCCAGGTGCCCACATCGCTCCAGCCCATGCTGACGGGCACGATAGCCACGTTGGCGGCCTTTTCCATGACGCCGTAGTCAATGGAGATGTTGGGTAGGTCGGCGTAAACCGCGGCCCAAGCCACCGGTTGCCTTTGTTGGGCGGCTTCGCTCAAAGCGGCCTGGACGGCGGGGAGATGCTGGCCCAGGGCCTCCCAGATGACATCCCGGCGGAACATGAAAATGCCGCTGTTCCAGTAGTAGCTGCCCTCGGCCAGGAACTCTTGGGCCTGGGCCAGGGAGGGCTTTTCGGCAAAGCGCGCGCAGCGATAGGCACTGCCCTGCTGATCGAGTGGTTCCGCCCGCTGGAGATAGCCAAAGCCGGTCTCTGGTTTGGTGGGCGGGATGCCAAAGGTCACCAGGTAGCCCTGTTGGGCCAGCCGGGCCCCGATCTTGAGGGCCGTCAGGAGGCCTTCCTGGTCCCGGATATAGTGGTCCGCCGGAAACACCGCCATGACGCCCTGGGACCATTGCTCCCGGAGTTGGACCGCGGCCAAGCCGATGGCCGGGGCGGTATTGCGGCCCTGGGGCTCGAACCAGAGGTGCAGCGCCTGCCAGCCCTTGGCGTGTAGTTCCAGGCGGACGACATCTTCCTGGGCCGCATTGGTGACAATAGCCAGACGCTCCAGCGGAATGAGAGGCAGCAACCGCTGGATGGTGGCCTGCAATAACGAATCTGAGCCCAACAGGCGCAAGACCTGCTTGGGATACTGCGCCCGGCTCAGGGGCCAGAAGCGGGTGCCGGTGCCGCCGGCCAGGATCACGCCAAAGATAGGAATCTCACCTGCTTCCGTCATGATTGCCATCCTCTCCGCTTACACCCGAAATGCGCGCCGTTTGTTGACCTGCCCTAATGCCCCAGGTTCATAATGGTAAGCAATGCGCCTGCGTTATCTTAGGCAGTCATCATATCATATTGATTAGCAATTCTGGATGAAATTATTATTTTTCTCAAAACCCTTGGGGGCTCCGGCCGCCAGGCAGGCTTATCTGATTTCTCCCCGTCAGTATTTTCTCTCGCCGCTGCCGGCCTGCCGGTAAGACATCCTCTAGATTATGATCTATCATCGGACCTGGCGATGATTTGCTTGAATAGCCGTTCTGCCTAGGGGCCTGTCTTCACTCTGACTCCGGTCCGATCAGCCGCCAGACCCACTGTCTACATTTTCAGGATCTCGAGACAGAGATACAAACCGAACCATGGTGGTCAGGGCGGCAAGAGGCCAAGCCGGGCGGGAAATGGATCCTGCCAGCGGCAAATTATACCAGGCGGGTCTGGCTGACCTCGGCGCGCCGCTCGGACTCGCGAGGGCGGTAGAAGCAGGCGGCAAGTCCCGCGGCGGCACCGGCGCCGCTCAGATCAAGGAGGAGGTCCCCCCAACTTGGGTTCCGCGAGGGGGACCAGCGCTGTATCCCTTCGTCCAGCAGGGCGACGACCAGACAAAGCCCCAGGTCCAGCCCCGTTGCCCTCCAGGGGTGCCGGCGCCCGTAGGGCGGGATGGCCCGGAACCAGAGGAAAGATAAGCAGCCATAGGCCAGGAAGTGGACTGCCTTGCGGAGCCAGAAATTGACGCTCGCCCAGACCACAGGGTCGGGCAGAAAAAACCAGGAGAGCAGCCAGCGGATCACGGCCAGGGAAGCGTCGGCGGAGCACCAGTCTCCTGACGAGGCGATCAGAACCGCACTCCACGCCAGGGGATAGACGATTCCGACTGCCCAGCCGGGCCCAGGGGAAAGGTGGTCGGCCATGGTCAGGTGGCCGCCTGGCTGAGGGGGCTGGCCGACGCACCCCCTGCCGGCAGGGCTGCGGGGCTGCCGGAATCGTGCAGGAGCTGCACGATGGCGGCGGCGCTGATGCCGCTGTGGAAGGAGCGCTCGATTTTGGCCCGGGCCGCCCGGCTGAAGTCTTGGGCCAGCTCCGGGTGCTGCAGCAGCGTGCGGATTTTCTGGGCCAGGAGCTCGGGCTGGCGGGGGGGGACGATAAAGCCATTGCGGCCGTCATCCACCAGCTCCCGCATGCCGCCCACATCGGTGACCACCACCGGCACCTCCATGGCCATGGCCTCCATCACCGATACCGGCACGCCCTCGTGGATGCTGGCCAGGGAAAAGAGGCGGGCCTGCTCCAGATGGGCGCGCACCACCGGCTCGGAGACCGCACCCAGCAGCTCCACCGTCCCGGTCAGAGAAAGCTCCTGGATCAGGTTGGCCAGGGCGGTGCGGTGCCTTTCGTCCGGCGTATCATCCCCCCCGGCGATGGTCAGGCGGGCATCCAGGCCGGCCTGCCGCACGAGGTGCACGGCCCGGAGGAGATCGCCATGATTTTTCTGGGGATTAAGGCGGCCGCAGCTAAAAATGCGGCAGGGCCCGACCCCCTGCCAGGGGGAGTAGGGTGTCTGGCGGGTGAGGGTGGCGAGATCAACCCCCATGGGGGCCACCACCACCCGGGGCGGCAGAAAGCCCCGGAGCTCCTCCTGCACCTCCTGGAGGTGTTGGCGGCTGATGACCAGGGCAAAGGAGGCAAAACGCCATTTCCACTTCTGGTTCGAGCCGAATTCCCGCAGGGAATTATGGAGGGTAAGGCTGTAGGGGAGGTCCCGCAGCAGATGGGCCCAGAGGGCGATGTTGGCCACATCGCTGCACATGTGCACATGGAGGTGGGACAGCTGCTGTTTCCTGATAAAATAGACCAACTCGGCGGCGATGGGCAGCAACGACACCAACCGCAGCCGCTCCCTCCAGGAGGGTACGTCGGCCTGACGCACGGCCTGCCAGATCCGGTACCAGCGGCGGGGCGACGTGGCCAGCAGGATGCCCACGGCGCCCCACAGACCCCGCCAGGACGGCGGGAAGAGATAGGTGGTCTCGGCGACGGCCTGGGGGGCCCAGTGGTGGGAAATGATCTTGGCCGGCGGCTTCCGGGTCGAAAAGACCTGCACCGTCATCCCCAGGGCCCTGATGGCCTGCAGTTCGCGCCAGAAAAAGGTATGGGTCTGGCCGGGATATTCGGGGATCAGGTAAGCGATCTGCCCGCCTGGTCTGCTAACACTGTTGTGCTCCATGATCCTCTTCCTTAACTTTTTTCCTCATCCGGAAGACGGCGCCGGCCAGGACGCCCAGGGCCACCCCCAGATTGTTGGTGAAGATATCGGCGGGAGAACAGTCCCGGCCGGGAATATACAGCTGGACCATCTCGATGGCGGCGCCCGTAATAGCCATGAGCAGGGCCACAAACAAGCCCTGACGGACGTGGCGAAAATCATACAGGGGCAGGAAGGCCAGCAGGAAAAAACAGGCAAAATGGAGGGCCAGGTCGCCATAGTCCCGGGCCAGCGACGGCGTCCCATAGGGGAGCAAGGACTCCAGGAGCACCAGGACCAGCAGCACCAACCAAAGTATACGGCACGCTTTGCTCTGAAAACTCTGCATAGACACAAACCTCAGGCTGGCGCTCCAGGAGACGCCAGGACCGCTGGCTGCCCCAGGGCCAGGGTGAATTGTCGACAGGTAAGCTCGCCCTGGCCTTGGGTATAGGCCACCCAATCGTCCAGGAGCTGGCCAAAGGTGACAGGACACTGGATCGCCTCCCAGGCGGCGGCGGTACCCTGGGACAGGTGCCCGTACAGCTCGGGCTGGGTGAGGGCTTCCCGGAGACGGTGGGCCAGCTGGGCGGCGTCACCGGCCCGGAACATGAGGCAGCCCTGGCCCGGTTGAAATTTCGGCCGAAAAGACGGATGGTCAGACAGGACGACCGGCGTCCGGACCTCCAGAGCTTCATAAATCACGCACGGGATACCTTCCGGATATTGGTGGCGGCTGGGAACGACCACCAGCTGGGCGGCGCGCATGGCGGCCAGCACTTTTTCGTTGGCCGTTAAGCCATGAAAACGGACCCGGGCCTCGAGGCCGAGACGCCGGGCCAGCTCCTGGAGTTCGGCCCTGTCCGGCCCGTCTCCGAAGAGATCCAGGTCCACCTCGGGCCCCTCGCGGTGCAGCTGCGCTACGGCCTCCAGGAGATCGCCCACCCCTTTGGGATGGGAGAGCTGGCCGGCATAGCAGAGGCGATACGGCCCGCCGGACCGGGCCAAGTCCTTGGCCGGCATTTCCCGGGGATGGCGGCTGGCCGGCCAATCGTAGGGCACCACCTTGGCGGCGGCCACACCGGCTTGGACCATGGAAGTGCAGGCCGGATAGTTGTGGTTGGCCACAAGGGGAATGGCCGGATGGTTCAAGAGGCGGATCAGCGGCAGATTCTTCAGCCTGGTTTTCAGGGTGCCGGTATAGAAGTAGTCGGCAAACAGGGGAAGAACAGGGATCTGCTGCCGCAGGGCCCAGCGGCCCACCATGAGCATGGGCCAGGCCGGGGTGCGAATAATGAGGTGCGTAGGGGCAAAGGTCTGTGCCAGCTGGATGAGCCGGCGGCTGGCCAGCCAGACGTGCCGGAGATACCCCCAGCCCCCGCCCGGTGGTATAAAGCGGCCGCCCACGAGACGGAAGTTGTGCCAGGTCTCCTCATAGGGCTCGGTGTCCAGGCAGACGATGAGCCCCTGGCCTCGCTGGAGGAGCTTTTCAAAACAGGCCATGGAGTAATATTGGGCCCGATAGGTTTCGGGTTGCTGGTGTTCCCGGGCCCACAGGGCCTGTCGATAGTCGCCGAACTGGATGACCAGGAGGCGGATGGCGGCAGGAGCCGCGGTCTGGCGATCATCAACCATGTTTTCTGATCCTGATCTTGTGGAACCACTGCTGGGCCAGCGAGGGGACCTGCTGGGCCGCGTGCCAGAGTTTGTGGTAGGTGGCCTCCAGCCACTCCCGATCGGTGAGCTTGCCCAGGATGTCATCGGACCACGCTTGGGGCTTGGGGCCGCCCCAATTCAAGACGGTGGCCAAGGCCGGGGCTTCCAAGCGCAGGATGATCTCGGTGGCGCGGACAAAATCATTGTAGAGGGTGTGATCCCCCTGCACGACCAGCACCACGACGTCCGCCTGCACCACCAGCATTTCCGTAAAATCTGATTTTAAGATCGGCTCGCTGTCGATAAAGATAAAATCATACTGTTGGCGAGCCTCCTGGAGGAATTGCGCCAGCCAACCGGAGTCTGCCCCGAGCCAATCCACGCGGTCCAGGGCGAGGAAATCCAGCTGCCGGAGTGCGTCCTGATAGATGCCCTGATCCGGCCGGGGCCAGCCGGCTGCGCCCGGGCGGGAGGCCTCCGCTTCGGGGTAGGGGTCCAGGAGGGCCAGCATGTTGGGGTGGGCCCGATTGGCATCGATGACCAGGAGGCGTTCACAGAATTTCTTCATGGCCTGGGCGGCGTTGAGGACGATGCTGGTGACGCCGCTGCCGGCGTGGACGCCGGTGCACAGAGCGATCTTGGCCCCGAATCTGCTGCGCTCCTTATCCAGCCGGACGGCCAAACTCCCCAGGGCCCGGGCGATTTTATGGTCCATATCCTTCCAGGTCAAGGCGGCAAAGGGTACGGAGCTGCCCGGCGGCGGGATATAATTGCTGATGGGCCAGGAGGGCGGGACGCCCAGATAGTGGGTGATGTCCTGGGGGCTGTGAATGCGGTTGTCGGCAAAATCGATGGCAAACAAGACCATGGTAACCAGACCGAAGGACAGGGCCACACTCAGCATGACCAGCTTTTTTTTGTTGCTGCTGGACGGGCTGGCGGGCGGAATGGCATAGCTTTCCACCGAGACCAACAGCGGCGTCTTGGCTTCCAGCATTAATTCCCGGATGCGGTTTTCCAGATCAAAATATTTTTTGCGGCTGTTTTCGATGCTCTGCTTCAGCTGCCGTCCCTGCAGCATGCCGTCCAGGCTCTGCTCTAATTGTTCCCGGGCCTTGTCCAATTCTGCTTGCAGATCAGTGGCGGTTTTGGCCTTGTTAAGATAGTCATATTGTGCCGCCAGCGTCTTTTTGGCCAGTTCCAGCTCCCGCTTTTCGTTGACGATCTTTTCCGATTGCTTTCTGACCTCCTCCCGCAGTCTCCGTTCGTATTCTTCCATGCCTTTCATGCGTTGTTCGATGTACTGCCGATCGGGGTTGGCTTTGGTCACGCCGTCGATGGAGGCGCGCAGCTCCTGTAATTTTTCATAGGTCCAGGAGGTCGTCCGCCACAGGGCTTGATCGCCAGCCACCATCTCGTCAGCCAGGACTTTGATGGGCACATTTTTTAAAGCGGCGGCCTCGGCCACGGTCTGATCGTAGGCGTTCTGGGCCGCGATGCGGGAGACATCGGCACGCAGAAAGGCATCCTGGACGGAGAGAAATCTTTGCAGATAGACATTGGTATTATCGGCAAAATCACTGCTCATGGTCTGCTGCACGATTGCTTCCAATGCCTTGGTCTGTTCTTCGAGCTGTTTTTTCAGTTCATCCCGCTCCTCGATGAGGAAGGCCAAGCGGCGGGAATCCCGGGTCTCGGACTCTTCGCGCAGCTTCTGGATGTAGGCATCCATGACGGCGTTGACCATTTCGGCCAGACCAACGGCTTTGCTGCCTTTGAGCTTCACCTGGATGAGGTGGGTGCCGCCGATCACCGCCACCTCCAAAGAGTTCTGCAAGATAACGGCAGCCAGAGACAGGTCCATGTTGCCGGGGCGGAAGTGCTGTTGCACCTCCGGCGGCACGTTTTTCAGGGCAGCTTCCAGGTTATCCAGGCTGCGGATGCGCTCTACCTGCGTCTTAGCATAATCATGGAAGTAGTTCACCAGATTAGTGAATTCGTCTTTGCTGCCGATAATTTTGGGCGCCTCCCGGGCAATGAGCAGCTTGCCGCCGGTTTCGAAGGAATAGTTGCCTTTTAAGACCGCAAAAGGCAACAACAAGGCAAAAAGAGCGCCCCCTACCACGAGGATCGTGGCGCTGCGCCGCTTCGCGAACCAGAGGATATCGAATTTTTTGGCCCGCTTGGGTGGCAGGGCCGGAGGGCTGCTATTCTTTTGCAAGCCTGGGACCTCCCCGGAACAACCTGCCGAGGACAGAGGGCAACCGCTGTCCGAACAGCTCGACTTCCTGCGGCGAGAGGAACCAGAGGCGGAGAAAGACGAGGGTGAGCAGGAGATAGAGCAAGCCGGCCAGGCCCAGGATGCCTATGGTTTGCCACCGGGAGACTGCTGGCAGCGTCCAGAGGATGACCTTGATGATCAGGCCGGCCAAGACCGGGGCCAGGCAAGGCCAAACCAGGAGCCGCAGAGCTGCCGGGACAGGGAGGCGGAAGGCTTTTAAACTCCGTCCGAAAAAATAGCAGCTGGCACCGACGGCAGCCAGGGAAAAACCCAGGGCGGCGCCGACAATGCCAAGATACATGGTCATGGCGGGAATCCAGAAGAGGACCAGGACAAATTGGACCAGGGTATATTCGAATTCCCGGCCGCTGCGGTTGATGCCCCGGAAAATGGAGGTGCCGGGGCCGGTACCCTGGTGAATCAGATTCGACACGGAAACCAGGATGACGATGGTGACGGCCACCTCATAGCCGGGACCGACCCAGGCCAAAATCAGGCGATCGGCGGTGACGATCAGAAAGGTAAAGACGATGGTATTGATCAGGTTAATATGCCGGGAGCCCTGGATAAAGATCTGGCGCACTTCGTCCCCGCAAAAATATTCGCCGATGTTTTTATAAGCTTTGAGCCAGCCCAGCCCCCAGAGCAGCAGAAACAGGACGGCAATGAGTCCCACCAGGGGCAGCGGCCGCAGCAGCCGGTCCGCCAGCGGCGTCGGCGCGGCGGCCAGGAAAGGCAGGGGGAGTAGGCCCAGCAGCGCCACGATCGTGGTCAGGAGCACCAACCGGCCATATTTCTGTATTTTGTCGGCAACCGTGGGCCATTGGCTGTCCTCCCACCAGCCGCCCAGATAAGAGGCGGCGGGGATAAAGGGGGCAAAGGCCGGGCCGGAAAAACCCCGGGCGGTATTGGGGAACTTGCGGCCCACTTCGATCATGCCGGTGGCGGCCAAGCCCAGGAGCGAGGTGGTCACGACCCGGTCGAAAGTTTCAATAAAGATGCTCAGCAGCCCCAGGAGCTGGATTTTGCCTCCAAAGATGAGCAGGTGCTGCAATGACTCCCGCCGGATCAGGGCGAGACGGAGCTGTAAGGCGGGGAACTTGCGGTAGGAAAACCAGACCAGCAGGGCCACCAGGAGCAACGTTTTGAAGATGTAGGCATAGAGCATGCCTTGGACGCCGAACCCCAGGGGCAGCAGGAGGATGATCACCAGGACCTCGATGATGCCGGTGGCCAGGAAGACATAGCTGGTGAGGGCGATTTCCTGGAGGCCTTCCAACAGTCCCTTGAAACCGCCCAGACTGATCTCCAGGAGGAAGGCCAGGGCGGTGCCCAGGATCAAGGTGGTGGCCAAACCCCGGAACTCGGCGGCAATAGTGAAAAGGCGCAGCACCAGGGGTACGGCCACCAGGAGCAGGCCATAGAGCACCAGACAGAAGGCGCCCATGCAGAAGACGCCAGTACTGAGCAATTCGTTGATCTGGCGGTCTTCCCCCCGGGCCTGATATTCCGCCACATAGCGGACATAGGCATTATTGATGCCAAAGGCCGAGAGGCCGGCATAGGACAGGATCACAAAGCAGATGGTCCAGAGGCCATACTCCTGCAAGGAAATGTAGGCCAGCACATAGGGGGTAATGATAATCCGGCTGGCCAGGTTGAGAAATTGCGTGACAATGCCCACCACGGCATTGATGGTCAGCCGTTTCCCCACGGCCCCGACAGGGGCAGCATTGGCTGCCGCTTGGGTTGCCATCGTTTCCCTCGCGCTGCTGCTGTCCTGATCCCGACAATAATCGTGACCTGCGGGTCACATGCGCACCAGGGCAGCCAAGGTTGGCCATTCCTGGCCAGACTGGGCGGGCCCGGCCCGCCCCACGAAATACATTCTCTAACAACTGACAACTAACAACCGACAACTGTCCACTGCCGACTCGGCCGGCAGCGAGGACTTAAGTTCGGCGCGCCGAACTTAGGGCGAGTACACCCTTCTGGGACCGGCGCACCCCCCGTGGCCGGAAGCTTGCGCGGGCCGCGCCGCGCCGGCTGCCGCGGTCAGGCGCTCAGGGATTGACCGCCACCCCGGCGCCGGAAGAGACCATGCCTCTGATCCCCTGGACCGTACCGGTGGCCAAGTTCAAGACTGCCAGGGAGGGCAGAATCTGCTGCATGGCGTAGTTGAATTTGGCCATCCCGGTGGGCGCCACGTAAATGACATCGTTGTCTTTCAGGATATAGTTTTCGGTCAGCATCCCGGTTTCGACCATCTTCTTGATATCGATCTGCTTCACTTCCCCCTTTTTGCCGTCGAAGCGCACCAGGTAAGTCTTTCTCAGGTTGGCGTCCTTCGTGGGTCCGCCGCACTGCATGATGGCATCCAGATACGAGAACTGGGCGGTGAGGCGCAGGGCGCCGGGCCGGGCCACCTCTCCCATGACATACACGAGCTGGTCGGCACTTTCGGGAATGAAGACGATGTCCCGATTCTGCAGCCGGGCATTGAGGCTCATGTTGCCCTTGTTCAGCAGCTCCTGGAGATCTATCCAGATGACCGTGTCTTTGCCCCGGATGATGGAACAGCGCGTTAGGAAGGCTTCTTTTTGCAGGACCGGGAGGCCACCGGCCATGGCCAGGGCTTCCAGCAAGGTACCGGGACCGGGCAGATTGACCACCCCGGGGCTGGTGACCCGTCCCAGGACAAAGACCTTATTGTTGTTATATTTCTCAATGGAGATATTGATCTCGGGTTTTTCGTAGAGCGCCGAGAGCTTTTCGGTAATCTCTTTGGTCACTTCCGCCAGGGTTTTGCCCTCCACCTTGATGAGGCCGAGGCGGATGATGGAGATGTAACCGTCGGGACTGACGATGATGTTGTCATTGGAGATTTCCGGCCGGTGCCAGACCTTAAAACGCAGGACATCCCCCGGCCCCAGCCGGTATTCGTCTTTGACCTCCTCCGAGAGCTTCTTGACGGTCTCGGCCTTGGCGAATTGCTCGGTGGGCATCTGGCTTTCCTGAGTAAACTTGTCGTTGTCCACCACGTGCGCGGTGGGCTTCGGCGCCATGATATAGCCGCAGGCGGCCAGCAGGAAGGGGCAGAGGCACCCCAGCAGCAGGCCGGCCCAGGCGTGGCCAGCGCGGCGCCTCAGGGCGATACGGCAAGGGCGGGCATCTCGGGTTTGCATGGCTGCACCATCTTTTCTATAGTACTTTCATACTGTTGGATAAACTGCTCCGGCTCGAAGAGGCGCAGGCGCTGCCAGCCGCCCTGGCGGCAGCGCGCCGCCAGCGCCTCATCCTGCAGGATCCTGAGCATCGCCGTGGCCATGGCCTCGGGGTCGTCCACGGGCACCAGCAAGCCGCTGTGTTCCGGCACAATGATTTCATCGGGGCCATAGGGACAGTTGGTGGCAACGACCGGACAGCCGCAGGCCATGGCCTCCACCAGGACCAGGCCAAAACCCTCTTCCCGGGACGAAAGCACAAAGGCATCGGCCCGGCGCATGTACTTGAAGGGGTTGGCCTGATACCCCAGAAAGGCGAGGTCGGCCGACACCCCCAACTCCTCGGCCAACCGTTGCAGGGCGCCATAGGTCGGCTCGATCAAGGTGCCGACGATGACGAGGCGAGCCGGGACGGTCTGGCGGGCCAGGGCAAAGGCCCGGATGAGGGTGTCTTGCCCTTTTCGGGGAAAGAGTTCGCCCACATTAAGGAGGAGGGGACGATCCTTGGCCGCAAACCACGGGTGGTCCACCTCTTCTTGGGCCAACTCCTGCAACCGGGGCCGCGGCGTTAACAGACAGTTGTAAATGGTGGTGGTGACGGCGGCCAGAGAGGGGAAGACCGAGACCAGATCCCGGCTCACTCCCTGGGACACGCCGACGATCTGATCCGCCCGGGCGTAGAGTTTCCCGGCCAAAAAACGCTTGGCGGGATTCCTGCCCTCGTGGAGGGAGAAGGTGTTGTGTTCGATGAGGATGACCTTAACCTGTCGCCGGGCCAACAGCTTGGCCGCGGCGGTGGCCAGATTCGGGCCGGTATTGGACGAGATGACGACCTGGAGGCCCAACTTCTTTATCAGGCGGGCCAAGCGGCTGGCGGCCAGCAGGGCGGCCCGGCGGTAGCTGTGGAGGCAATACAGGGGGACGCCTTCTCCCCAGACCCGCTTCTGGGTGGGCAGGAAACAGATAACGCAGGGGTCGAATCTCCGTCGGTCCAGCCGGGAAGCCAGGAGGTCGACAATTTTATGGGTGCTGGTCACGTAATCAGCATCGAATAAGACCAAGGCGACCTTGATCTTCCCGTCGGTCTGCTCTGCCATGGGAGGGCTGCCTCGCTCCAAAAAAATGCCTTTGTTGTATTATTGCCGCGGGGTCAGGAGGTCACGGCCGCCAAGGCCTGCGCTTCATCCGGATAGATCTGGAAGACTCGATTCAGGCGCGTCAGGCGGAACAGATTCATGACATTCTCCGCAATGCCACACAGCATCAGATTCCCCTGCTCGCCCAGCTGGCGCAGGAGGGAGAGGAGCGCCCCCAAGCCGCTGCTGTCAATGAACTGTACTTCCGACAGATTCAAGAGAATCTGGGCCTCCCCCTGATTAATGAACTCCGCCATTTTTTCCTTAAAATACCGGGAGGAGTCGGCATCAAGCCGTCTTTCCAAAGGCTTGACGATTACCAGAGAACCGTTCTTATGGTGGGTAAGCATCATGGCACAACCTCGGAGCCGGGAATATTAGGGCGCACCCTTATAGAGAAAGGTTAAAAAACTGACGTCGTCACGCAATTTTGCCTGATTGCCAAACTGTTCCAAAGTCTGGAACAGCTCTGCCGTTAAGCGGGGCAGCGGCGCCGCAGCATGGGTTTTCAGGAACTGGTAGAATCGCTCTTCGCCAAAAAATTCGCCCCGGTCGTTCTGGTAATCCACCAAGCCATCGGTATAGAGCACCACTTTGTCCCCCGGCTGCAGGGTGACCCGGCCTTCAAAGAAGGGGATGCTGCCGCCCAGCCCGATAATGCTGCCCCCCTCCTCCAGGAGCTGGAGGCTGCCGCTGCTCTCCAACCGGATGGGCGGCGGGTGGGCGGCGTTGGCGTAAACCAATTCGCCGGTGCCGCGATTCAGGACCAGGTAAGCCATGGTGAAATATTTGTCAAACCGCTCCATGGGGTACTCTCGATCCAGCGAGAGCAGGAGCTTGCTCGGCGACAGGATGGCGCTGTCGGCGCAGTTGCAGCCCATCAGGCTGATGTTTTCTTTGTAGTACTGGAGGGATTGAGTAATGGACACGGTTACCAGCGCCGCGGGAACGCCGTGGCCGCTGACGTCGATAATATAAAAGCCCAGGTACTCGTCTCTGATCTTGAACAGGTTAAAGATATCGCCGCCGATGAGTTCGCAGGGGTAGAAACGCCATTCCACCTCGACGTTGTCCAGGTGCAGCTGTGCAGACGGGAGCAGGCTTTTTTGGATGGCGGCGGCGGCTTTCAGGTCTTCATTTATCTGTCGCTGCTTTTCTCGCAGTTCTTCATTGGCGCGGCGCAGCTCCTGGGTCAGGTGATAGATCTTGAGCTGATTGCGGATCCGGGCGGTGACTTCGCCGATGTCATAGGGCTTGGTAATGTAATCCACCGCGCCCATTTCCAAGCCGACGATTTTGTCCCGGGCCTCGTCCAGGGAGGTGAGAAAGATAATGGGAATACCCGCGGTGCGCTCGTCCTTCTGGAGCAGGGTAAGAAGGCTGAAGCCGTCCAGCTTGGGCATGTTGACATCCAGCAGGATCAGGTCGGGTCGGTCGGTGAGGCACAGGCGCAGGCCCTCGGCCCCATCGGCTGCTTCCAGGACCTCGTAGCCTTCCCGGGTGAGCAGGTGGCCGAGGATTTTGCGGTCCAGGCCGTCGTCGACGACAAGAATTTTAGAGCTCAGGTATTGCTCCGCCATGGACTCTCCTATTGGTGTTCCGGCCGCAGCAGATCCCAGACCGTCTTGGTGGGATTAAAGGTGACATTGGGCACTTCCACGAAGACGGTGATCCAGCCTGACATGCCGCCGTTCCACAAGCCTGGGAGCTCCAGGGCCTTTAATTCCCGCCCATCCTGAGACTTGCGGGAGATAAAGACCGCCTGGCGATCCACGTATTGATTCAGGTCGAATTGCCGCCCTTGGAAGTCTCGCACGGCGCAGACCAAATCCACGGGGTTAAAATGGCTGGACGTCTGCCAGAGCCGCTGTTGGCTGGGGGAATTGCTGTCGATCTGGGCGCTTTCCACGATCTGCAGCGAAATGGAGCCGTCGCTCCCCCGGACCCAGAACGGCCCGCCGCCCGGTTCGCCGGTGTTCTGCACCACGCCGCACACCCGCAGGGGTCGGTTCAGGATGCTGATGAGGTATTCTTTCTGCTGGTAGGGAGGCCAGAACTCCATGACCTCGGGCAGGTGCAGACAGAGGGGCGTAGCGGCGAACTCTCGAATTTCGGCGAGCAGGCGGTCATTTTCCGGGCCGTAGCTCAGGTGCCGCAGGTAGTCGTGGAGCTGCTGCTGGAGCCTGACCAGGTAGCCGCCCAGGATCTTCTTCCAGCTGACGATGGGGGCCAGGAGGCGTTCGGGGACGACGTTATCGATGTTTTTGATATAGACCAGATCGCCCTGGAGGTCATTCAGGTTGGCGATAAGGGCGCCATGCCCGCCGGGCCGGAAGAGGATGCTGCCGTCGGCGGCCCGCACCGGCCGGTTTTCCAGGTCCACGGCGATGGTATCGGTACGCCGCTTCTGAAAGGAAAAACTGATCTGCAGCTCGCATTCATACCGCCGCTCGTAGTCGGCCCGCACCTGCTGCAGCAGGCGGAGATAGAGCGCTTCATGTTCTGGGGCGATGGTGAAATGACACCGGCCGACGCCGTAGCGGTCTTTGACATAGGCAGCGGTCTCCACCAGGTGTTCTTCCAGAGCGGTGCGGCTGCCCTGGGGGTAGGTGTGAAACTGTAAGAGGGCTTTGGGGAGCCGGGCATAGTTGAGTCCCGCTGGCCCCAGGAGATAGGACAACACCTCGTGGCAGGCACGGGCCTGAATTTTATCCTGCAGATCCAGGCCGTGCGCCGCCATGCGTTGGGCCAAGGGGGCCGCCAAAGCCAAATGGGGCAGGCAGTCCAGAAAGCATCGGCCGGCCAGGTCTCCCGCCAGGGGCATCCGGGCGGGGCAGGCCTCACCCAGACAACCCGGTTCGTTCTGATGATACGCCTGCAGGACCTCTTTGAACATCCGGGAGGCGGCGCCGGAAGCGGGGACAAATTTCTGAAAACGGCCGGCCTGGGCGGCTTCCTCATGGGCGGCCAGACAGGCCTGAAGCTGGTCGCCGTCAAGCCGTTGGATGCCGTCGCCCGAGCGACAGGGGCGGTCCAATTCAATGTAATAGGACGGCCGTTCAAAGAGCTGCAGCTGCTGGTAAATCATCTGGGGCGGGATGCCCCGGGCCTGCAAGAAAGCCAGATCGCTGGGTTGCAAAGGTAATTCTGCCATGCCTGAACCTCTCCTCCCTGACGCGGCGCGCCAAACAGTGTGCTCCTGTCTACAGAGTTTTGTGCCAGATATCCCGGACGTATTCCAAGATCGTGCGGTCGCTGGAAAATTTGCCGACGCGGGCGACGTTTAAGATGGCCCGGCGGTTCCACTCCCGGGGCTGGGTGTAGACCATATCGGCCTCGGCCTGGGCCCGGAGATAATCCCGGAAGTCGGCGAGATGAAAGTAGGGATCCCCCCGGTGGAGGAGCGCCTCAACGAGCCAATGCCAGAGGCCTGGCTCCCCGGGGCAAAAGGTATCCTGCCGCCAGGCATCCAGGAGGCGCCGGATCTCCGGCTGCTGCTCATAATAGTCCTGGGGGCGATAGGTATGCGTGCGCCTCAGGTGGGCCACTTCGTCCGCCGTGAGCCCGAAAATAAAGATATTCTCGGGGCCCACCTCCTCCCGAATTTCTACGTTGGCGCCGTCCAGCGTCCCCATGGTCAAGGCGCCGTTCAGGGCAAACTTCATGTTGCCGGTGCCCGAGGCCTCGAAGCCGGCGGTGGAGATCTGCTCGCTCAAATCCGCCGCCGGAATAATGACCTCGGCCAGGGACACCCGGTAATCGGGAATGAAAACAACCTTGATGAGGTCGCTCAGCCGGTGGTCGCAATTGATGATTTTGCCAACGTTATGGATCAGTTTGATGATCTGTTTGGCCGCCCAATAGCCGGGCGCGGCCTTGCCGGCAAAGATAAAGGTGCGGGGCACGGGCAGCTCCTGACCTTCCAGGAAGCAGAAGTAGGTGTGGATAATGTGCATCACCTTCAGGAGCTGGCGCTTGTATTCATGGATCCTTTTCACTTGGATATCGAAAAGGGAGTCGGTATGCACAGTAATGTAGGCCGTGTCCCTGATGATTTTGGCCAGCCGCTCTTTATTGGCCTTTTTGGCGGCGGTAAATTTCTCCTGGAAGCCAGCGTCGTCGGCGTAGGCCTCCAGGGCCCGGAGTGCTTCCAGGTCCTTGATCCAGCCCGGGCCGATGGTCTGGGTAATAAGGTCGGCCAGCCAGGGGTTGGCTTTGAGGAGCCAGCGCCGGGGAGTCACACCGTTAGTCTTATTATTGAAGCGTTCGGGCCAGAGTTCGTTGAAGCCGGGGAACATTTCCCGGCGCAGCAGTTCGGTATGCAGAGCGGAAACGCCGTTCGTGGAGTGGCAGCCGACAATGGCCAGATGCGCCATGCGTACCCGTTTGCGGTCGCCTTCGGCGATGAGGGATAACTGCTGGAGTCGTTGGATATCGCCGGGCCAGACCTCGGCCACCTGCTGCAGGAAGCGATGGTTGATCTCATAGATAATCTGCAGATGGCGGGGCAGGACCCGGCCCAAAAGATTGACGGACCATACTTCTAAGGCCTCGGGTAGAAGGGTGTGATTGGTGTAGGCCAGGGTCTTCTGGGTCAGTTCCCAGGCCTGGTCCCAGGGAAGGGCGTGTTCATCCACCAACAGGCGCATCAGTTCGGCCACGGCCAAGGCCGGATGGGTATCGTTTAACTGAATGGCCACCTTGGCTGGCAGGAGCGTCAGATCCTGATGGGTCCTGAGAAAGCGCCGCATGATATCCCGCAGGGAGCAGGCCACAAGAAAATACTCCTGAATCAACCGCAGTTCCCGGCCGGCGGGCAGGGCATCGGCCGGATAGAGCATTTTGGAGATGTTTTCCGAGAAGATCTTCTGCTCAATGGCTTTGAAGTAATCGCCGGTATTAAAGATCTGGATATCGAATTCGGCGGAGGCGCGGGCGGCGAACAGCCGGAGAAAAGTCACGGTCTGGCCCCCGTGGCCCACCACCGGGATGTCGATGGGGACGCCGAACAATATCTGCCAGTTGAGCCACATGGGATTGTAGTTCCCGGTCAGGTCCTCCTGTTCCATCACCTCCCCATAGAGGGGTACCAGACAGGCCTCCTCGGGTCGGACGATTTCCCAGGGGTTGCCATCGGCCAGCCAATTGTCCGGCTTCTCCCGCTGGTAGCCGTTCTGGATTTCCTGCTTAAAAAGGCCGAATTCATAGTGGATGCCGTAACCGTAGCCGGGCAGGCCCAGGGAGGCCAAGGAATCGAGGAAGCAGGCGGCCAACCGGCCCAAGCCGCCATTGCCCAAACCGGCATCAGGCTCGTGTTCCTGAATTTCCTCGATATCTGCCCCCAGCTCCCGGAAGACTTCCTGGCAGAGATCATACAGGCCCAGGTTCACCAGATTGTTGCTGAGGGAGCGGCCGATAAGGAACTCGATGGAGAGATAGTAGATGCGCTTGGCATCGGTCGCAGCAAACCGCTGCTCGGTCGCCAGCAGCCGCTCCACCAGGCGGTCCCGGATGGCCAAGGCGGCAGCCTGATACAGGTCCCGGCCGTTGCGCTCCTGCCAGGGCTTAGCCAACGAATAGGTAAGATGATGTTGGATTGATTTATGGAGAGCGGTCTTGCTCAATCCCAACGTATCGAAAAAGACATCCATGGAAATGTTCCCGGTTTAGAATTAGGCCACCATCAGCGACGCAATGTTGGCATCGACCGACATAATGTCTGGTAAAACTTATTTCTGCTTCTTTCTATCGGATATTCTGATCGCGAACTTTATTCTGTTTCTGGTGAGGGAAATGACTTTTATACAGAAAATTGCAGATTCTAGAGCGGGAAGTGGCAGCAGCGCGCTGCAGCGGAAAACAGGCGGCAGCACTGGGCCAGGGCCGGGAAGCCAGTTTTTGCCTCAAGAGCATGAAAAAGCTTGCAATTCAGCCTGTAAAGATATATAATAATAACAGCAGTATAATAAGATTCTGATGGACGACCACCAAGGCCACCCTCTCCCCGAGCCACAGGCTGGCGCCGAGAATGGGATGGCTTCCGCTCGAGAGGTTAGACATGGAACGCCGCAGATATCACCGTCTTTATTTCTCCTTACCCATGGAGTGTCAGGTGGACCTCCAAGATGGCCAGGAATCCTGGTCCAGTCCGGGGATTCTGCGGAATCTCAGCTTAGGGGGGGCGTATTTTGTCTGTGACAGCCTGCCGCAGCTCCGACGGGGCGATGTGGGTGAGTTTACGCTGCAGCTTGCTGCCTCCCGCGGCGATGGCCTGCTCCAGGCCCGGGGCCAGGTCAAGCGGGTCGACCACCATGTCCTGGGGTTTACCGCCTATGGGGTGGCGGTTGAGTTTCTCTCCACCCTGGTGACCCCGTCACCGGCTGCGGCCCCGGCCTAAACCCCGCCTCCACTGAAAAAGCCGCCGGCAACTAAGGTGCCGGCGGCTGTGCTTTTTCTATCCCCACTCTTCCCTCGTCCTGGCTTCATTCCCCTGCTCCCTGAATTTTCCCTCGCCTTGGTTCTCCAGGTTAATACTGCCCGTGCGCAGCCGACGGGGTTGGTTGCGGAGGGGGCGACCGGTGAGGGCGCCCAGGAGGTAGCGGGCGGCGCCGAAAAATTCCGGGATGACGACGATGGCACAGTGCCAGGCGTACAGCCTGGCTTGGTCCGGGGTCAGATGCTTGGCGGCGGCCAGGCGGTGGACGCGGCAGAGGCGAGGGAAGAGGAGCAGAAAGACAGCCGGAGGCCAGGCCAGGAGCCACCAGGGCGACCACCAGGCGCCGAAGCTGCCCAGGAGCGCCAACCCCAGGCTGCCGCCGCCCCGGATGGCCAGGCGGCAGACTTCCCGGGCCCAAAAGCCGGTGGTGGTGCGCAGATGGCGATGGGTCACGGCCGCAAAGCCATAGCCGGTGCGGTAGGCCCGGCGCCAGTACTGACGCCACGTGGTCATGGCCAGGTCATGCCCGGTCATGGGCACATCCAGGTGGATGATGGTGTAGCCCTGGTGGCGCAGGCGCTGGCTCAATTCGGGGTCTTCGCCGCTTATCAGCTCCTCATTATAGCCGCCGGTGGCTTCCAGGGCTTCACGGCGGATGCAGACATCGCCGCCAAAGGCCTCGCAGACGCCGGGGGCGGGGTTCCATTCCAGATCGCCAATAAAATTAAAGAACGAGGCCCCGGGGTGCAGCTCCCGGCGCTGGCCGAACACGGCGCCGACGCCCTCGTTTTGCAAGGCGGCCACGGCCCGGGCCAACCACTGGGGATGGAGCACGGTATCAGAGTCCAGAAATTGCACGCAGGGGGCCTGCCCCCGGCGCCAGCCGGCATTGCGGCCCAGGCCCGGGGTCGGATAGCGAGGCTGCAGGGCAACGGCCTGGACCTTCGGGTAGCGGCGGGCGATGGCCAGGCTGTCATCGGTGGAGCCGCCGTCCACGTAATAGATCTGGAGCAGGTGCGAGGGATACTGACTCTGGAGGATGCTGTCCAGGCAGCGGCCCAGGGTGGTGGCGGCGTTGACGCCGATGACGACGCAGTCAATGCCGGGGAGTGTAGTGTCGGACATGGAGCGGGCCTCGAGCAGCTGGTTAGTTAAAGATTGCTGACCTTATCCATGGCCGCCAGCGGCGGCTTGGGAATAATGCGGGCGGGCACCCCCACGGCCAGGCTGTTGGCCGGGACGTCGGTAATCACCACCGCATTGGCGCCGATATCGACGTTGTCGCCGATGGTGATGCGGCCCAGGACCTTGGCGCCGGCGCCGATGTTGACATTATTACCGATCAGCGGGGCGGCAATGTCGTCCAGGCGCTTCAGACCCACGGTGACGCCGTTGCGGACGATGCAGTTATCCCCGAACTTGGCATAGCCGCTGATGATGATGCCGCCGAAATGATCGATGCGGAAATTCCGGCCGATCTCGGCTTCGCAGGGCAGTTCGATGCCGGTGAGGATCTGCACGATCTTGAAGGCGATTTTATAGAGGAGAGAAAAGGGCTTGCGCAGCAGGGGGGTGGCGATGGTATAGCGCCAACGGCCGAAGCGATAGACCACCAGGGCCCAGAATCCCTGGGCGGCCCAGTCTCCTTGATAGGTGCGCAGGTCGGCGCGGATGTTCTCAAACACGGGCCGGCTCCTTGTTTACCAGGGAGTGGCAGGACTGAGCAGACCCCAGGAGGTGTCACGCAGGGCCTGGAGGCAATGCCGCACGATCGCCAGGGAATATTGGCGCTTGCGCCGATACTCTTCCCCCGGCCACAGATTCACAAGACAGCGCAGCAGGTGAAAGGCCATTTCCACACCGGCGTTGGCCAACATGGAGGCGAGGCCGAAGTTTTTGCGGAAGTAGAGCAGTTCGCTGCGCAGACGGAACTTCAGGAGTTGGGAGCCGCCCAGATCCAGCTGCAGATCCTTCCGGGTTTTACTGCAGGCGCCGCCGATGTGGACCACTTCGGCTCCGGGGAAGAAGTATACCTGCCAGCCGGCCCGCCGGGCCCGCAGACAGAGGTCGGTCTCTTCGTAGTAGAGGAAAAAACGCTCGTCGAAGAAACCGATCTGTTCCAGCATGGCCCGACGCAGGATGGTAAAAGTGCCGGGAACCCAGTCCACTTCCAGGGGCGTCTGATGATCAAAGTATTTGTAATCCGCCCGGGCCAAGAACCGGGAGGAAGCGAACCGGTCGCTTAATCCAGAAATAATCAGGAATTTAAAGAGGCTGTTGGGAAAGCGGCGAGCCGAAGGCTCCAACTGCCCCTGGGGATTGACCACCCGGCCGCCGCAGATGCCTACCCGGGGGTTGGCCTCCATAAAGTCCACGATCCGGTCCAGCGAGCCTGGTTTTAATTGGGCATCGGGATTGAGCAGGACAAGATAGTCGCCGGAGATCTCCTTATAGGCCTGGTTGTTGGCCGCAGCAAACCCCAGATTCTGACCGTTGGCGATCAGCCTGACCTGGGGGAAGTGGCGCCGCACCATGGCCACAGAATCATCCCGGGAGTCGTTGTCCACCACAAAGATCTCCACTTCGTGGGCAGAGCCGGCGTTGACCAGGGAAGTCAAGCAGGCGTGCAGGAGTTGGCTGGTATTGTAACTAACAATGATAACAGCTAGTTTCATTTTAGTTGCTCTTCCTTTCCTGCCGTTGATGGGTTGCGGTGGCCGTCTGCCCACGGGCTGGGTTCCACCCCCAGAACCCCGACCTGGCGCTCGGCCAATGCTTTTCTGCGGCGCAAGCTAAACCAATCTTATCATCGTGCCGATAATCTAGTCGTCACCGGTCACGCCTAACTTTAAAGGAAAGTTGATGAAATAGTCTTAGAGTTGACCACGAGGGCCGGGCGGCGTCGGGAAGGCAGGAGAGAGAATGACAGCGGCAGTGACCTTTGTCTGTTGTGTGGAGGCTGGTCCGTTGGAGTCGATGACGGGGCGGATGATTACCAGCCTGCGGCGCTGGGGGGGGCGGTTTGCGTCCGCTCCGGTGCTGGCCGTTACGCCGCGGCGGGGACCCCAACTGCTGCCGGCAACGCGGGAGCTGTTTCAGGAGCATGGGGTCCGTTACGTGCGCTATCCGGTCCGGGAGCAATTTTCCTGGAATAATTTCATGAATAAGCCCCATGCCCTGTTGCTGGCCGAGCAGGAAGCGGAGACGCCCTGCCTTGCCTGGCTGGACAGCGATATCCTGATCCTGGGGGAGCCTGGCCAATTGGCCTTGGAGGCCACCGAGGCCTTTGCGGCCTGCGCCCCGGATAAGAACGTGGGCACGGCAGGACCGGAGGATGTCAACGACCCGTACTGGCGCCGGTTGGGCCAGGCCTTGCAGGTGGAGGTGGAGCGCCTGCCCTGGATCGTCACCGCTGCGGACCGGCAGAAGATCAGGCTCTACTTCAACAGCGGCGTGTTTGTCTTCCGCCGGGAAGTACATTTTGCCGCTGCGTTTCTGGAGGCCTGCCAGAGTATCCTGCAGGCCAGGATCAGCTCCAGGCAGGCGGGAATCTTCTTCACTGATCAGGTCGCCCTGGGATTAACGGCCTTCCGCTTAGGGCTGCCGTACCGGCTGTTGGACCATGATCATAACTATGCGGTGGGCTCCAAATCCCTGGAAGCCTTCGTGCCGGAAAAGATTAGAGAAGTGAAAATCCTCCATCATCATGACGCCATGTGGCCGCCGCTGTGGCCCCGGCTCCTGGAGGTATTGCGCGAGACGCACCCCGAGGTTTATCGGTGGCTGCAGCCGCTGGGTCCCTTGGCCAATCCCCGGCGGGGTTTCGGCAAGGTGTATCTCAAGGTCTTGCAGGCCATCCGCTCCTGGCAGCAGCAGCAGTTTGTCAAAACCTGTCACAGCTATTAGCTCGAGGTCGAGTTCCCATGAAGGCGCCCCTCCCTCCAGACGTGCCGGCCGTGGCTGTTCCGGGTCACGGCAACGGCCCGCAGCCGGTCGACCACCGCCAGCTTTTGGATGAACTCTATAAAAAGTATGGCCGGGAAGGCACAGCGCTGGGCCGGCTGCGCAATCGCCTCTATTATTTTCATAAGAAATACGCCTGGCTGGTCGTTACCCGCTCTACGTATTTTGTGAAGCGAGCCTTGGATATCGTGGTCTCGGCCAGCATGCTGCTCCTGTTGTCGCCCCTCTTTCTCATCACCGCCCTGGCCATTAAATTGGACTCCCGGGGGCCGGTCTTTTATTGTCAGACTCGGGTGGGCAGATACGGGCGCCCGTTTCAAATGTATAAATTCCGCTCCATGGTGGTCGGGGCGGACAGAATGAAGGCCGCACTGCTGGCACAGAATGAAAGCGGGGGGGTCATTTTCAAAATGAAGCATGATCCCCGGGTTACCCGGGTAGGACGGATTATCCGCAAGTTTTCCATTGACGAGCTGCCGCAGCTCGTCAATGTCCTGAAGGGGGAGATGTCGCTGGTGGGTCCCCGGCCGGCCTTGCCCAATGAGGTGGAGCAG
>Ga0315298_1001414_pt1 | contig 43914 bp, 35 predicted proteins | sample WHS_1_MG_FD_203077 | JGI IMG/M metagenome (GOLD analysis project Ga0315298, IMG submission 203077) | Extremophilic microbial mat communities from Washburn Hot Springs, YNP, Wyoming, USA - WHS_1_MG | ecosystem: Environmental > Aquatic > Thermal springs > Hot (42-90C) | place: USA: Wyoming... | reverse complement strand
TTCTTGTTCAATGTCACCATCTCCGGTTCCATACTCTTTATGGTACCCCATGGGTGACATTTTCACTGAACCGTTACGGGGTGACAGAATCATAGACCATTCACATGGCTGCCTGCTCGTAGTTTACTGCCGACTTGTCCGATGCTATAATACAGGGCTAGATGTCCAGCATGGCATGGGCCGGTGGTATCGCCACTCGCTTATTGCCGCAGCCTTGGGCTGCGGCAATGGACCGCACATAGAAAGGACCAATAGGATGGCCGAAGGGTTTCCTTCCAACATCAGCGACGCCGACGACATTGAGATCTGGATCATGTTCTTCCCTGCCATTCGCCAGAGCTTGATCATTGATACGCGCAGCGATGAACTCGATGGACCATGGATTGCGCTGGCGCCAATGGTATCTTCAGTAGAGGAGAGAATCGAGCAGATCAAGAAGGAAAGGCCCCGCTTCCCCGCGACGGAGAAGGTTGCCTTCCTACCGTTACCTCTGGATATCGCTGGGCTTGAGCGCTCATCACTGTGGACGAAGATCGTCGGGAGGTTCCAAGCGAGATCAGACCTTCAGGCGATCCGTGAATGCCAGAAACAGCTCGACACGCTCCTTGAGCTAGAAAAGCACGTTAAGTCGCTCCATACTAATCGCGGCGCGGTCCTGGGTGTGATCGGCTTTGAGACCCTTTGGCAAAGGAAGAAATAGGCGTATCAGCCTTACTTGAGGCTCGTGCCGCGGGAGGCGCAATGATCCCCTCGCACGAAAAACCACTGACGGCCTGGCAAAGGGTAAAGCTGGCCAGGCATCCAGAGCGGCCCTATACCCTCGACTATGTCCGTTTGATCTTTAGCGATTTTATTGAACTCCGCGGTGATCGCCAATTCCGCGATGACCGGTCTCTAGTGGGAGGCTTGGCCAGATTCGAGGGACGTACGGTGATGATCGTCGGGATGCAGAAAGGCCGGAGCATCAAAGAGAACCTGGAGCGGAACTTCGGTATGCCGCACCCGGAAGGCTACCGCAAAGCGGCGAGGCTAATGAAGCACGCCGAGAAGTTTGGATTCCCGGTACTCACCTTCATCGATACCCCTGGCGCTAGCCCCGATATTCAGGCCGAAGAACGGGGGCAGGCGGTGGCCATCGCTGAGAACCTGATGGTCATGGCTCAGCTGCAAGTGCCAATCATCGCCACGATCATCGGCGAAGGGAACAGCGGCGGTGCGCTGGCCGTTGGCGTTAGCGACCGAATCCTTATGCTAGAGAATAGCTACTTCTCTGTGGTATCACCAGAGGGTTGTGCCTCGATCCTCTGGCGGGATTCGTCTCTGGCACCACAAGCTGCCGAAGCGATGCGCATCACGGCGACGGATCTGCTACGGTTAGGGATCATCGATGGTTTGATCCCGGAGCCGGCAGGTGGTGCCCACGAAGACCCGAGATCTGCAGCTGATGCTTTGCGGGCAGCTCTTCATGAAGAATTGGCCGAGTTGAGCTGCTTGGATACAAAAGAACTGCTGGCTCGTCGCCATGCCAAGTATCGAGCGATTGGATGGGTTTTGGACGCGCGATAAGGAGTGAAGAGAAGGTGGAACGAATTGCCGTCTTGACCTCTGGTGGGGATTCGCCCGGGATGAACGCAGCTGTGCGTGCGGCGGTCCGGATGGCGATCGAGATGAAGATGCAGGTCTTCGGCGTCCGGCGTGGCTTCGCTGGCCTAATCGGCGGCGAATTCGAACAGATGACCGCCCGATCGGTAGGCGGCATTATCCAGCGAGGCGGCACCATCTTGCAGACGGCTCGGTCGGCCGAGTTCATGACGGAGAAGGGACAGCTGGAGGCGATCCGGAACATCAATCGGCTGGGCATCGGTGGGCTGATAGTGATCGGCGGCAACGGCAGTCTGACCGGGGCGCTGGCTTTGCACGAGAAAGGTGTGCCGGTGATCGGCCTGCCAGCGACAATTGACAACGACATCTCCGGCACGGGCATGGCCATCGGGGTGGACACGGCTCTGAATACCGCCCTGGACGCTATCGACAAGATCAAGGATACAGCTTCATCACATTCCAGAGCCTTCGTGATCGAGGTGATGGGCCGCAACTGCGGCTACTTGGCGCTGATGTCGGCTCTGGCCGGTGGCGCCGAAATGGTCCTCATTCCAGAGGTGGACGTCGAACTGTCCAAGGTGGCGACCGAGCTACGGGACGCTTATGTGCGGGGCAAAGAGCATAGCATCGTCGTGGTAGCGGAGGGGGCCAAGCACCGCGCTACCGACGTGGCGCGGTACCTGGCGGAACGGAAGGGCGAGGCCGGCTTCGAGGTTCGCCTGACTATTCTCGGCCATGTGCAGCGAGGTGGCTCGCCCAGCGCCTTCGACCGTATCTTGGCCACCCGGTTCGGTGCCAGAGCCGTCGAGGAGCTGGCCAAGGGTACCTCCGGAAAGATGATTGGCGTGCGCGGCACCGACCTCATCCTAGTCGACCTCAAGGACGCCGTCTGCGAGAAGCGCGGTCTGGACCTTTATCTATACGAGCTTCAGAATACCCTATCACGTTAGCATCACACGCGGCGTCCTATTGCCGGTCATCTTCCGAGTGCGGAAATGAACGCCTAACCTTGGCTCGGACCCGGACCTTATTACCCTTCGTTCGCTTTTCCACAAGGAGGTTCACGCCGAGCATGAACTCGGGTGGTTTTCGACCTGGGCTGAGATTAGCAAGCTGTATCTGGGCTGCCCTTCTGATCGCCTCAATAGTTGTTGTTCTTGCCTGGTGGAATGAGCCTGCCGGCGCAAGGGATGTCCTTCCCCGACCGGCTAGCAGTGTTTTCAAGAATACCATAGCCTATGAGCCAGCACTCCACCGCTCCATCGCTGGCAGTTCCGTTTCGACGACCGAAGGCCAAGTACTGATCAACGAGGTTCAGTATCTTTCTACGACGTATGACTCAGACCCGGCCTTCCAATGGTTCGAGCTGTATAACAACACGGACGGCGAGTTGACGCTCAATGGCTGGAGCATCGCCAATGCCACGGGTAGCGATATGTTGCCCAACATCACCCTTGCCCCTCGCGGGTTCGCCGTCGTCGCGGCCAGCACGCGCTTCAACGATGAGTATTCCAACGTTCGTTCACTTATGGTTTACCTCGACGGCACCATCGGCAGCGGACTGGATGCAATCGGGGATCATCTGATTCTGCGTGATACGGACGGTACAGCAGTAGATGCGGTGAACTATGGCGCCGATGCGTCCGGATGGTTGAATCCTCCTTGTAGCGCGGTGCCTGCCGGCTACTCGCTGGAACGGGTGGTGCTTGGCCTGGATACCGACAGTGCCGATGACTTTGTCCCCAACCCAGCCCCTTCCCCTGGCCGCGGTCCTATCCTGCCGCTGACGCCAACCCCTAGCCCTACCTCGCAAACGCAGGTCCCTGGACCTACTGCGTCCATGACGCCATCACCTATCTCTGGTAGTGATGCGACACCGACGCCCACGGCGACAACGACGGCCAGGCCATCGCCCTCGGCCACCGCCACAGCTACCGCCTCGGCCACTCCCATCGGCGGCGCGATCGCGCCCGGAGAGATCCTGATCAACGAGGTCCAGTACCAAGCCGGCCCAGTCACGGGCGGTGGCGAGGATTCCGATCACGAATGGGTCGAGTTGTACAACGCGAGTGGCCGTCTGATCTCGTTGTCTGGTTTTACTTTGCATGGTAACCTGGGCAGTGATAGGCTGCCAGGTTACTTGTTCGAGCCGGGCGCCTTCGTCATCGTCGCGGCCACCGAGCGCTTCCGAGAAGATTATCCCGGCGTTCGCGTGACGGTGATCTACCTAGCCGATGGCCGGTTTGGCAACGGTCTGAGCAACAGCGGGGACCGGCTCATCTTGCGCAGTCCAGCCGGCGTGGTAATCGACGGCTTGTCGTATGGCTCTGATGATACCGTCTTTCGCCTGCCGCTCTCATTGATCGCCAGAGGTCATACCTACGAGCGGCGCCTCGCTGGGCTAGACAGGGACACCGTTTCTGATTTCGTCGATAACCCCTCGCCTTCTCCCGGTGCGAGCTTCGGGGGACTGCCGCCGATCTCGATGCAGAATACACTGTTCTTGCCTTTGGTCCAACGTGGCAACGGCTCGGGTCCGTAACGGAAGCCGTGATCGTTTTCCTGATTGTCATCCACACAACCTACCATGTCTTCCGGTCTGCGTGTGAATGCGACCGGTCTTTGCAGACATTTGGGCGGGCTATCGGCAAGCCAGAGAGTTGGTAGCTATTGCTGAGACACAAAGAGGTGACCATGATGGACTTCTTTGATGTTGTGGCGCATCGCCACTCGATTCGTGCGTTCAAGACCGTTGACGTCGAGCGTGAGAAGCTCGACCGCATTCTTGAAACGGCTAATCGTGCTCCGTCGGCAGGGGACCTTCAGGCCTACAGGATATACTTGGTTCGCAAACAGGAGCATCTCGCAGCTCTTGCCCGCGCGGCGCTGGGTCAAACGTTTGTCTGCCGTGCACCTCTGGCACTCGTCTTCTGCGCGGTTCCGGCTAGGTCAGCGGCAAAATACGGACGCAGAGGACAGCAACTCTATGCTCTGCAGGACGCGACCATCGCCTGCGCGCACGCCCAGCTTGCCGCAACAGCTCTTGGCCTTGGGAGTACTTGGGTTGGCGCCTTCGATGAGGAAGCCGTAAGACAGGCCATTGGCATTGCGCCAAACGAGATCCCTGTAGCCATACTCCCTGTAGGCTATCCTGCTGAGGCTCCGGGTCCGACATCTCGTCGCAGCCTAACGGATCTCGTACACGAAGTCTCGTGACAACGCAAGATGGCATCCATCTTGCATGCTCTTCACTGACGGAATTGGTCGTCTCGTGCGGTCTTGCCGTCCAACGCGGCATTGATTTGCCCACTTCCGAAGCCGTTGATGGAGGGAGTGCCATCCAGAACAGTGAAGTTGCTGAACTCCTAGAGAACATAGCCAATCTGCTCGAAGTCAAAGGGGAGAATCCTTATCGTATCAGGGCCTACCGTGAGGCGGCGCGACACATCCAGAGCATGGCTGAAGATATCGCCAAATTGCACGAGGAGGGACGTCTACGCGAGATTCCCGGCGTTGGGGAGTCGCTGGCCGCGAAGATTGACGAGTTCCTGCGAACCGGCTCCCTAGGGTTCTACGAGCAACTGAAAGAACAAGTCGCACCGGGACTCAGCCAGTTGCTGGAGGTGCCAGGTCTAGGTCCTCGCCGGGCGAAAATGATCCATGATCAACTCGGTATCACGACCATTCGTGATCTCCAGCGAGCGGCCGAGGAGCACCGGTTATCTACACTCCCGGGCATCCGCAAGAAGACCGAGGAGAAGATCCTGCGCGAGACACGACGGTTCCAGGAGCGCACACAGCGTCTCTTACTAGGAACTGCCTTGCCTGCGGCTGAGCAAGTAGTGGAGATGCTCAAGGACCACCCGGCCGTGCGGCGTATCGACCCTGCCGGCAGCCTCCGCCGGATGAAGGAAACTATCGGCGACATCGACATCCTGGTAGCGTCAGATCATCCCCGCGAGTTCATGGAAGCATTCGTTTCGCTGCCTATCGTCAAGGAGGTGCTGCTTAAGGGGCCGACCAAGTCGAGCATTCTCGCCAAGGGCAATCTTCAGATCGACGTGCGGGTGATCAAGCCAGATGAATATGGTGCCGCCCTCCAGTATTTCACCGGTTCGAAGATGCACAACATTGCCTTGCGCGAAGTGGCTATCCAGAAAGGGTTGAAGCTGAGCGAGTACGGCATTTTCGATGACCGTACGGGTCAACGACTCGGCGGCGAGACTGAGGAAGAGATATATCGCATTCTGGGCATGCCGTGGATTCCACCGGAGTTGCGAGAAGATCAAGGCGAGATCGAGGCAGCGCTGAAGGGTCGGCTGCCTAATCTCATTGAGGAAAAGGACATCCGCGGTGACTTGCACATCCATACTGATTGGAGCGACGGGTCAGAATCCCTGGAGGCGATGGTAGAGGCAGCTCGACAAAACGGCTATGAGTACGTTGCCATCACCGATCACTCCGTCGGGCTTGGAGTTGCCCGGGGTCTGACGGTGGAGCGTCTTCGGGAGCAGCGTCGGTTGATCGATCAACTCAACGCGAGATACGCTCCCTTCCATGTGCTCCACGGTATCGAGGTCAATATCAGGGGTGACGGAACACTCGACTACGAGGACGCAGTGCTCGGGGAGTTCGATATCGTCACCGCCTCGATTCACGGGGGCTTCGATCAGCCCAAAGAGAAAATGACGGCGCGTGTCCTGAAAGCAATCAGCAACCCGCTTGTCGATGTATTCAACCATCCGCGAGGTCGACTACTGACGAAGCGAGCCGGATATGCGATTGATCTCGAGACTGTGATTCGCGTAGCGGCTAAGGTTGGCACGGCTCTAGAGATCAATAGCCAGCCTGATCGGCTCGATTTGGACGACGTGTGGGCGCGAAGGGCGAAGGAACTGGGAGCAACCCTGGTAATCAACACGGATGCCCATAGCAGGGACCATCTGCGCTTCATCCGCTACGGAGTCGCCACCGCACGGCGGGGATGGATAGAGAAACGAGACGTGCTCAACACGCTGCCCCTCGATAAGCTGCTCCAGCGACTACACCCCGCGCGCAAAGCCGCGTAGGGATGCTAGTGAGGGTGATGCAGGTTCTGGAGCGAGTCAAGCAATGATGTTAGCCAGAAGCCCACGGAAGGGTGCTCACGCAATGCCTTGCACTTGAGACGCGTGGAGCAGTCGGGACTCTGGCGGCGTTGCGCAGGGTGGATCTGTGGTCAGCAACAGGAATTCAGCCGCGCCAGTGGGCGACGATCTGCTCGGCCCCCTCGACCATGCTTCGGATCAGTTCGTCAATGCTGGGCACGGAATGGATCAGCCCCACTACCTGGCCGGCCGAGGGGAAACCGGCTTCGACGTTGCCGCGGAGGGCCGCTTTCTGACTCTGCTCCCCGCTCATTAAGGGCAGTAAGTCTTCCAGGGTCGCGCCCTTTTCCTCCATCTCGACTATTCGCTCTGCCACCGGTGTGCGCAACACCCGCGCCGTTCGTCCCACCTTGCGCTGCACTACGATGGTCTCAGCCTCAGTGTATTTGATCAGCGCGGCCTTGTAGTCGTCGTGAGCGCGACTTTCCCTGGTGGCGATGAAGCGCGTGCCCAGCAGCGCCGCTTCGGCGCCGAGGGCCAGTGCCGCCAGGAAGCCGCGGGCATCGCCAATACCTCCAGCGGCGATCACCGGGATCTTCACCGCGTCGACGATGCAGGGCACCATCACGAAGGTGCCGACGTATTCGCGACCGATATGCCCGCCGGCCTCTGTGCCCATGGCGATCACTGCGTCGGCGCCTAACCGTTCGGCGTTCTTGGCGTACCTGGTGCCACCAATCACGCACAGCGTCTTGACGCCAGCCTCTTTGAGTCGCGCCATGTAGGGCTCAGGATTCCCCCCGGACATGCTGACGACGCTCACCCCCTCTTCGATCACTACTTCCACCGTTTCGTGTTGTGGCTTACGGCCGATCGGCAGATTCACACCAAAAGGCTTGTCGGTGAGTTCCCTGGTGCGGCGGATCTCTTGCCGGATTGCTTCTTTCCCCTCTAGGTGGCCAGTCGCGAGCTGGCCGAGGCCGCCGGCGTTCGACACGGCAGCGGCCATGACGGCATCGGAAATATGCAGCATCGCACCTTGGATAATTGGGTACTTGATCCCGAGCATTCTGGTCACGCGGGTATCAAACAACGAATTCGACATTGGGTGGGCTCCTTGAAAAGCAAGCTATCGGCGGCCCCGTTGTGCTGGCGCATCGCCCTCGCTTTCGCCGAGGCGATGTCCATGCCCGAGCCTTGTCGTTCCGGCGCAGCCCGGAATCTAGGCTCCCACGGCAGCTATTGTACGAGGCCTGGACTCTGGCTTTCACTAGGTGACGGCTTTCCGGACGTCGTCATTCCGGCAAGACGTGGAATGACGAGTGGAATTTGGCGGCTGCTCACCGTCCCTTGAACACCGGTTCCCTCTTTTCCAAGAAGGCCTTGACGCCCTCGCGATGATCCTCCGTGCGCATACAGACCGCCTGACCGTAGGCCTCGAATTCTAGCTCTGTGGCCAGGTCCATCTGCAGCCCTTTGAAAATCGCCAATTTGGACATACGGATGGCTAGGGGTGCTCCCTTGGCAATCTTGGCCGCCAGTTCTTTGCTCACCTTCAACAGGTCATCGGCTGGCACGACCCGGCTGACAATGCCGAGTCGCTCGGCCTCGTTGGCGTCGATCATCTCGCCGGTCCAGATCAGTTCGCAGGCCTTGGAGGTGCCGACCAGACGTGGCAGAAACCAGGATGCGCCCCAGTCGGGTACCAGACCGCGTTTGACAAAGACCTGGCCGAAGGTTGCGTTTTCTGAGGCGATGCGAATATCGCAGCAAAGGGCTAGCCCCATGCCGCCGCCAGCCGCCGGGCCGTTGACCGCCGCGATAATCGGCTTGTCGATTTCGCGCAGCGCCAGCACCGCCCGCATGCCGCCCTGGCGAAAGTTATCTCGTGGATCGCCCGCTGGCGGCGCGCCGGTGCGGTTGGCCATCTCCCGAACATCCCCTCCGGCACAGAAAGCCCGACCGGCACCAGTGATCACAATGACGCGGGTCTCCTCGTCATCTTTGAGCTCCTCGGCGATGCGCGTGATCTCCTGCCGCATCAAGGTGTTGAAGGCGTTAAGGCGTTCGGGCCGGTTAAGGGTGACGGTCGTCACCCCTTCCTCGCGCGAAACCAGCAGCGTCTGGTAGTCCATCGATGGCCTCCCCGTCTATTGGTAGAGTGCTGAGGAAAGCTTCATGTAGCGCAGCAACATCCTCATCTCTACCACTCTCTTACCTGTGGCGATGTCGTCCAGATAGGAATCGTGCCAGAAGTACTCGGTCTTCGGGCTGGTACCGACATAGGCCACTTTTCCACCGGCGCGGTAAGGCACTCCCACCTTCGCCGGACCGTTAACGTTGCGTAGCTCGATGGCGCCGTAGAGCGCCACCGCCTCTACTTGAACGCGTGCGGCCATGGCGAAGATGGTGTTGCTGGCGGTGGCGATCGGTCCGCCCCAGGGAGAGTCGCCCGTATACCAGGCGAGCCGGTCTGTAATCAGCTCCAGTCGTCGCTCTGTCTCTTGGGGAATCGTCACCTCGACGCTTGGCAACTCGTCGCCAGCCTTGAGATGAGCTAAGAGGCGCGGTGGCTCGGACTCGTACCTGTCCAACTTGCGGGCATGGAGAGCGGACAAAACGTCTGGGTCACCCACGGCAACCGTGCCCTCGCCGATCTTGCGTCCGTCGGGCCTCTCGATCCAGGCGACCACTTGCGCATCCTTGACCCCTTCCGGCGGCACGCCCATGACCGCCCGCACCTCTTCGCGGTCGAGGGTCGGATCGAGGAAGTAAATGCTGACCGAGCCGCGCTCGAACCAGCGCGGCCCAAAGGCCTTGAGTACCAATGGCGGGAACAGTTCAAGGTGGTTGTTGCCACCCACGGTACCGCCCCGCATGCCCAGCTTCTGGGCCATAGCGTCGTCGTGGATCGAGCCGACCAGATGAGCCGCCGGATTCGCTGGTCGCCGCCAGCCACCATAGATCAAGCCATCTTTCACGGTGATGTCGTCAGCCACCTGCAGCCTCCCTTCTTTTTCTCCTGCCTGATTATGCCTGATTATCTCCCCTTGAATCTTGGTTCCCTCTTTTCGAGGAAGGACTTGCGTCCTTCTTGCCGGTCCTCGCTGATTTCTTGTGGAAGCACGAAATTCACATACTCTCTTTCGGTCACACCCAACGGCATCGTCGCTCGATAGTATCCGTATTTCACCGCTCTTATGTAAAGTGGCGGGATCTTCTTGAGCATCTCGGCCCATCTCGTTGCCTCGGCCATCAGTTCGGCATGAGGGACCACCTTGTTGACGATCCCTACCTCATAAGCCCGCTGGGCGGTCATGGTCTGACCACCTGGCCAATGGAGCAACATGAATTCCAGCGAGATCTTGAACGGCATGTAGGGGAAATAGGTCGGTATTCTGGACACCACGCCGACCCTTGGCTCAGGGTAGCCGAATATGGCGTTATCCGCGGCAATCGTGATGTCGCAACCATTGACTGCTATCACGTAGGCCTGGCCGAGGGCATATCCGTGGATAGCCCCAACGATGGGCTTGAACAAGCTGATCCCATTGGGCGGATATGCTTGATGGGGTTCATGGGGCTTGTCCGAATCCACCGCGCCAGGCGATACGTCGACACCAGCAGAGAACGCCCTGCCGGCCCCGCTCAGGACCGCTACTCTGGCCTCGGGGTCTTGCTCAAACCGGGTCCAGGCGTCCCGTAGCCCGTAAGCGAGCTCCAGGTTGAACGCGTTCAGCTTGTCCGGGCGATTCAGCGTAATGTAGGCGATTTCGTCTTCTACCTTGTACAAAACGACAGGTTCAGCCATAACACGCTCCCTTCATCACATTTTCAAGATTCCTCGAAGGTTTGGAACGGCGAGGTTTGTGGCGAACGCCTCAGCGCCTCCTAATGCAGCGTGATGAACCACGCATTGCAAACGGTCTGGCCCGCGATGGTGCACCTAGCGCTCCTAGACGTGGCTCAACTACTTGCTCTGGGTCCTCCTAGCCGTTTGGTTAAAGGTAACACGGTGCCTCGCTTTGTGCAACACCTTATCAAAGGAGCAGCCGGATGTCAATCGCTGTTCGGCTATCGGCCTCCAGCAGCAGTGAGGGATGGCATGGAAATGATCACGAATGGAGAAGGGGAGTGGTCATCCATTGTCAGTGGCCTGGATATCCAGAAACAGGCCTTGCCGTTCTGATTTCTGCATTTTGGCTGACAGGTGATGGCTAGCGCCTGGAATCTACTCAGGTGGTACGCCAGGCTGCAGGCAGCGTGAAGTAGAAAGTGGTTCCTCTCCCCAGTTCACTTTCGGCCCAGATATGGCCGCCGTGCGCTTCCACAATGAGGCGGGCGATGTAGAGTCCCAGCCCCAGTCCCTCGGTCTTCTTGCCCGTCTTGACACGATAGTAGCGGTCAAAGATGTGCGGGAGATCTTGAGCGGAGATGCCCACACCTTGGTCGGTTACCGAGATGACTGCCTCACCGTCTCGATATCCTAATTGGACGACGATGGGTTTGTCGGACGGTGAATACTTTACAGCATTGTCGAGGAGGTTCATCACGACCCTTTCGATACGTTCCCGGTCAACTGTCACGGGTGGTACCCACTGTGGAGACTCTATCCAGATGCGCGCTCGGTCTTCTGGAGTGGTCACCATTGAGGCGATGGAGGAGATGAGTTCAAGGATGTCCGTCAGCTCTTTGCGCATTTGCAGACGGCCTGATTCCAGATGAGTGGATTCCACCAAGTCCTGAATCATGGAGTTCATGCGCTTCGCGTTGGTCACGATGATCTCCGCATCGTGGGCCTCTTGCGCCAGCCCTTTGCTGGCCAGAACACGACGTAGCCACTGGGCCATGCCTAAGATCGGGGTGAGAGGACCACGTAGGTCGTGGGAGATGAGCGAGACGTACTCCTCGCGGAACTGCTCAGCCCGCTTGCGCTCGGTGATGTCACGCACAATCGCCAAGAGACGGTCCTTGCCTCCAATAGTGGCGCGCTTTAGGTTTACCTCAACCCAGAACAGCCGTCCTGTCCTATCCTTGGCCAGCCACTCAAAAAGCTGCGGTTCGCCCTCGGCAGCCTTTCTCACCCACCGCATGGCATCTTCCTGGGTATAGGGGGGCACGTCTGCACTCAGGTCTTTCACAGCGAGATGTCGGGCCTCTTCCGACGTGCAACCGTACATCTCGCTCATCTTCCGGTTGACGTCGAGAATCTCCCCGGTCTGCAGGTCGTGGATGAAGATGGCGTCGTTGGCCGTGTCAAAGATTGCCCGGTAGTTGGCCTCCGAAGTCGTCAGCGCCTCCTCTGCCCGCTTGCGCTCGGTAATGTCGAAGAACGATACAACGGCGCCCTTGGATATTCCATCTTCGACAATTGGGTGGGATGAATATTCCACTGGGAAAGGAGTTCCATCCTTCCGCCAGAACACTTCGTTGTCGGCTCGAATGCCCTGCCCCATCTGGAAGGCGCGAATAATCGGACAATCCTCAACAGGGTAAGGGGAGCCGTCGGGACGGCTGTAGTGCACAGTCTCGTGTATGTTCCTCCCTAGCAACTCTTCCGGCTCGTATCCGAACATTGCCGCGCCGGCCTTGTTAATAATGGTACACTCTCCTTGCAAGTTGATCCCGTAGATGCCCTCATCTGTCGATTCCAACAGCAGGCGTACGTATCTCGCGAATTGCTCACGCTCTTGCTCTACACGCTTGCGTTCGGTGATGTCGCGCGCAAAGCCTTGCGTACCGACAATCTCACCCGCTTCGTTTCGGATGACCGATACATTGACTAGGACCTCGAATACTTTGCCGCTCTTAGAAACGTATTTGGCTTCGACGTCGAGAATGTTTGTGCCCCGTTCCAGTGCCTCGCGGAATCCTCTGAGGGCTTCCTCTCTTTGATCGGGGTGAAGCCACTTCAGCCATGGCTGGCCGATCACGTCGGCTGGCTCAGCCTCAAACATCCGGTATCCGGCCTTGTTTAGGAAGGTCATATTGCCTTCTCTGTCGGAGGCAAAGACGACGTCCCTCGTCAACTCGATTAGGTCCCTGTACATGCCTGTCTGATCAGTGATCTCCACCGCCACATTTCCTTTGCATCTACATTCACCGATAAATAAAGTATAGCAGACACTTGAATCGATTCCCAGAAGCCCATGGTATTGGACCCAATTGATCAACCGCTTTGGCTGGACATTGCTGTCCCTTCGCTCTATGATCGCATCTCAAAGGCAGTCGAGAGGAGAGAATGCGGTCGGAACCCCTCATTCCCAATATTCCGGGTCTTCGTCGCGATCTCTTGGCGATGGGCCTGCTGGCGACCACTAGCACCTTCGCCATGGGCTTGCTTACCCCGATCCTGCCCATGCATCTCGATGCCATCGGGATCGACGCCCGCACGATCGGGCTTCTCTTCTCGGTTGCCGCGGTGGCGACCGCCATTGGAGAGTTCTCTTGGGGTTGGGCGATAGACCGAGTTCACCTAAGACTACCCATGGCCGTTGGGACCGCCGGTCTGGCTTGTGTCTTGCTGGCCTTCGCCTGCACACGTTCGGTTCCCCTGCTGTTTACGCTCTTCTTCCTGCGCGGAGTAACCTTTGTGGGTACGGTTCCGGCCAGCCGGGGTTTTGTTGGGTCCACCATGGCGGCTCACCAGAAAGCCCTGTTCTTGGCCTTGTACACGACCACCCTGGGAATAGGCCGCACGCTTGGGTCATTCAGTGGCGGCCTGATCGCAAAGGAGTGGGGTTACGTGGCCGCGTTCATTGCCTGCTCGGCGATCGTCTTAGGCATAAGCGCCATCGGTTTGCCTCTTCTGCGCGCCAGCCGCCTCACCCACTACGCTTACCAAATGGTCAGCTTACCAGGATGGCAAGTGCAGCATCAAGCCAGAAGTGGGCCTGCCGATACGGCCAGCTATAAGGCCCAAGGTCTGATCGCCATGCTCACCTTCGTGCCCGTGGGAGTAGCCTTGACTTTTATCCCGCTTCTGGCGAAGAAGGTCCTGCTTCTCCAGCCGTCGGATGTTGGCATGATCTTCGCAATCAGTGGTCTGGTCAGCATCTTCTTCACCGTGCCCATGGGCCGCCTTTCGGACCGTTACGGGCGACGCCCGTTCATGGCTACGGGGCTGGCGATCGTTGGGGCTTCGCTTATTGGCATGTCCTTCGCCGGTAATGCCCAAACGCTGCTCCTGTTCATGATGTTGAACGCGTTCGGTACGGCCATCTTCAGCCCCTCGGCTGTGGCCCTCCTGTCTGACTCGGCGCCACCTGGCAAACAGGGCGTGGCGATGGGCCTTTATGGATTGTGCGAGGACGTAGGGATCATCGTGGGACCGGCGATCGGCGGGGTCCTATGGGAAGGCCTTGGCCCGGCCCCCACCTTCTGGTTCGGCGGTACGCCGACCTTCCTGGCGGCAGTGATCGCTCTCACCGCCATTCGGCGCCGGGCGCCAGAGACTGCCATCGCCACACGTTAGCCTCGTTTCTTGTGTGACAGAGGGGAGGAACGAGCTGAACCTGTGTGGGAGCGGCAAGAAGTGGTATGGGCGGGCTGTGGCTTAGAGTGACTACCGTTGACGGGTTTGCCTAATCTGCTCTAAGTGGGTCTCACCATGCTGGGCGAAGCTTGTCAGCAGATCATCTAAGGTCACGTCGCCTAGGTCCGGGTGAGTCGCCGCGCGATTCCATGCCGAGTCGGGCATACTCTTTAGCAGGATGACCCACCGTTCGTGCAGTCCCTTGAGCATCAGTAGTGAAGCTTGCACGGAAGATTGGGTCGCATCCGGGAGCCTGGTCCGGGGCTCCCGATCGAAGAGCTTCAACACGGGCCTCTCCTCGCTGAGGATCCATTTGGTTCGGGCGAAGAAGTTCAGGTTGGCATCTGCCAGATGATGCACCACCTGCCGGATCGCCCACTCTCCCTCGCCACCGGGCGAGTCTAGTTGCTCCTCGGTCAGACCGACGATGGCAACCTCCAGGGCGGCAGGTAGACTTCGGATGCTGGTGACCACGCATTCTCGCTCTTTGGCAGTGGGCATGTATTCCTCTCCTTCAGTCGAGGGCCAGCCTTCACCGAATGCGCACACGAATACGCGAGTAGATGCTGGCTGCCGGCATTCGTGTGTTTGTGAGCGCATTCGGTGACGGCTATTCATGGCTGCACGGCGGTTTGGCCGTGCCTAATCCTGGCTTGGTACGCCCAAGAACTCACTAGTCGCGGCAATGAATCGCTCAGGCTGGTCGATGGATACGACATGGCCAGCATCGGCGACATCTACTGCCCTGAAGCGTGGGTTGGCCTTGCGCATCCGCTCGATAACCTCGTCGGAGACAAGCACGCTCCCGAGCCCGCGCACCAAGAGGATTGGGCAAGTAATCGTCTCCATGGCGCGCCAGTAACGGGCGATCAACTCCTTGTCGCTCGTATCTCGCAGGGGGGCCTTGAAGAGGGCCGGATCCGCTTTCCATGTCCACTTGCCATTTGGCATCTGTCGCATCCTATCGTTGAGGTCTCGGTGCATTCGCTCATCTGAAATCCACGGATTCATGGAGCGGGCCCATGTGGCCGCCTCGTCAAAGGTGGCGAACTCCATAGGTGTCGGGGGTCGCGTGGCCATCATCTTGATCATCGCTTCGCTGGGCTCTGGCGCAATGTCGACGAGGATGATCTTGTCCACACGGTCCTGATGGTCGGGCGTGTAGTACAAGGAGCTCCACCCGCCCATGGAATGACCGACGAGCACCACCTTCGTAAGGTTGAGGGTATCCATCAGCGCGGTGAGATCGGCAACCATTTGTTCGCGCTGATAGCCATCGGTGGCCCACTGGCTGCCGCCGTGGCCGCGCTGGTCGAGGGCGTACACGTGGTAGTATGGCGACATTGCCTCGCCGAACTCGTCCCAGATGTGCGCCTGGGCGGCGTGTCCGTGGAGGCACAGCATTGGCTGCTTCCCTTCGGTGCCAAAATCGAAGTAACGCAGCCGCAGATTATTGACTGTAACGAAGCACTCCTTTGCCTTGACGGTGGCCATTCTCTTCCTCCTTCCTAAGCCCTGCCGGTCCATAACAGACCCTAATATGGAGTCTTTGGGCGATGAACATGAAGCTAATGACAGCGTCAGCCATGATATCACCGGCGATCCGGCAAGTCAATCGCTCGGCGCCTGGGCCACACGCCTTTTTCTCCCGTCAGTCCTTGGACTAGCTTCGGGGAACGTGGCCTGGGGTGGTTAGGCCGCCCCTGACCGTCAGTCCAAGGGGAATAAGAGACGGGAGACAAATGGACACCGCAGACAACCCCCGGATTTGTCTCCTGTTCTCCTCTCTCCCATCTCCTATTGAAGGGGAGACAGATTAAGTATCGTCTGCTGTCTACTTGTCTCCTGCTCAGGGGTGATCTCCAGGCGTGTAAAACGCTCTTGACACCAATGTCGAAGGTGCTATGATAACCACCAGATCGACGGGCTGATGCCCTGAGGTGGTGTCGTACTGATGCCTGCCCCCAGCTATGGACCGTTTAATCGAGCGGACGAGGAAGACCCAGGGAGGGACCGGCGGAAGGAAGGGCGCGCGCTGGCCAAACGGGTCGCGGCGCTGCTGACCATGCAGCGTGTTGCCGGGGCCGCAGCTTCACCGCTGGGCTTCCAACGGCTCCTCAATGCCGTGTTGTGCGAGGTCGGTCAGGTGATAAGCTCTTCCGTCAGGGTTGTGTACTTGCGTGACGAGCAGCGTCCCGTGCTGTATGGGGCAGCAGCTCAAGGCGTCCTCTCCGGCGGAGACCTCCCTCTCGGCCTGACTTACGCCGGGAAAGTTGCCGAGCGTGGACGGCCCCTCTACGTTCCCGACGTCACCGAGGATCCGGAGTATCACGAATGGGCCAAGGTCATTACTCCTCTTCGTCTCCTGTCTCGGATCTACGCCCCGCTGAAAGTCGAAGACCGAACCCTAGGAGTGATCGCCCTCTACAACTGGCCGGCGCATGGTTTCAGCCGGGCTGATCTGTCGCTGCTTTGTATGGTCGCCGGGCCACTGGCTGCTGGGGTGGCGAATGCTCGTCTCTGTCGCGAAATCGAGAGGGCGGCGATGCTGGAGGAAAGGGATCGGTTAGCGCGCGACCTCCACGACACCGTCGCTCAAACCCTGGGTAGCTTGATGGCCGACACTGGGCTGGTCGATTCGTTGCTAGCCAAGGGGGAAACTAGAAGGGCGCGGGATGAGCTTGCGCGCCTCCGTTCGGCTCTCCATGTGACGGCGACCGAAATTCGGGAACTGATGGACGGTCTGCGCGCCCGCGTGGGGGAAGATGAGGGTTTCCTCACTGGCCTGGCACGCTATGTTCAGGAATTCCAGGTCAAGACCGGAATCCACACGGAGTTTGTCGTCACCGGCGAGCCGCTGATGACGTCGCCCTTCGCCGCTCTCCAGGTGCAATGTATCGTACAGGAGGCGCTGGCCAACGTGCGAAAGCATGCCCGGGCGAGCCACGCTGAGGTCCGCCTCGAGTACGAGACCGATGCTCGTGAGGCGCGATTGATCATCACAGATGATGGCCTCGGCTTCGACCTGAACGAGATTGGCGAAAGCGGCCGGGTTCGTTACGGATTCAAGACGATGCAGGAGAGGGCGGAGCGAATCGGCGGCCTTCTCCAAGTCGCTTCGGACCCTGGGTTTGGCACCACCATCACGGTGCGGATCACCATGTAGCTTGGAGCCGTTGCTCAGTGCCGACAGTCTCTGTACTGATCGTGGACGATCATACCCTTTTCCGCCGCTGCCTGGCTAGCATGCTTCGGGAGAGCCCACAGCTAATGGTGGCTGGCGAAGCCGGCGATGGCTTCGAGGCCGTAGAGGGCGCCAGGCGGCTGAGGCCGGATATCGTGCTAATGGACATCGACATGCCTGGCATGGACGGCGTGGAAGCGACGAAGGCGATTGTGTCAGAGTTGCCAGAGTGCAAGGTTGTCATTCTCACTGTGTCGGAGAAAAGCGACGACCTTTATGCCGCGATTCGCGCGGGAGCCAAGGCCTATCTTCTCAAGACAATAGAGCCCGACCTCTTCGTCAGCTCGATCGTCGTCGTCCAGCACGGCGGCGTCGTGTTCCAGCCCTACCTTGCGTCGCGTATTCTCGACGAGTTTGTCGCCATGGGCGCCGAGAAGGCCATCGGCCCGAAAGGGACGACTAAACAAGACGCGCAGACACAGAAGAGACAGAATCTTAGCGCTAGGGAAAGAGAGATCCTGAACCTGGTGGCGAAAGGTTTCTCCAACAAGGAAATCGGTGACGCCCTCTATATCTCGGAGACCACTGTAAAGACCCATCTGCGTAGCATCCTCGACAAGCTCCACGTTCGCAACCGGGCGGAGGCCGCTGCCAGCGCTGTGCGCGCCGGCATTGGCCAAGCCACCCAGGCGCCTCCTTTCCACAAAGCATAACCGCGGACATGATCATCCTTTTGGAGGATGATCTTCTCCGCCAGAATCCTTCGGACTGAGGATACTCCCAGCGCTGAAACCGATCTATCATTTTGCTGCCCGCGTATCGTGACAACGTCCACCGGGGTAAGCCCGCGCCATGGAGACTGATTATCGGATAGATCCTAGGAAGGAGCAAGCACATGCCGACAGTGCTATTGGATGTGAAGGACAAGATCGCTTGCCTCACGCTGAACCGCCCCGACAGGCTGAATGCGATCAACACCGACATGCTCTCGGAGCTGTGGGAGGCAATGGACGAGATAAATTACAACCCTGACATCTGGGTTGCGGTGCTCACCGGCGCGGGCCGAGCGTTTTCCACTGGGCACGACCTCGGGAACCTGGCCGCTCCTGCGCGAGGTGACACAGACGCGCTCTACGTATACCAGCAAACCATCTGGAAGCCGATGATCGCGGCGGTCAATGGGCTATGCCTAGCGCAGGGCGCAGGCATCGCGCTGTCTTGCGACATCCGTTTCGCTTCGACCGAGGCGAAGTTTGGCTGGCCGCAGGCTAAACGGGGCATTTCTTCGGTCAGCGGTCCAACGATCCTCCCGGACCATGTGCCGTTCAGCGTAGCGCTGGAGTGGTTGTTCACTGGCGATTCGATTTCGGCCGAGACGGCTCTGAAGTACAACCTCGTGAGCCATGTTGTGGCACCCGAGGACCTCATGGGCGCAGCCACCGACCTTGCCGAGCGTATACGTGCCAACGCGCCCTTCTCTGTCAGGTCTATGAAAGAGACAGCCCGCCGCGCACGTGAGATGAAGCTCGCCGATCGGGTCAGATTCGCCTTAATGATGATGGCCTTCCTGAATACTACCGAGGATGCTCAAGAAGGGATCCGCGCCTTTATGGAGAAACGGCCACCGAAGTGGACGGGCAAGGTAATGTAAGTAGTCAATCTTGTTGGAAGGAGTCCTCGATGCATTCTGATAATTCTTCGCTTCGGCATAGTAGCTCGCGGCTAACTCGCCGCCGGTTCGTGAAATTGGCGGCCCTGGGTGCGACTGGTCTGGCACTAGATCTCTCCCTTGGCTGCAACACTCAAGCTACCGAGGTGACAGGTTCACAATCAAGCAAGACAGCACTCGCTCAAGGGGCACAAAGCAGTCCGACCGCCATCCAGCCGGTTCGCGGTGGGACGCTGACCTGGCTTGTCGCCTACGACATCATTCCCGCTGCCGTCCCTTACGTGGTCACCGGACAGATCTATAGTCTGCTGGGAACGGTCTACGAAACGCTGCTCCACTACCGCACGGACCGGTTGGATGCCCGGCCCGAGCTAGCCGAGTCGTGGTCCTTCTCGCCGGACAATCTCACGCTTACCATCAAGCTCCGGACCGGCGTGAAGTTCCACACTGGTCGCGAATTCACCTCGGCCGATGTGAAGTGGAACTTGCAGACGGCCTCTGACCCTAAGCTCGCCGCTTCTGGTCTGAATATGATCAAGTGGATTCAAAAGATCGAGACACCAGATGCCCGGACGGTGGTTCTGACTTTCGATCAGCCGCGATCGAACGTTCTTGACATGTTCGAGTACCTGTATATGGCCGATCCCGAAACCTTCATGGACGGTATAAACGGTAAGCGCTTCGTTGGGACTGGCCCGTTCCTATACAAGGAATGGGTGCCTGGCGATCACCTTACGGTGACTCGTAACCCAGACTACTGGCGGGCAGACCAGCCCTATTTGGATGAGGTGACTTTCAAGGTCATCCCCGAGCCACAGACGCAGCTCCTTCAACTTCAAAGCGGTGGCGCGGATATGGCTAGCAACATCGACCCGCGAGACGCCAAGGATTTGGAAAAGGGCAACAAGTACACGGTTTTTCGCGCGGAAGGTAATGCGTACGATTGGTACCTTGGCATCGACGTGAGCAAAGCACCCTTCAACGACAAGCGGGTAAGGCAGGCGATGTCTCTTCTGCTTGATCGGAAGCGAATGGTGGATACTGAATTGATCTACGGGCAGCCTCTGACTTTGCCATGGGACAAGACCTCACCAGCCTACATCGCCGAACAGGCTAGTCGGGAGAGCTACAATCCGACAAAGGCCAAAGATCTTCTGGCTCAGGCCGGCCTTGCCAGCGGCGCCACGGTTTCGATTCAGGTATCGCAAGGGGTTGCCCATTCCCCAGCGATGGCGGAGATTCTGCAAGCTGAGCTTGCCAAGCTGGGCTGGAAGGCCTCGGTAGACAAGATCCCCTCGGCCGAATTCACTGACAAGAACGCCAAAGGCACCTATGGCGGTTTGTGGATTGCGCAGGTCGCCTACGTACACCTATCGCCGGCCTCGCTGTTCGTGATGGCCAAACCGTTCCGCCTGCCGAACTCGGCTAACTTCGAGTCGCCGGCCTATGCCAAGCTGATCGACGACTTGAGTAAACCAGCCGACGAGGCTACAATGAAGAAGCTCTATCAGCAAATGAACGACTTGCTCTTGGACGAGTGTTTTGTTAACCCGATTGCCACGACCGAGAGCCCTTGGGTTGGCACTTCGAAGGTGAAGGGCGCGCAGGCGACCCGCGGGCAGTGGGCCCTTGTGGGCTATTTGTGGAAGAGTAAGTAGAAACGAAGAGTGCCATGTCATGAGAATCTTGGTCGAGCGCGACGTGCCGATGACTACCCGCGATGGCGTTGTGCTGCGGGCTGACGCCTACCGGCGTGACGACGATGGAAAGTACCCGGCGATCTTGGTGCGCACGCCTTACGATAAGAGGCTAGGCACGGCCAACGATATGCTGCGCGCCGTGGACTATGCCGAGTACGGGTACGTGGTTGTGATTCAGGACGTGCGGGGCCGCTTTGCTTCGGAAGGGGAATTCGGCGGCCTTCACGAAGGGACCGATGGCTATGATGCCGTGGAGTGGGTGAGCGGCCAGCCTTGGTGCGATGGCCGGGTCGCCATGGCCGGCGGCTCGGCGTTGGGGGCGGCGCAGTTTCAGGCGGCGATGACTCAGCCGCCAAGCTTGAAGGCGATCGCCCCGGCGATCGTCGCCTCTTCCGCTGCCGGTGCCCAGTTCTCAGGTGGCGCTCTCAACCTCGACCGGGCGATCAGTCTGTTTCCAGCGATGGCCGTCGATGCGCTTGCCCGCCTGGAGGCCGAGGGCAAGGCCACGACCGAGATGTACCTCGCTGTGGAACGAGCGCGGTTCGACATCGAGGCGTTGTATACCTACCTACCGCTAAAAGACCTCGCCAAGCTTCTTCCCGGGGAACTCGGCCAGCGCTTCCCGACGATGGGCGCTTTATCCCCCGACGGCGCTCCTTGGAACCTGATTCCCCGGTCCTGGCTTTGGGGGCGAATCACCGTTCCCGCCCTCCACATTGGCGGCTGGCATGATCAGAACGCCGACGGCACGCTGACCAATTGGGCGGCAATGCGGGCCGAAGGAGGAAGCGCGAAAGCCAGAAAGAGCCAGCATCTCCTGATGGGGCCGTGGACCCATGGCGCGGTGCTCTCGCCGATGGTCGGGGGTCTGCACTTTGGTCCCGAAGCTCAGGGCGCTCTCGGCATTGTCACGGGCTACCAACTCCGCTTCTTCGACAAGTATATCAGGGACATGGATGTGGATCTGCCTCCGGTACGCTACTTCGTGATGACCGAGAACCGGTGGCACAATGCAGAAGACTGGCCGCTGGCAGGGACGGACTGGCAGCGCTTTTACTTGCACAGCGCCGGCCGGGCGAACACCGTGACCGGCGATGGCTGGCTAGGAAGGGAAGAACCTACCGCCGAGCCAGCGGATCTCTACGTCTACGACCCTCGCTTCCCGGTGCCCTCGATCGGGGGGCGGAACCTAGGCGCCGGGCGTTTGGTCTCCGGGCCTTTCGACCAGTCTCCGATCGAAAGACGGCCCGATATCCTAGTCTACTCCACCCCACCTTTGACGGAAGACATGGAGGTAACGGGCCCCCTCAAGCTGCACCTTTTCGCTCTGACCAGCGCTCGGGATACTGACTTCGTAGCGAAGCTAACCGACGTGTACCCCGATGGCCGCTCGATCAACGTCGCCGAAGGAATCATCCGCGCCAGGTTCTGGCGCTCGCTTTCAAATGCCGAGCTGCTCGAGCCCGGCGAGGTGCGGGAGTACGTGATCGACCTCGCAGGCACCAGCAATCTGTTCCGCCGGGGCCATCGCCTCAGGCTCGATGTCACCAGCAGCAACTTTCCACGCTTCGACCGCAACCTGAACACGGGCCATCCGGTCGGCGAAGATGCAGAAGGCATCCCGGCCGTCCAGACCATCCTGCACGAGAGGGGGCGGGCATCCTACATCGACCTACCTGTGATCCCTAGTAAGCGGTAGGGCAATCAGGCGGTCTCAGGCGAAGTCCTGGGCAATAGTACGGTCAGGGGCAGCGAGAGCATCGACCCGAGGACGCTAAACGAGAGGGCTGTCTGTAGGCCGAGCCGATCGGCGACGAAGCCGATTGCCAAGTTGGCCACCACCGCGCCCTCGAATCCGAGGAACATCACCACTCCAGAGGCGACGCTCCGATTTTGGGGCAGCAACTCTTGGGCGAGCGTCAGTTGGACTGGAGCGGCGCTAAGGGCCAGCAGTCCACCAACGGCCAGCAGCCCCATCCCGATGGGCTCCTGAGACAAGGCCAACGCGCTAAAGAGGATTGGCCCGGCCGTGAGCTGAGAGATTGCCATCATCGTGCGCCGGCCAAAGCGGTCGGATAGCGAACCGCCAAGGAAGGTTCCGCCGACGCCGCCGATCTCATAGAAGGTAAGCGCCATGCCCGCAAACACGAGGCTGGCACCGTTCTCGACCATGTAGGCCGGGAAGAAGGTTTGGAAACCGGCGAGACTCAGAGAACGGAAGATGACCACTCCCGAGAGTAGTAGCAGAGCCCCCCCTCGCGCTCTCACGGCTTCCATCAGCCTGCCCGGTTCCGTCTTCTGCGCGATGTGCGCGCTGCGACCGCTCACCTGGCTGTAGGTGAGAAGCGTGATCAGTGCGCCAGGAATAATTGCTAGCCAGATATTGCCGAAGCCTACCGCCGCCACCAGACTGGTGATAAAGATCGGTCCTAGTGCGCGCCCTAACTCGCCGCCGGTAGAGAAGTACGAGGAGGCTCTTCCCCACTGCATGCCGCCCACGCGCGTGACCATCCCACTGGCTGCCGGGTGGAAGACCGCGCTGCTGGCGCCGGCGATTAACAGCAGGGCTGCAAGCGCAAAGTAGTTCGCCGCCCACCCTAGCATGCAGATACAGGCGGCGGTAATCAGCGGCGGGAGGACGACGAACTTGCGCGCATCCCAGCGGTCGGCCAGGTAACCCATGAAGGGCTGGGCCACCGACGGCCAGCGAATGACTGTCGCCAGGCCGCCGGCCGCCGCCATCGTCATCCCGTGCTTGGCAATCAGGAGGGGCAGCAGCGGGCCGATGAACGCGGGATACAGGTCATGGGTGAAATGAGCCCCGGCGATCGTCAGGACGGCCGCTGTGTCGAAGCCACGCGCGGCCTTGGTAACAGGAGTCGCGTCCGGAGAGGCCTCGGACTGAGCGGGCAGGTCTGCGCTTTGCATCGGGAGCCGGCGACCTCCTTCAACCTTTTCCGTTCTCTCTCACCGGTGTTGGCGGTGATGTCCCGGGCATCAGTCTAACAGCAAAGCGTGCCGCTGTCCAGCGGATCAAGGACAAGCAGTCAAGGCACGACTGTTGCTGTACGCCCGCTAAGTTCAAACGGGAGGTTGCTGTGCTCCGCCAAGTACTTCTACGCCTTTCTCACGCTAACTGGCCTCGCCGGATCGTCGGCCACTCCGGTGCCGCCGGGCAGATTGCCGCTCGCTTCGTCGCGGGTGAGCGAATCGACGACGCGATCCGGGCGGTCCGTAAGCTTAATGCCCAGGCTATGCTGGCCACAGTAGACCATCTGGGAGAAAGTGTGACCACTGCTGCGGAAGCAGAGCGCGCCACAGAAGACTACCTGAAGCTCCTTGACCGGCTGGGCAAGACTGGAGTGCGGGCCAACGCCTCGCTGAAACTGACCCAGTTGGGGCTGAAGCTATCGCTAGCGCTCTGCGTCGACAATCTGAAGCGCGTTCTCGAGAATGCGCGCCGACACCAGACCTTCATCCGTCTGGACATGGAGGATTACTCAGTCTTGGATCACACGCTGCAGACGTTCCGTGCGGTGCGAGAGCTGGGATATGGCAATGTCGGAGTGGTTCTGCAAGCCTACCTCTACCGCACAGCAGCCGACCTTCGCCGCCTAGCTGACGAAGGGGTGCGGATTCGTCTGGTGAAAGGAGCCTACAAGGAACCACCGTACGTCGCCTTTCCGCGAAAGCGTGACGTGGATGCCAACTACGTTGCCTTGGCGAAAATGCTGCTCGATGCCAGCCGGCGCTCTGGGCTCAGAGCCGATCCCGCCGGTCTCGTCCCGCCAATGGCGGCGATCGCTACCCATGACGAGAAGATCATCCGCGTCCTGAAGCAGTATGTTACCGAAAAGAGCATCCCGCGCGATGCTTTCGAGTTTCAGATGCTCTTTGGCATCCGCCGCGACCTGCAGGAAACCCTGACGGGCGAGGGATACAGCGTGCGGGTCTATGTGCCCTATGGCACAGAGTGGTATCCCTACTTCATGCGCCGCTTAGCCGAGCGGCCGGCGAATTTGTGGTTCTTCGTCTCCAACTTCTTCCGCAAGTGAAGCCGCGTACATGATATTTCACCCGGAATGTGGTAATATGGGCCAGCCGGTTGTCCAGTGGCGTGACCAGTTTGTCCCTTTAAGTCGGCATTCATTTAGGAGGAGGAAAATGAGAACAAAAGAGCAGTACATCCAAGGTCTGAGTAAGATGAAGCGTAACGTCTATTTCGACGGTCACTTGATCGACCGCACGGATGAGCTCCAGATGGATTGCCTCAACACCATCGGGACCACCTTCGACGAAGCAGCGAAGCCCGAGAACCAGGAACTCTGTACTGCGATCTCCCATCTCACGGGTGAGAGAATCAACCGTTTCACACATATCCACCAGAACACCACCGACCTGCACCGGAAACAAGATATGACCCGCATGCTCTGCCAGAAGGTCGGAGGCTGCATTCAGCGCTGCATGGGCATCGATGCTACCAACGCCATCTACAATGTGTCCTACGAAGCGGACAAGATGAATAACGGCGCCACGGAGTATCACGAGAATTTCAAGAAGTGGCTGAGGCGCTTCCAGACCGAGGACTTGGTGGGTTGCTGCGCCCAGACCGACGTCAAGGGAGACCGGATGAAAAGGCCAGCCGAACAGCCAGACCCCGATGCCTATGTCCATATCGTTGAGAAGAAATCCGACGGAATCGTGGTGAGTGGCTGCAAGCTACACATCTCCGAGGCATCGGTGGCAGACGAAGTGCTAGTGGTGCCGACAAGAGCGCTGCGACCTGAAGATAAGGACTACGCTGTGGCCTTTGCTGTTCCCGGTGACTGGGACGGGCTGAAGCAAGTGGTCACCATTCACAACCTCCGACCGAGGGAGCACTTCAAGCGCGGCTTCGTGCCGGGCGCTACCGATTCCTATATGATCTTCGACAAGTGCTTCGTGCCGTGGGATAGGGTCTTCCTGGCCGGTGAATGGCAGCATGGTGGCGTGCTCGCGCTGCTGTTCGCCCTGTTCCACCGCCATTCCTATTCTGGCTGCAAACCGGCGATCGGCGACGTGATCTTAGGGACCGCGGCCTTGGCTGCTGATATGAACAACGTCAGCAAGGCACCTCATGTCCGGGAGAAGCTGGCAGAGATTATCATGACGATCGAGCTGGGTTATGCCGCGGGCTACACTGCCTCTGACCTTGGCAAGCCAGAGGTTTACATGCCCGGTGTCGGTTTTGTGCCTTATGGTCCCGGTTCTTATATCCCGAACTCGATCTATTGCAACGTGGGCCGGTGCCTCTCCGGTGAGGCAGTCTTCCGCGAAGCCGAGATCCTTACAGACATTGCGGGCGGGGTGGTCGCCACCTTCCCGCACGAAAAGGATTTCATCAATCCGGAAACCAGGGACTTCCTCATGAAGTATACCAAGAGAAACGCCGAGATCCCAGTCGAGGACCAGGCCCAGTTCTGGCGCTACTTGGGCGATGTTCTCTGCTCTGCGACCGGTGGCATCAATAACGTTGGGAACTATCACGGCGGTGGCTCGCCAGTGATGGAGCAGATCGCTATCACCACCCAGTACGACATTGAGTCCCGGAAGAAGCTTGTCCGCTACATCGCTGGCATGAGCGGCGGTGATCGGGAGGCATTGGCCAAGTAGCAGGGGAGTGCCCCGGCCTTCAAGTCTTCCCTTTCAGCCATCGATTGTTTGAATGGGTTTGTCGGCCCCTCTTAGGTCTGTCTAGGAGGTGGCGTTAGTGGCGACCTCCCTGCCGGGGTGTTGCTTCCCAGCCTGTGTCTGATCGCCGGGGTGCTCCACGACGATTTGCACGTCGGCTCGTTCTCTGGGCGGCGAGTTGCAACTGCACCCGCCGCCCAGTTCAATGCTGACTTCACCAAGGACTTCGGTGTCAATAGCCATTCGCGGCCGCCCTGGCGCGACGGAAATCATCCGCCGAGCAATGACGAGCTCAAGCTGAGCTGCGAGCCCAGTGGTTTCCGGCGCGGACTTCACGTACGGTTAGAAACGCCCGGCTTGGCACCTACCATCGTCGGTTCGCTTGTCGCCATCGCTTTCGTCCTGGCGCCGAGTACCGAGCGAGGCAGCAGCCCCGCTTTGGCGTCGGAGATGATCTTAGACGTGTGCCTTTCGCCGGTCACCGGTATCGCCCTGAACCGGGATCCCATTGGAAATACGTTCCACCTCACTTCTCCGGTAGACCTAATGGCCTGGACGGTCCAAATGTTCGGCAGACAGAGCAAAAAACGCTCCTCCGGTTCATCGGTATTGTTGCAGACTTCTGATAACAGCACGAAGGGCAGAAGACTAGCAATGAACGCTCGCAGTCCGTCTGCTGCTCTTGACTGTGAACATACGGGGGGGCGACTATCCTCCTTGACAAGCGTTCTATCAGCGGACTACTATAGCTATGCTGCGTTGTCCAGCAGGATAGTGAATTGACGGTGGACGGCGAGGCCCTCGGGGCGGATTCGGGCGGTCCCTGCCATGGCAGATCAGAGACCGTCAGCCTGCGAGCATCTGTCGACAGGGCTGAAGGAAAATAAAAGGAGGGCGAAATGTCGAAGGACATCACGATCCGAGACGGGCGCATGTATGGCGGGTGGCGCCAACCGGTGAACGTTTGGTCGAACCATCCTGGTTCGATCCATAACGACGAAACGGCGCGCAGCGTGGGCATGCGGGGGGGAACGATCCCAGGCACAGTTCATCTGAACCTCTTCGCGCCGCTCTTTATCGAACTCTGGGGGCAGCGCTGGTTCGAGAAGGGCTGTCTTAGCATGTTCTATACCTACGCCACTACCGATCGCGAGGATGTACGGGCCGTAGTCGTTCTTCCTCCAGAGGGAGTGAAAGACCCGCAGGTGGAAGCCTGGGTGGAGATGAAAGACGGAAAGGTGGTTGCCAGAGGGACGGCCTCGGTAGGCGATTGCAAGGAGGTCTCGTACCTGCGCAGTCAGAAACTGCGCAATGCCGAGCCGGGCGACCTGCGCATTCTCGCCGGACTAAAGGCGGGAGACGAGGCAAAACCCCGCGACGTATTGATCTCTTTGGAGAGCGTCCAGCAAAGGCGAGAGGCAGCCGTCGATGTGCTGGATTGGTATACTGGTGACTCACCATGGGGTGGCCCGATCGTTGGCCCTACTGGCATGTACCAGGCGATGATGCTGGAGTTCGAGCGGCCCGACGGGAAGCCGCGCGAGGGGGTAGGTTTCTTCGGCGCCACTGAGGTGCGGAACGTGAACGGGCCGATCAAAGTGGGCGTGCCGTACCGGGCAAGTGGCAAGTTGGTCTGCGTTGGCGTCAGCGAGCGGACGGAGTACTGGTGGTACGACTCCTTCTTGGACGAGAAAGACAGCGGCAAGCGAGTTGCCGACATGCGCAAGATGGTGCGCCTGATGAAAGCCGGCTCGCCGTACTACCGGGAGTAACCACCGACCAATACTTGAACCAGTCGGCCGGGCGATTCCACGACGATAATTGGCCAAGGTTGCTGACCTCGTCAGCAACCAGCAACTGACTGTCTGCCTTTGTTCTCCTACATCGAACTTGCCAGGGTAACCAGCCTGTGGTCTGCCGATCTCGATCCATGGGCACGCTTCTTGCTTTGGATCAAGCGCCCGTCGTTGTACACATTTCGGACAGAGACCGGCAAGGAAGTAGCTGTGGGACTTGGAAGGTCATGTGATCGCCTATTGGCAAGGTGATCGTGACACCACGAGCGACACGGGTTTTCCGATAGGGAAGCCGTGAAGAAGGGGACTGGCGGATTTCGGGCTGACAACCTTAGGTTTCGACTGCCCCTTCTTCAGTCTCTAGACATCCCAAGAAACTAGACATCCCAAGAAAGAGGAGGGAGAACAATGGCAAACGGAAATTGGATGGGCGTTTCCTGCCCGACCTGTGGCGGCCAGTATAGCTATATGGGCGGCTATGGCGGCATGCCGAGTCTCGGTTACGGTATGGCGCCCGCGTTCGGCTATGGCATGGCCCCAGGATACGGTTTCGGCGTAGGCCCGTGGTACGGTTACGGCATGGGTCCGTGGTATGGTTACGGGCCGGGCCCAGGCTTAGGAGTGGGTCCCGCTGTGCCAACCATGGCTGGCACCTATCCTTCGCCCTATACCTTTACCGGCTTCGGCGTTCCCAGCGATGATCAGATCGCGGACCTGATTTACGACTCCATTGATGCGGATCCAGCGATCCCCGCTGATGCCGACATAAATGTCGACGTGACCGGCGGCGTCGTGACTTTGACAGGCACGGTTCCTTCGAAGCGTGCCAAGCACGCAGCGGGCGACGATGCTTGGTGGGTGCCGGGTGTCTGGGACATCAACAACAACTTGAAGGTTCAGGGACGAAGGGCCCGGAGGCAGACAGCGCAAGGGGGCGGCCACCCGGGAAGGCGCTCACAGCAACAAGGTACCTAGTGCCGGCGGATTCTGACTAAAGGAGTCGGCAGGATTCCCAAAGGCACCTCCATCGGTCTCGACGGGCTGGACAACATCCTCGTGGTTGTTTGTGGCATGCTAGTTGGCGGAGTGGCGGCACTGACTCGATCGTTCCTCAGTCGATGCCGCCACCTTCTGTTACTGCCTGCGGCCGTCTAGCGAGACCGGGGCGATAGATCACGACCGATAGCCGTTCAGAATGACAAGCGCTCCGCCCTAGTGGCATGGTTGTTGCATCTTATCTGTGCAAGCCATTATATAGTTGTAAATGGCTCGCCCACCGCAGAAAGCGAATGCCCCAGCCGGGGCCCTCGCCTTTGTGTGGAACGGCAAACCGTAATCTGAAATGAGAATGCTACCATGGCTAACGATAATCCGGTTCTAACACCAAACGCACTGACGGTGCTGAGCCAGCGCTACCTGCGAAAGGACGCTCAGCGGCGAGTGATCGAAACACCTGACGAAATGTTCTGGCGAGTCGCTCGCGCTGTGGCCGAAGGTGACCTCCCCTACAATTCCCGAGTTGATGCCGAAGCTACCGCGCGGGAGTTTCATGAGACAATGGCCAATTTGGTGTTTCTGCCAAACTCGCCTACGCTCATGAATGCGGGGACTCCACTTGGGCAGTTAATGGCTTGTTTCGTGTTGCCGATCGACGACAGTCTCGATAGCATCTTCGGCACGCTACGCGATACTGCCTATATTCAGCAAAGCGGTGGCGGCACCGGCTTTTCTTTCTCTCGCCTGCGCCCTGCTGGTGATGTCGTGATGACAACTAAGGGCCTAGCCTCCGGACCAGTCTCTTTCATGACCATCTTTGACGCGACGACCGAAGTGATGAAGCAAGGCAGCACAAGGCGTGGCGCTAATATGGGCATCCTGCGTGTGGATCACCCGGATATCTTCCAGTTCATTACTGTGAAGAAGGACCGCACCAAGCTCACGAACTTCAACGTCTCGGTGGCCGTCACCGACGCGTTTGTCGACGCGGTGGAGCGGGATGGGCCGTTCGATCTTGTTCACCCAATTACCAAGAAGCCCGTGCAGCGGGTTCGCGCGCGCGAGATTTGGGACCTGATGGTAGAAATGGCCTGGGAAAACGGCGAGCCAGGAGCCATCTTCATCGACCGCATCAACCGCGATAATCCCACCCCTCAGTTGGGCGAAATCGAGGCCACCAATCCCTGCTCGGAGCAACCACTACTGCCGTACGAGGCGTGTTGCCTCGGATCGATCGATCTCTCGAAAATGCTTACATTGCGTAATGGGCGCTATGCCATCGACTACCCGAGGCTGGAGCGCACGATCTGGACGGCGGTCCACTTCTTGGACAATGTAGTCGAGGTAAACAGATACCCGTTGTCCGAAACAGGGAAGATCTGTCGCGGCAACCGCAAGATTGGGCTGGGCGTAATGGGCTTCGCCGATATGCTAATCCGTTTGGGCATCCCGTATAACTCGGATGATGCCGTCACCACTGCCGAGAATGTGATGCGCTTTTTCGAGGATCGCGCCACAGCGGCCTCGGTGGCCCTGGCCGAGCGACGAGGTGTATTCCCCAACTTCGCTGGCAGCATCTACGACAGGCCAGGCGGACCGCGCGTGCGCAACGCCACGAGGACGACCATCGCCCCTACCGGCACCATCTCGCTGATCGCTGATTGTTCCAGTGGCATCGAGCCGATCTTCGCCCTCTCCTACGTCAGGCGTATTCTGGAGGGAGAGGAACTTCCCTCTGTGCATCCAATCTTTAAGGAGGTAGCCAAGCAACGGGGGTTCTACAGCGAGGAACTGATGGCGGTCATTGCCGAGCGCGGCTCGGTGCAGGGCCTACCCGAGGTGCCGTCTGACGTCCAGCGTGTATTTGTCACGGCGCTGGACATCGACCCAGAATGGCACGTCCGGATCCAGGCTGCCTTTCAGAAGTATACCGACAATGGTGTGAGCAAAACGGCTAACTTGCCTGAGGATGCCACAGTCGAAGATGTGCGCAAGATCTTCACCATGGCCTACCATCTGGGATGCAAAGGGGTCACGGTCTACCGCTACGGTAGCCGGCCCGCTCAAGTGCTCAGCTTGAGCGCTTACTGTCTGGCTTGTGGAGATGATTCGTTGCCGGGTACAGAATTGGGCATAGCCAAGGCCGCATAGGCCGATCTTCTCGCCGGTCGATCGCTCTTCGAGACCAGGTCTCTAGCCCGGCAAGGTATTTCGCGTCCTGCGAGTGAAGCTCCACCAACATTGTCCCTGGACCGGGAGAAATGGTACAATTGTTCCCTGAGAATTCGAATTCGTGTCGAATTGAGGGTGAGAGGAGCATGACAAAGAGGACGATCCTAAGCTACCGGCTCTGGGAAGATAGCATGGGAATCTGGTTCACTAAAGAGTACTCGTATGGAGCGACAATGGAGGACTGCTTGGGCCACATCAGTCCTGCCGAAGCACGGGCGACGGTTGCCGAAATGCTCTGCGTCGACGTGAGCGATCTGGATCAGATCGCGAATTTCGAGGATCTACTTGGAACTGACGAAGAGAAACCAGATCCTCGCTGAACCTGCCGCTTCACTCCCACATCTCTGCCATCAAAGAGAGGCTTCGCCAGAAACTGGGCGCTGGTGCGCTGTAGTCTTCGATCCGTTACCAGCAGTGTAACAACGGTCACCTTTCGCGCGTCGCAACCGTGGTATCATAGAGGGGCATTAGGCTCTTTTCGGCGTAGAATCAGCAAGAACCCTCCTCCAGGCATCTCGAAAGAAGAACGGACTAGTTGTAACAAGCCCGGGATTCGCGCGTTAAACAGGCAGACAGATGAAGAAGCTGCAGCTTGCTGAAACAGGGAATGCAGGCGTCGATGCGGAGGGAGCCCTGATAGACGCGGCCGCCGAAGGCGATGTCCATGCATTCGCTGCCTTGTACGATCGTTACTTAGAACAAGTACATCGCTATCTCTACTACTTGGTGGGCAACCGTACCGACGCAGAGGATCTGACTCAGCAGGTATTCCTGAGCGCCTGGCAGGCGATTGGTCGGTACCGGCGCAACGGGTCGCCGATTGCCGCGTGGCTGATCCGGATTGCCCATAACAAGGCGATGAGTCACCACCGACGAGCAAAGGAAACCTGCTGTTTGGACTTGGAACTGGTGAGCCGAGAACGGTGGGCAGACCCGGAAGGCAAGGCGGTGGCTGATTGTGACCGCGTCGCCGTTCGGCGGGCGGTTCTGAAGCTCAAGCCAGAGCAGCGCGAGGTGATCGTCATGCGACTGATCGAGCATATGGATTATGCAGACATCGCTGCCGCTCTCGGCAAGAGCGAGGGCAATGTTCGTGTTATCCAACACCGGGCGCTCGTCGAGCTACGGCGCCTGTTGGCCGACGAGGTGAATTCATGAAGGCGAAGCTGACCCCGGGACTACTGGCGGACTGCATAGCCGGGGTCGAGTCCGGAAGGCTTACCGTCGAGGACTGCGTTGCCACTAACCCAGGTGTAGCTGGGGAGCTGCACTCTCTCCTCTTGCTCGCCGCCGCCGTCGCCGCGGCGCCGAAGGTGGTGCCAGACCAGACATTCCGGCTGCGCGGCCGGCGGGAGCTGATCGCGGCGATGTCCGGGTCGACTCCGGCGAGAGAGAAAGGCCTTTTGCCACGTGTATGGTATTGGATGTTCCCGGCTTGGGGGCGGTTACCACAGACTTTGGGAAGGAGGAAGGGAATGCCGGCGTTCATTATCGCGATCATTATCGCTATCGCTTCGGCCGCTGGGAGCGGCGCCGTTTATGCCTCGAGAGACGCTTTGCCTGGCGATGCGCTCTATCAAGTCAAGACGACGCTAGAGGGGCTACAGAACACTATGGCCACCACCGACGAGGCAAAGTTGCGGCTCCATCTCGATCTGGCGCGGAAGCGGCTGGCTGAGATCAGGATGGCTAGCCACCAAGGGAACCAGGTTGCCGCTGGCCAAGCGGCCGAAGCCCTTGCCGAGGAGCTAACGCGAATCGATGCCCACCTCAACCGGGCCGAAGCATCGGGAAAAGATGTGACTGCCATATTGGCGCAAGTCGTGGCGGACATCACGTCTCAGCAGAGAGCTCTTGCGGCGGAAGAGAATTTACCCGAGCAGGTTAAGGCGGTCGTGGCCAAGACTGGCGGCGCAACCGAACAATGGCTTGAGGTCGTAGGTTCTGGCATCCCGCGCTCGGCTGGAGAGGGTGGCATTCTAGGCTCTAACGCTGTCTCAAGAGCCGTGGCTATGCCTGACGAGGTGGCCATTGGAGCGATTACCGCGCCGACGATCACCACCGAGATCTCCGAGACCATCGGGATCAGTCTCACCGAGGTGATCTCCGATGTCGCGACTCTAGCCACCGGCGACCCCAACATCTCCGGGCAAAGCTATAACGGGTTGCTCGCCAATCTGGATGCGGCCAAGGCCGCTCTAGACCGAGGTGAGGACAACGTCGCAACGCAGATCCTGGGGGCGTTCGCCAACCAGTTGAATGCCTTCCAGCGTTCGGGCCATATCAGCAGCGAGAACTACGATAGCCTCTACAATAGTTATGTCGAGTTGGTCGGTGCCTTAGGCGGTACGCCGCGACCGGGGGCCACCGAGGTTCCCCGTGCCAATAAGAATCCGGCGCCGCAGGCTAGTCCAGAACCGACGGCGACACCAGAACCGACACCCGCATCTGACGAGCAAGATGAGGTACGCGGGCGTGCTGATCACCCGAACAACCCATCCAATCGGGGAGGTGAACGCAAAGAACCGGGCCAGCAACCATCGGTCGTGCCCACTCCGGGAGTCCAACCATCGGTTGCTGCGTCCGAGCACAGTAACAACAAGCCTGCAAAGCACTGACACCTAGATCTAGAGACCCTTCCAGTGGGGCCCAGGTCTGTCACCCCCAAACCCGGGTCCCATTGGGCCTCCCCTCTCCGACGAACCCGCCGCAATTCTGTGTCTCGCCCGCCTGGTCAGGGCCATGGGGCGAAGAAACGTTGTTCCTACCCCTCGATCAGCCAGTCAAGGTCCAGTTCAAGCAGCTTCGTCGTGGTCGGCCTTGCCGTCGCAGGATCCCATCCCTTCATCTGATAGACCAGTTCCAACGCTGTGCGATACTCCTCCCTTGGCAAACCGTGCCCGGCGAGCTTGCCCCCTTCCAGCGGCTGGAAGAAGCGCTCCGGCAGGCGATCATCCGCCGGGCCAAAACCACAGCGGACGTTGAACAGGCGTGACATGGCCGAGGCCCTCTCCGCGACTTTCATCAGTTCCCACCAAGAGCTATCCCATCCGGTAATCGCCTGAAACATTTCCAAGAAGGTATTCAGCGGCTGCCAGGTGCGGGGGGCGTAGGCAAATAGGCACACCCCCAGCACCTTCCAGAGCGTGTAGATGCCCTCTGTGTAGCAGTAGAGGCGGGCCTTTCGCCATCCTAGGTCGAACAATTCGACCGGTTCGCTGATGCCCAAAGGTGATAGCTCTTGAAGGGAGACAGACTCTCGCAGGTTGAAGGAAGTATCGTGTGGCGTCATCAGGTGATCGGCGCCGGTATCGGACAGGGCGTAGCCGATTCCGACCACGTACTTCCCCCTCGGCTCGTGCATTGGGATCTCGAGGCCCTTGACCTGCAAGGCACAGTCTGCCGCGCCTCGGCCGATTCGTTCCGCTGCTCGCTTCACGCCATCGGCCAGCAGGTCGCCGATGCCCTCCCGGTGTGCGATAAGCTCGATCAGTTGCAACATGGCCTCAGCATTACCATACTCGAGCTTAAGGCCACCGGTGTCGGCCTCCGTCAGCAACCCTTTCTCGAAACACTCCATGGCGAACGCAATTGCCATGCCGGTCGAGATCGTGTCCAGCGTGTAGCGACTGCAGAGCTCATTGGCTTTGAGGATCGCCGGCAGATCGGCGATACCGCAGTTGGAGCCGAAGGATGCCACCGTCTCGTACTCCGGTCCGCCATAGCTGTGGTCTAGGGAGAACCGCTCGTCACTAACGGCAACCTCTCTCTTGCAGCGGATAGGGCAGGCATAGCAGGTTCCTGTACCCGTTTGGTATTGCTCGTAGTTGGCAAACTCGATTTGAGGGGCGCCTTCGAAAGACCCGGACGTGAAATTGCGAGTGGGAAGCATCCCGGCCGCGTTCAGACCAGCGGTAAGCCCGGGTGTGCCCTGCAGCCGCAGGACATTGGTCGAAGGTTTCTTCGTCACTTGCAGCGCGAATTCCCTGGCCAAGCTTGCCAGCCTTTGCTGATCGTGAACCGGTACCTTATCGTGACCACGTACGGCAATCGCCTTCAGGTTCTTCGAGCCCATCACCGCTCCCATGCCGGTGCGACCGTTGAAGTGCTTGAGCTCGTTGACGACGCAAGCATAGCGGACGAGATTCTCCCCCGCCGGGCCCGTCTGCGCCACGCGTACCCGACGATCCCCCAGTTCCTCCCGGATTGCCGCTTGGCTAGCCGCCGTCTCCAAACCCCAGAGGTGCCGGGCTGGCTTTAGTTCTGCTTGACCGTCGTGGATCCAAAGATAGACTGGCGTCGCCGCTCGACCCTTGATCACGATGGCATCGAATCCGGCGAACTTGAGTTCTGGTGCCCACCAGCCACCAGCCTCTGATTCGCCCCAGCCGCCAGTCAGCGGTGACTTCGCCGCGACCGTGAACCGGTTCATGCCAGGTCCGGCGGTGCCGCCGACCACACCAGTGGCGAAGACCAGCACGTTATCCGGCCCAAGTGGGTCTGCATCTCCTGGCACGAGCCCGTTGAGATAGTAGCCCGCAAAGCCCTTACCACCCATGTACAGGCGGTAGAACCGCTCTCTGGGCTCTTCGACCGTCATAGAGCCCTCGGTCAGATCGACGTGCAGGATCCGACCGCAGTATCCGTATGGCATTTCAACCTCCCCATTTCCTAGAGCACCTCCGGGTTCGTAGTGGGCGCCGCAGTGCCTTTCCGCCGAGCGCCGAAGCGCTTGCTACACAACCTAGAGTCTATCCTCCACTTAGCGGAGGATAGACGTCGATGACGTCTCCGTCTTTTGGCACTGCCTGCGCATCGACCAGTGCCCCATTGAGAACCAGTATTGAGTATGTGCCATCCTCCAAGCCAATGGAACGCAGGATCTCTAGGAGCGTCAGCCCCAGGTCACCCGGTACGGTCAGCGGTGGCATTTCCGGCGGGCTCAGCGAACCATGTAGGCGAAGCTGGACCAGCTTACTACCCCCTTTGACTCTGCGGTTCAGGTGTATGAGCTTCCACGCAGTGCTACCGGCAGCTTAGGCCGCCGTCGACCACCAAGCAAGTGCCATTGCAGTAAGAAGCCTGATCAGATGCTAGGAAGAGCACTGCCTCGGCGACCTCCTCCGGTGTGCCGGACCGCCCCAGCGGCACCCTCCTGCGCACAAGTCTCTCGCGGTCCGCTGCCGCCTTCTCGTCGCCCGCGACTCTCCGACGTCCTAGCGCGGAATCGATCAACCCTGGCACGACGCAATTGACGCGGATGTTTTCTTTCCCGTAGTCATAAGCCATGTCCATGGTCAGCTTGATCACAGCAGCCTTGGCGCTATTGTAGGCCCAGATGGTATCGTGTGCAAGGGCGGCGGTGGAGGCATTGTTGATGATGACCCCTCCTCCCGTTTGGCGCATGGCGGGGATCACGTGCTTGGACACGAGCACGATGCTCTTGACGCAAACGGCGAAGGTCATGTCCCAATGCTCTACAGAGGTGTTTACGACGTCCGAGCCCCAGCCACTACCGACGTTGTTGAAGAGGACGTCGATCTTGCCGTAGGTGGAAAGCGCTTTGCCGACCATGCTCTTGACTTGTGACTCGTCGATTACGTTCGCCTCCACGGCGATCGCCTCACCCCCTTCGGCCTTGATTATCCTCACCGTTTCCTCGGCCGAGGGGAGATTGCGATCGACTACCACGACCTTAGCGCCCTCACGGGCGAACTTGATGGAACTGGCGCGACCGTTGCTCATCGATGGGCCGATCGAACCCCCTCCGGAGACTACAGCCACCTTGTTCTGAAATCTCATGCTTTCCTCCTATAATTGTACTCATGCTTGCATCAACCATGAGGACAGGGCCAGGAGCCGGGCCAGGGACCGGAAGCTATCCCTGACCCCTGGCCCAGCGCGAAGAATCAACAGCCGTCGCCAGAAACTTAGCTACCCAAACGGGGTCGCCCTGCTGCCGTCGCGACCACTTCCGTTTCCAGGTAAAGGTCCCCAATTGATCCGGCGCCGGCCGGCACTTTGCGGTCGTGCCTTTCTACTCGCACCCTTGGTGTCCCAGCGCCAGCCAGCCGTGCCTGTTCCTCCGCCAATCGGCCTGCGATCGCCTCTGCACAGGCTGCGGCTTCCTCCAGCGTTGGAAAATCACGGACCTGATCCGGTAGGTGAACACGGTAACACTTCTCCCTCGTCAGCGGACGGATGAGAACGCGGACGGTCTGGACGACCCCTCCGGCGACGGCACCTACCGCGCTTGCCACTGCCGCATGCGGCGGGATCGTTAGCTGAGCATGGAGACGAGTGGCTAAGGCCGGCAGATAGGCGGGTGCGGGGGCGCCGATCGCTACCAGCGGCTGCCGCATGGAAAACGCGACGTCGAAACTGCCGGCACGGTCAGCGCCCAGCGCACGGTCGATGAGCACCACGCCCACGCCGTTTCCGACCGCGGGTGAGGGAAATCCCTCGCCAGCCAGAGCGCCGGTGATCAGTGCCCGGCCGGCCTGGACCCCTACTTGCTCTACCACTTGCTCGCAGAACTGCTCGACGCCGATGCCGAGGCGCCGGCTCCACAGACCAGCGCCCAGATTGGCGGCTACTATCGACCCCATGTGGAAGCGCCCCAGCACGCGGATGGCATCCGTAGGGGTAAAGGCGCTGGCGACGATATACCCGTGCTCTAGTAGGTCCTCTAAGACGCGCTGGTAGATCGGCGAGTACTTCGCTGTTCTCAGCAGATCGGACAAGAGAGTTGGGCCACGGCGCAGCTGCTCCCATACCTTCTGCTCGCTCGGCGAAAGGCGGACTTGCTCTGCCTGCTGTGGGCCCTGCCACAGGACGAAGCACCCCAAAGTTCCGCTCGGCGGACTTCCATGGCCGTCTTCGAGCCGCTTTGTCTCACGACGGAGCGACTCGAGGATTTCGGGGTGCTGCTCGCCTAGGAGACAAAGGGGGATTACGCGGCGCGGTCCGATCGATAAGGAGCCATTCGAATCCAACTGGACCTCGCTATCTCCTCCTAGGCCGGTCGTCTGCACATCCACGGCTTCGACCATCGTCTGCCACTCGCCCACCCGCGCCCCGACGATACTTAGCCTTGGCTGGCCATCATGCAGGGCGGCAATGTCGGTGGTGGTCCCCCCCATGTCTATCACGAAGCCATCGCCGACCTTAGTCAGAAAGTGCGCGCCGACCACGCTCGCGGCCGGGCCTGACAGGATAGTCTCGACCGGCCGCTCCAATGCCATGTTGGCGCCGACGAGCGAGCCATCACCCTTGACGACCATCAGCGGGGCACGAAGGCCAAGCTTGGCCAGCACACTGCGAACTGCCATGATCAGATGCTGCAACATCGGAATCAAGCGAGCGTTGAGCGCCGCTGTCAAGGCGCGACGGGGCGCGTGCAGGCGAGTGGAAAGCTCGTGTCCGCAGGTCACTGGCAGTCCTGTGAGATTCCTGACGAGGCGCCGCACCTCCAGCTCGTGAGTAGGATTGCGTACCCCGAAGTATCCCGAGACCGCAAACGCAGCAACGGCCGGGGCCTGCGCAAGAATCGCCTGGCGAGCAGCGTCGACATCCAGAGGCGCTTGTTCCTCACCCGTCACGGTGTGACCGCCGCGGATAAAGACGATAGAGTCTCGAGGCAAGACCCTTCCTACTTCCAGGTCACTCAACAACGAGGGGTCGTAGCCGATGAGGAGCAAACAGACGGGACTGCCTTGCCTCTCTACGATGGCGTTTGTTGCTAGCGTGGTGGACAGCGACACCAACTGTACATCAAGAGGGTGGCGCTCTCGGACCGCTTGCACGGCATTCTCGATCCCTACGGAAAGGTCATGCTTGGTGGTCAGGGCCTTTGCGGTGGCGATGATACCACTCTCCGTGTTCAAGAGCACGGCATCGGTGAAAGTTCCGCCAGTATCGATCCCTAAGAATACCGGCATACGACCTGCTCCTTCACTCGCTATTCATGGAAGGACTGCATTCTTAGTAATAGTACGAACCCCAAGGGCGTCTCGATGCCCGAGCCACCGTGGTACTCAGCAAACTGCTGGGGGTTGTCTGTCTAAGACTAGGCGGTAGCCATACGCCCGACGTGCATTATCGCGTCAGGTCTTCCCCTTGTCAATTGGCCAGCTGGCTCTGACGCATACACAATGTGGGCCACTTCGACGAGGCATCTGGGCCTGAACCAGGATGACCTTCGACCTCTGCGACTGTCGGGCCGTTGCCTGTGCCTGCTCAGTGTAGTATAGTGTGGTTTGTCTGCGAACCTACTACGGGCTAAGGGGGAGGTTGGCTCTGTCTTTGGAACGCGTCGTGCCTACCGCTTGCGTGCATAACTGTCCGGGGCGTTGCGTGCTGAAGGCACATGTCCGCGACGGGGTAATTGTGCGCCTGTCCTCAGATGACGATGGCCCAGACTCGCCATACGAGCGCCAGCTACGGGCCTGCGCGCGTGGGCGCGCCTATCGGCAAAGGGTTTATCATCCGGACCGCTTGCTGCATCCTTTGATCCGCGTTGGCGAGCGGGGCGAAGGGCGTTTCCGGCGGGCATCATGGGATGAGGCACTCGATAAGACAGCAGAGAGCATTCAGAGGATTAGGGAACGCTTTGGTAACGAGTCCCTCTTCGTCCACTATGGCACCGGCCATCAGGGTTTGCTGCGCGGCAACGTCCTGGCCCAGCGGCTCCTTGGCCTCTACGGCGGCTTCTTGGGTTTCTACAACAGCTATAGTGAAGCCTGCGCCACGCATGCGTCTCTGGCAACCTACGGGACCGTCGAGACTGGCAACAGCTACGACGACCTGGTCAACGCGCGGATTATCATTCTTTGGTCGGCCAACCTCGCCGAAACCGCCACTGGCACCGGTGCGCCATGGTACTTGCGTCGTGCCAAGGAGGCCGGCGCTAGGATCATCTACGTTGACCCGATCTATACCGACACGGCGGTGGCGCTGGCCGACGAATGGATCCCGATTTATCCCGGCACCGACAATGCGATGATGGACGCCATGGCCTACGTGATGATCACCGAAGGGCTACACGATCGCGCCTTTCTGGACAAGTACTGCCTCGGTTTCGACGAAATCCACCTGCCCGCAGATGCCTCGCCGGGCAGTTCCTATGAAAGCCATGTGCTGGGCAGGGTCGACGGGATACCAAAGACGCCGGTTTGGGCGGAGGCAGTCACCGGCGTGCCAGCCGACACCATTGCCAGGCTGGCGAGGGAATACGCAACCCTGCGTCCAGGGGCATTGATCGAGGGTTGGGGAGCCCAGCGGGCCGCGTTTGGCGAGCAACCGGCACGCGGCGGATCGGTGCTAGCAGCGATGACCGGTAACGTCGGCATTTCTGGCGGCGGGGCCGCGGGTTTGGGCGAATGCGGGCGCCAAATCCGCCTGGCCCGAGTACCGGTGACGAATCCAGTCAGGGCCCGCATCCCGGTCTTCCTCTGGACCGATGCGGTGGTGCGCGGCACAGAGATGGGACCAGAGGACGGTCTGCGCGGGGCTGCCAGGCTGACCAGTAATATCAAGCTTATCCTCAATTTCCAGGGCAATGCTCTAGTGAACCAACACTCTGATATCAACCGCACGACCGCGCTGCTGAGGGATCGCGACTTGGTAGAGTTCATCGTCGTTTCGGATCAATTCCTAACGCCGAGTGCGCGGTTTGCTGATGTGGTACTGCCCGCGGTGACCTGGCTCGAGCGTGAAGACATGGTTTCTGGTGAGGAAGCCGGGGAGTATGCCCTTTTTCTGAACAAGGCGATCGAGCCCTTGGGCGAGGCGAGATCGGACTACTGGATGCTGGCCCGGCTTGCTGAACGGCTGGGGATCGGCAGCGCTTTTACCGAGGGACGGGACGAGGAAGGCTGGCTGCGCCATCTGGTTGGTCTGTCAGAAATACCGGACTACGACGAGTTCAAGCGTCTAGGTAAGTACCGCCGTGTTACCATGGGACCGCACGTCGCCTTCGAGGACTTCCGGCGCGACCCTCTGGCGTATCCTTTAGCCACGCCTTCGGGCAAGATCGAGATCTACTCACACGTGGCGGCTTCGTTCCAGAACCCAGATGAGATTCCAGCGGTGCCGAAGTACATCGAGCCGTGGGAAGGCCGCGGTGACCCGCTGGCAGAGCGCTTCCCACTACAGCTTATCACGCCACATCCGCGCCACCGCACGCACTCCACCCTCGCCAACGTCCCCTGGCTGAAGGAGATCAGCGTCGACGCGGTCTACGTGAATCCCGCCGATGCCGGCCCGCGTGGCATTCGCGAAGGTGAGCGCGTCCGGGTGTGGAATGAGCGCGGGGCGACGGTTCTGCCGGCCCATCTCACCGAACGGATCAGACCCGGCGTGGTCGCGATCTATCAGGGTAGTTGGTATGTACCTGGGCCGGACGGTATAGACGAGGGTGGCTGCGCGAATGTGCTCACCAGCCTGCGGCCCAGTCCCTGGGCCAAGGGTAATACGCAGCACACCAACCTGGTCCAAATGGCCAGAAAAGGGGAATCTTGACCATGATAGATCGTGGTTCGCACCTCGGCCGGCAGAGGGCGTTTCATTTTGACCAGCGCTGGTGTATTGCTTGTCGTGCCTGTCAGATCGCCTGCAAGGACTTGCACAACTTGCCGGTGGGTGTCAACTGGCGGCGGGTGGTGACGCTAGAAGTAGGGGTTTTCCCTAGGCCCTTGGTCTTCCACCTATCGCTCTCCTGTAACCACTGCGCGAGGCCCGCCTGCGCCGAGGCTTGCCCAGTGGGAGCCATTACCAAACGCGCGGAGGATGGCGTGGTAATCCTCGACCGTTCTCTATGTACGGGCTGCCGTACGTGTGAGGATGCCTGTCCTTACGGCGCGCTGCAATACGATCCATCGACAAGGCTGGTCAGCAAGTGCGACATGTGCGTCGATCTCCTGGCGTGCGGTGAAGAACCCGCTTGCGTCGCGGCCTGTACGATGCGGACCGTGCGCGTTGGATGGCTTGATGAAATGGACGTCGGTGACGAACCAAGCGGTGTGGGCTTGCCAGATCCGTCGTTGACCAGGCCGTCTCTCCGCATCCATGCTCATCGCGATGCGTGTCCAAGTGCCGCGGACAGGAGGGGATGAAGATGAGGAAGCTAACATAGGCTTGGATCTGAGAATCTTTTTCGTCATACTCTTCTCAGGCAGGTGGAAAGCCAAATGAGTATTACCAGTGTCCGAACTGACGAACCGGGGCGCAACGTGCTGCTCACGGGAAATGAGGCCATTGCAAGGGGTGCGATCGAGGCAGGAGTAGCCTTCTGCAGCAGCTACCCTGGCTCACCCGCGGTGGAGGTGGCACAGACCCTTTTCGACTTGGGCAACGAATTCAACATCTATGGCGAGTGGTCCACCAACGAAATCGTCGCCATGGAGGCCGCCGCAGCCGCTTCCTTTGCCGGCTTGCGAAGCGTCTGTGTGGTCAAGCAGAACGGTTTGAACGTCGCCAGCGACTTCTTCATGTCGGTCAACCTTAGCGGCTCGAAGGGCGGCTTCCTCGTTGTCGTGGGTGATGACCCATCGGGGCATTCGTCGACCAATGAGATCGATTCGCGCCACTTCGCCCGGTTCGCCGAGGTGCCACTGCTGGAGCCAGCGACGTTCCAAGAGGCCAAGGACATGGCGAAATACGGGTTGGAGCTTTCGGAGCAGCTAGGATTGGTGGTGATGATGCGCTGCCCCACGCGCATCTGCCACGCGCGTGGTAACGTCACGCTCGGACCGATCGAGAAACGCGTGAAAAGGGCCCACTTTGGACCGGGCGATGCTTTTCTCACCAGACCCATGTTCCACCAGCGCCTGCACCAGAAGCTGGACACCGCGCTGGCAGCCTTCGAGGATTCCCCTTTTAACTGGTATGTAGGTCCGGCCGAAGCTAAGACAGTAGTGATTACCTCCGGCACTGGCTGGCTCTACAGCAAGGAGGCGGTGCGGACTCTTGGCCTCGGTGACCAGGTGGGCATCCTCAAGCTGGGCACGACCTGGCCATTGCCGCGCCAGTTCATGCTCAGACATCTCGCCAAGGTCGATGCAGCAGTCTTCGTGGAAGAGGTCGATCCCTTCCTCGAGGAGAACGTGCAGGTCTTGATCGCTCAGTTCCTTGGCCGCGCGATCACCTGCTACGGTCAGCTTTCCGGCCACGTCGCTGCTGAACGCGGGGTCGGTCTGGGCGAAATGAGCGCCAGCAAGGTGATTGAGTCTCTTGCCCGTATTTTCGGGATCAAGCACCAGGCGCAACCGTCCGACTATGCCACCAAGGCGATGGCACATTTGAGTGCGCCCTTGCCGAACCGTGACATGGCCTTCTGCGCTGGCTGTCCCCATCGGGCGTCGATGTGGGCGATCCAGGCCGCCCTGCAGATCGACGGACGTGGAGGCTTCGGGCTTGGCGATATCGGCTGCTACGCTTTTGCCC
>Ga0315298_1001413_pt1 | contig 43952 bp, 40 predicted proteins | sample WHS_1_MG_FD_203077 | JGI IMG/M metagenome (GOLD analysis project Ga0315298, IMG submission 203077) | Extremophilic microbial mat communities from Washburn Hot Springs, YNP, Wyoming, USA - WHS_1_MG | ecosystem: Environmental > Aquatic > Thermal springs > Hot (42-90C) | place: USA: Wyoming... | reverse complement strand
CCGCACGGGGCCCACCCCCCTATCGAGCTTGGGGGCTCGGCTCGAATCCCTCTTTCGGTAGTCCCCTCTATGCGGAAATCACCCGATACTCTTCCTCGCCCCTCACGCCCAAGCCAAGCTCGATGGCTCTACGGATAATGGGCATCTCCCACACAGGAGCCTTCAGCATGTTCTCTCGCGGGTAGGACTTGAGAACCTTCAACCCTTCCGCGTCCAGCGCAATCTGATCTCCCGACGCCATGATGATGCCCGGCTCCACCGCCTCGCCCTTTATAGGCCCCTCCGTCACGAATGCCTTTCTGCCATCCATGATGATCAGATCGGGCTGCACCGCCAGGTTCAGCTCGACCATCTTCAGGTACATGGGCTCCTCGGGTTTCCCGCCCCGAAAGTCCGCGTGCATGTACACCATCTCCTTGGGATGGGTCAGCCCGACGGTGAGCTTCAGGCTCATGGTGAAGGAAGCCAGGAAATGGTGTTTTAGGCACGGAAGGTAGACTATCTTGTCGAACTGCTTCAGCGCACTGGGGAACGCCACGGTCTTCCACCACTTCGCCTCAGGCCCCAGGGGAACATCCATCCACGGCCCCGTATCGAAATCCATCACCGGCAGCCCCATCTCCCGGCCGAAAGCGAACACCCCAAGCTTCTCCAGGACATCGTGGGTGGGCATGGAGGGCCACCCCGAGCGTTCCCCCAGGGTCAGATCGGTGATCCCTTCCTCCCGCAGAAGCTCCACCACGGCCCTCAAGAAGGGGAGATCCGTGGCCGCGGGAAGAGGGTCCGGGCTGTTGAAGTTGGCCTTCAGCAGCACCCGGTCTCCCGGGCTAAGCGCCTTTCTGAACCCACCTATGGCGTCCACAGCCGCTCTCACGGCCGCCTTGAGATCGCGGTCGGCCGCCGAGACCTTGGAGACCAGGGCTTTGCCCCCTTCGGTGTACCTGTTCTGCGGGCGGTGCCTCCAATCGCAAACCTCCTCCACCACCCGCTCCATCGCCAACAGCTCATCCCACTTCATGGCCCAACCTCACTGCGGAGAGAATTGCTGGCGCTATTGTGCTTCAGCAGCGTGACATTGGCAACTGTCGCGAGCCCGACTACCAGCTTGCGGCAGCAAGTGGCAGTGTGCTCTCGATACCGCGGCGTCCGCTTCTGTGCTACAATCCCCAACCGCCCCGTCAGGCGGTAGAAGAGGTAGCGAAGTGGATCAAAAGGCCTACTGGGTAGCCCTCAGCCAGGTCCCTGGCATAGGTCCCACCAAGTTTCGCAGGTTGGTGGACGGGCTAGGGAGTCCGGAAGCCGCCTGGAAAGCTCGTCCAGCGCGCTTGGCAGAGGTGGGGCTGGACCGGCGGGCGATCGAGTCGCTGGTTGCTACCCGCGCCAGGCTAGACCTGGAGCGGGAGATGGAGAAGCTCCGACGACTGGCAGTCGTGCCCCTGTCCATGGATGACCCCGAGTATCCCCGCCACCTCCTCGACATCGCCGACCCCCCACCCATCCTCTACGTCCGCGGTAGCCTCCTCCCGGAGGATGAGCTGGCGGTAGCCGTCGTGGGGACCAGGATGCCCTCGCCCTACGGGCGCCAGGCCGCGGAGCTCTTCGCGCGGGGGCTGGCGCAGAACGGGGTCACCGTGGTCAGCGGACTGGCCAAAGGGATCGATACCCACGCCCACCGCGCAGCCCTGGAAGGAGGGGGACGCACCATCGCGGTCCTGGGGTGCGGCCTTGATATAATCTATCCTGGGGAGAATAGGAGACTGGCGGCCGAGATCGCCGAGCGTGGAGCCCTGGTTAGCGAGTTCGCCCTGGGCACCCAGCCCGACGCCATCAATTTCCCCCGGCGCAACCGAATTATCGCGGGGCTCTCCATCGCCACCCTGGTCGTGGAAGCCGGGGAGACCAGCGGCGCGCTGATCACAGCGGAATTTGCGCTGGAGCAGGGGCGAGATGTCTACGCCGTTCCAGGAAGCATCTTCAGTCCGGCCAGCAGAGGACCGAACAGGTTGATACAGGAGGGTGCAAAACCTGCCTGCGAGCTGAGGGATATCCTGGAAGAGCTGAAGATCGATACGATGGTGGAGCAGCGGGAAGCACGTAGCGCCATCCCGGAGAGCGACACGGAGGCAGCCATACTCCGCTGCCTGGGGCACGAGCCTATGCACGTGGACGAGATCCGGCGAGCCGTGTGCCTCCCCATGGCGGTAGTCGCCAGCACCCTCACCATGCTAGAGTTGAAGGGCCTGGCGCGCCAGGCCGGTGGAATGAACTACGTTAGGGGTTGAACTCCGTGGCAAAGAACCTGGTAATAGTCGAGTCTCCAGCCAAGGCGAAAACCATACAGAAGTTCCTTGGCAGGGACTACACCGTAAACGCCAGCATGGGTCACGTCCGCGACCTCCCGAAGAGCGAGCTGGGGGTCGATCTGGAGCGGGACTTCTCGCCCAAGTACGTGATCCCGCGCGACAAGCGGGCGGTGGTGAAGGAGCTCAAGGAGAAGGCGAAGGAGGCCCAGCGGATCTACCTGGCGACCGACCCCGACCGCGAGGGCGAGGCCATCGCCTGGCACCTGGCCACGGCCATAGGTGCCGACGGCAAGCCCATCCAGAGGATCGAGTTTCACGAGATCACCAGGGAGGCGATCCAGCGGGCCGTCAAGGCGCCCAGGCAGATCGACATGAAGAGGGTGGACGCGCAGCAGGCGCGCCGCATTCTGGATCGCCTGGTGGGATACAACCTCAGCCCACTACTGTGGAGGAAGGTCAGACGCGGCCTCTCCGCCGGGCGTGTCCAGTCGGTGGCCGTGCGCCTGGTGGTGGAGCGAGAACGGGAGATCGAGGCCTTCCAGCCGGTGGAGTACTGGACCGTGGAGGCCGAGCTGGCCAAGAGGCCTGCCAAGCCCACCAGGGCAAAGCAGCCCACCTTCCGGGCAACCCTAGTGCAGGCCCTGGGCAAGAAGCCGGAGCTGGCCAACCAGGAGGACTCGCAGCGGGTCCTTTCCGACCTGGAGGGGGCCGAGTACCGCGTGGCGGACGTCCGCGTGAAGGAGCAGACGAGGTCCGCATCGCCACCCTTTACCACCAGTACCCTCCAACAGGAGGCCGGGCGCAAGCTGGGCTTCACCGCCAAGCGGACCATGGCGGTGGCGCAGCAGCTCTACGAGGGGCTAGATGTGGGGACGGAGGGCAGCGTCGGGCTCATAACCTACATGCGGACCGACTCGACCCAGATAGCCGAATCGGCCATGCAGGAGGTGAGGAGGTATATCCAGGAGCGGTTCGGGCCCGACAACCTGCCGGAAACGCCCAGGGTATACCGCACCCGGAGCAAGCTGGCGCAGGAGGCTCACGAGGCCATACGCCCTACATCGGTCTTCAGGGAGCCCGAGTCGCTGAAACAGTACCTCACCCCGGACCAGTTCAAGCTGTACAGCCTGATCTGGAAACGGTTCGTGGCCTGCCAGATGGCCTCTGCAAGGTACCAGGTGACCACCGTGGACGTGGAGGCGACCGGAACCCAGTCAAGGGGCGACTATCTGTTCCGGGCGACAGGATCGCTGGTGATCTTCCCTGGCTTTCTCACCCTCTACCGCGAGGGTCGCGACGACGAGGAGCAGGATGAGGACGTCCAGAAGCCGCTGCCCGAGCTCTCTCGGGGCGAGCCACTAGACCTGGTACGTCTCTTGAGCGACCAGCATTTCACCCAGCCGCCCCCCCGCTACTCGGAGGCAACCCTGGTCAAAGCCCTGGAAGAGAAGGGAATAGGACGCCCCAGCACCTACGCTCCTACCCTGTCCACCATCCAGGAGCGGGGCTACGTGGAGAGGGTCGGGAAGCAGCTTCGACCCACTGAGCTCGGGAAGATAGTCAACGATCTGCTGGTGGAGAACTTTCCCCAGGTGATCGACGTGGACTTCACCGCCAACATGGAGGAGAAGCTGGACGAGGTGGCTTCTGGGGAACGTCCCTGGGTACCCGTTGTCAGGGAGTTCTACGAGCCTTTCCATGAGGATCTGGAGCGGGCGGGCGAGAGCATCGAGAGGGTGAAGATAGAGCCCGAGCCGACCGATGAGCTGTGCGAGAAGTGCGGCCGCCCCATGGTGATCCGAATGGGACGCTACGGCAAGTTCATGGGATGTAGCGGGTTTCCCGAGTGTCGGAACGCCAAGCCGCTCCTCAAGAAGATCGGGATCGCTTGTCCGCAGTGCGGTGCCGACCTGGTGGAGAGGCGCACCAAGGCGGGGCGAACCTTCTACGGCTGCAGCCGATACCCGGACTGCAACTGGATCTCCTGGCAGAAGCCTGTGTCCGAGCCGTGCCCAACCTGCGGCGGCCTGATGGTCGAGGCTGGAAAAAGCGGGACCCGATGCATCCGGTGCAGTCCCCAGCCGGCAGAGGATGGCTCATCGAGCGATGCGAACCACGAGGCACCGTCGAGGAGGAGTGGCCGGGCAGCCTCGGCGGGCGGCACGAGGAGGCGGCGGTCGGCTTAAGGATCCCCGCACGGATCGGCGAAGCATGGCTTCAGGGGATGCGGCCCCCGAGCAGGGTGCCGAGTATCCCGGCGACAGCTGACAGTGCCGCGATCTGCAGGACCTGGGAGCAGGGAGCGACGATCGGCCGTGCCGTCCACCGTCCATGAGACGGGGCAAGTGCAGGCCGGGAGGGAGACCCAGAAATGGCTGTAAGCAACCGCATAGCTAGGCTCCGCGAGAAGATGTCTCGCATCGGCGCGGATGCCTTCCTGATCTCGCAGCCGGAGTCGAGGCGCTATCTGAGCGGCTTCACGGGGCAGGACCACCCGCCCATGGACTCGGCGGGCTACCTCCTCATAACACAAGATAGAGCCCTCCTCCTCACTGACGGGAGGACTACCGAGCAGGCCGAATCCGAAGCCCCTGAATACGAGGTCGTGCGTGTCGATGAGCGGATGCCGGCGACGCTGGCCAAGCTTCTGCCCGGCCTCCGGGTCGACCGGATCGCCTTCGAGGGAAACCACCTCCCCTACCGACTCCATGAAGAGGTGAAGTCGGTGGTGGATCCGAAGGGCGTTCTGATCCCCACCTACGACGTGGTGGACGGGATGAGAGCCGTGAAGGAGGAGACAGAGCTGGCGGCCATCGAGAGCGCGATTGCACTGGCCGACAGAGCCTTCACCCACATTCTGGGTATCGTGTCCCCAGGAATGACCGAGAGGCAGCTGGCCTGGGAGATGGAATCCTTCCTCAGGCAGCATGGCTCGGAAGGGGTGGCCTTCGACCCTATCGTTGCCGCGGGCCCCAACGCCTCCAGGCCGCACCACGTGCCAGGGGACCGGCCCATCCAGCAGGGAGAACCGGTCATCATCGACTGGGGGGCGCGGGTGGATGGGTACTGCTCGGACATCACTCGCACCATCGTGCTTGGCACGGCAGACCCGCTGTTCAAGGAGCGGTACCAGATCGTCCTGGAGGCCCAGGCGAGAGCGGAGGCGCGGATCCGCAGCGGGATGATCGGGAGAAAGGCCGATGCTCTGGCGCGAAAGGTGATCGAGGCCGCGGGCATGGGGGAGGCCTTTGCTCACTCCCTAGGGCACGGGGTGGGGCTCGCCATCCACGAGAGCCCGAGGCTGTCCCGCACATCCGAGGCCGTCCTAGAGGATGGAATGGTGTTCAGTGTGGAGCCCGGCGTCTACTTCCCAGGATGGGGAGGCATCAGAATAGAGGATCTGGTAACCTTGCGGGGTGGCAAGCCGATGGTGCTGACGCGAGCACCGAAGCAGCTTGAAGCAATGGAGGTATAAGCTTGATTAACGTAGGGGAGATCAAGAGAGGGATTATTATCGAACTGGATGGCCAGCTCCAGCAGATTATCGATTTCCAGCACATCAAGATGGGCCGCGGCAGCGCCCAGGTCCGGATGAAGTTCCGCAACGTTAGGACCGGTCAGATCACCGAACGCAGCTTCCAGGCAACGGAGAAGTTCCAGCGGGTGCGTCTGGACCATCGGACTGTCCAGTTCCTTTACTCCGATGGGGACCAGTACCTCTTCATGGATACCGAGAGCTTCGACCAGATCGCCCTGACCAAGGATCAGCTGGGGGATGCGGTGAACTACCTGAAGGACGGCCTGACCATGGAGCTGCTCAGCTACAACGACCAGCCCATCGGCGTGGAGCTGCCCATTACGGTGGACCTGCGCATCGAGCACACGGAGCCCGGCTTCAAGGGGGACACGGCGACAGGAGGCACCAAGCCCGCCACCTTGGAAACGGGACTGGTCGTCCAGGTGCCCCTCTTCGTGAACCAGGGAGAGACCATCCGCGTCGACACCCGGACGGGGACTTACCTGGAGCGGGTGGGCTGATGAAGCCTTTCTTCGACCTGAGCGGACTCGATGCCAGAGCAATCGGCCGGTTGATGGATCTGCTATCCGAAACCGACGTGGAGGAGTGTCAGATCGAGCAGGGGGATCTCTTCCTGGCCGTTCGAAGGGCGGTTCAGGACGCACCAGACAGGCGCGCCCTCCACGCGAGCCCACCAGCACCCGAGGAGGCGCCGCGGGAGGCACAGGTCATCGTCAAGGCACCGGCGGTCGGGGTGTTCACCCGGGGCGAGAGGGCTGCTTCAACCCCCAAGGTCGAAGTGGGGGACAGAGTGAGCGCCAACGATGTGATCGGCTTCATCGAGGTGATGATGGTCCCCCACAGCGTGCACACCGATTGCGACGGGATCGTGGAGAGCTTCCTGGTCGAGGACGGGGAGCCGGTGGAATACGGGCAGCCCCTGGTCACTCTCAAACCGTTGTAGGCCATAGGACGGGGATGGTCGTCCGGTTCGCGAAGCGCGGCGCCGGCTCCGGTCGGCGCCTTGCGTTACCTCCGCCCGATGCTGTACTGTACCCGCACCATCATCGGCCGCCGCAGCGATACGCCGCCAACCCTGAACTCTGATAGCCGAAGGCCGTGAGGTTCCCTTGTTGCAGGTTTTCGAAGTCGGCCAGGTCACGGGGTATATCAAGGATCTCATGGAGGGGGACGACCTCCTGGCCGACATCTGGATCCACGGCGAGGTCTCAAACTTCACCCGCGCTACGTCGGGTCACCTCTATTTCACCCTCAAGGATGGGCAGGGGCAACTGAAGTGCGTGATGTTCAGGGGTTCGCAGCGAAAGCTGGGCGTTGAGCTCAAGAACGGGCTGAGCGTTCTGGTTCACGGCAGGGTCTCCTTCTATGAGGCGGGGGGGATCTGCCAGCTCTACGCGGACGCTGTCCAGCCGGAGGGGATCGGCGAGCTCTACCTGCAGTTCGAGGCGCTTAGGGTGAAGCTCGAGGCAGAGGGGCTCTTCGCCCCCGAACGGAAGCGCCCGCTGCCCAAGTACCCCAGTCTGATCGGGCTGATCACGTCCCCAACGGGAGCCGCGATCCACGACTTCCTCAACATTGTGCAGCGGCGCTTCCCGCTGGTGGAGGTGCTGGTAGCACCGTCCTCTGTACAGGGTGAGACGGCGCCCCAGGAGGTGATCGCAGCCCTCGAGAGCCTGAGCCACTACCATCGAACAAGACGCCCCATCGACCTGATTGTCATCGCCAGGGGAGGGGGATCGGCGGAGGATCTGGCGACCTTCAACCACGAGGGGCTGGCCAGGGCCATCTTCGCATCCCCGGTACCGGTTGTGTCGGCCATCGGCCACGAGACGGACTACACCATCGCGGACTACGTTGCGGACCTTCGCGCTCCCACGCCATCGGCCGCAGCCGAGATGGTCACCCCCAACATCATCGATTGCCGGATGCAGATGGCGGAGCTGAGACGCCGGCTCCTGGAGGCCATGCTGCGTCAGCTTCGGGAGACGCGCGAGTCGCTCGAGCGCTCCCGCGCCAGGATGGAGCGCAACTCCCCCAGAGCAAGGCTCGACGCTCGCCGGCGAGCGGTGGACGACCTGGTCGCCCGAGCCCACCTCACCATGTCTCACCGCCTGCAGATGATCCGAGAGATGCTGAAAGGATCCGTCCTCCGGCTGGGCGCGCTGAGCCCCTTTCAGACCCTTCAAAGGGGCTACTCACTCTGCGAGAACCGTACACGTGGAGGGCTGGTGCGCAGCCGCAGCTCCGTGGACCCGGGGGATGTGCTCATGATCCATGTGGCGGACGGCAGCATCAGGGCGGAGGCGATGGAAACAGGCCAAGCGCTGATCCCACGGCCATCGATGGAGGCCCGTGTATGAATGAAGACCCGTCCCTTGAGAGTCTTTCCTTCGAGCAGGCTTTCGAAAAGCTGCAAACGGCCGTCCAGGCCCTGGAGGAGGGTGGGCTGAGCCTTGAGGAAAGCATTAGACAGTTCGAGCTGGGGATACGGCTGGCGAACCTATGCGGCTCATTGCTGGACCAGGCGGAGATGCGGGTGAGCCAGCTTCTGTCCGACGGCGAGGAGCTGCCGTGGGCGGCGAACGAGCCGTAGGGTTCGGCCGGTGAGAGGCGATGCGCCGGCAGCAGGAGATCGATCTGTTCTGCAGAGGCTACCTTGGAGCTGTTCGACAATCGCGTACTGATCGTGTCCATGGCGGCGTGGGCCGCCGCCCAAATCCTCAAGGTGCTGGTAATCCTGCTGCGTGAGCACCGGTTGGATCTCTGGCGCCTGGTTAGCGCGGGAGGCATGCCCAGCTCCCACTCGGCTCTGGTCGCGTCCCTGGCCACGGGGATAGCCACCACTGACGGCGTGCGGTCCAACACCTTCGCCCTGGCTGTAGTCTTCGCCGCCGTCGTCATGTACGATGCGGCGGGCATCAGGCAGGCCGTGAGCATCCAGGCACGGCTCCTCAATCGGATGCTGGATGAGTACTTCAAGCACCAACGTTGGAGCGAGGAGAGATTGAGGGAACTGCTGGGCCATACCCGCATTGAGGTGCTGGTGGGCGCCGCGCTGGGGATCGCCATGGCCTTCATGTGGGTGTGATGATGCTGAGATGCGATCTCCACCTCCACAGCTCCATCTCGCCCGATTGCAACATGAGCCTCGACACCATCATCCGCACCTGCCTACGTCGAGGGATAGGCTGCATCGCCCTCACTGACCACAACAGACTGTCCAACGCCCTGGCCCTGCAGCGGATTGCCCCTTTCCATGTGATTTCGGGAGAGGAGATCAAGACCAGCGAAGGAGAGATCATAGGGCTTTTCCTGGCGGACGAGATCCCCAGGGGAATGACCCCCGGGGCAACGGTGGAGGCCATCCGTCGGCAGGGCGGACTGATCTATATCCCCCACCCCTTCGATCGCGTTCGGAGGAGCGTGCTGAGGACGGGAGCGCTGATGGAGATCCTGGACGAGGTGGACGTGGTCGAGGCGTACAACTCGCGGATCACCTTCCCCGCTGACATTCAGAGAGCCGTGCTTTTCGCCAGGGAGCACGGCAAGCTCCTGGGAGCCGGTAGCGATGCCCACGTCTGGTGGGAGCTGGGGAACTCGGTGGTGGAGATGCCCGAGTTCGATGGCAGCCGGGAGGGCTTCCTCCGCGCACTGGCGCAGGGAAGAGCCACGGGGAAGCTCACCACACCCCTGGCGCACGCGGCATCCAGCTTCATCAAGTGGAGGAAGAAGTATCTTCGGCTTTCCAGATAGCCATGGCGGCCGACCTGCTCAGCGATCACCCTTCCCCAGCATGGCGGCTGCCTCTCGGACCACCTCGGCCTCGTTCTCGTAGGTCATGACCCGAAGCGCCTCATCCAAGTCGAACCAGCTGGCCCTGTCGTTCTCCCAGTCTCGCCGCGAGAAGTCGCCGCCTACGGCCTCCATCAGGAAGTAGTGGACTCGCTTGTGGACCCTGGCGCCCTTCACGAAGAACCAGTACTCGATCTCCCTGATGGGGCGAAGGAGTCGGACGTCGAGGCCGGTCTCCTCCCTGACCTCTCGAAGGGCGGCCTGCTCGACCGTCTCGCCCTCCGCCAGACCGCCCTTGGGGAGGTACCACGCATCGCGCCGGCTGTCCCCCACCAGCGCCACCTGGAGACGGCCATCCAGCCACCTGGTGACCACACCACCGGCTGAAACCGCCGCCAACGTCCGAAACCGCTGCATGATCCCCCCGCTCGAGCCGTCTGGGTGGAGAGGCGGGATGCAAGACCCCTGCCAGCCAGCGAGGCATATTTTAGTCCTCACCGATGGCGCGCGCATCTGTGACCGGTTAGGCCTCCGGGCGGAACAGCGTCGCCAAGGCCGAACCAGGCGAAAGAGGCAACCCTTCGGGCAGCACCTGGAGCTCTTCTTAATTCATGCCACCCTGGGGTATAGCCAGGCCTTGAGAAATCGCGTACAATGTAGCGGCGCAGGTTCATTATTAGCCTGGTTCTATCTCGGCGACGGTTCCCTGGCGCCGACGGCGCCAAGCTGCTATCCTTGACCCACCGTGGCCGGGAGCCGGGCATCCGGTCTCCTTCCTTCCGAGGCAGACCCTTGGATCCCCAACACTCTCTCAGGTGAGGTGCGATGGAACGCAAGCTGCCCGCTGCCCTGCTCAACCCGCTCAGCCTTCTGGGCGCCATTCTCGCGGCCTTCTCCCTGATCATCATCCTGGTCCTCCTGGTGCTGGGCACCACAGGCGCCATTGCCAACCCATACACCGGGATCCTGACGTTCCTCGTTGGCCCGATGGTCCTGCTCCTGGGCCTGGTCCTGGTTCCGATCGGCCTGGTGCGAGAGCGGCGGCGCCTGGCGCGGCTGGGCGTCGTGGCCAAGACCTTTCCGATACTCGACCTGAACGATCCCCACCTCCGACGCGGGGTCCTGGTCTTCTCAGCCGTCACGACCGGCATACTGTCGGTCATGGTGATCACCACCTACGGAGCTGCAGAGTTCATGGAGAGCCGCGAGTTCTGCGGGGATGTCTGCCACCGGGTCATGGCGCCGGAGGCAGCAGCGGCTCAGGCTTCGCCTCACGCTCGGGTATCCTGCGTGAGCTGCCACATCGGTCCGGGCGCGTCCTGGCTCGTGAAGTCCAAGATCTCCGGCATCAGGCAGGTGGTCAACTACACCCTCGGGACCTACTCCCGCCCCATCGAGGTACCAATCCAGGACCTTCGCCCGAGCCGTGATACCTGCGAGGGGTGCCACTGGCCGGAGCGCTTCTACGGTGACCTGCAGAGGGACATCGTCCACTACGCCCAGGACGAGGCCAACACTCCAAAGGTTCAACCGATGATCTTCCGCGTGGGAGGGAGCGCGCAAGGGCAGGGGATCCACTGGCACACCACCGCCAAGGTCTACTATCTCCCCCTGAACAGCTCGCGGACGGAGATCGGCTGGGTCAGGGTGGAGAGACCCGACGGCTCGGTAGACGAGTTCGTCAACCCGGACAAGCAGGCACAGGTCACGCCTGAGAAGATATCTTCCGATCGCAGATTCATGGACTGCATCGACTGCCACAACCGCGCCGCTCACAACTTCCCGTCCGTCGAGAGCGAACTGGACAACGCCATGTCCCAGGGGCTCATCAGCACCAAGATCCCCTTCATCAAGCAGCAGGCGATGCAGGCGCTGGGCGATGTCACCGACAAGACAACCCAGCAACAGTACCAGGAGACCCTCAAGAGGATCGATGCCATTGAGGAGTATTATCGCACCCAGCAGCCGCAGGCCTACCAGCAGCTGCAATCGCAGATCAAGCAGGCCATCACCGAGGTGAAGGCCATCTATCAGCGCTCGGTCTTCCCGGAAATGAAGGTCGGGCCCAACATCTACCCCAACTGGGCGACCCATGAGGGATGCATGAGGTGCCACGGCAAGCTAGTGGGAACGTCGGGTGAGGCCAAGGGGAAGACCATAGGAGCCGATTGCCAGACCTGCCACTATCTGACGCCGCCGGCGCCAGCCGCGCCTGCCGCCGCCGCGGCCCAGCCGGCCGCCGGTGCAGCAGCCCAGCAGACCGCCGCGCCGGCCGCTCCACCGGCCGTCCCGCACCCGGTTCAGGGCCAGGAGAAGTGCACCACCTGCCATCAGTTGGCAGGTCCGGGTGTGGGGCAGGCCGGGGGAACCGGCCTCCCGGCCGACCATCAGGGCAGGGGAGATGTCACATGCCAAGGGTGCCACAAGTCATCCTAGCGCTCCATCTGTCGTGATCATCAGGGTGGGGCGGCGCACGGTACGCCGCCCCACTTACGTCATGCCCGCCAGAGGGTCGAATGGAAGGGCAACCTCAGACTCGGCATCGCCCTCGGCCGCTGGCGGGTTCAGCCTCCCCCCACCAGGTACTCGGCAGGCACGTAACCCTCGGTCTCGTCGGGTGCGCGAACGTGCTGCCAGGTGTGGCCCTCGCCAGTGACAGGCTCCCCAACGACCTCCATCGGAGTCCCGTCCACCCATGCCCGGACCTTGTCATCCATGTGAGGCGTTCTGCGCAAGAAGACTCCCTGCCCATCGGTGTTGCCGACCCGAAGATGTGCTGCCGCGGTGGGGGCGGAGGCAGGTGGAGTGGATGTTGCCGGTTCCGCCGTGGGGCCGTGGGTTGGAGGCTGCGTCGGCGGGACAGGCGACGGGGTTGCCGTCGCGGAGGGCGTGGCCGTGGCCGAGGGCTGCTGCGCGATGCCCAAAGGTGGAGCGGCCGCCCCGCTCTCGGCGAAGCTAGCTCCCTGGGGCCGGGTCGGCGCCGCCTCCACCAGCTGAGAGGGAGAGGTCGGCCGGGGTCTGGGTGTGACGGTGGGGCGACTGGCTAGCTGCGCGGGCTCGTCCGACGAACCCGTGGCCTGGAGGAAGGCCAGCACCATCCCTGTGGCAAGGATAGCAAAGATAAGCAAGAACGGAGCTACTCTCACCGCGATAGCTCTTCCTTTCGAAGTCCCGATCTCCACGATTGGTGAAGGGTGCCAGCGGCCGCCAAGCGACCTCGTGCCCGCGCCCTTCCTCCCAACGAAAAGAAGATGCACATCCCATTCCGCTGTGACACAAGGGGTCCAGGCGCCAGGGGGTGCCCTTTTCTGCTATGCTAGAGATGCTCCCTGCGACTTCTCAGCCAGCGTCCAGTCCACGCAAGGCATGGATCTTCATAACTCCCCTGTGCGGGGATTCTCAGGAGGGTAGCACTATGGCAAAGCATGTCATCGGGGTGATCCCAGGGGACGGGATCGGGCCAGAAGTGATCGGAGAGGCCAGAAAGGCCCTGGAGGCGGTCGGCAAGGTAGCCGGCATCGAATGGGAATGGCGTGAGTTCGCCATCAACGCCGAGCGGGCACTGAAGAGCGGGGTCGCGGTTACCGAGGAGGATCTGCAGGAGATGGGCAAGACCGATGCCCTGCTGCTCGGCGCGCTGGGAGATCCTAGGGTGCCAGAGAAGCTGATGCAGACAGGGGGTGTCCTGAAGACCCGCTTCCACTTCGACCAGTACGTGAACCTCCGGCCCGTCAAGCTGTACCCTGGCGTGGAAAGCCCCCTGAAGGGCAAGAAGCCTGGAGACATCAACTTCTACGTGGTCCGAGAGAACAGCGAGGACTTCTACATCAGCCTCGGTGATCACTTCGACGGAGCAGACTACCGAGGAACGATCCAGCTCAAGCGACGCCTCTACAATGCCGACTTCCAGATGGAGGTCCACGTGGAACCCCCACAGAAGATGGGGTTCCACATTGGAGCGATGACCGCTCGAGGCGCCGAGCGGGTCGCCCGCTACTCCTTCGAGCTGGCGAGGCGTAAAGGGATGCGCAGGGTTACGGCCGTGGACAAGGTGAATGTCCTCGGCGAGATGTATGAGATCTGGCGGGAGTCCATCAGGAAGGTGGCCCAAGACTACCCCGAGATCGAGCTGGAGTTCACCCTGATCGACGCTATCACCATGTTCTTCGTTCGCCGCCCCGAACACTATCAGGTTGTCATCGCGCCCAACCTCTTTGGCGACATCATCACAGACCTGGCGGCCGGGCTGGTAGGGGGAATGGGGATGGCCCCGGGGGGAAACATCAACCCTGAGGGCGGACCCTCCATGTTCGAGCCGATCCATGGAAGCGGACCCGACATCGCCGGTAAGGGAATAGCGAACCCCATGGCAGCAATGCTGGCTGGGGCGATGATGCTGGAGCATCTGGGAGAGGAGCCCGCAGCCAGGTTGCTGGAGCAGGCCGTGTCGGACGTCCTGGAGGCGGGGGAGGTCAGGACCCCGGACCTGGGCGGCCGGAGCAGCACCAGCCAGGTTGGCGACGCCGTCGCCGCCAGGGTGATGGCGCTGGGCGAAAAGAGCTAGGCTCGTGGCTTTCATCGGTGGCCGGTCGGCGAGGCAGCCTCGCCGACCGGCCACGGCGTCCACCGCGATCCGGTTGCCTAGGACGATGGCATGGCTCCTGCTTCGCAAGCCCCGGACCGCTGGACAATAACGCTCCGAGGAGACCAAGGTGGCAGAGTGGGAGGAGCGGGGAAGCGAGAGCTCCTGGTGGCAGGAAGCCGCCCGCCGTAGCGGCCGTGGCGGGAGAGACCTGAGGGAGCAAGCCGAGCTTGCTTGGTCCAGAGTGCACCGGGCGATGCAGGGGCATCGGGCGAGGCCGTTTTCCCCGGCCACACTGCTGGAGCGCCTGGAGCGGATCCCGCCCGCCAGCTACATGGCAGGGATAGCAACCTCCTTCCTGATCTCGGCGATGCTGCTGGCCCTTGGCCGCCGTCGCTCCAGCACGGCCGTCGGGCTGGCGGGCCCGCTGCTGCTGGGCTCGGCCCTCCTCCTGAGCCTAGCACGCCGGACGAGAAGGATCTGATCCAGCACCGCCATCGACACGCCGAGACCCGACCGCCGGAAGGTCAACCGAACATTCCAGGCAGACCCCTAGGAACCTTCCCTTTGCCAAATGGCCCCTTTCCCGAGGCCATCGCCTTCATCACCTTCTGCATCTCGAAAAACTGGTTTAGCAGCCGGTTCACATCCGCTGGAGTCGTTCCGCTGCCTCTAGCGATCCGCCGCTTCCGGCTCCCCCCGATGATGTGAGGGTTGCGACGCTCCTCCGGGGTCATGGAGAGCACGATCGCCTCGACTCGCTTCATCTCCTTGCCGTCGAGCGCGGCCATGGCCTCGGGCGTGCGCGCCAGCCGGTTCAGGCCCGGGATCATCTCGATGAGCTGGCTTAGCGGCCCCATGCTCCTGAGCTGCCGCATCTGCTCCAGGAAGTCCTCGAGGTCCAGGGTGCCAGCCTTGATCTTCTTCTCCAGCTTCTGGCTCTGCTCCCTGGTGTAGCTCTCCTGAGCCTTCTCGATCAGGCTCAGCACATCGCCCATTCCCAGGATCCTGGACGACATTCGCTCGGGATGGAACGGCTCCAGGGCGTCCAGCTTCTCGCCCACCCCAACGAACTTGACGGGCACCCCCGTCACGGCCCGCATGGACAACGCGGCTCCGCCCCGTGCGTCGCCATCCATCTTGGTTAGGATGAGCCCGGTAAGCTTCACCCTGGCGCTGAACTCCTCCGCTACCCGGACCGCGTCCTGCCCGGTCATGGCATCGGCAACCAGAAGGGTTTCCGTCGGGTTCACGCGGCGCTGGATCTCCTCCAGCTCTGCCATCATCTCCTCATCCACATGCAGGCGCCCCGCGGTGTCCATCAGCACCACGGTCAATCCCGTGTGCCTGGCGTGCTTCACCGCGGCCTCGCAGATCTCCGGTGGCCTGGCTTTCTCATCGCTATACACCGGTATGTCGATCTGCTTGCCCAGCGTGATGAGCTGCTTCACCGCCGCAGGGCGGTAGGTATCCGCCGCCACCATCAATGGGCGATGCCCTTGCTTGCGGAGGTGCATGGCCAGCTTGCCAACCGTGGTGGTCTTTCCAGATCCCTGCAGCCCCACCAGCATCACCGCAGTCGGTGGTGCCGGGGCCGTCGCCAGCTTCGCCTGCCCGCCGCCCAGCATGGCGATCAGCTCCTCGTTGACGATTTTGATGACCTGCTGCGCGGGCGTCAGACTCTGCAGGACCTCTGCCCCTACGGCCCTCTCCCTCAGCCTGGAGATGAAGCCCTTGACCACCCGGTAGTTGACATCGGCCTCCAGGAGCGCCTGTCGCACCTCCTTGAGAGCGAGGTCGACATCCTCCTCGGTCAACTTACCCTTGTTTCGAAGCCGCGAGAACACGGCCTGTAGCTTGTCAGAGAGACTGTCAAACACTATGTAAACCTCCCGCGCGCCAAGGCCCCGGCGCGCGAAGGGTAGTCTGCTGGCAAGAAAGGCGCAGTTCCAGCCAGCTTATGATGTAATGATAACCGACGAGCTGTCGGGCGTCGAGCTTTCGGCCGGTCGAGGCGGAAGAGGAGCCAGACGCGGCACCACCAGCTGCGGTCGCTGCTTCTCACGGGTGACTTCGTTCAAGGCCAGCTGGCCCGCCTCGACCATAGACAGGTAAGACAGCAGGTAGGAGATTGTGGACTCTGCGCCCTGGTTGCGGTTCACCCCGTCCGGGGTTAGTCCGTCGAAGCATCCGCCGGTGCTCTCGCAGTACAGTGGCTTGCCCAATACGTTCCTTCCGAGGAACCAGGCGAACGCCTGGTGCGCCTCGCTCAGGTACCTGCGGTCACCAATCACCTGATAGGCGGCCAGGCAAGCGTCCACCAGCGCGTTGGCATCCACAGGCTGCTGGTCGAAACGGGCGCAGCTCCCCCCTCTAGGATACCAGCCGTTCTGCCCCACCAGGGAGATGCGGTCCGGCCCATCCATGTGCGCCACCTGGAGCAGGAAATCCAGTGCCCGCCTAGCAACCTCCAGGTGTCTTCGATCCCAGGTCACCAGGTAGCCCAGCAGCAGGGCATGGGGAAGTCGTGCGTTGCTGTAGGTAAGGCAGTCCTCGAACCATTCCCAGTCCGGCGAAGCGTTCCGCTCGAACGCCGAAGACAGCGCCTCGGAGTGCTGGGCCACCAGCCTCCTGGCCTCCGCGTCGTTCGGCTCGGCCCGCAGGTAGTAGTACAGCCCCAGGATAGAGAAGGCCCGCGCCCTCAGGTACTCCAGCCGATCCAGCCACCAGTAGCTGCGAAGCAGCATGGTCTTCGCCGTCATCTGGAGGTCCTCCTCGACCCCCGTGTATGTGGTGTACCCCAGCGCCCACACCACCCGCCCGTTGGAGTCCTCGGACCCTACCTGGTCCTCCCAGCGCCGATCGAAGGACATGAAATTGTGGAAACGCCCATCCGTCAGCTGAGCGTAGTTGAGGAAGCGAAGGTAGGTGGTAGCCAGGTCGAGGCTGGCCCAGTTTCCCGTCAGGTTGAAGTGCTTCAGTGCCACTATCAGGGCCCTCGCCTGGTCATCGATGGAATATCCATAGTTGGTGTCGGGCAGGGCGTACAGGGCATGCTGCACGACTCCGGTGTCGTCCGTCATCCGCTTCAGCCGGTCCAGTCTGAAGCCCGGCACCCTCTCCTGCACCATATCGTTCGCTCCTTTCTCGGTGGAAACATCGGCGGGCTGGGCTACCGGAGCTCACCGGCGGTCCAGCCTAGACCAGCTACCCGACGGCAGCACGCTGGCCAGCCGAACGCCTCTCGGAACCCTCCGCATGCCCACCTGTAGCGCCCTCGACCGATCCCGGCCCCTCCTCCCCGTCCCTTTCCAACATCGAGGAAGGAGCCGGTGCCCCCTCCGGCGCAGCCTCCGTTGCAAGATCGGCACCCTGAAGCAACGCGTCGAAGAGACGCAGGTAGTCCCGGGCGACGTTGTGCCAGGTCATGTTCCGGCCGTAGGCGTAGGCTGCCATGGCCATGTCCGCTCGAAGAACTGGGTCTCCCATCAGCAGCTCCAGGGCATCTGCTATCGCCTCAGAGTCGCGGAAGGGCACCAGAACCCCCCTTCCGTCCCCCAGCAGCTCCTGAGCGTAGATGAAGGGGGTGGATATGGCGGCTCGCCCTGCCCCAACGGCGTATGCCAGCGTACCGCTGGCGATCTGGTTGGGGTTCAGATAGGGAACCAGATAGATGTTGGTGGCCATCAGATAGCTTACTATCTCGTTCTTGGTGAGATAGCGGTTGTTGAACTTCACGTGCTTCTGCAGTCCGAGCTCTCTCACCAGCTCGTGGAGGTAGTTTCGATAGCTCTCCCCCTCATTCTTCCTGACACCTGGATGGGTCTCTCCTAGAACCAGGTAGAGAAGGTTGGGGTACTTGCGAACCACCCTGGGTAGCGCGCGCACGGCATATTCTATCCCTTTGCCCGGGTTGATCAAGCCGAAGGTGGAGATAGTGAAGCGGCCCTCCAGGCCCAGAATAGACTTGAAGCTGGATGATGGGAGCTTGCGGACGTTGGGCACCCCATGGGGGATGTACCGCATTCGCGGTGAGGAAAGGGCATAGTCCGAGGAAAGAATGTCCAGTGCCTTCCTGGCCAGCACCACCGTGGCATCGGCCCTCTCCACCAGCTCACGGGTCACCCAGCGCAGGTGGTCCTCGGGATCCGGGAGCACCGTATGCAGGGTGATGACGATAGGCTTTCGCACCACGTCCAGAAAGCCGAGAAGGTTCTCGCCATGGAGCCCGCCGAAGAGTCCATACTCGTGCTGTATGCAGAGGAGGTCCGTTCTCGATCTGTTCACGTAGTCCGCCGCGTCTCTGTAGCTCTCCGGGTCGTCCACGCTGACAGCGAACTTCACCTCGGGACCGTATCGGTAGGTGGCCTGGCTCTCGTTCAGGGCGACTATCTTGCCCGGGCTTCCTGGGAGGGCCCTATCGATGGCCTCCACCAGGTCCTTGGTGAAGGTGGCGATCCCGCATTCCCTGGGCGGGTAGCTGGCCATGTAGGTGATCCGGGGCTTCGCTGCCGCGTTCAGGGCATCGAACGGCGTCGATTCCGGCATTCTGCACCTCCTTAGAGACCTTGCCGATGTGAGCATGCTTCGCAACGCGGCGGAGCACACAGAAGTGCGGAGCACTCGGACAAGAGCAGGCGGCGAGAGGCAGTGAGCGCTCCTGTAGCACAGCCACGAGGGCCGTGCCCTCGACCATGGCAGGCCTACCATATGCCCCTAGCAGGAATCGGGCCGCAAGGGTCGGCATCTGTCGCGTCCCTCCCGGCCGGTGAACGCGTCGCCGGCATCCTCTGGCCATACGCTGGATGGTATGATATGCCCCGCTGGAGAGGCTGCTGTCGCCCCTGGAGTGCGGCCCACAATCCAGCTTGATTGCAGGGTCTGAAAGCTTCGCGTCGATTGGGGGATGGGCCATGATGCTGTACGGGGGGATCGAGGCGGGGGCAACCAAGTTCGTCTGCATGGTAGGAAGGGGGCCGGACTCCATAGTGGCGGAGACCACATTTCCCACCGCAGAGCCCGCAGAGACGATCAACAGAGCTATCGATTTCTTCCGCGTCTCCGCTGGGGGCGCCCTGGCGGCCCTCGGTGTCGCCTCCTTCGGGCCCGTGGACCTCTCCCCAAACTCTCCCACCTACGGATACATTACCACCACTCCCAAGCCAGGCTGGGCTTGGACCAACATCGTCGGCTCGTTGAGTTCGGCTCTCAACGTTCCCGTGGTCTTCGACACGGACGTCAACGGAGCAGCCTACGGAGAGTATAGGTGGGGAGCCGCCAGGGGGCTCTCTCCCACGGTGTATGTCACCGTGGGAACCGGCATAGGGGGAGGGGTCATCTCCTGCCGTCGCCCCCTTCATGGACTGGTCCACCCTGAGATCGGTCACATGCTGATCCCCCACGACCGCGCAGCGGACCCCTTCGATGGGATCTGCCCCTTCCATGGGGATTGCCTGGAGGGTCTGGCATCGGGGCCCGCCATAGGGAGGCGCTGGGGTCAGCCCGCCGAGACCCTGCCACCCCACCATGAGGCCTGGTCCCTCGAAGCTCGCTATCTGGGACTGGCCGCAGTCAACCTCATCCTCTGCCACTCCCCTCTCCGCGTCATCCTGGGTGGAGGCGTCATGCAACAGCCCGGACTGATAGCCATGGTGAGGGAGGAGGTGGAGCGGCTCATGGCGGGCTACCTTCAGGTGCCAAGCGTGGCACGGGAGCTCGACCGGTACATCGTCCCGCCAGCCCTCGGGGGGAAAGCGGGCGTCCTGGGGGCCATCGCGCTGGCCATGGACTTCTCTGGGCAGCCGCCAGACTAGTACAGCGACAAAATGAATTTGGTATGTAGGGCGGGGCCTTGTGCCCCGCCGCCGGGTCCACCCCGTGCGCCGGGCGGCGGGGGATAAACCCCCGCCCTACATGTCGAAACCAAATTGGTCGAGTACTAGCCGTCGGTTTCCAGCCGATGCCAACGCTGTAGTGGCTGGATCTCGCCCGCTATGGCCCTCTCGACGCGGAGCTGGAGTCCGCGGCTCGCCGCCAGCAGGCGGAGGCTGAGTAGAGGTGCGCGATACACCACGGCGGCGGTGATCCGCCACATCCTCGCTTCCGCGCCCAGGGCCCTCATTAAATCTCGGGAGTAGCTGGAGAGGTCGCTGGTCTCCCCTTGTAGAAAGCGGATGGCGGATCTCGCGGCCAGGCGTCCGGTCAGCAGTGAATGGGCGATCCCCTCTCCGAAGAAGGGGTCGGCCACGCCGGCAGCATCCCCCACCAGCAGCACGTTGCCGTGATGCAGCGGACCAGGAGGCGGGCCCGTGGGGATCCTGTGACCGACGGCTGGCGGGAAGCTGGAAGGCCGCAGCCCGACGGTGTGGAGCAGGGCAGCGAGCCTCTCCCTGAGCTCTACTGCCACCCGAGGATCGAAACTACCCACCCCCACGTTGTACAGCTCCCCCTTGGGAAACACCCATCCGTAACCTCCCGGTACCGATAAGTCCACCACGGCCTGCCCGCCCAATGGATCGCCGTCCACCTCCGCCTCCGTCTCCAGGGCCACCATCCGTCGGGCCGCCCGAGGCAGCGCCAGACAGGCCGCAACCCTGCTCTCGGCTCCATCGGCCGCGACCACCACCCGAGCCCGGTAGATCCCCGTCTCCGAGGTGACTCGCACCTCGGGCCCTAGCTCCAGGCCCCGAAAAGGCTCTCCCTCGTGGAGATCTGCGCCATGCTCCGCCGCGGCGCAGGCCAGCCTGAGGTCCAGGTCGCGACGGCGGACCATCCAGATATCTGCCCGCTCGGACCTGAAACGGACACTGAGCTTTCCGTTCACCCTGACCTCTACCGAGGAGGCTCGGTTCAGCACCAGATCGTCGATTGAGACTGGCAGAAGGGGTCGGGCTTTTGGTGTCAGGCCGCCCCCGCACGGCTTCTCCCTGGGGAGCCTGCACCGTTCCATCAGGAGGACCGACAGACCGGCTCGAGCCATGTCAAAGGCGGCGGCCGAGCCCGCGGGCCCGGCGCCTATCACGATGGCGTCGTATCGCTTGGTCATCTGACAGTGGTGGGCGGAGACAAATCGGATGCTGCGGACGGTGAGATGACCGGCTCCAGGCACCTCACCAAAGGAGATCTCCGACGATGGGGCCAATGATACCGCACACCGCCTTCTTGCAGAAAGTCGGGCGCGGGGTTGCCGCAGGCATTCTGGGGGTGCTGGCGGGCGAACCGCCATGTCATCCCAGATAGTGTGTAGTGGGGTGGGGTATCGCCACCGGGCTGGTCAGCCCTTCTCCCCGCCGGGTGTTACGCCGAAGGGGTCGGGAGGGTGCTCTACCCTTGCCGGTCCGTCCCCAGCTCAGGCTCCGTCGGCTCCTCGGATCCCTTGAACCCCTCCTCCATGAAGCGCCCCCTCATGGCGTGCAGGGCCTCCGCCAGTGTCGCGGCCTTCTCTTCTCGCAATGTGGCCGGCAGGAAGCTCTTGGTGATCCCCAGGGACCGATCTGTCCTCTCGATCGATCGGGCGGGATCGGTCTCGATCCCAGACAGGGCTCGGATGCAGTCGACGTTCTCAGGGATGGCGACCGCCTCGCTGTGCACCTGGTAGATGATGTACAGCTCTCGGCCGTCGGAGGCTAGAGCATCCTCCCAGACAGCCACCTCCCACATGTCGTTGCGAGGGCGACGAAGATCGCGCATCAGCTCGATCACGGAGTTGAGAGCCACCAGGCCGTCGGAGCCGTGGACGAAGGCAATCCTGGGCTCCTCCCAGAGGGCCTGCCTGAGCTCGTCCAGGGAGACCTGCCTCGTGGTCTCCACCATGGCGAAGTGGAGGTGGCTCAGGTCGTAGGGGCCGGCGCCAGCCAGCGTCGTGATGTCCAGTCCGGGGACGACCGTCTGAGCGTCGGGCCCTTGGTGACTGGGAACACGCATCTCCGGGATCGCCGTGTTGATCATTCCGCTCTGGTGGCTCTCCCACGGGTCGGTGCCCCGGCGCATCAGCACCGCGCGGACCCGCTTCACCCACCCGCGGCGATGGAGCGCCCACACGACCCTGCAGAGGCCGGTGGTGTTGCACGAGACGACGCGGGCGTATCGCTGGTTCAGTGCCAGCGTGTAGTTGATCTGCGCCACGAAGGAGAGCCCGGTGAGCTGATGCTTCTCGCCGCCCTGCCATATGGCCTTGATGCCGGCCCTGTCGTACCGCTCCTTGTTGGAGGATCCGATCCCCATGGGAGTGCAATCCACCACCACGTCCGCAGCCCGGAGAAGATCATCCAGCGTGCCGGCCACCGGCAGCCCTGCCTCCTCCATCGAGAAGCGCATGTGCGGAATGGCGGCGTAGATCGGGAAGCCCCGTTCGGCGGCCACGCGTACACGGTAGTCCCTGGCCACATCCGCGATGCCCACCAGCTCCATATCTTCCTGCAGAGCGACCGCGTCGGCCACCCTTTTCCCTATGACACCGTAGCCGTTGACGGCGACCCGGACCCTGCGTCTTGCCACGTTCCACCTCCCACTTCTGTCGGATAACCTGGGAGCGGGTGTGGACCGCAGCACAGGTCATGCCACCCTTTCCCTCGAGAGGGGTCAATGCTGGCCACGGCGGAGGATGGTCAGCGCCAGCCACAGCCCGAGCACGGCTACGAAGGCCATGCCGAGGGCCAGGAGCCAGCCGACCACGAGCCAGTGGAACCCAACGGCGTAGTAGGTCTGAATCAGGAGGGCGATGGCCACGGCGAAGCCGCTGGCCAGCATGCCGAGGACCAGGCGGCTGGCCACGCTGTTCAGGACCTCGAGGACGTGGTCGGTCTCCTGGACGCGCATATTCACGGAGATGTTGCCACGCTCCAGCCGCGTGAGCAGCCGCTCCGTCCGGCGCGGAAGGGTGACGGCCATCTGGCTCAGGTCCAGAAGGGTCGGCAGGAGCCTCTTGGCCCAGTGCTGCGGCAGGTAGCGCCTTCGGACCAGCCGGAGCACGTAGGGGCGCAGGACCTCGGCAGCGCTGAACTCCGGATCCAGGCTGCGGGCCAGCCCTTCGTCCATGGCCATGGTCTTGGTTAGCAGCACCAGATTGGTTGGGAGCTGGAGCCGATGTCGGCGGATGATGGCCAGTGCCTCCTCGATGACCCGACCCACCTCGATCTCTTTGAGGGGCACGCCCCAGTACAGGGAAAGCAGGTGACTGAGGTCGTTGCGCAGCCGGTCGAGCTGAAGACTGCTGCCGGTCACGCCCAGCGCCAGCAGCTGGTCGATCACCCTGTCCATGTCCTGGTTAGCGATGGCGAGAAGAAGGAAGAGCAGTCCATCCCGGGTGATCTCGTCCAGGTGGCCAACCATTCCGAAGTCCAGGAGCCCGATCACCTCGCCTCCCATGACGACGAAGTTGCCGGGGTGCGGATCGGCGTGGAAGAAGCCGTGCTCCAGGATCATCTCCAGGGTGAGCTGCGCTGCCTCTGCGGCCAACCGCCGACAGTCTACGCCCGCTGCCTCCAGCGCCTGCAGGTCGCTGATCTTGATACCCTCCAGCCGCTCCATGGTGAGCACCCTTCGGGTTGTGTAATCCCAGTGGATCCTCGGTATTCGGACTCTCGGGTCGCCAAGAAAGTCGTGGCGAAACCTCTCCGCGTTCTGCCCCTCCACCAGGTAGTCCAGCTCCCTGCGCAGGATGGATGCGAACTCGTCCACGAGGGCGGGGAGATCGTAGATCCGACCCCAGAAGGTCCTTCCGGCGGCTCGGCTCAGATCTCGAAGGATGGCAAGATCCTCCTCCACCAACGCCTCCACGCCAGGCCGCTGCACCTTGACGACCACCTCCTCGCCGGTCTTGAGCTGGGCCGAGTGAACCTGGCCGATGGAGGCGGAGCCGATGGGCTCCATGTCGAATCTGGCGAAGATCTCCGATGGCGGGCTGCCCAGCTCTCGCTCGATCTGGGTCTGGATCACCTGGATCGGCTCCGCCGGCACCGCGTCCTGGAGCTTCTGCAGCTCGGCCACATATTCCGGGGGCAGCAGGTCCGATCTGGTGGATAGGATCTGACCCAGCTTAATGAAGGTGACCCCCAACTCCTCCAGAGCCAAACGGAGGTGCTCGGCCTGGGTCGGCGCGGGGGGAGGGCGGTGGCCGAGGGGGCCCCAAGGAAAGGTTAGCATTCTTCGGGTCAGGCCGAGCTGGCCGAGCAGCCAGCCAAACCCGTGGCGAGCGAGGATCTCGAGGACCTGGCGGTAGCGCCCCAGTCGGCCGTGGGGAGGAGGCTCCGCCGGCCGGGTCCGTTGGCGGTTGGGCGGTTCTGCCATGGCTTCTACGGTCTCTGTCTCAGCATTCGTACCCGCCGGCGGGTGCGAATGGTTCTGGAGTCGAGAGGGACTATGCTGATGCTACCATCCAACTCGAGCACCGCCAGCTTCACCTGCTCGATGCTTTCCACTCCGTGCTCCCGCAGGGCCATCTCCGCCTCCTCCGCGTCGACACCCTCTCGCCTGAGGGCATCCGTGATCCAGTGGCCGTCCTGGGCGATCACCGTCGGCCGCGGCTGCAGGATCCGTCGGAAGAGCGGGCTGCGGAGGCGTAGGGTCCCGACTCCCCAATTGAGCACGAGCAGGGTTCCTATGATCAGCAGCCCACCCACTAGCGAGCTGTCGGGTCCGGTCATCGCCGGTTGAACGGCATTGGCGACCAGCAGCACGGCTACCAGGTCGAACAGGGTGAACTGGCCGATCTCACGCTTGCCGAACAGCCTAAGGCCGATCAGCATCGCAATATAGATCACGGTCGATCGGACGACCAGCTCCCAGGCCGGTATAGCCATCTCCACCGGTGCCCTCCCACCCGCCTTTTCGCCCTCGGTGCGTCCGCCGCCAGTTCACTTCTCGCCCGTCGGAGACTGGTGGGAACGCGGCCCGCCCGGCTGCAAGGCACCGACGTCGGGGAAGACGATCTACTGGGCCTCAGCCATACTAACAGCCAGTCTTGACGTGCGCAACCAGTGCGGACACCTTGCTGATTGACTGGTGGGCTCGAGGAATCTTGCCGACCACATGGCCCGGATGTACACTATCGACGAGACAACGTTCTCGTGCGCCGCTGCGACCCCGCTGATCGCGGGTGCGGCGGCTGTCCGAAGCTGCGGATCATGACCTGGTCGCGAGTCTCCGACCAACCGTTCTGGCGCTGAGTGCCACTCCGCAGGAGGGCCATGGCGGGCAGGCGGTTCTGGCCCCGAGGAAGTTGCTCACGGGCATCGGTACGGATACCGCCGCGTCCCTTGCGGGGGGCGTGGTGGCCTGTGAGGTCGACGGCCCGGGGACAGGCAGGTGCCTGAAGCCGGGGGAGCAGGTTGGCGGCGTCGAGGGAGGCGCCGTACCCCAAGGAGGTGGTGCTTGACATAACGTGCGACCCCGGTCATCCTTTGCTCGCTGCGCCGGGGCGATCCCCCTCGGTCGATCCCGGGACGCTCTTCAGTTCAGTTCTTGGTTTTCGTTTCTCCATCATCATCAGATTCGAGGCCTTTCGCTGCCTCGGAAAGGGAAGGGGAGGCTGTGGCTAACCGATCCGTTGCTGCTGAGCGTCCGTCCGCCGATGGTGGCTGGCTGGACAGGTTCTTCAAGATCACCGAGGGCGGTAGCTCGGTGAACACTGAGGTCGTGGGCGGCATCACCACTTTCATGGTGATGGCCTACATCATCTTCGTCAATCCCTCCATTCTCTCCTTTGCGGGGATCAAGGACCTGCAGGGGCTGGGACCCTCCTTCCCCGCCGTCATGGCAGGCACCTGCCTGGTGGCAGGCGTCATGACCATCTTCATGGGCCTGTGGGCCAACTACCCCTTCGCTCTGGCCCCGGGAATGGGGCTCAACGCAGTCGTTGCGTTCCAGCTCATAGTCGGGATGAAGCTCCCCTGGCAGGCGGCCATGGGCGTCATCTTCATGGAGGGCCTGGCCATCACCATACTGGTGGCGACCGGTCTCCGGGAGGCTGTCTTCCGGGCCATACCCATCACCCTCAAGAAGGCCATCGGCGTTGGCATAGGCCTCTTCATCTTCTTCATCGGCCTCACCGATGGAGAGCTGATCCGGTGGGGCTCCAAAGATCTGGGCACGCCCGTGGCCCTGGGCAACCTCACCACCGGCCCGGTCCTGGTTGCCATCGTGGGTCTCTTCGTCACCATCTGGCTGCTGGCCAAGAGGGTCCGCGGCGCGCTCCTCATCGGGATCATAGTCAGCACCATCGTCGCCATCGTTGTCAACTACGCCAGCGGGATGAAGGCCTTCACCACGCCAGGGGTTGCCGTCATCCCTAGCTCCCTGGTCGCTGTTCCCGATTTCTCACTCCTCGGCCAGGGGATCAACTTCGGCGTCTTCGCCAAGGTGGGGGTGCTGGCAGGAGTGCTCACCATCTTCTCCCTGATGCTCTCCGACTTCTTCGACACCATGGGAACGGTGATCGGGATTGGCGGTCGCGCCGGCTGGTTGGACAAGAAGGGGAACCTGCCCCGCCTCTACAGGGTGCTGATGGTCGACTCCCTGGCCGCCGTCGTCGGAGGCGCCGCTTGCACCAGCTCGGCCACTACCTACATCGAAAGCGCGGCGGGAGTTGGGGAGGGGGCCAGGACCGGCCTGGCCTCGGTGGTCACCGGTGTCCTCTTCCTACTCGCCATGTTCCTCTCGCCCATCGCGGGTGTGGTCCCGGCCCACGCGACGGCGCCTGCCCTGATCATCGTGGGCTTTCTGATGTCGTCGGTGGCGATGGAGATCGACTTCTCCGATATCGAGGAGGGGCTGCCGGCGCTCCTGACTATCGCCATCATGCCGTTCACCTACAGCATCACCAACGGCATAGGAGTGGGATTCATCGCCTACACCTTCCTGAAGATGGTGAACGGCAAGGGCAAAGAGATCCACTGGGCCATGTATGTGGCATCGCTGGCCTTCCTGGTCTACTTCGCCCTGCCCTGGCTGCAGACGACCTTTGGGATCTAGGCTGGCGGCCGCCGCCAGGTTTTCGGGCATGCTGCTGTCCGACGATGATGGGTTCCGGCGGCCTTCGTAGCAATGAACGGCCCATTGAGGCGGATGCGACGCGGGGGCACCACACGTCGCATCCGCCTACCGCATCTGATCTCTGAAGGGGGTGTAACTGCGATGGGCGACTCGGAGTTCGATGGGCGCGTCGTCGTCATCACGGGCGGGGGAGGAGTCCTCTGCAGCGCAATGGCCGAGGCGCTGGCGCGGCGCGGAGCGGCGGTGGCGATACTCCAGAGGCGGATGGAGGTGGCCGAAACCCTGGCTTCGAGGCTGCGGGGCCAGGGCGGGAAGGCTGTCGCCGTGGCGGTTGACGTGCTGGACCGCCAGGCCGTGGAGGCGGCTGCAGCCCGGGTGCTGGCCGAGTTCGGCAAGGTGGACGCCCTCATCAACGGAGCCGGGGGGAATCGCCCTGAGGCCATCACGGGGCCCGAACGGACATTCTTCGACATTCCCGCGGAGGCCTTCCGTTCGGTCTTCGACCTGAACCTGATGGGCACCATCATCCCGAGCCAGGTATTCGCTCGGCAGATGGTTGCACAGGGCAAGGGGGTGATACTGAACATAGCCTCCATGGCCTCCTACCGGCCGCTCACCAAGACGGTGGCCTACTCCGCCGCCAAAGCGGGGGTGGTCAACTTCACCCAGTGGCTAGCCGTGCATCTCTCCCAGGAGTACTCCCCCAACATCCGGGTGAATGCCATCGCCCCGGGCTTCTTCCTGACGGAGCAGAACCGCTACCTGCTCACCGATAGGGAGACGGGTGAACTGACGCCTCGCGGCAGGGCGATCCTGGCCCACACCCCTCAGGGGAGATTCGGGACGCCCGAAGACCTGGTGGGTGCCGTACTGTGGCTGCTCTCGGACTCCGCGAGCTTCGTCCACGGGGCCGTCATCCCCATAGACGGCGGCTTCTCCGCCTTCTCGGGTGTGTGAAATTTGGAACGATCTGATAGGTAACTGCAATGCCATGACTCCTTGAATTCGCGAACCGGGCATCGTAGGATGCAGTCACGGCGGGCAGAGGCAGCGTCGCCTCGCTCGGCGGTGAGCGGCATCGAGGCCCCTCGCCGCGCCTGGTCGCTGGCTTCTCTCCGCTGTGTCGCTGCCGGTCTCGATGCCGGCGGCGAGCCAACAATCCACCGGCCGCGATGCAGGGGAGAGAAATGGCAAAGTCAGATAACAAGTCCGAGTGGACTCAGAACACCCTCAACCCCTCACTCACCCGCTTCCCGGAGAGGAAGGATCGCTTCATAACCACCTCGGAGATCGAGGTACAGCCCCTTTACACCCCCGAAGACCTGGCCGACTTCGACTACGGGGATCGGCTAGGCTACCCGGGTGAGTTTCCCTACACCAGGGGAGTCCAGCCCTCCATGTACCGCGGAAGGCTCTGGACCATGCGCCAGTACGCCGGCTATGCCGATGCCGAGGAATCCAACCGCCGGTACCGCTACCTTCTGGAGCAGGGCCAGACCGGCCTGAGCGTTGCCTTCGACCTGCCCACGCAGATCGGGTACGACTCAGACCACCCCCTCTCGGAGGGCGAGGTGGGCCGGGTGGGGGTCGCCATCGACTCGGTGGAGGACATGGAGACCCTCTTCGCGGGGATCCCCCTCGACCGAGTGAGCACCTCCATGACCATCAACGCCACCGCGGCCGTCCTTCTGGCCATGTACGTGGTGGTTGCCCGACGACAGGGCGTCCCGCTGGAGAAGATCTCCGGCACCATCCAGAACGATATTCTCAAGGAGTACATCGCCCGCGGGACCTATATCTTCCCGCCCAAGCCCGCCATGAGGCTGGTGACCGACACCTTCAGCTACTGCGTCGAGCACCTGCCCAAGTGGAATTTCATCAACGTCAGCGGGTACCACATCAGGGAGGCCGGCTCCGACGCCGTGCAGGAGCTGGCCTTCACCCTGGCCAACGCGGTGGCCTACATCGAGGCGGCCCTCGCGGTAGGCATCGACATCGACAAGCTGGGGCCGCAGTTCGCCTTCTTCTTCGTCGCCCACAACAACCTCTTCGAGGAGGTGTCCAAGTTCCGGGCAGCGAGGCGCATGTGGGCGCACCTGATGCGCGATCGCTTCAAGGCCAAGGACCCCAGGTCCTGGACGCTCCGCTTCCACACACAGACAGCGGGCAGCACACTGACGGCACAGCAGCCGGAGAACAACGTGGTCCGGGTGACCATCCAGGCGCTGGCTGCGGTTCTAGGGGGCACCCAATCGCTGCACACCTGCGCCCGCGACGAGGCTCTGGCGCTGCCCACCGAGCAGTCCGCACAGATAGCGCTTCGCACGCAGCAGCTTCTGGCATACGAGAGCGGCGTTGCCGACACCATCGACCCGCTGGCGGGCTCCTACTACGTGGAGTGGCTGACCAACGAGCTGGAGAAGCGGGCCTGGGAGGAGTTCGAGCGGATCGAGAAGATGGGCGGGGCCCTCGCGGCCATCGAGTCCGGCTACATGCAGAAGGCTATAACCGAGAGCGCCTTCCGGTTCCAGAGGAGGGTGGAGCGCGGAGAGCAGGTGGTGGTGGGGGTCAACCGCTTCACCGTCGCCGAGAAGCGCCCCATCCAAATACTCCGCGTGGACGACTCGGTGCGCGACCGTCAGATGGCCAGGTTGTCGGCCCTGAGGGCCCGACGGGATGGGGCCGCGGTGGCGGGATCCCTCGCTCGGCTGGAGGCGGCGGCTAGGGGCTCCGAGAATGTGATGCCGTTCATCATCCAGTGTGTCGAATCCCTCGCGACCCTGGGGGAGATCTGTGATGTCCTGCGGGGGGTCTTCGGAGAGCAGAGACAGAGCTTCGTGTAGGCCCCAGACACCCAGACTACCAACGAGGTAATCCGATGAGCCGAGAGCGAAAGATAAGGGTCCTAATAGCCAAGCCCGGGCTGGACGGGCACGATAGGGGCGCGAAGGTGGTGGCGCGGGCGCTTCGTGATGCTGGCATGGAGGTGGTCTACACCGGAATACGTCAGACGCCGCAGGCGATCGCCGATGCAGCTCTTCAGGAAGACGTAGATGTGGTCGGCCTGAGCAGTCTATCCGGCGCCCACATGTCGCTGTTCACCCGCGTCATGGAGGAGATCAGGAAGAGGGGATTGGATGACCTGCTGGTGATTGCCGGGGGGATCATTCCCGACGAGGACCAGGAGGAGCTGAAGAAGATCGGCGTGAGGGCGGTCTTCGGGCCGGGCAGCTCCACCGAGGAGATGGCCGAGTTCATCAGGGCCAACGTGAGGAGCAGGGTATGATCGAGAGTCTGGTGCAGGGGGTTTTGGCTGGCCAGCCGCGGGCCGTGGCCCGGGCCATCACCCTGGTGGAGAACGGAGGCCCCGATGCTGCTCAGCTGGTGGCCCGGCTGCGCCCGGCCGCCGGCAAGGGGCAGCTGATCGGGTTCACGGGCTCCCCAGGCGCGGGCAAGAGCTCGCTCATCTGCAAGCTGGCCAGGGAGCTCCGATCACGCGGGAGGTCGGTTGGGGTGCTGGCCGTCGACCCCTCCAGCCCGTTCAGCGGCGGAGCGGTCCTCGGCGATAGGGTAAGGATGCAGGAGCTGGCGTGCGACCCCGAAGTGTTCGTGCGAAGCATGGCGTCCCGCGGCCGGAGCGGCGGGCTCGCCGAGGCCGTCGAGGACGCCGCCGTGGTGCTGAGGGCTGCCGGCAAAGAGATCGTGATGGTGGAGACCGTTGGAGTGGGGCAGGGAGAGCTGGACATAGCCAGCCTTGCCCATACAGTTGTAGTGGTGCTCACCCCCGGGATGGGGGATGAGATCCAGTCCCTCAAGGCGGGGCTGCTGGAGGTGGCCGATATCTACGTGGTGAACAAGGCTGACCTGGTAGGGGCTGATGCGGTGGCTCGATCCCTCCAGGCGGAAGCCGAGAGACCCGTGGGTGGATGGTGGAGACCCGTGATCCAGACCTCGTCCGTGGACGGCAGGGGCATAGCCGAGCTGGCCGAGGCGTTGGAGGCCCACGCTGCGCATCTCCGGGGCCGAACTAAGGCCGACGAGCAGGAGATCCGGCTCACCTACAAGACCATACTCACCCTGGCAGGAAGGGAGATCGTGGAGGAGCTGGAGTCCACCGTGCAGCCCGATAGGTTGGAGCGACTCGCCCTCGATGTGGTCACGGGCAATCTAGAGCCCCGCCAGGCGGCTCGAGCTGCGGTTCGGATGTTCTTGCGGGAGCGCCGCCGCGATCCCTCGTCTCGCAAGGAGGAAGAGGTCGAGGTGGTCGCATAGGTGCCAGCTGTTGTGGACTCAGGGGGTGGATGACCCATGGCGATAGTTGAGGAAGAGAAGAACGCCACCAAGATCGAGAGGCTTCGTCGACTCCGCCGCGAGGCGGCCCTCGGCGGGGGATTGCGCCGAATCGAGCTGCAGCACGCCAAGGGCAAGCTGACGGCCCGCGAGCGGATCGATCTCCTGCTGGATGCCGGAAGCTTTCAGGAGATCGGCCAGTTCGTAACCCACCGCTGCACCGATTTCGGTCTTGATGGGCAGAAGTACCTGGGCGACGGGGTGGTGACCGGCTGGGGCACCATCGATGGTCGACTGGTCTACGTGTTCGCCCAGGATGCCACAGTGTTCGGGGGCGCTCTGTCGGAGGCCCACTCGGAGAAGATCTGCAAGATCATGGACCTGGCTGTCAGAAACGGGGCGCCCATCATCGGGATAAACGACTCTGGCGGCGCCCGTATCCAGGAGGGAGTGGTTAGCCTCTCGGCCTACACGGAGATCTTCAGGAGAAACGTTCTCGCCTCGGGGGTGGTTCCCCAGATATCCGCCATTGTCGGCCCCTGCGCCGGCGGAGCGGTGTACTCGCCGGCCATAACCGACTTCATCTTTATGGTGAGGGGAACTGCCCACATGTTCGTCACAGGGCCGAACGTGGTGAAGGCGGTGACGTACGAGGATGTGACGGCCGAGGAGTTGGGTGGGGCAAGGGTGCACAGTACCACGACGGGCGTAGCTCACTTCGCGGCGGACACGGAGGCCGAGTGCTTCCAGCAGATCCGTCGGCTGATGAGCTTCCTCCCTTCCACCAACAACGAGCGTCCCCCCTACCGTCCTCCCACCGACTCGCCGACTCGAACCGATGAGAGGCTGAATAGGGTGGTGCCGGATGACCCTAGCCGACCCTACGACATGCACGAGGTTATCTTGAGCGTGCTGGACGATGGCGAGTTCCTCGAGGTGCAGGAGGAGTTTGCCCCCAATCTGATCGTCGGGTTTGGGCGCCTGAACGGACACCCAGTGGGGATCGTCGCACAGCAGCCCGCCGCGCTGGCGGGGGTTCTGGATATAGACGCTTCGGTGAAGGGAGCACGTTTCGTCCGTTTCTGCGACTGCTTCAACATCCCGCTGGTGACCTTTGTGGATGTGCCAGGCTTCATGCCGGGAACGCGCCAGGAGCATGGCGGGATCATCCGGCACGGGGCGAAGCTGCTCTACGCCTACATCGAGGCCACGGTGCCCAAGGTCTCGGTGATCACCAGAAAGGCCTACGGTGGAGCCTACACGGTGATGAGCAGCAAGGAGGCCAGGGGGGACATCAACCTGGCCTGGCCGAGCGCGGAGATCGCGGTCATGGGCCCGGAGGGGGCCGTGAACATCGTCTTCAAGAACGAGATCGAGAGCTCGGAGAACCCTGAAGCGACCCGAGAGGCCAAACTGAGGGAGTATCGAGAGAAGTTCGCCAACCCGTACGTGGCTGCATCGAGGGGCTACCTGGACGATGTGATCGAGCCTGCCGACACCAGACCGATGCTGATCAAGGCGCTGGAGAGCCTGAAGAACAAGCGGGACAGCAACCCACCCAGGAAGCACGGGAACATGCCTCTCTGACAAAGAGGAGAGGGGGCGCGAGCGCAGATCCTTACATGGCGCTGTGCCGAGGGAGAAGCAGATGATCAAGGTGAAGGGCATCGACCACGTGGGGGTGGCCGTCAAGGATGGCGAGGATGCGGCCACGATCTACAATCTGCTGGGCCTTGGGGTCGAGCATACTGAGGAGATCCCCGACGGCGGAATCAAGGTTGCCATGCTGCCGGTGGGGGAGAGCTCCATCGAGCTGCTGGAGCCGACGCGGGCCGACTCAACCGTGGCTCGGTTTCTCGAAAAGCGAGGAGAGGGGATCCACCATCTGGCGGTTCGAGTGGAGGACATCCAGGGTGCGGTCAGCGAGCTGCTGGCGGCTGGGGTGAAGATGATCGACCAGGTGCCGAGGACGGGAGCCCATGGTACGAGGGTAGCCTTCGTCCACCCGGCGGCCGCCCACGGCGTACTGATCGAGCTGGTAGAGAGGGTCTAGCTGCGCGGGGTTCAGCGGCGCCTGCCGCGGCGTTCGGACTTCTGCCTCGGGTGAGCCGCTCCTCCGGTCGCGGCGGGCGCTCGGGCCTGTCCCGAAAAGGCAGATCGACGCGCGCCGCGGTCAGGCACCCCCCGGGAGTCCACTACATCGGCCCAATGGGATCTGTTCCCCGAAATCGGACTGCACAGCCCGAACGACGCCACCAGTACAGCGACAAAATGAATTTGGTACGTAGGGCGGGGCCTTGTGCCCCGCCGCCGGGTCCACCCCGTGCGCCGGGCGGCGGGGGATAAACCCCCGCCCTACATGTCGAAACCAATTTGGTCGAGTACTAGAATCTCCGTTGAATTAGCCTAGCCTCAGTCGGCGCTAACTGTGCTAGCATTGTAGCACCAGGCCGGGGGCCCGGACCCTGGCGCGGAAAGTGCTGGATGCATTCGCACATGGCCCCGGCGAGAGGTACCTTCCCACCTTTCCCCGTGGAATCGAGTCTAGGAAGTGAGCTCCGAACGATGTCCAAGCCCCGCACCATTCGTGAACTCCGAGCCAGCGGCTATCGGCTCCTTTCGGTGAAGGAGGAGATGCGCAAGAACCTGATAGCCAAACTGAAGGGAGGGGAGTCGCCATTCCCCGGCCTGGTGGGCTACGAGGAGACGGTGCTCCCCCAAGTGGAGAACGCCATTCTCTCTGGCCAGGATCTGGTCCTCCTGGGTGAGCGTGGCCAGGCCAAGACGAGGCTGGCCCGCGCGCTGGTGAACCTCCTGGATGAGGAGGTCCCGGCCATGGAGGGGTGCGAGATCAACGACAACCCCTATCGGCCGATCTGCCGCCAGTGCCGGGAAAAGCTGGAGGAGGAGGGCGACGACGCCGAGATCGAGTGGATCGGAAGAGACCGCCGCTATGGAGAGAAGCTGGCCACCCCGGACATCACCATCGCCGACCTGATCGGCGAGGTGGATCCCATCAAGGTGGCGGAGGGCCGATACCTTTCCGACGAGCTGACCATCCATTACGGCCTCATCCCGCGCACCAACCGCGGCATCTTCGCCATCAACGAGCTGCCGGACCTGGCGGAGCGGATCCAGGTAGGTCTGCTCAATGTGATGGAGGAGCGGGACGTGCAGATACGAGGCTACAAGGTCCGCCTCCCACTCGACCTCTTCGTGGTGGCCACCGCCAATCCTGAGGACTACACCAACAGGGGGCGCATCATCACACCTCTCAAGGACCGATTCGGCTCCCAGGTTCGCACCCACTACCCAAGAACCCTCGAGCACGAGATCGCCATCATGGAGGCGGAGCGAAGGGTGTTCCCAGGAGAGATCGAGGTGATCGTGCCTGACTACATGAAGGAGATCGTTGCGGAGATCACCCATCTGGCGCGAAAGAGCGGCGACATCAGCCAGCACTCCGGGGTCTCGGTCCGCGTATCGATCACCAGCTACGAGAACCTGATCTCCAACGCTGTCAAGCGGGCCATCCGGCTGGGCGAGCCGCAGGCATCTCCACGTATCAGCGACCTGCCGGCGGTGCTCGCATCTGTGACGGGCAAGGTGGAGGTGGAGGCGCTGGGAGATGTTCGAGAGGAGAGGGTGGTGGAGAAGCTGATCCAGGGAGCTGTGCTGAACGTATTCAACCGGCGGTTCAGGCCGCAGGAGTTCGAAGCGCTGCTCGCCAGGTTCGAGTCCGGCCTCGTGTTCGAAGCCTCCGATTCCATGCCCTCCCAGCGATACGTCGCCCTGGGCTTGGAGCTGCCGGGGATGCGCCACGCCGTCGGCAGGCTCAACGGCCACACGGATGGAGGCCCCGCCGCCACGGCGTCCGCCGTGGAGTTCATTCTGGAAGGGCTCCACCTCTCCCGGAGGCTGAACAAGGACCGCTCGGCCGGCCACACTCGGTATCGGAGGTAGGGCCATGCTGTACCGATACTATCGATGGGATGGCTCCCAGGAGGTAGATCCTCTCACAGCGGACGATGCGATGGACAGCCTCGCCGATGACCTGATGGAGGACGGCGACCTGCGAGATGCCTTGCGTAGGCTTCTGCGCACGGGCCTGCAGACCGGCGATGGGCAGCGTCTACCAGGGCTTCAGGACCTCATTGATCGTCTGCGCCGAAGGCGGAGGGAGGAGCTGGAGCGGTACGACCTGGACTCCTCCATGGAGGAGATAGAGCGGCGTCTGGAGGATGTGGTGCGGACGGAGCGGGAGGGGATCGGCCGACGACTGCAGCAGGCTGGCGAGCCGCATCTGCCCGACCAGGAGTCCGCTCAAAAGCTGCGAGAGACCCTGGAGAGGATCGCCAACCAGAAGCTGGAGAAGCTGGATCGGCTTCCGCCAGACCCAGCGGGCCGGATCAAGGCCCTCTCGGAATATGACTTCATGGACCAGGAGGCCCGGCGGAAGTTCGACGAGCTGATGAGGATGCTTCAGCAGCAGATGCTGGGTAGCATGTTCGAGGGGCTCAAGAGTTCGCTCCAGCGGCTGACTCCCGGCGATCTCCAGGCTCTCAGGGAGATGGTGCGCGACCTCAACCGGATGCTGGAGGAGCGGCTGAGGGGAGGGAATCCCGACTTCCAGGGGTTCATGGATAAGCACGGTCAGTACTTTCCTGGGATCGGCAGCCTCGAGGAGCTAGTGGAGCACCTCCAGCGACGCTCTGGGCAGATGCGGTCGCTGCTGAACAGCATGTCACCGGAGATGCGCGACAGTCTCCAGCGGATCATGGACGACCTGCTTCAGGACGACAGGCTCAGGTGGGACATGCTTCGGCTGGCCGCCAACCTGGAGCAGCTCTCGCCGGGGCGCCAGCTGCAGGCCCGCTACCCGTTCAGCGGCGAGGAGTCGCTCACCATGGAGGAGGCGATGCGTTTGATGGAGCGGCTCCAGCGGATGGATGAGCTGGAGCGGCAGCTCAGGCATGCCGAGGACGTCCAGGGGCTGGAAGGGCTGGACGCCCGGTCGGTGGGGGAGCTGCTGGGCCCCGAGGCTGCCGCCGACCTGGACCGGCTGCGGCGGCTGGCCAGCCTGCTGGAGGAGAACGGCTACCTGGAGAGAAAGGGAGATCGCTACGAGCTGACCGCCAAGGCCATCCGGCGGATCGGCCAGAAGGCGCTGCGGGAGATCTTCGGCCATCTCAAGAAGGACGCCTTCGGACGGCATGAGACGGATTTCGCGGGAAGGGGCGGGGAGCGGGGCGAGGAGACCAAGGAGTATGAGTTCGGCGACCCATTCCTGGTGAACCTGGAGGAGACCCTCATGAACTCCCTTGTCCGGGAGGGAGGGGGGACACCGGTCCGCATCCGTCCGGAGGACTTCAGCGTCTATCGCACCGAGCAGACCACCGAGAGCTCCATCGTGCTCATGCTGGACATGAGTCGGTCCATGGTGATGAGGGGCTGCTTCGCGGCTGCCAAGAAGGTGGCGCTGGCCCTCAACAGTCTCATCCAGGGCCAGTTCCCGGGTGACCGCTTGTACATAGTTCTCTTCTCGGAGTACGCCCGGCAGGTGCGGCCGGAGCAGCTTGCCGAGCTCACCTGGGACTGGGAGGAGTACGGAACGAACTTGCAGCACGCCCTGATGCTGGGCCGGCACCTGCTCGGAAGGCACAAGACCGGGAACAGGCAGATCCTGGTCATCACCGATGGTGAGCCGACCGCGCACCTCGAGGGAGAGGTCGCCAGGTTCTCGTACCCGCCATCACCCCGTACACTGGTGGAGACGTTGAAGGAGGTTGGGCGCTGCACACGCGACGGGATCGTGATCAACACCTTCATGCTGGAGAGGAGCCGATCGCTGGTGGAGTTCGTGGACCGGGTGGCGAGGATCAATCGGGGAAGGGCCTTCTTCACCCCGCCGGAACGGCTGGGCGAGTACATACTGGTGGACTACGTGGCGGGCAAGCGTAAGCGGGTGGCGTAGGGCTCCCGCTTCTGGGCCAAATTGTCCGAGGCGGTTTGGTGCTGTGCTAACACAGCAGGTCGCGTTCGAGCTGTCACATCCGCCCTGCCACGTTCGCTCACGGCATCCACTCCGGCGCGGTCCCTTGCGGTGCGCGGATCGCTCGAAGCCTGTCCTCCCTCCGTGCTCCGTGTGGCTGACCGGCCAGTCCATGTCACCGCAGGTGGCGCCAGCAGCCGCAGACGGCGGCGTAGTCCCCGCAGAGCGGGCACTGCTCGATGGCGCAGCCGCGATGGTGGTAGCCGCCGACCTCCACGCCGCAGTCGTCGCACCTCTCCTCGTAGGAGTACTCCGCAGGGGGCCGGCGCTCGTCGCCGTAGCGGATCCTCGGGATCTCCTTGTTTCCCAGCTGGAAGTGCTTCCTGGTGCAGCTGGATACCTCCTCTATCTCCCTCCCGCAATCGGGGCAGATGGGCATGGTGTTCCTCCTGGCATCTCCTGACAGGGAGTGTACCCGATTCTCGGATCACGCAAAACCGTCTAGGGGGCACCATGCTCCCATCAGCCGCGGGAGGAGCGACTCGATCAGGTCGGGGCAGGATCGCCAGCGGAGAGGGATTCAGCGAAAGGCGCTGTGGTACACTCGCAGCAACTACCCACAGGAGGCATCGAGGTTGAGGAAGCTTCCATTGGGCCTGGTCTTCCTAGCCACCGCCGTCTGCTCGGCGTTGGTGGTGGCGGCTGCCCTTGCGCTGTCCACCGCAGAGGCCGTTGCGTCGCAGGCGGATCCGGAGTTCCGGCTGGGGTTCAGGGCGCTGGCCGACCGGATCCCCGAGGTCGTGGGCCAGCCGCTGGAGGACGAGCACCCCGGTCCCAACGACACAGTCGTCCAGACGACCACCGCTGGAATGATGGTGTGGCGCGCCCTGGACAACTGGACGGGGTTCACCGACGGCGCCCGGACATGGGTGGTGGGTCCCTCCGGGGTGGAGGTGAGGGCCAACGAGGATCGCTTCCCTTGGGAGAGCCATCCGCCCCTGACCTTTGATGACCCCTTCGCCTACTGCGCGGCCGTCGGCACTGTCGACCGGATGGGGGCCGGCTACGTGGGGCCGAGGTTCCCCGATGCGGTGCGCGTGGGGCTGGCGGCGGCCATGGGGGTGCCCGTGGCGAACTTCCGGCCGCCCTCGGCCGGCATCTTCCTGCGCTGCTACCAGGGCCAGCTGCTCGCCTGCACCGTCGGGGCCAATCTGAACTGCGGACAGGCCGACACCAGTACCGCTCCCAACGCCGGCATGGTGCGGTTCTGCAAGGCGAGCCCCGAGTCGGACTTCATCCCCCTCTACATCGTCGGCCATGATGGGATCTACAGCTGGGGCTGCCGCGACGGTGTTCCCGAGATTCAGAAGCAGATCTTTCATGTCGACCCCAGGGGCTTTGTGGCGGAGCTCTGGCACGCCGTCCAGCCGGGGGAGGGCGATCCGTGATGGAGTGGAAAAGGATCGCATAGAATGATGTACAATGGTGCGGGACGGCGTAATAGGGACGATCTGGGACTGAGACTCCCAGGAGGTGGAGCATGGACCTGCCGGTGGTGCCCCAGGAGCTGATCGACAAGGCCATCCGCAGGTTCGAGATGGAGGTGCACAGGAGGACTCAAGAGGCCACGCCGTCGCCGCCCAGGGTCATCACCATCTCCAGACAGCTCGGAAGCGGAGGCAAGCGGGTTGCCCAGTTTCTGAGCGAACGGCTCGGGTGGCCAGTCTGGGATCGCCAAATCCTCGAGGTGATCGCCAGCCAATCCAACCTCCACTACCAGGCGAGGATGTTCGAGGCGCTGGACGAGAGCACCCGGGGGGCCATCGAGGACGCCATGTACGCTCTCCTCGGAGGCGTGAGCAAGGACGTCTACCTCCACCTCCTTCCGCGGGCGATCCTGATAGCTGCCCAGAATGACGCCATCATACTGGGGCGGGGTGCGCACCTGGTCCTGCCCAACGCCCTGAAGGCTCGTATCGAGGCCTCTCGCGATACCAGGGTCAGGAACCTGGTGCGCTTCGAGGGGGTGAGCGAGCGGGAGGCGCGCGACAGGATCGCCGTCTCCGACCGCGAGCGGGAGGGCTTTGTGCGAGAGCTGCAGGGCAGGCTGCGCCCGGGCGCCAGGCGTGGACGTGGTGATCCCGAGTACGACATCACGCTGAACACGGATCGCTTCGCCCCTGAGGAGGCCGCGGACATCATCTACCAGGCCGCGGTGATCAGGTTTGCCATGTCGCCGCCAGGGAGAGCTGTCGCGGTCGGGTAGGGGAGCCTATCACCTCTCCAACAGCTTCTTCGCCTTCGCCAGCGCAGGGGACCGCTCCGCAGCAAGGCACCGCCATTCCGCGTGGTGGTTGGGAGCAACAGGCTGCCCGCCGGCGTCTCTCGAGAAACCCTGTCGTGCTGCCCCTGTGTGGAGGTCGAGGATCGGCTTAGCTATACTGGTTGGGCTGCACACGAGCGGCTGAGAGGGCAAGGCTTGTTCTATTCCCTTGGCAGATCCACTTATCGTTACCGTTGGGCGATCCTCCTGGTGTGGGCTCTCCTTCTTGTGGTCTCCGCTCCACTGATACCTGAGGCCCCTCGGCTGCTCCAGTTCGGGGGTTTCACCAGCGAGAGGATGGAGTCGGTTCAGGCAGAAGCGCTGCTCCGTCGGCACCTGGGGGCGCGACCCAACAGCCTGGTGGTACTGTTCACCAGTCCTACGCTGACTGTCGATGATCCCGAGTTTACCCGCGGTGTGAGCTACTCCCTGGCCGGGATTCGAGACGTCCCCGAGGTGGAGGCCGTTGTGGACCACCTGACCAACCCCAGGCAGATCTCCCGCGACCGCCACACCGCTTATGAGCTGGTGGTGTTGGGCCCCGATGAGGAGGACGCAGCCCGTAAGTTGGGTGCTGTCCTCTCCAGGCTCCGACAGCCCGAAGAGGAAGAGCCACGGGGTTGGGGCCAGGGGCCGGGGGTGGTCCCTGAACCTGGAACAAGGACCCTGGAGATCCAGGGCGAAGCCCCGAACCCCGACCTCATGTCCCCTCGGCTGCAGATGCTGATCACGGGCGGTCCCATCTTCTTTTCGGAGGTGGAGCGGCTCAGCCACGAGGATCTGCAGCGGGCGGAGATCATTGCCTTCCCATTCGCCGCGGTGGCTCTTCTGGCCGTGTTCGGAACTCTTCTGGCCTCGGGTCTTCCCATAGCGCTAGGGGGAGTGGCTGTGGCGGGGATCCTGGCGGCCATAGCCCTCGTGAGCCGTGTCACTGACCTCTCCATCTTCGTGATCAACGTGGCTTCCATGCTGGGGCTGGGTCTCGGCGTGGACTACTCCCTCTTCATCACCAGCCGTTTCAGGGAAGAGCTGGGGCGCCAAGGTGTGGACGAGGCTGTGGCAGCCACAGTGTCGACTGCCGGGAAGGCGGTCTTCTTCTCCGGGCTGTCGGTTTTCGTTGGGCTGGCGGCCCTCAGTAGCTTCGAGTTCATGCTGCTGCGCTCCCTTGGGCTCATCGGGATGGTGGGGATCGTCCTCTGTGTGGCGGCGGCTCTCACCCTGCTGCCAGCCCTGCTGGGGATCCTCGGAGATCGGATAGACCGCTGGCCGATCCTTGGGGGTCTGTGGTCAACGGGACGATTGTGGGAGCGGTCGGCCGCCTGGGTCATGCGGCATCCGCTGCCGGTGTTCGTCCTTACGCTGCTGTTCCTGGTGCTGCTGGGCATCCCCTTCCTCCACGTCCGCTTCAGCGCTCCCGATGCCAGTATCCTGCCGCCGGGACTGGAGTCGCGACAGGCGCTGGACCTGCTCAGGAGAGAGTTCGGGGAGAGCGAGACCGCTCCCATCCTTGTGGCGGTCCAGATGCAGGGGGGCGTCTTCCGGCCTGAAAGCATCTCTCGGCTCTACGACTTCACCCACGCTCTGGCGCGTGACCCTCGAGTGGCTGACGTGCGGAGCATCGTGGACCTGGATCCCAGGATAACCAGGGCCCAGTACCAGCTGATCTATGCTGACCCCTCCCGCATCTCCGACCCCTTCGGGCGGGAGGTGGCGAAGCACCTGGTGGGAGGATCGGTCACCCTGGTGGAGATCTACAGTCGATACAGCCCGGTGTCGGAGCCATCCAAAGAACTGGTGCGGGACATCCGGGGTATGGCGCTTCCCGAGGGCATGTCGATCCTGGTGGGTGGGACCTCGGCGCAGGTGATGGACGTGGTGGACACCCTCTACGCGGACGCCCCTAGGGCCCTGGCCATGGTGGTGCTGGGAATATACGTCGTCCTCTTCCTGCTGTTCCGCTCCGTGCTTCTTCCGGCCAAGGCGATCGTAATGAACACTCTGAGTATCCTGGCCTCCTATGGTGCCCTGGTTTTCGTCTTCCAGGATGGGAACTTTCAGGGCCTGCTCAACTTCCGCTCGGAGGGGACGGTGGAGGCATCGACTCCCATAATCCTCTTCTGCATCCTTTTCGGGCTCAGCATGGACTACGAGGTGTTCCTGCTCACCCGTATCAAGGAGGAGTACGAGCGGACTGGGGATAACGCGGCCAGCGTGGCGAAGGGGCTGGAAAGGAGCGGTAAGATCATAACCAGCGCTGCCGTCATTGTGGTGGTGGTGGGGGCCGCCTTCTCTACGGCCGACATCGTGATCATCAAGGCTCTGGGTTTGGGGATCTCCCTGGCGGTGCTGTTGGATGCCACCGTGGTGAGGATCCTCCTGGTGCCGGCCACCATGAGGCTGCTGGGCAGATGGAACTGGTGGGCGCCCGGATGGCTCCTCCGGCTGGTGCCGGAGGCGGGGATCGAGCATTGAGTCGGCGAATGCTTGGGGAGTCTCTGTGGTCGAGCTGGGGGCAACGAAGGGCTCAGGGCGAATCCACCGGGACGAAACCCCGGGGCCCTCTTCTGCTGCTCCACGTCTCAGGTGATCAGGGGGAGGTTCAGACGGTGAGCGGTGGCCACGTACAGCGCGTCCGCGCCTCGAAGCCCCAAATCGCTGGCGACCTCGGCGGCCAACCTGCCAAGCCACCGGTCCGTGGAGACGATGCCCAGGCTCCAAAGCCTCGTGATCTGCCGGATCGCCTGTTGGGCCAGGTTCGGTCGCGTGGTCTGCCTCGAGATGGCTCCCGATACCTCAGGCAGCAAGATCATCGGCGCGACCACAAGACCCCCCGCCGCGAGCCTGCCTCCCAGCCAGTCTCGGCTGGCCAGGTGGTGAGTGTCTCCGCGCAGGAAACGGCTTACCCATACGCTGGCGTCGACCACTGTCACGGTCCGAGTCGCCCATCGCTCACGGCCTCGGTTGCAGACGCTCCTTCGGGCCAGTGTCGGGCGATCTCGTCTGCCAGCTTGTCCATCTCCGACCAGACGGCGTCCAGCTCGTGGGTGTCGGGAGGGGTCGGCAACACCGGCACCAGGCGCGCGATCACCCTGCCGTGTCGGGTGATCTGGACCTCGTCGCCCTTCTCCCGAACCTCCTCCAGGATTCGGCTGGTGTGCTCCTTCAGCTCGCGGACACCGATGGTGCGCATCGGCCTCACCTCCAGGAGCGGGCACAATTGTGTCCACAACCATTCTACTGCTCCAGGTGCATGGGACGCGCCCAGATCCACAGCCCGAAGGGCTTCGTCCCTCCGTCCCGGCAGCTTCAGCCCCGGGCGGTCTGATGGAGGAGGGGCCAGGGACGGCGAGATACCCGCCCTCCAGCCCGCTCGGGCGTCCGGACTGAAGCAGCTTGCCCTGCTGTTGGCGGTGCTTCTCGCGCTTCTGCTGGTGGGGTGCGCGGCGCCCGCTACTCGCTCCCAGCTGGAGATGGTGGTGGCGCCCACCCAGACTCCCGCCACCCCGCGCCCCATCAGCTTCCCGTCCGACGAGGCGCCCCACAGCGACCTGAGCGAGTGGTGGTACTACACCGGCCACCTGACGGCGCAGGACGGCAGCAGGTACGGCTTCGAGCTCGTTTTCTTCCAGGGAGTCAGGGGGCAGAACCCCGTGGGCTACGCCGCCCATTTCGCCATCACCGACCATCAGAGAAGGAGCTTCAGCTTCTTCGAAAAGGTGGATAGGGCGCTGCAAGTGCAAGGGGAGGGCCGATATCGGCTGGCCGTGGGCGAATGGAGGATGGGCGGGGGCGGTGATTACCACTATCTGCAGGCGGATGGCGGGGGCTACGCCATGGACCTGGAGCTCCGCTCGGCCAAGCCGCCGGTGCTTCACAACGGCATCGGCTGGCTCTCCTTCGGCCCTGTGGGGGACTCCTACTACTACTCCCGGACCCGCATGGAGGTGGAGGGGAGCCTTCAGGATGGCGCTCTAGCCCAACGGGTCACCGGGCTGGCATGGATGGACCATCAGTGGGGAGACTTCATTCTGGTGAACGGAGGGGGGTGGGATTGGTACAGCATCCAGCTGGACGACGGCACGGAGGTGATGGTGACCGTCCTCAGGGACCAGCCCGGCAATGTGGCCGGAACGTACGGCAGC
>Ga0315298_1001412_pt1 | contig 43954 bp, 56 predicted proteins | sample WHS_1_MG_FD_203077 | JGI IMG/M metagenome (GOLD analysis project Ga0315298, IMG submission 203077) | Extremophilic microbial mat communities from Washburn Hot Springs, YNP, Wyoming, USA - WHS_1_MG | ecosystem: Environmental > Aquatic > Thermal springs > Hot (42-90C) | place: USA: Wyoming... | reverse complement strand
CCATCTTAGGATGACATTTTTATCTTCGTCTGAAACGGTATATTTGGTTGATATGGTTTGCATGGTATGATGTTATGAAATGTAAACCTGTTTTGTTATGGATTCAACCACATTTTGCACATAGCCGGTATTTACAAATATCTTCGGCTGATGGAATTGAAAGCGCATTATCATTATCGTCAATTATTTCCATCACAATTGGATTCGCTCCAATCAAATTACTGTTTTTTGTCGTTTTATACCAAAGATCATATCTTAATTCCCATTCTTCATCTGAAATATTAGTCCCGTGATTATCACTTCTTCCATCATAGCTGAATTCATGAATTTTTTTATATTCATCTACGATATTGCCTATATATTCTTTATGATACTCAGTAAGAAATCTTACCAATATTTCTTTTTCATTCTCTAATCCATAAATAACAACTTTTAATGCAAAATCGGTTTCAGGATGTCTTCTATATTTTCCAGCCTCTTCACGGCTTTTATTGTATTTATTAAATACGCCGTATAAAATATGGCTATTCGCGATATCTAAATCTTCCGATATATAAAGTGAATTTGTTTTACCGATAGATATGTCATCCAGGGCTTTAACAGCCCAATCGGAAAACAATTTGTTCATCAATTGATTGCCAGTATTGATATAAAAATCATGTTTTGACTTTATATAATTCATAAAATCAAACAATGATGATTGAAAATCACCATCAATTTTTAACCTATATGCTTGATGAACCACAAGTGACATATCGACATCTAATCCTAAGAATGATCAAGATACAACCATATCATGAATTTTAGATTTTTCAAAAAATACTTGCATTAAAATAAAGAATATTATAATATCATTTAAAACCAAAATGCTTTCATGCCTAATTAAAAGGATTAAATCTAATGAAATTTTTTAAATTGATATCGGTATTTGTCGCTCTAATGGCGGCATCGCCGTTGGCTTATGCAGCCACATCTCAGTCGCCTGAAAGTAATTGTGGTATAGCAAGTTTCTTGTTGATAATAGGCGTCTCTATTATTGTAGGTGGGTTAATATTCAAAACAGTAGAAAATTTCTACTATGAGATAAACGAATCAAAAAATGAAAAAACCATTGACGATAATGGTTAAAATTAGACGATCGGCTTTATCGATTCATCAAAAATAGACTGATTATATTGAATAATATCGTCTGTTTTTATGATACCTCGATATCTGATTGATCCGATCAGATCCAAGCAGTCTATCCAGGTTTTATTTCCGTTTTCCCATTTAGTCCATATTTCTTCTTCAGACATTTTCAAAGTATGTGTGAGCGGTTCTTCAATACCTGGAAAATCAGGCTCAATAAGATCGGGATTTAATGACGCTAATGGATATCGCAAGATCACGCCGTCTTCTTCGTTGTCCTGGATATCCTCCAAATAATATTCGGCGACTTCATCGTTTCCCCAATAGCTGATATCCGTAATCCCTTCTTGAATTATCTGATCCAGTCTGGAACGCGATATTGCACGATAGATATAGATATCTTCATATGGCATGTCTTTTTCCAAAACCGTTGATTTACATAAAGGACATGAGTTTTAAAATACAACACATCCATGATAATTCATAATCTATGCGTTTTTAAAAAACGCTGTTATAGTTTAGCCAAGATATGGAGATTGAAAATGTTGAATGCTGAAATTCTCGAAAACATGTTCGGATCCGATGAAGCATTTGGCATGCGTTTCCGCGTGTTTAACCGTGATTTTACACCAAAGCTTGATGAGAATGGGGACCAGGTTTACCTCACCGCTGAAGAAATGCGCAAAAATGAAGATATCAGTTTAGAAGTATTAAGTGAATTTCCGAATGGTGATGATGGTGTTGTCCCATACTATTTTGCCCAGCATGTCATGGAAATAATGGCAAATAATTTTGGTGATACTCATAGTTGTCATATCGTCGAGTTTGAAACTACCAATCCGAACAGCAGGGTTTGCGATATCAATCCGTTACAAGAATATGCCTTAGTCGTCATCGACTATCGATATTTGATCGATCCAGCCAACAAGATCGTCTTCGACGTGAATGATCATGCCGTATTTGATCTGGAAAACCCAGATCATCTCCGGAAAGCCCAAAAATTATATGGAAACCCGGAAAAATGGGTTGGATCAGACGGATGGATGCTCGAAAAAATGCCCGCCGAATTCAGACATCCATCAAACCAGATACAAGCAGCGCCATAATTTACCAATGAGAATTGGAGACCTTATCAATCATATGAAAATCTGAATTTTTTTGCCAGACATAAGATTAGCGCCGATAATGTCATGAGGCGACATTCTAGACATGAATGAGACCTTGTTTTTAGCAACGGCATAATCATCACGAAACAGGCCGATTAAACCAGTTTCAAAATTCAATCCCGGATAAGGTCGAGGCTGTTCCAGGATACGGAAGCCAAATCGCCTATAGACCGGCATATGGTGCCTTCTGACGGCATTTAAGACGGCATCCACGTCGTAATGCAGTCCAATATATCCAGCAGCTCTAAAGGCCGCAAAAATGGCGTAAAGGTCGCTCTCCGCCGATCTTGATCTGGCTAGCTTGCCAAGTTCGATTGATTTCCCAGATCTGCCAGGTAGGGCCGCATTTGAAACGACAGTTTTAATCTCTTGATCAAAGATTTCCATGGCCTGGGTAGAATGAAAATCATCATCAGGATTTTCCGGATCATACAGCGCGACCCTTATAGTGGCAGATGGGATTTCATTTTTGAAAACGATAATCGTCCAGTAATTTTGTTGATCATCATATCGATCGCTGAATAACCCATCATCGCGTTCGTCGACGAATCCAAACTGATGATATGCACTATATCTTATTTCATGGCAAAGCCTTTTCTCTTCTTGAGATAAAGCCAATTTTGCTTCGAAGATATCGTTATTCAAAACAGGTTCTTTAATTCCGATATGAGACAAATCGGAAACTACTTTATCATCATTCATTTTTGGTGCCGTCAGGAGATTTTTTTACGCGAATGCATGAGGCAAAATCATTGTCTCATGGCCACTGAGATAAAAGCAGCTTTAGCGGTCTTTTTACCCCATGCATCCAGTTTTTCGGTCACTCCGGTAATGCAGAAAACAAGGCTGAGGAGACCGCCTCCGATCCACGATAATTGCCACAGATCGAATAAATGCTTGAATGGATAAATCGCCGCGATCAGGAAACTGATGATTGCCAGGACAAGATCGAACCATCTTTGCCATGACAGACCAAGCCATTTGAAAGAGGCATCCTTTTCCAACCAGGCTGGCATTTTAATGGCTGGCTTTATGTTTTTATTATCTTGAAATGTTTTTGCCGGAATTTTCACAGAATGTGTGACGTTCACAGCGGCATATCCATTTATGTTGTGATTTGTGTTCATTTTGAACGCATTTTCGCTATGCTTATTTTTTGCAGCATTAGCACGTCTTGTTTTCCTGTTTCCGGTATACGTCGGATTATCCATTTAATTTACCTTTTCGACTGATAATGCCGATACAATGATTCGACATCCGGGACGTATGCTTGGGTTTCTGGAAATGGTGGAACGCCGCCATATCTGGCTACATTTTTACTTCCTGCGTTATAGGCAGCCAGAGCCAGGTCAAGATTTCCGTTGTATTGGGTGAGAAGCTGGTGAAGCAGGAGCGTCCCACCCATAATATTCTGGCTTGGGATCCATGGATCTACGTTTAATCTTGCGGCTGTGTCCGGCATAAGCTGCATCAACCCAATAGCGCCTTTTGGAGACACAATAGCGGGCCGAAAACCGGATTCCTGGGTGATGACCGCTTCAATCAGTGCTACGGGCACATGATGTTTAACCGAAGCTGCTTCTATTAAATTACTCCATTCTTTGGCACGCTGAGATATGGTTCCAGAAATGGTTCCATTTTGCCAATGCATCATGACGTGCTGCACAGCCTGGCTGTTCAAGGCAAAACTGATGGCCAAAGCTCCAGCACGAATATTCGTGCAATCATCATGCTCCATTTGCCACTGCTCAAAACCATACATCTCAAGGACTGACATGTATGCGATCGGAATACCCGTGATACCGATCGAAAATCTTTTCGGGTTTTGAGCATTTATTTTAATGCTGCGCAGGATATCAGCAGCCGGAACATGATAATGTCGGGCCGCCGATTTGAGACATACCATCTGAGCTGGTGGAAGACTGAACATTCACATAGAATGCCAGATTAGAGCATATGAATTCCAGATTTTCGATAAATAAAAAAATCTGAATTCGTTTTTTTAAAAAAGGCTTTATTTTTTAAAAAATATATTGGATTCAAATATATTATATAGTTAAAACTAAAAATACGGGATAAAGAAACGGCTGATTAAATCAGACATCCATATCAGGGATGCATTTCTTCCTGCACAATATGTTCAATTTTATCTTCTATATCATATTCGCCGACAAATTTTATATTTATAGGGTTGAAAACGATTATAGAATCTGATGCCGATGGCATATGTTTTCTGAAACAATTGTCTGACAATTCATCTGGTTCATTTTTACACTGGTCGAACTCATTTAATGGTATGCCCTCAAATCTATTTAGATAAACAATACCATCGTATCGGGAGGTCATCTTTTTCAGATTTTCAGTATTCCAGGATCCTTTATCTCTCATTCTAAAAAATGTAAGACCTGGTATTAATTGAAAAACCAAAATGCGTTTTGATACGAGTCCACTACGCATTTTAGCTTGTTCTAAAGAGCCAAGATGGATGAAAGCTTTTTTCTTAAATTCAATATCAGAAGTTTTATGAAACCATGGTCCTGTAGGAATAATGGTTTTGCTGGATCTGAACATTCACATCATCAAGGCTGCAGGGTGGCATTCATTTCTGGTTCTGGTGGCTTCACAGATAAGAGTACGGCATCATTACCAAGGCACATCGGGAATGATATTACTTCTCTTGGCGAGAAAACGGTTGCCTCATTTTCTTCTTCGACCCAACCGAATTCGTTGTTCCAGAACCCGGCTTCATTGGTTGCGGCTTCATTCGCCGAATATATGATCATTCCTTGTTCGACAAGTTTATAGTCATAGCCATCTTCGTTGTTGCCGAATAAAACCGGTTTGACAACCAAAGTCATTTTTGATCGTATATTCTCGATAGCTTCTGATATGATTTTATCTGCAGGAAACTGTTCCAAAAGCTTGTTATCTTCAATTCGGTAAACACCGATATCCTTGACTTCATCAACCCATTCAAGCTGCTCTCGTGCGTTACGACGATATTCGGCTAATTCGGAATTGGCAGCAGCAATTGCGTCGTCCAACGCCAAGAATGGTTCAATATGAGAGCAATATTCATCCATATAGCAGTAAAACACCATCAAGCTCCTGGTTCAGGCATTTCGGTTCCGGCATCTTGTTTAGGCTGAATTCTGTTTTTGATAATTTCAAAAAATGTTTTCAGCATAACAATTTTAGACAGATCCGAATCTGCATATCCATAAACAGAATCATATTCAACATCATCAATATCTAAATCTAAATCTCTAAGAGTTTCTTGATATTCTTCAAAGGATTCAATGTTTACATAGGAAAATCTTACGATAACATTTAATACGTCATATCCATTTTTAAAAGCCGTATAATCAATACCGTTTTTTATTGAAAAATGACAGCAACTCTTTGGACCATTTGAAATTTTTTTCAAATTTGTGATTAAATATGAAAGGATCTTTTTTTATGTCGTATTTAACATCACTTGATGCATTCATTGCGTCTTCAATATGTTTTGTTAAATATTCCTGTATTTTGATGGAGTTGTTTTCAAGTAACATCTTGATGATAAAATCTCTGAAATTTTGATTTTTAAAAAAATTTGATTCTTGAAATTCTGGAGATAAAGGAGCACCGAACAATTTATACCAAAAGCTGGCATCTTCTTTGACCGAGAAATCCTTTTTGGTATAATCGACATCATTAGAAATTTCGACCAGTAATTTTGCAATATGGATACGAGCTAGTTGGGGGATATATTCTTTTTTAAAAGTAGATTTATTAGCCAATGCGTTGATATCTTTTCCTTCGATTATCATGACGGCCTTATCAAAGGTGTCCATTCTGTAGTCATCAATTGAAAAGTCACCCAGATCTCCAGAAACGGTTACCGATCCAGGAACCCATGTAACGATAGCTGATTCCAACGATCCGTATTGTTGATCCGGATGTTTTAATAAAAAAGACCTTACTGAATTATTTTCTGAAAAAACGTGATCGGCATACATTTTCCTGCTGGTTTCAGTATGCCGATCTCTGTAATTACGATAATAATTATTAACATCTTGGACTGTTATTTTTGACATAACAAATTATCCTTACATGCCAGGAGCTTGATCGCGATCGATATTTTGTGTTGTTTGTCTCTCAGCACCGTCCATCATTGAAATGATTTTATTCAATTCCAAATGTGGAAGGTTCCTGTTCAGGTAATTTAGTTCGTCCTGGTTCACGTCTTTGGACGTAAATGTTTTTTGTCCAGCACGATTATATTCATCAATCACGAGCGCCGGGCTATTGATGGCCAAACCAATAGCATAACGAAGTGCGGCTGAACGAGTATTGAGGATAGCACTCCTCAAAGTCGGATCCATGTCTTCGCCGTTTTGGCCTGTAACCCGTCTCAGGTAGGAATATTCGAGAAGATCATACCCATAAGCTTCGCGCATCTTCATGATGTCGCCTGGCTTTCCGGTGACTAAAGGCACACCCATATAACGAGCCGTGTCGTCATCAATGGCATGATTAGAAGGGAAATTCGCATTCACATCGTTGTAAACACGGCAGTTGAATTTTTCCGGGAAGCTCACTCCTGAGCTGAACGTTTGGTTTTTCTTGTCAGAAAGCCCAAGACGATTGGTAAACCTCGATAAAAACGACATTTTTCACCGCATCAATTAGAACCAAAATAATAATATATCAAATTTTGACAATTACCAAATCAGTGTTTTGGAAAACAAATTATTATCTAATCCGCCTATACGGCGGTTCACCTGATAAGCGCTAGTGGGTCGCCTCTATTCTTCTAAGCCACCTATGCAGCGGTTCACCTCTTCAGCGTTTCCGTGGCTGTCCAGGATCTTCTAAGCCGCCTATGCGGCGGTTCACGGTGGTTGGGTCAGGCTATATAGATTCTCTTACTTCTAAGCCGCCTATGCGGCGGTTCACCAAAGCCAGTGAAAATTTTGAAGAGATTCAAGCTTCTAAGCCGCCTATGCGGCGGTTCACCGGAATCAGTGCCGGGGCTATTGCACTACCATCTTCTAAGCCGCCTATGCGGCGGTTCACACTAGGCTTTCAACATAAAACCGTTTTAAGCCAAAGCTTTTCTTCAAAAATAGCCGTTTGACCTTCCTACAAATGGGAAACTTATAACCTGCTGTTTTTAAACGGTATTTTTGAATCCCATAAACAGGAAGGTCAAACGGTAATTTTTAATTGTCGTTCATTTTATTAACATAAAAAGTAGCGATTTCATGACCATTCGGCCAAAAAAGCTTAATTTTGTTGTTGGTTTTCATATTGAGAATTTCGGATGTCGCAACCGACATTCCTTGTTCTTTTTTGGAGACAATGACAGAAAATTGGAGATTTCCGTTCTTGTTTCTGTCGATCCAGAAAACAGAGATGATTTGATCCACAGATTTTCCGAATTTAGCAACACCGAATCTGTAGTTTGAATAGATGTGCTGTTTGACTTCGACCACTTCAGGATGCGGCTTAATCTTAAAAGATGCTCCTTCTGCCTGATCAGGCAGAAGGATTAATTTCATAATCTTCAGATCCGGTCGTATGAGATTGAGCAGCCCGTTCGGCCAATCTGACCGATGACTTGCCAGGCGCGCCACCTCGATCAAGCAGCATTACGGCTCCAACCAACGTAATGGCCGCCAATCCTCCGATTTGCATGTTCGAAATTGAATTCCCAACAACATTGTGGGCTTCCACAAGAAGAGGATGATAACGATTCATGGCATTGGCGATATGCTCATGAATATGATGACCAGGCATAAACGGATTATTGTATTTTTCAGACATGTTCATCAGTGCATTTTTATAAGCACCAATTGCCACAGCCTTACCTGTTACGACCATCATGGCAGAACAGCTCATGATGGCACCGACCTTATTATGAAAATCAGCCTTGCGATATGAAATCAGCCTGGCAGTATGATTAATCGCTTCCTGCTTGGCCCTGGCAAACGACATGCGCCTCTCAAGATACCCACCAAGAACCCTTGAATAATCTTCAAAAGCTTTTCTGGTAGCATCACGATTGAATAATTTACTCATTTTTTACGCCTTTCGTTTTAAAAGCATAATACAGCATTTGTTTTGAAACCAAAAAATTATTTTACGACCCCATCCGACATAAGAATTTAAACATCATGATTTATGATGGTTTAAAATACCTATTTTTTTGCATCTATTATTAAATGCCTGTCGCGAAATTCCCAAAGATTTAACGACGCTACTAATTGTTTCGCCATTATTGATTCTTGATATCCCTTGTATGATTTGTTGATCTGTCACTTTCTTTGCAGGGCCGCCATGACCAGCCAACCTAGCGATGGAAAATCCATTTCTGATTTTCTTTTGATTTAAAGAGATCTTCAAATCATTCATCAAAGACAAGGCGTGGAAAACAAAAGATCCATTTTCATCACGACTATCGCAATGAATACCCAACTCATCTTCAATGCAAACTACACTGGCTCCATGCTCTCTAATAGTTTGAAATATGTTAAAAATCTCACCTAGTTCTCGACCAAAAGAACTTAATGAAACGGCGAAAACAATATCTCCGGGGTTCAATCTATCAAGCATTGCGTTCAAGACAACTAATGGTTGCCTAAGACCTGTTTTACTTTCATAAAACATGTTTTCATCCGGAATTTGTGCCCGACGCAAACAATCTGCCTGTATCGAACCATCAGGATCATCAAGGTCACAACGGATATATCCCCAAATGACTGGCTTGGATCGCTCCGTATGATCTTTGTTCTCTGACATCATAAAACCCCCAAAAAAACGCTTCGTTGTTGTCTTTATGATTGACACGCCGAATTTTGTCAACTATAAAGACAACAACGAAGCGAAACAGAGTTTTATATTAGAGGACAGCCGTGATGAACATTGAAAATCCGACGATCAAGGGCACTGATGGCGATGATACCATCACTACTCATCCGTCTTTTGCGCAGATCAAGGCGTCACGCGTATCTGCAAGTGGCAGAGGCATTCATCTTTATGATAGCGATTTTAAGTACAACCATTTTATCACTATAGAAATCAACACGAGCGAACTTCGTCGCGGGCTAAACCGTGACTGGCATCGTGAACGCGATCACATTGTTGAACTTGCGATGACTGAATCGCAGTGGGCGACTTTCGTATCGTCGTTGAATGTTGGATCTGGTGTTCCTTGCACTCTTCAAAATCTTAACGGTAAGCCTGTGCCAGGATTGCCCGCGCCGAAAAAGCAGAACGAACAGTTTGATTATGAGATGCTAGATCTGTTGAAAGAGACGCTTGAAGACATGAAAACTCTTCGGCAACAGATCGAAGAATCCAGTCTTTCCAAAAGTAAAAAGGCGGAAATAAACCAAACCGCCGACAAGATCACGCGAGAACTGGAAAAGAATCTTCCTTATGTCGCCAAGAGCTTTGGTCAACATATGGAAAATATGTTTGAAAAGGCAAAACAGGAAATCCATGGGTATATTGGATCCACCCTGCAAAGGATTGGTATCAGGAGCGCCCAGGAACAAAAGCCATTTCAGATCGACCACGAATAAGGCAAAAACGCCTTTTATATAATAAAAACCGGCGAATTAATGGGAACATCTTCGCCGGTTTTTTCCATTTAATGTATTGCCTAAAAAAACACCTTCATGATATTAATGACCAACACTAAAAAGTTTGGCAAACTGAATAGTCATCGTTTGTCATGTCCTAAAAATGCTTATGGCCGCTAAATCGAAAAGAGATTAAACAGATGAACAGAGAAATTCTTGAAAATATTTGGCTGTCTGTAAAAACAAAAGATGACAAAAAAGAATTTCAGGGAAAAGAAATTCACGATTGTAGCGATATTGAAATCATGGGTTATATCGCATCCTCAATCATGTTTCGCCTCGATGTAGGACATTGGGAAGAAATCATTGGACATAAAATTCCGATGAAATTCACATCAGAAGGTGCGCAGTTCGATATATCAGATTCTATTGAGAACAAGGTTAAAGAATATTGTGTCGAAAAGATTTCTGAATTTCTTGAATGCATTGATTTTGAAAATGATCTGAAGATTTTCAGGTGGGTTGTCGTCCATAGAGACGAACACCTTGTATCATCAGGAAATTTTGGAGACATTGGAATTAATTGGAGTCTTTCAGATAACATCGACGGTAAGGATTTCATAGAACAATACGGTAATGGTGGCAGTTTATGCTATATGTTCAATGCGACCTGTAGCCCGAAAGATATAATGTGGGCACCGACATTGATCGCCCAATGCGACCCATATATCCAGGATTACAACGAAGTTGTGTTAAGCCCAGATGTCTCACCCAAAACGTTATCACACCGTTTTGTCGAAGATGTCTCAATCAAACCAAGCTCAGAAACCATTTAGAATAATTTTAATTGTTTAAAACAAAAAATATGGTATAATTCAAAAACATTGTTTTTCATATCAGAGCAGGCAACCAGGATTGAATTACATGACACAAGTAACTTTCAACAAATACGAATCCATCGGCTATCAAAAGAAAAGCAAGGTTTTTCGATATTTGATCAGCATCGGCGATTTTAAGGGAGCTATTTGGTGCTTACTGTTCTGGAAGCCGTCTCCGCGAGACCCTGAATGATGCACGATTTGTCGAGAAGCCAAATTTAAAATGTTTAAAGCCTGGCTTAATACAAAAAACAACGAAAGTCTTGTTTTGCGGGATTTTCAAACTCATTCAGAAGCAGTTTTTAAAATTGGTTTTAATTCAGCCGAACAAGCTATAGAAGCTGGATGGACACGTTTAGGAACAGAAAAACATAAAAAGTGGATGATAAATACATCTTTTATTCAAGCAAAAAAAATAAGAGACGCAAAGATTGCATTAATATGGTTGCTTGATAATGATCCAGAGCCAGGAAATGTTTTTATCATTGAAATCAAAGAAGATTCAAAAATATTAAATCTGTCATTTAAAGAGGCTTATGATTTCGCACACACGAGACAAAAGATAGATCAATATATGATAGAAATTAATCCTTAAAAAATGGACCATATATAAAAACTAATTGAAACTGACACCATCATACCATGCAAACTATATCAATCAAATATACCGTTATATTAGCCTAGATGTCATACAGATGGAATCTGTTCATTGCCTGACATATCGCTTGACACCTTCGTATCCCCATAAATCTCTGTATCTCCATAAATCCGTGCATTGCCGAAAACCAAAGAATCACCATGAATCGACGCATTTTCGGAAACCTCTGCATCGCCGAATATCTGTGCATTTTCATAAACATTTGCATATCCTGAAATCTCTGCATGTTCAAAAACCTCTGCATTTCCATAAATCTGCGTATTGCCATAAACCTGAGCTTTACCGAAGACATGAGCTTTACCGAAAACCTCTGTATGACCATAAACATGTGCTTTGCCGGAAACCTTTGAATTTCCGAAGACCTGTGCATCGCCAAAAACCCAGGAATTTTCAAAAACCTGCGCATTTCCGGAAACCTTTGCATTACCGAATACACGGGCATCTTTTCCGATGTAAGCAGTATCGGCAACGGTAGCAGTCAATGCAACGATGCCCCCTCCGTTTGAATGACGACGAGCTTCCACAGCACCATTGCCATCTCCAAAATCATACATAAAAATGTCACTCATGGTTTATTTTATTTCATATAAAGGGTGGATGACATATTCATATTAACATGAAATAGTGCATTGTCATATACCAAAGCACTGCAACAAATAATGTCTTACCTCGGTTTGATGTGAATAGGATGGTTGGCTATGCGGTTAATTATTCAACCAGTTTTTGCATATAGCCAATTGTTTTAAGGATCTATTTCTGGAATTTCTGATTTTTTAATTCTATTACCAATTCTTTCCAGCAATATTTTTTTAGCTTCTGTTCGTGATGAGCCAGAATTGCGCATAGCTTCGATTGGCAAGGTTTTACCGGCCTCATCCAGTTCACGAGCCTTAGCCGCAACTCTTTGTAGATGCTCTTCCAGTTTGATGATCTTCATCTTTTTTCTCGGAGTTAGCCTGACATCTATCTATGTGCAATTCCAGGCTTGGCAACACAAGATAGATGTGTCTGACATATTTCGCTTGAGGCAATATGATCATGGATTTTTTGGCCAAAAGCAGCGATATACAAGGTTAAAACCAAGCAAAATACAAAAAATGTATAAACCGGAATTTTAACGACCAAAATCGTAAAAATGTCTCTCTGCGGGATGTTCATTTTCTATCTCTTTTCAACTACACATCATAGATAAAACCAACATTTTGTTGCCAGGCACATATTCATCCAATTCCACCTGATTGCACACTCAATTCTCATTTTGACCGGCAATGAATTTAATCGGAAAACCACATTAAAGTAAAGATATACAAAAACTATTTGATACACAAAAAATTTTATATATGATAATATCATACAACTAAACAATATTAGAGCAAAACGATGAATAAACCCAACAGATTATCCGATTAAGAGCTTGACCGGCTTAAGGCAGAACTTTCTGGCACTTGCCAGGAAATTGATACCGTAATCGAACGTATGGATATCAATGTGTCACCTGAAACGGCTGAGGATCAGCTTCTTGATGGGGCTGGATCGATCGAGAGGTGTAGCCATTGTGAATGGTGGACCGAATCTGCGGTTCTTGAGGTTACTTCGGACGGAAAGATCTTGTGCGAACATTGCTGGCCAGATTTTGAATGATACAAGCTTGTCGAGGAACGACAATGAAAAACTTGCTTAGCGTTCTTGGATACCGGTAATACGAAGTGAGAACGATAATTGATCAGGCAATCAAATATGAATTTACCTCAAAATATGCATTTGTCGTATTTGATCATGGCCATGTTTTTTTTGCAGGCTGAGATCGAGAGCAATGATCTTGAATTCATTGCTGCCAGAGCGGTCGAGCTAAGGAAGGATAATCAATACACTGAGGGATCTAAAAGAACATTTGTTCATATGATCGATCGGTTAGGTCCAGAATTCGATCGTCCGATTATTGGATCCTACCTTCAGGAAGAACTTGTTGAATTTAAAGATTTTGAGAACATCCCGGCAATGCTTGAATTGATTAAAAGGGCACGGCTATTTTTTGCTGTGGAACTGGCAATTCGGAATGCATTAGCCGAAGAGGGATTGATCTTAAACTGACCTGGCCTGATATCATATTTCGGCTAATCTGAAGCCAGGTCAGTTTATATTCACGAAGGCTCATTGTTTTTGTTGTCCATCATTCTCCAAGTTATTTCCTTTTTTGCCTGAAAGCAAAATTCGTGGATAAAATCAAGAGCGTCCTGAACTGTATCGAAACGGGTTAGATTGATATATTCATCGTCACGATTGGAAGAACTTGGTTCAAGATACCAAAGTCCGTCCCGTCCAAGATTCGCAGTGCCACGGGAAATAACCCACTTATAATTTTCATCCCGCTGGTATCGTCTTTCGATGCTGCATCTTTCAATGTGACCGAATTCATCGACGTATTTAAAATCATAGCGAGCGACGAATTGTCCCATTCCTTCTTCGGTAAACCTTCTCGGAAGCAATGGAATACCTTCATATTGGCGGTCATCAGTCACTCTGATCGCACCATAAACACCGTCAGAAATTTTAGGCTGCTTACCGTTATGAACAATGATTTTATTCCAATTGTCGGCCATAGTATTTTTCCAATCCATATTTAATTTAACAGATCATAGAATTAGATTCAAAAAATATCAACGGAATTAAAACCGGCACAAAGATTGTGCCGGTTACATCAACATTTCTATTCACCAATTGCCAAAGATTTTATGCCGAAGGAAATGACTGGCGATATTTCCCATGACATGGCTCACAACTCCGCCGCCACTACCATTTGATGTTGTGTTTCCATAGCTGTGATAGGCATGATATCCTGAATGTCCCCCAGGAGCGGCAGAGCCATTAACCGCAGCGGAATAATCGGCAGAAAATTCCTGATCAAGAATCTGCATATTTTCACGACCGCTCATGATCACACCAACTTCACGGTTGTAATTGATGCTGGTGATCGAAAAATTCTGGGATCCGATAAATCCTGCCTTGGTGCCGACGATCATCTTCGCATGCATATACGGTGACTTGAGCGTTACGACATGAACACCGGCATGACGAAGCTCGGATACCGCCTCATCTTCTCGGCCAGAAAGCTTGTCAGGCAGGATGATGCTGAGCTGGGAACCCTTCTGTTCCATGACCTGCATCATCGGATTGTCGGGCTGAAGCTCTTCCGTTTCGATGCCAACCGGGCCTGGCTGTTGGATCAGGCTGGCCATGGCGTCATAGACCCCATTGCGAGGGCCAGGAGACAGCACAAGAGCCGCAGGATCACCCAGAGGGATATTGGCGGGCCTGCCATTAATGTCGGCAAGGGCCACCTTCTGCATCGCCTTCACCAGCATGGGATTGTGCGACACATAAATATACTCACGGTTCTTATGCATGCCCGACCAATCCCAATTGGCCGTGCCAATCAGAACACCATTGGCCGAAACGGCATACTTGGCGTGATCGAAAGTGCGACCGGTGGCAAACCGAGACGGCGCAGAAACAACCTTCGCCCCCGTTGCGGCAACTTCACGATATTCCTTCTGAACCATATATCGGCTAATCATGTATGGCCGAGGCTCAAGAATGACCTCAACGCCAACACCGCGCCGAACGGCATCAGAAATGGCCGCCAGAATAGGACGACTGTCCAGAAAATAATTGTTGATGACCAGAGGGCCACGAGCATTTTCAATGAAACGGACGATCGGAGCCGGACCATCCTGGGGAAGAACGTAAAGCATTTTATAAAATCTCCTCTATTCATGAATATAATACTTTATCTTAATATAAAGTCAATTGATATCTTCTAAAATTATTGTATAATAAGAAAAAATACGATCAACAAATACAGTAGGATCAACGATGTATCTGTGTGACACGACGCTTGAATTTGCTGATCTTTGTCAGAGGGCTGGAGCTTTTTCTTATTCTACGGGAGCTGCCCAAATTGCTGACAAAATCAAGTCGGCCACTCATAGGCACATGATTAACGATGATGTTGTTGTGGCTGTTTTGGATGGTATTTACCGCAATCCGAAAGCGATGACGGAATGTCTTTCTGTCATTCGCATTCCTTGGCGGCGCGCCTGGTTTGAGTGGGACGACCGTATTGCGATGGAAGTTCATGATCGTTGGCGTGACGGACCTATGCCTGAAGATCGTAGTCGTCCAAAGCGTTGTGGTTTTCTCATCGAGACTGATGAAACGGGACGATCTGGCAAGATCTGGGTATGTTGGCCGTCTCAGATCAATGGCATGCCCAACAAGGAGGGTGTAGCCATGCAGATCCCAGAAGTGACATTTGATCTTGATTTATATAAGCCTGGGCAGGTCATTGATGATGAATTGAGCAATGAGATCATTGGGGTCAATCAGCTTCGGCGATATGATTTGAATAATACATTGCCTATCAATTGTACGTTCCCGAAAGACGAAGAAGATCCAACCAGGGTTTATCGAACCGCTGTTGTCAGCACGATCAGAATGCAATGGAGTGAGAATTCGATCAGAGCTGCAACGGCCATTGCGAATATGACCAGAAAGCAAATAAATTGGGGAAACATTATCCAGAATACGCTTTATGACATCATGAGCGAACTCATGATGGTTTTTCCATTGGTCGCGATCATGACCGCAAAAAAAGCGGTCGAAACAAAGGATGAAAGCCGTTCAAAAATCAACAAAAACCGTATCAGACAAGCAAAAACTGAATTGCTTGATCATATCGTCGTCTCGATGAATATCACATCGGAAGAGCGCAAGGTATTGCTCGATCATGCAATGGGACGTGGTGGGTATTCGGGACCAAGGAGAACCCATTGGGTTGTTGGACATTTTATGGTCTTGCGTGGCGAGCCGATTTGGCGTCGTTTCCATTTACGTCGCGGCATTGGAGATCAACCTGCGACTAAAACAGTGCTTTTAAAATAGAAAACGCCACTTTTTTGTTTTCATGATTTTGTGTTAAAATTCATCTCTTAAAGGAGATGTTTGCCATGATGTTCAAAAAGAATGATCGTTTATCAGGGTCAACAGAACGTCCTATACCCTTCACAGAACTAATGCGTCTTCGTCCTACGGCAGTACTGGAATTGGGTTCAGATGGCATAAAAATAAAATTAGCCAAAGGATTAATGGCAAAAAGTTATCCAAAAATTTCAGATATAAAAAACACTATCGAAGCGAACAAGCATCTTGTCGTCCAGGATGCTGATCAAGAAAAATTAAATTTTAATGTTGTTATAGCATCATATCCAAGATCTGAGTTAAACGGTGAAATAGGAACTGAAAATGATCCTGAATTTTTGCATACGGCAATGCCTGTTGTTTATGGAAATGCATATTCAGATTATTCTGTTTTCGAAGTCTGTAAAAAAATTCTAAAAGAATATAAATTGTATTCGAAATTAGAAACGGTAGAATTTTCTTTTAGCAATGATGACAGATTTGTGCCTTATGAAGTAGTAGGCCACCCGAGTTTGGGTCATTATTTTCTCCAGATCGGCGTAGATAAAGCAAATCCATCACCGGATATGTTTGAATTGCCTGCAGTGATGTCAACCGATTTCAATAATCCGGAAAATAGCAAAATCTGGTTTGATTTTGCGCCATGGCTGAGGTCAAAAGATATCCGTGGCGATTTGCTTATCAATTCGCTTTTGAAAGGCGAGACCATTCAGCCTGGCCGTTCTATTGCAAAATGGTATGCCGAAAATGGTCACATGGAAATTCATAACGCTTACTGGAGCCAGAGTTCTTTCCATAATTTGCAGGTTGATAAAGAAAAATTGGCCTTATGGGTTGAGAAAAACAACTACAAGAAACCAAACACCAAAAATACTATAGAAGATGAGATCAGACCATGAAAAATATAAGTTTTACTAAAACGTTCTACGGTTGTATTAATCATGGAATTCTCATTGCAGAAGAAACTGTAATAGGATATCATGTGAAACTAAAACCAAATTTTATTAAAAGCAAGATATTTGATGATGGAATAGTCATCGCCAGCAATCCTATCTTTGATTACGACAATATGGATATTTTTAAAAATCAAATTGATTTCTTTTTCGAAAATTCAATCAGAAATGCTATTTCAGATTTTTATTATTGGAAAAATAGGGGAAATGAAAAACCATGGACTTTAATTTCCAGCGCATTCATGGAAAATCCGAAAACAAGTTTTAAACGTGTATATCCTAATTTAATATTTTCACCAAAATATATAAACAATCAAGAAATTGGAAGACCATCAATCTATTCGATTATTAGTTTTTTTGAAAACAGACATGAGTGTGAAGAATTTGAACAAAAAGTAAATCAATATATGAATAATATTCTCGACGCATATCAGCTCGCAGTTGGTATGGAGCGTGGATATTGTTCTATCGAAGACATGCCAGACGCAGTATTTACTTCCAAAGAAGAAAATATAGATCCAGAAATGTGGGATGAGTTAAAACCATGAAAAACATATCTTTTGCTCAACCAGTTTTTGCAGATAACGACGCCGAATTTGACGAAGAAAAAATTAGCTCTGAATGTTATGTAAAAATATCTCCAAATTTTATGGAAAACACAATTTTAGATAAAGATATTGTTCTTAATACAAATATTATTTATGAAAAAGATGAACTTGACACGTTTATCAAAGAAGTAAATCGTTTTTTTGAATGTGCTATAACCGATGCTATTTCGGACGAGCGATATTGGCCTGATAGAAATGATGAATTTGTTTGGACCTTCACGGCTTTTACTCCAAAAGAAGGTCGAGTTGGCTTATACCCGTATTTAAGAATTTTACCAAAATATACGGACACAGAATCTTTGGGTCGACCATTTGGTTTTTCGATCAAGAAATCGTTCGAAAACGAGGATGAATGTAAAGATTTTGAAAAAATCGTTAACAGCTATATGAATGCGATGGTCGATGCTTACCAGATAGCCGTTGGTATGGATCCTGGCTACAATTACACAAATGGAACGTATAACCAGTAGTAATTTCTATATAGACTTGCTTTTTTAAATTTTATGTTTATTTTGATATAAAATCAACAGGACGTTGGACATGAAAGACACTATCGTCGAACAATCCAGGCTGTTTGAGGTTATTAAAAAATCAGGAGAGAATAAAATCAATCCGCATGATTTAATTAATACCTTGCGGGCTGAAGGTTATTCTGAGGCAAACGTTATCGACGCCATTCAAACAGGGTTTGAGAAGCAAAATATATGGCTGGACAGCGAAGGTATGGTTGTTTGCCGGACCGACAAGCCGTCCAACGAACTGAGCTATATGGAAAAGCCTGTTTTGTGATTTACGGCTAGATGCTGAACAAAGAAATAGAATTCATTCTTTAGGAGCACACACATGAGCATTCTTGTTTTTCTTATCATTATTATCAACACACTGATTTCCGCCTACAATGCTTATAGCTGCGGACGTATTTGGTCGGTGTGTCAAGGATTCATGAAAATCGCTGCTGTGGCTGGACTTATTGTATCGGTGGCTGGTTTCATTCAGACTTGGGTTTTGCTTATTGGTTTTATCACGGAATATTTTGGTTGGCTTAAGCCAGATGCTCTTAATGCTCTTTTTTCCATGACTTACGTTTTGATTGTTTTGCCCGTGATTGGATCCGGAATTATCCTAACTATTCAGTCTTGGATCGCGGCTGTCAGGACAAGGAATGTCGGATCTGGCGCAGGAGCCGTTTGGAATACGGGAGCAACCGCCTATGACATCTATCAAGCGATGGAAACTCTTCCTAATGCTTTCAATTCAGTGATAAATTTCTTCTCGTCAGAAGATGAAGACAGCGGTAGTAAAGCCTCGGTAGCACTGATCTTTACAGTGGCAGTAATGATGTCTTTGGGCTCAACTTACTTTTTTTTCCAAAAAGGGCAGAATAAAACTGCTGATGAAATTCAGGTTGATAAGCATCTTAAGCATCACCGACATTCTTACTCGTAAAATGATTAATTTGGCTGTATAAAAAACTGGATGGAATAATTAACCCCACGGTTAACCATTCCATCCATATTCTCAACACGTTTCATGATGAATCCTGGAATCTTGCAATTCTTCAGATTCTCAACCGTTTAATATGATGGCCCCGTTTCGTCTTGTTCCGGTTCTGTATGTTTAACGATTACACCTTCGTTTTTCGCCCATTGTTTTAAATCGTCCAATGAGAACCAGCCATAATTATTAAGATGCTGATCTACTGGATTGAGCCAAAAATGAAGCTGATATTCTCCAGTTTTTTTATCTAATTCTTTGTGTGGGATTAAAGAATAGTAGCCTTTGCCAGCCGATTTTAATATATCGACGATTTTAGTCTCCCTGAACTCTTTCAATAATGCCTCAAAATTTGTATCTGCCGCAATCAAATCATCGTTTAAATTTTTTGGAAATAATTTTGAATTGACGATTTCAATCCTTTTAACCCCATAAGAATATAAAGCTAAATCATTTTTTTGATAGGCTTTGGCAAGATCAGAAATAACGGACTTCCCGTTCATTCCAATTCCATTAATTATGATAGAGCCATATTTATCAACAGCTCCGCTAATTTCTTCTTCAGGATGATGATATAAAAATTTTTCAACATTATCCATGTTTACCGGTATAGATTTGTCGTTTAAAAATTTCTTAAATTCATCGCCAAAAAAATTAATAAAGCGATATGGGAGATAATCTAATTTTAAAAGAGAAACATCCTTTTTATAATTATCAATAAATTCTCTGACACGATTACCAATATACAATGAAGCTCCATATCCATAGTCCGCAAAAATAGCATAGCCTGTAGGCTTTATGGTCATCGTTCTTGCTTTAATTCCTTTTTTTGAAAAATCGTTATTATCAAGATTTTTAAAATCAGCTTTTTTATATTTAATTCCAAGGCTTTGTCGAACGGTATCGAAACTTTTGTCAATAGTAGTATCGTTGTCAGAAATAATTATGGATAAACCATAATTAATCTGATTGGCATCTCTTAGTATCGTATCTTCAGAGAGAGTGATTTTCAGCATGTTTTATCCTCTATATGATTAAGGATTTATACCCTGATATTGATCTTCGCCTTTTAATTCATTGATCATATTTCTGATTCTATCAATTTCTTCCTTGGAATGTGGCGTCCCACCGGCATTTAATGTAATATAATGCTCAAGAAGATCTTTCTTATATTGAAAATCATATACATTAATTGAAATTTTGTATTTTACGCTACGAATATCGTATTTGGATCCGCGAAGATCCTCCAGATGTAAACCAAATGGAAAAATCTGTCCTTTTATGAATTCTTTAACCGCTGTAAGTCTTTGCAGACCATCGATACACTGAAAACCATCCGGCAAATCAGAATCGCTATTTTTGTCTAATTCAAAATTTGGACAATTAAATTGGATGGTTAATCCTCCAGGAGTTACAACACCTTTTAAAATATTTTCAATATAAAGCTTTTTTTGATCATAAACCCAAACATGGCCTCTCTGGAAATCAGGCGTCAAATCAAATCCGCCATATTCTTTTTTAAACTTTTCAATAGCATGATTAATCATCGTAAACATAAGATCAGATTTATGAATCGGATTTTTTATAGGCTTAATAATCTTATCAAGCTTATTGTTGTCCACGATAATATCTCCTTGTCTATATGAAGACTAGCATAGAAACAGGATTTCACCAAAAAAACGGTTTTTCAGCTATTTTGTTTTTATGCTATGATGAGGATGACAACCAAAACGATCTTGACATTTTGGTTTTACTTTGTATGATAAAACGTTGATGCGTTTTAGATGGAGTATTAATTGTCTTCCGTAATCAGGTCAATTCACACGGAATCTGGTGGCAATTTTTTTGCCGATACCGCCAAGATCCTGGTGAGAAATGGTTGGTCTGTGTTTCCGCAATCGGTTGATCGCAAGCCTGCGATAATCGATAATATGCGGCTGAATCCGTTTACGGATCATCGCCTTGATCAAAGGCTACCTTTCCGGCAGGAAATTGAAACCTGGATACGCCATTGTGGCAATTATAATGTTGCTTGTGCCATGGGATATGGATCAGGTGGAGCTGTCGCCATTGATATTGACGTGACCTATCCTGTCTTATCGCGCAAAATCCAAGAGATCGCCATTTCTGTTCTTGGAAACACTCCATTGCAGCGTATTGGTCGCTATCCTAAGATCGCTCTGATTTACAGGATGGATACGTCTGAAGGCAAAGCCATCCCATCAAAATCTTTGTCGGCTCAAGAAGGAGGTCATGCCGTTGAAATCCTGTCCAGAGGCAAACAGTTAACCTTTTTCGGCTCACATCACATCACTGGCCGACCTTTCAGATGGACTGGCAAATCGCCGATGACCGTCCGTCCTGATGAATTACCAATAATCTATAAAGATCAGATTGAATCATTTCTCAATTTGATCGGCGACGTCATGCCATTGAGTGGCGGTGGCGAAATTGGCGACACATATAGCGAATTTGGGGGCATCATTCCTTCCTGGTCTGAAAATCAGGAGGGCAAAATCAACGATGGAAGAGAAAAATTTCTTCAATCCCTCATTTTACGTGAATGTAGCCAGTGGTTCGTGGCTGGCAAACCAGATGACCGCAAAAGCTTGAAAGGGCTGGTGCAAGAAATTACCAATATATTCGCCAACGCAGTGGTGACAGAAGGACGATGGGATCCAGCCAATCTTGGTAGGGAAATTCCTCCACGCGTCTTTTCAACAATGACCAAATTGCGCAATGGGACGCTCGCCCCGAAAAGCACAAGAGGTATGATCAGGAGTGTAGAAGAAACCGAAAAAGTATCTCCTGAAAGACTTACGCCGCTGTCAAAGTCTGATATTTCAATCCTTGACCGCAAAAGTCATGCTGAAGCTCTTAATGAGCTTGGTCAATTTATGAACAGGGCGATGTCTGATTTTCTTGATGAATGCAGTATGCCGATCGAGGATCCTGACTGGCGCGACTACGGCAATAATGGTCTCCATATTATAAAAGCTCCTCCTGGTATTGGTAAGACATCAACGCTTTTAAGGCGGTTGGCTGAAGATCCGAGAACTTATATCGACATTCCCATCAGCGATGCTGAAAGCATTCGTGCGCCGTATATCATGCTGGTGCCGACATACAGGAATATCGATGAACTGCGTGCCAGGGCGGCGCTTTTTGGGCTGGAAACAGATGTCGATGATGAGACACTTATAAAAGTTGGTGTTGAACACGGCCTATATAACGAAAATGACCATGAAGGGCTTGAAAAGCTCCGCCAGCAGCTCATCCAGCTATCTGGACCCGGCATTGATCATGGCGGCTTCAAGGTTGAGATGTATCAGGGCAGGGTCAGGGCTGGCTGCAAGATAGTCGAACAAATGGATTTGGCAACCAAATCCGGCCTGTCCGGTAGCAATCTTTGTCGCAAGAAAATGACGAAGAAAGAGAAAGATCTTGCCGAAGATGGTGAAACAGAAAAATTCTGTGTTCATTTCCATTCATGTCCGGCAATAGCACAGGCACAAGTGTTTGATACTGCGCATCTGGTTCTTATGCCACACGCGTTTTTAGCATTAAACTTGCCTGCAGCGGCCAAGACCACTAGAGGCGTGATTATCGATGAAAGAGCGCACGACCTCTTCCTTCACACCACACAAATCCCGGTTGATGCTCTCAGTTTGACCAGGCGTCCTCCGCGTTTGAGCAAAAAAGAGAAAGCCGCTCGTGTCGCCGCAGACAAGGAATTCAGGGAAGAAGATTGGGCAAATGGCCTCAGTATGGACCGAGAGGAAGCTGTTGAAATCTTCCTGAAGGCAATTCATGAGCATCGTGACCCCGCAGTAGATTTTCACAAAATGCCAGATTATCGAGGCAGAAGACTAATCGAATCGGCTTTGAAAATGTGCTCCGCATCAATGCATAGGGACACAGAAATTGAGCCGAATATGAGCCTGGAAAGGGTCGAAAAGGTCGCGGCTGAACCCGCTGGTAAATATGCCAGAGAAGAATGGCGTCTATGGACAATTTTGCTCGAAAGAGTGGATATTGTACAAAATGCAGAACTGTCCGGGAAAATCCTTAAAGGCCCGGTTGGTGACGCAAGAATTCAATATCTTCACGGTGTTGATGATCCACGAGGTAAAAGGATTCGCCTGTCATGGCGCACGGAGCCGAACTGGATCGATCGTCCTATTCTCCTGTTGGATGCCAGTGCGGAACCCGCAATTATTCGCAAGGTGTGGAAACGCAACCAGGAAGATATTATCGAGACCGATCTGGTAAGCCGTGCAGGTTTGTATCGAAAGCTTAAAACCGTCGTTATCCATGCTGGTGGCAACGGAAACAACGTTTTGCCGATATATCGTCCATTTTCAAATATGATGATTATTGGAGAACCTAGCAGCGTCAAAAACCAGAAAAAATTAATGCAGCCAGCTCAAATCCTGGCTCGCGTCCGGCTGTTGATTGGAGCTTTGTCTTTGCGTCACGCAGATGGGCGCATTTTAGTTGGCTGTAATATTCCGATTCGCAAAGCTATCAATCAAAGCTGGGTTGCTCCTGGAAATGTAGATTTTGGGCATTTCGGTGCTTTACGTGGGCTTGATGTCTATCGCCAGCATATAGCAGCATTATCTATTGGACGACTCGAATTGCCGATTGATTTAATCGACGGTCTTGCCGCTGCTTTGACTTATGACGACGAAGATCCAGAATTCCCTATCGACAAAGACGGAACTGGCTATATTGGCGATGATCCGGTCAGGATTCCTTTAAAATCCAAAACTTTCAGATTGCGTGACGGACGGTCGATAGAAATCGAAATCCCCATACCAGATGGAGAATGGGCAAGAGCTGTCCAATCTCAATATCGCGAAGAAGAATTGGTACAGTTCTTGGGTCGCTTACGCCCATTCCATCGCGATACGATTCCGACCTGGTATGCATGCTCAAGCGTATTGCCACAGGATGTCATCATTGATGAAGTGGTTTCTATAGATCAGCTTTATTTCTATTATGGTAGATCAAATATCGAAATGTCGCGTCTGGGCGGCGGCGTTTTCAATAAGGTGGCCATTCAACCGCAGTGGTTTGCCTGGCCAGATGAAACGATAGACGAAGCTATAAAAGCCCTTGAGAATAAAATCGAATCGTTCGACCAAGATACGGTTTCGCTGCCAATCGATCCAAAAATGGCTATCCTTGATAAACTTGATGAAGCCATAGGATTGCCAGCGGTCAGACGAAGCAGAGAAATGAATATGATCAAAACTCTGCTTGAACAAATGAAGTGGAAATCGCCAACGGCGTCAACAATGGATCGCGGCAAAAAATGGCCATTGCCGAATACGATAAACCAACGCGATAAATTAGATCTTTATTCCATGTATGCTCTTATGAGCTTGCTGGTTTTCCATGCAAATGTCCCTGAATATTATGAGTATGATCCGCCATCAGAAATGCCGAACAATGATGACCGAGATTATTCAGCATTGGGTGATTGGGTTGATCGTTGATGTTTTTTGACTTTTTTAAAGTCAATCATTTAATTGTTCAAAAGGAACGCGTTTCTTGTCAGTAAGGTAAAAAAGTTAAAAGAGGATTAGCAATGGCAACGGAAAATATTGAAAGTATGGCCGATACAGTAAATATCGATGGCGATATCAGCTATCGTCTTGTAGGGCCAAGTCTGGTTTTCCCAGATATCACCATCACTGCCGGTTCATTGAGAGAAGCAATTCGCATTGCGCAGGGCGATCTGGTCCGAGAAACGATCGGCTATAAGGAACCGGTCATATCTCTTGCCATATTTGATGTGTCATTTTCGGTTTTCCGTATCATGACGGATGTCGATGCCGACGAAACAGATGCACATTTCATGCTTGAGGTGGCCGTAAGTCCAATCAAGGATGAAAATTGGCATGGATACGAAGCCGACTGGTGGGAAAAAAAATATGGCGATTCAACCAAACCGGTAAACAACAGCTTCATCGTCTATGGCGACGATACAAACCTGGAGGATTATATCGTTTTTACTAAGTAATCAAATGTTTCAGTATATAATACTATATGGTGAATACTGAAAAATTCTGTTGACATTAAATTAAATAATTCTATTATGGAGTTCTGATTTCAAATTTGGTGAAGCCATGAAAACGCTTGATCAGACTGTCGGTCTTTTTGCTCTTACCGTGATTTTTGCCATGCTTTTCTTTGGCTTCAAGATCGCGACGGCAAACTATGCCGGATCAACCCCTGAGATCATTTCTCAGCCGATCACATATGTTGTGATTGGAAAAGCGACGAAGGAATAAATCGATGCGTCGCATTTTAGATTTCCTTTTCGTTGATCATAAGATCCACCCACTGCTTTTGTTCGCGGTGTTCCTGGTAGTTGGATCTTTAAATCCGTTTCTCGTCAAGATGATTTGCGCTTCCATCGCCATGATTGGCTTGATTGCTGCCATTGTCATCGTGACGGAAAAGAACGTGAACAAGCACAGGAATTCGTTCAGGCGTCACTAAATATTAAGCCATATTGGTGGCGCACATTTTTTTGTTTTCCCACAAAAAACATTGTCTGCTATATGATTAAAATGTTTTTTGTGGGAGACAGAACATCATGAAATCTAAAAAGAATCCATTGATTGCGGGTATTCTTGTTGCTTTAATCGGGCCATTTGCCTTTGGCTATATCAGATCGGCTTTGGTCGCAACATTTGCTTTTATTTCTTTTACTTTTTATTTGATCGCGATGTTGGTTTCGATCGGGCAAATTTCAGGATTAAACCATGAAAGCGTTCACTTATTTTATAAAATAGGCAGTGTAACGTATTTCCTGTCTATTATTTTTGCCGTCGTTTATGTGATCAGGCACAACGCATATATTGACAGTTCAAAAAAATATATACCGCTTTAATCTTTATATTCAGATTAATTAGGTCTTGGGGCCATTGTTGGAGAGCGTTCAAAAGCTCTTTCTTTGATATCCACGCCCATTTGAGCCGGTGTAAGACCTTCTTTGGGCTGATTGGCAATCAATGACTGTTTAATTTTATTTCTTGCATCTTCTGGCAAGTTCCGCATGACTTCGATTGCCATTGTCCGCCATGGTTCATTATCGGTTCTGGCTGGTGTTTTGGCTAGCCATTCGTTGAGTTTATTAGAGAATTCTGGATCCTTGAGGAAGGCTGGAGCTGCATCCAATGAAGTCTGGCCCGCTTTGGTCAACTGCAATTTTGTTCCGTTGGCCTCGACTAGTTTCTCCATAGATTTGGAGATCAATTCTGGCCAGGAGCTTGGTGTGCCAATGCCATTTCTGATAGCCAGATCGAGTAGAACGGCATCTGGAGATCTGTTGAAGAAGCTTGATTTGGTTGGTTTGGTCATACCTGGTGGAGGCGCGCCATCCCATCTTACCCAGCGTCTGGAGGCGAGTTCGCGTGCCGTCTTGGATGACAATCCTGCTTCGATCAGAGCATGTCTGAGGTCATCCTTATCAGGGATTTGACCTGGCCATAGATGGGTAGACCTGATGGCGGCATTACCGACTTCCGACAGGATTCCTTCTGGTGTGGCAAGACCTTCATGAACGCTGCCACTGACTTTACCGATCGGATAAATGGCATCATGAGGACCATCTCCTGGTCCGGCCATAACGGCATTGGGGTTGGGCACGACTTCTGGGCCGAAATCTGGTAATTTCTTAGATATTCTATTTATGGTTTGTGGTTTATATCCACGGGCGGACGTTCTGGGGTAGCTCATTCTGCCGGTCATATATAATTCTTGGCAACTCTGAGCCAGATCGGCGATTTTCGCCGGATTTTCATTTTTCTGGGCTACGTCAGACAATCCGACAAGGACGTCGCCAAAATGTCTGGCAGAAAATCCGATATGGGCCAGATCTCCTGGCTGCACTGGTCGAATGCCTTTTTTGAGGAGAAGATCGAGATCGGCTTTGGTCACAATATGATCTGGGCCGATTTCTATGCTGAAATAATCACCATGATCTTTAGCCGGGGCGACGATCACATATCGTGCGGCCAGGTCGACATCTTTTTCTCGATCGACTGCGGCGAGAAGGGCTGTCTGACGACGACCTACGACCGCGCCTGGGCGGCTATATGTGGTTCCGATAAGTCTATCGATGATCGTTTTGGCTCGACCTGGTGCGGCTGCACGATAATCGATAGGGCCGGATCTTTCTATGGCGACTTCAACGGAAAGCTTATCGATGCCGCCCAATCGGACGCGTGTAACCGGTCCATTAAAATGTTGGTTGACGACATCGGCGATATCGCAAGCAATGACATCTCCGGCTTCATCCGCATCGCTGGCGACGATGACGGAATCTGCGGTCTGCACAAGTTCTATAATACGGTCGACGACTTTCTGGTCTAGAATTTTTCTGCCTGGTTCATGCAGATCAAGACTGATCCCGAGGCTTTTATCGTCATGACGGGCTATGTGCCCAATTGTGGCATACACAACCGCGTCATGACCCATATTCTGGAGAACGGCTTCAAGGGTTTTCCTTTTGCCGACTGCCTCAATAAACCAGACTTCAGACATATCGAAAGTCTATTCACATCCCAGGTTCGGCTGCAACGGCTTCAGGCTGAGCAACATTCGAGGGGCCACGCTGAACATTGATGCCGAAGAAGCGAGCAAGCTTCGCCATCATGGCGTTGAACATATTGGCCAGCATTTCGTTGATACGCTTCTGAGCGGCGGCCAACTTGCCTTCGGTATCAGATGGATCAAGGTTGCCGCTGTCAGTAAATGGTCTGGCTGATTCAGTGATGTGTCTAGAAAGTCTATCCGGGTTGATGCCTTCTTTGCTTGGATGATTATTGACGATCTTGTCCAATGAAGCCCCGACATTTGAAGTCATCTTTTCAATATTCGGAATTTCCTTATTGGCTTCCGAAATCAATTTTTTGATTTCAACAATATCAGGATTGGTGGAGTTCGCGAAAATTTCCTTATTTGCCTTGCGCAGCGTTTCAATTGCTTCTTTTGCCACATGTGCAACTGGCTGCCTATTGTAAAGCTGTGCAAAAACGTCGTTTACCGGAATTCCGGTAGTACCAGAAATTGCTTCAATAGCAGACTTTATTTTCTTAAATTCGGCTGTTTTAGAGAATTTTTCATTGGCCTGAGCCATTTTCATCTCAAAATTTCTTGCAGAGTTATAAAGATTTTCTGTGTTTTGAGCGAATTCGACCAATCTGTTGCGGTTTGCCGCAATGCTTGCGTTGTATTCCGCTTCTACCTGGGTAATTCTATCGTGGTAGCTGTTAACCTTGATGGATTTATTCTGCGAACGCCCACCGAATAGATTGTTCAGGAACGATGTCAATGCACCAGCACGCTGAGGCTTAGCCACACCATTAGACTGCGTAGCGAGCATGGAATTTGCTTCCTGCGACGCATCATAAAAAATGTTCTCAAAAGCTTTTATTGAATTGATAAAGCTTTTCTCAATAGCGGCCTTTTGGTTGGCCGCCATTTCCTTGTCGATATCACTTGCATTTGGATCGTTTAGAATAGCGTCCAATTCCTGAATCTTTGCTGCTTTTTCAGCAGAAAGCTTGCTAATAGCGGCATCGATATAGCTTTTATTTAAATTAAGGTTGTCCTTAATCGCTTGCTGGCGATTAGCCTCATCCATACGTGCTTGCATCATGGCATCAGACATCTGGATGGTTTTATTATTATCATCCTGCTGTCTTGTCTGATTATTATTCTGCTGTACCTGAGACATGTCGATTTCCTGATCACCAAAATTTTCTTGGCCATTTGTTGGAGATAAACGGTCTGACAATCTTGCCGTTGGGGCGATATTTCCATGAGAAGCCGGATTCAGCGGCACTTTACCGCCAAACTTATCAGCGGCATTAATGACACTAGAGCTGGATGGAGGTGTAGATGGTAACTGCATATTGGGGTTCAGAACCATCTGTTTGACCAACTCATCTTTATCTTTTTCGCTCATATTGGGGAACCTTCTTTCGACTTCCCTCTGAGCTGCCAAAATAGCTTGAGTTTTATTTACTGCAGGCTGTTCCGGTTGAGCCGGGCCTAAAGATAAATTTCCTTTATTTAAGGCTTCATTCGCTTTTTTACCTGTTGCCGCCAATTTTTCTCTTAATTCAGCCTTACGTCTTTCCTCTGCCAAAGCATCTGCCGCTTTCTGGGCGGCTTCTATTTGATCGGCGTCGTTTGTCATGGCGTCATCATCATCTTCGACATCATCACCAGAGACATCACGAGCTACCGGACGCCCGAAGCGCGAACGGGCAACGGGCTTCTGAGGCGCGCCACCATCAGTGGTTGCGGGTTTGGTAACCGCATTAACGCCATTTTGTAACTCTTCGGTCTTCGTTTCTGTATCGTCTGACATGATTACACCGGGAAAAATTATCTTTGAAAAAACATACCACATCACTGTGAAAGACACCAAAAAACAAGCAAATCATGTGCCTATTTGTTTTGAAAAAGGAATAAAAGCCTTGAAATTCAAAAATTAATTATGAACTTTTACTCATGGAAGCCTTGACATATGCTTAAGAGCATGAAAAAGTAAAAAACTGTTAAAACCAAAATTTCCTAGCCCCCAAGGAAGTGCCTCGATCATGAATACTCATCCGCTGCTTGCTAGTGTCCGGGCTTTTCTTGGCACGACTATTATTCAACAAGATCAGCAAAACATTTCTGAAAATGTATCTGTTTTTTTCAGTTTTGTAAGAGAAGCGGTTGGCGAAAGTTGCTCTATTTTCGACCTGAAGTTGAAGACAATTGACGGAATTCCGTCATGGAGATTTCTGCCAGGATCCACGATTATCAGGGCTACCAGGACACCATCTCCGTCATCCGTATCGGAATTCGAGTGGATGGAATATCCAACGCGACAGATCAACGAAAGAATTGGTTTCCTGGCTATCAGGTCTCTCTACAACCCGGAAACTGTTTGCCTTCATATTTTTGAAAGTTCAAAATCAAAGATCAGGCATGGGGTTTCATGGTTACAACCAGTTAAGACCGCTGATACCTTCAGCCATATCGTTTCTTCACGCAGAATTCGTGGGATTGAACAAGACTACGACCACATATCTGATATTGTAGGGTTAACCAGTAAACGCGAATCAGGTGATTTTACAAACAATGAATTGAGCAATCACGTTCTTGATTGGATTTTGATAAATTATTTCAAACCTTTTGCTCAAGTAGAGCCGCGTATTTCTGGAAATAGTTCGATTGACTGCCACAGTTCCATGATTTGCATCACCAATGCTGCTGCCACGGCATATGCAGGTCGCAAAAAAACAACTCCAGACATCACACGCTAATGTCTGCTGACATCAATATACCCGACACATATTATGCTTCGCAAACCGAAATTGCGGTGAAACCTAGTTTGTTTTTTAAAAAAGATGTTATTTTAGATCATATTTTAAAGTTAAAAGATCCAATCATCCCTGAAGTTGGGCATGCTACTGAATTGGCTGAAAAAGCTTACCGTGTACAAGCAAATCTTAAACAAAGTATTTCAGCTATTGATTGGGTCAGAGAAGATCCTTCTAGATTGATCAAATTAAATGATTTATTTTTGAATATTCATGAAATGCCGGTTTGGGTTTCCGGAAAATTAGGTCGTGGCAGGTTTGGAGCTGTCATGACCATGAATTATGAAGAAGAAACTCCAGAAAATATTTATCTATCAGCCTGGTGGATGATCAATAAAAAAATCGTTTTCATCCCGGCCATAGCTGTTCTTGGAAAATCTCTCAAACAAGTTCCAGAAGATATGCCTACTGATGTTCCGAGCACGAACATCAGTATATGGGCAACGCCAGGCACCCAAAAATTGGTGCAAATAGCTCAAATGGATCAAAAAGAAAACATTTATGAGGATATCGAAAAGCAATTTGCCATAGCGATTTTTTTAATCGCTATGAGCGCCGCAGGTCATGTGGCGAAACAGGCCGCATATGGAACAATGTGGTCATTTTTTAACCCTCTAGTGTGACTGGAAAAGACCGTGGACAATATCGCCGAAATGCCAGAATATTATGAATATCTACCAGAAGAACTCGATGATCCAGGCATATCCCAGGAAAACAAGTCGATTTTCCTGGAAGATGTAAGGATGAGCCTATCTGACGAATGTATGAAATCAGGGGTTCGACAAACTGTTCTATTCGCCAATGCAGCCGGACGGGTTGGCAGCAAGATTACCATCTTGAGCCACGAATTCATCACCAGAATGCCTGAGATGCTGAAAAACTTTTCGCTTATCAGGGAAACCCTGGATGGTTCCAATCCGGACGATCTGGAATGCTGGATAGAACTCCATCATGGCCATGTGCCGATCGGAATTTTAGTCACCCATTGGAAGGCCCATAAGGATTCCAATCCTTATTTCATGCTTCGCCGTTTTCACCTGGATCGCGCCGATAAGGCTCCTTACTCAGCAATCTGGCGTGGCACCGATTTTATGAATGATGCGCCATTAGCCAAATGTGTTGATTTTAAACACGTTGCCACAAGCAACAATAAAATGGCGATCCCATTAATTCCGGAGATGAGAAAAGGCGCTATTGCCATCGTCGCCATCGCATGGGCAGCAATGGCTTATCGGCTCAACCCTTCACTCGTGCCCGGAATTGATCAGACAGTCGTCAGAAACCAAATCTTCGAAAAAGAAAATTTGGTCGCCGCTTGATATCAGGAATGCCGTTTTACGCCGCGCCGCTGATCCAATGTAACGGAAAAGCGGCGCTTCATAATGATTTTAGCTACCGATTTGATTAAAACCATGAATAAAACAAAAGCAACCATATCCATGGCAACCGCCGACAGATATGTCTCCATTCCAACATGATTGGGTATTTCAGAATAAGGCCCTCTGTTCAGCCAGGCGGCCCTGTTCGTCCAAACGATCAAATAATATAAAAATGGCGCATTAATTAAAGCGATATACCCCATCAAAGAAATAATGATGACGGTAATTATTTTGTTCATTATTTTCATCAATGAACCATTTCTTTGTTTTCGATATTCATATCAGATAATTTTTCGATATCTGACAGAATTTTACCAGCAGCCATATCCATACTTCTTTTTTCTTTTGCCCACAATGAGTTGTGATGGGCATCATTAGCTAGATTATCTCTTATGAATTTTTGATGCATCAAAATACCTGGAAAAATATCTTCAAAACGATTGGTCGCCACTTTTAGTATAATGTCATGACGGACCTTATTAACCAGAAAATTATTGCTGTGTATCTGCTCAGGTTGGCCATCCTGATAATTTTTTAAAACCAAAGCTGGCTTCAGACGATTGTATAATTCTTCAATTTTGTCCGTTCTGATCTTTGGCCAGAAATGATACATCTCCAGCAAAGCAGCAGAAAAATCGACCATTTTTATTATTTTACGAATCTGATTTTTCTCTACCTCGGCTTCTGGATAAACATACCCTACAGATTTATCAAAAGCATTTTGCAAATAATCCTGAAGATTGCGAACAGGATCTATGTCGGTATCAGCGATATTATGAATAGCCTTGATGACAGGGGATGTAATATCCCCCATCAGGCCCTCATGAAAATCATGGATAAATACAGGCTTCCTGATGTGAATCGGTAAATTCAATAAAATCGAAATGTTGTCACAAAGGATTGAGTGCTCAAGGACACTCCACGGATACGTAAAATTATCTAAAATTTCGCTGGAAAAATATTCGTTCCTGGAATTTCCATTATATCTATGGATAAAAAGAAGAGTAGTTAAAACATGCCTGATGTTTATGTGTTCTGGTTTTAAATTTAATAAATCAACAAGCTGATCTTTATCAAAATAAGAAGTTATATAATCATATCTATCCATATTTACCTCGGTCTTGGTGCATAAGATGGAGCTGGGTCTTTCGGACCGAGACCGACAGTAACGGCTTTGGGTGCAATTTCGCCCAAGATCGTTTGTGCGCGTTTCATTTCCGAAAATTGTGCAGGCGAGAGTTTATTATCATAAGGAGCCATTCCCAAAAGAGGAACGAGAATAGCTACGGGGACATCTTGCATGTCAATTCGAGAAATTTCGGTCATTCCATATAATGCACGATTTTCCTGAAACCGGTCAAGCTATAGGCAGAATGGATCTGCAAATGCACGTGAGTTTTTAAAAAACAAAAAAATTGGTCTCTGGCATAAAATCAATGTATTATAAAAAGTGATTTCATGGTTGAGAAACTGGTATGAGTGGTTCACAATTAGAAAATGCTGATAGCCAAAACACTTCAGAAGAGGTTGATCCTTTTCTTGAGCCTTTAATTGCGACTACTTTAAGAGATTGGCTTAACGCCTTACCAGAAGATTTTTCATCAGCTTTAGGTCCGGTTTCCCAAGATGAACAGCCGGGTGATTTTGCTGAAATGGTCAAAATGCTGGCCGATATCGAACAAAATAGTCCGGCAGCATTGCAGATATATAAAGATATGGGGCCTTCTGGTCTTATCAGAATGTTTGCCAGGTTTGCTTCCGATCTCGGCGAATTCGCAGTTGATGCAATCCTGAAGATGCATGAATATGCGCCATCTGAAGTCGGCCACGCTCTTGAACTATTTCAAGATGTTTTAGCCAGGCGCGCCGTTGGCGTGATCGGCAACGATCCGGCTTTTATTGCCGCAATGGAAGCGGTCATTCCATCCCAGCGTCTGGATCAGAATGTCAGCCAGAGGAATCAAGGATGAAAAAAAATTCTTTCCGGTTGGTATTGGCCGTTTCTGCTTTCATGCTGATTCCAGGATTGGCTGCAGCGCAGACATCCTCCTCATGGAATGACCAAGCACTTGGTCTTAACAGTTCAAATACGGCAGCAGGAAATGCCGCTTCGGCTAATTCATGCAGCAATACGGTTGAACAGAGAATTCAGCAGGGCGAACAGCAATTTGTTGCCGGTCAGAATAATATGGCAACACATTATTTGACACAGCTCCCTGCCGGTGGATTTGCGGCACAAAATTGTTTGAACCAGCTCATGGGCGGGATCAACATATTATTCTCGCCTCCGAACCTTAATCTCCAGCAGATTTTGGGTGACATCGTAAATCAGGTCTGTTCCATGGGACAATCCATGGAAAGCCAGGCTCTCGCGCCGATCAGTCAGTCTCTATCGACTGGAATTCCGTCATATCAGATCGCACCAGGCATTTCGACCGGATCCGCGATGGGTGGTGTGAGCATTATGCCGCAAACAGGAACGGGAACGACAGGGGCAAGCCTCCAGGTCGGAGCCGCAAATGGCATGGGGCCAGTCAATGTGAATATAGCACCAAGCTTTGATCAGAGCGGCCTGGCTCCAACTTCCAACTTTTCAAATGGATTAATCCCATGAAGTTGTCAAAAAATATTGCCATTTATGCCTCATCGATCGCCTTTGGCCTAATTGTCGGCGGGACGGCAATGGCTGCTTCACCATTTACAAATAGTCCAGACATCAGTTTTTCTGGCCCGGTAAATGTCCAGGCAGAAAAAATAGCCAATACCGTATATGCAAATGCGATTTCCGGACAGCATGGGAAACTTGAAACTTCTCTGATTGATTTGCACCATAATGGTGTTGCATCGATCGCGGTTCGTTTTGACTATCCTGGTTTTTGCAATGGCAAATCATGTTTCACGACTATTTTGAGCGACATCAATGGCCAGTGGGTTCAGGTTTTTGCGCAACATGTAAAAACACTACAAATTGGTGCGGCTCCTAAAAATATTCCCGGACAATTACTGGTCAACCATACTTATGTATGGGAACCAGTAGCGCACCATTATGCACCGGTCATCAATGGATATATTTCCGGCAATCCGATGGCTCCATCCAAAAAGCCGACAGGAACTTTATTGAAAGACATCAATAAGGTTTATGGATCTGCCGGAAAGACAGGATGGTTGGCCACTGATTTCAGCGCAGGATCAGCCGGGACTTTATATGCCATTCAAGGTGCTCAGATCCCGGCGAGTATGACGCCTGGTCCTTTTATGCTGTGGAGCCAGAAATACGGCACCGTATTGACGACGACAAGCCATGGCCTGTTTGGAATTAGCGATACAACTCATGCCGGGGTTCCCGATGTGATTGTTTCGACTGAACAGGGATTGGAATTTTATCGTTGGAACAAGAAAACCGACAAATACGCTGAATACAGAACGTCATTTGTCTCCGATATCTCTCCGGCACCGTGACAGGGAATACAATGATGACATCAAAGAAAAAACTGTTGCGGAAATTAATCGGCGGATCCATTCTTATCATCGCCTTATCGACGTCATTCAATGCCATGGCGCAAAGCGCTGGCACATGGATCAGCGATTTGGCGTCACAAGAATCAAACAACAACTTTTCTCAGGTCAATCCGGCATCAACAGCCATTGGTGGCTATCAGATGACTGAGGCGGCTCTGGTCGCTACCGGTTATGCCACATATAACGGGCCGGTCACCGCAGCAGATCAGAACGGAAGCGACGCTAATCTTACATTCACCGGCAAAAATGGCATCAACTCGGTTCAGGATTTTTTAAATAATCCTCAGGTGCAGACACAAGCCGCAACTCAGTATGCCGCTGATACATGGTCAACATTAAATAGTAATGGCGTGGTCAACAGTTATCTTGGGCAAACCGTTGCTGGTCAGACGCTTAACCAATCAGCTCTCTTGTCTGGTGCTTACGTTCTTGGACCGACTGGTCTACAAGAATATCTCCAGAACGGCGGCCAGGTATATACGACGGCAAATGGATATCCATGTGCTTCTGGTTCATCTGGGTGTTCTTATAATGCTGCTTTGACGGCGGTTGCGCAGAAGCGCATCAGTGATGGATCACAATATAATTCTTCTTCCATCACAGGTGCGGATGCAACCGTGGCTGCATCACAGGGCACTCTGCCTCCTGGTTCAGCCACGCCATCGACTGTTGGCCAACTTTATTGTGCGCCGCAAGTTGCGCAGATGTTGCAAGGCGGATCAACTGCTTTTGTTCAAGAACAGCAGGCTTTGGCGGCTTCTCCACAAACAGGCTTTACCTTCCTGAATGGCAATTCGCTATATCAGGCCGGTGGAATTGCAGGCGGAGCCAGTTCGATTGGCGGTTCAACTGGATCTTATGGCGAATTTTCCTGTCTGAAAAATCTTTTGGGTGGAAATTTGAGTATTATTTTCAGCCCACCGAATCTTTCACAAATCCTGTCTGGTCTGGTGAATGAAGTATGTTCCGCAGGCCAGAGCATGATTACCCAAGCTTTGTCGCCGATCACCCAAAATCTTTATCAGACGGCTAATATTGGTGGCTTCTTCCCAGGCATTTCCGTTCCCGTCAGTGCTGGTTTGTCGACCAGCTTTAATAGCGGAGGAAATACCGGCGTTTCATTCTCGGATGGTGAAGGTGGAAGCACATCTTGGTATCCACTCAGCAATTCAACTGGCACGACAGGATATGGCGGCCAGTCTTATTTTGGCAACAACCTGCTAAACCCGGAGATCCCGTAATATGAACATGTATAACAAAAGCGCATTTAAGCGCGCTCTTATGATCGGGACGGTTATCGGCATGACCGCATTACCCGGTCGGGCAATGGCTTGGGGTACGGTTTATGTCACAGGCATAAATCCAAGCGCTTTAACGCCCGTAACCAATGCTATTACCCAAAGTCAGAATGCAATTACCAACAGATTGCAGACAAACGATACCGATATCGTCGGTGCTCTTCGGGACTTGTCTGGCCAGAATATCAGCAACGCTCAATCAGAGATGAAGCTGATGACCAATATCGCGTCCGGCCAAGATGCCAGAAACGTGGTTTTGAAAACTCAACAGTTTACATTGAATGCTCTTGATCAGGCTTCAAGCGGCACATCTGCCTGTAACGTGATTACTGGTGCGGTTGCTGGATCCTCGATTAATGCTGCGGTTTCTCAATATCAGGAACAGGGAACCGATGCAGAATTGGCCTGGCTGAACGGTGGTGACAAAGCCAATCCGTCTCCATCCTACAATGGTGGAACAGCAGCGATGCAGCAGATTATCGCAGCTCACTGTCAGGACAGCGCCACCCAGGAAGATATTGAAGATGGGCTTTGCCCTCCTGGAACCCAGGTTCAAACACCATCATCACAGCCTGGAGTTTCTGGCGGTATCTCCAATACAGTTCCGTTGGACGTAAACGCCGGAGCACTGTTCGATAGGCCAGAACCTGTTTTGTCAAAAGCAAGGGCTGCCACGACTGGACAGATGATGGCTATGATTTTTGCGCCACATCCGTTTGGTTCTCTTCCCGCCAATTTTGCACAAAGCGCAAGTGGCAAGAAGATTGCCTATAACCGATTGGTCTCAGAAGCTCAGTCCTCGGCTCCATACGCCATTGCAATGGGTATTGCCGCTCGTCAGGAGCCTCTTGCAAATCAGGGCAAACAGGTCGTTTCTGGTGACACCACAAACGGCGGCAATATCAATACTTCGCCAGTGTCGATCAGCCAGTGGGTTACCGCGACAATGGCGCAGATTCCTGGCCACACCAATATCAGCTTCCCAGACGGCATCTCGGAAGATGTATGGCTGAAGGCGCGTGCTGAAGGCTGGTATATGAATCCGAATTGGGCGGTTTCCCTCAACTCCGATTCAGCCATTCAGGCAATTAAAGACGGAGTGATGATTAACGCGTTCCGGACGTATCTGCAGTACAAGCAGTATCGTCTTCAGGAACAGGATACATTCCTGTTGGCCGAACTAGTCAGTATGATTCAGCAGAAAAATACTGGCGGTCAGTAATAATAGTTCTGTCTTCACCTTGTTTTAAAATTCACACTGAGAAGACGTAACTATTATTACTGATAATCTCTATACCTTGTTCTGAACTGATGGAGCATATCAAACCATCTTTCACGGGCGATCTGCCCTTCTGGACGACTAAATTCGGCACGGGATTCAACACCGCACCAGGCTCTTACAATTCGAGCTGCTGTTTCTGCTGGAGTTTCTTTAGCGGTCGGATGAATATCAAATTTTGGGCCGACATGATAGATCGACCATTCCTGAAAATTTGGATCCGTCTTGCAAAGGATCTGACTTTGTTGCGCAGCCCCCAATTCGTTGAAGGCTCGCTTGGGACGTTTGGTCGAGACGGTTTCATCGTCATCAATCAACCAAATAGCGATAGCAAAGATTTCTCCGTCATCCTTATCAGAGCGGTATGCCTGAAAAGGATTTATAGGAGAACCATCAACGCTGTCATCAAGACGAATACCGAAAGTCACTCCTTTATAATCTTCATTCCATCTGGCCAACACGGATTCGCCGTCGTAAACCGGAACGGGATCATTTTCAGAAATCGTACAGATTTGGATCCGCATACGTTGTCCGGAAGCATTACCAGCCTTAATGCCACGGAATGGAACCGGCATATAACCGAGATCATCAGTAATGATGAAAACAGCCCCCATCCCTGTAGAACCCTTGGTATAATGGTCGATCAGCCTGGCATGGCCATTCCAAAAAATTCGTTCCGGCACATAAGGAGATTGCGAACCTGTGTTAAAAGTTCGATTCAGAGCCGGTGAATTTGATGTAAAACGTTTGAATGACATACGTTTTAAATACTATTTATATTATTAAAAGTCAATATACCAAATATTTAACAATTAAATTTATATTATTAAATATTTGGTATAAAGCCGGATATTAAAAGGTCAATATCCGGTTTATGTCAATCAGTTTGAGGGGCTGGCAAAATTATGATCGGTTTTATACTGGACGCTATTGATTATTTCCTGAACTGATTGGAGTGCATCTCTGATATCGAAAGTTCCAGAGACGCGCATATAATTTTTGTCCTCAAGGGGGACGATGCGCTGCAGAGGATCTTCGCGATCGATATTTAAGGGGGTGTTTTCGATCAGATAGCGTTCAACCAGGAAGCCAGCGGCTCCATCGCGTGTCGGAGTAACACGAATACGGAACACCATGTCGTTTAACTTGGCCATTGCGGAACCATCTGTTGCGGCCCCCCACTGGAGATTTGTTCCCTGGGTAAACTGATGAAGTGCAGCTTTTGACAGGTTTACAGTTGTGATCTGATCTTTTTGCGCAGGAGTCGAATCGTTCTCAATTCTATTGAGATTATGAAACTTCATGAAAAACGCTACAAACCTTTCGGGAGAAGCGTTCTCGTTGCCGTTTTCATATGATGAAAATGCCTTTGTGAGCATATTCATATTGTTGTCCATTGACGGAGCCATATCCCTGGCAATCAGATCGGAGTACGCTACTCCGGCCTCCAGATACATGGTATTATCAACGGCCTTCTTGTAATTCAGGAAATTCATGGTAAACTAACCCCTTTTCGGATCACATTTGCATTATATCAGGATAACGCGCAATCCACCAAGATGATTAAAAATATACTAATGTTTTCAACCATCAAATTAAATCATTTTTAGACATATAATCTTTTTTAGACATATAATCTTTGAGACTTTGGAATCCTTGTCCTGTCTTCAGAGTGGATCAAATTCTAATACGATCTACTCGCGCGTCGAGGACAAGCATGGAATGATAAATAGCCGCAGATAAAAATTAAAAATAAATCGCTTCAATTTAAAACTGTTGACTTAATAGTAAAAAATAAATATATCATATTATAAAGTGTTTAAATTTACTAAAGAGGTGAAGTTATGAATTTAAGAAAAGATGAAACCCTAAACCGTTTGGTTGAAATGGGTTTTAATGTAGCTCAATTTGTTTCCTACATGCCATTTCTTACGGCGCATCAGACTTACAGCGCGGTTAAAGGGTTTGAGCGAAATTACGCTTTCAAAAACATTATGGAAGCTGCCACTGAATTGCTCCGCCGCAGTTCTGATGGTTCTGTCAATATCCGCAGTTTCAAGCCTGAAGATCCTCGGAGCAAGGAATTTATTCTTGGCCTGACCAATGCTGAAGACGTTGTTGCAAATGTCAAAAGGATAATCGACGAAGGTCTTTTCGTCATTATCAATGAGACTGTCGATCCATGTGATAGCGGTGTTTCTGGTGTTATCCATGGAAACATCATTGAATTTTCACCTGATGATACTCCTCGCTGTGTTGAAAAGCCTGGTGTGGCAGGCTTTCCGTTCATGATTGGCATGAACGTTCTGACCAAGGTTTATGGTCGTTCCACTGATTATATGTATATTTTCGATATCGTTAAGCGGTTTCCAGATAGCCGTATCGAGTTTAGTGTGCATCCAAAGCCTCGTGGCTGGCTCAACAAGTCAGTCCTCTTCTGGGAATTCGACCAGGATGATCGCGTTGAACATTCTGCCACGATTGGATCATGGCCTAATCGTTTCAGCCGTATTCTTGGTGACAAGACATATGGATTGATCGTCGCCGATACGATTGGCTGTAAAGTCCCGGAGACGACTGCTTTTTCACGTAGGATTGCTCCGTTCACATTTGGAACCAAGAATATCAAGTCGTATGAAAAGTGGTTGCGCACAGCTCCTATGGTGCAGCAGCCCGGTTTGTTCACCACAACAAGAGGGTGGGTCGATCCTTATGCCTTGATGCAGAAAGAGGATCCTGAAGGCGACAAGATTGCTGCCATTCTATCACAGGAAGGTATTGATCCAGTTTTTTCCGGTGCTTTGATCACAACATCTGACATGGAAACGGTGATCGAAGGGTGTTCTGGATCCGGCATCGATTTCATGGTTGGCGAGACTAAGAGTTCGGAACTTCCCGAATACGTCAGAAATCTTGTCATGAAAGAGTATAAAAGGATCAAGAATATCATTGGTCCAGTTCGGTTTGAATGGGTTTTCGATGGCGATCAAGTGTGGATCGTGCAAATGCATAAAGGTCAATCTGTCAGCTCAGGCGACGTATTCGTCCCTGGCGAGGCCAGAAATTGGGTAACATTCAAAGCTGAAGATGGACTTCCAGCGTTGCGAGAACTTGTTTCCAATCTTCCCGAAGATACTGGAATTCGTGTTGAGGGCCAGGTCGGCATGACGAGTCATCTGGCTGATCTTTTGAGACGTTCGGGAAAGCCTTCAATCCGCGTCTGATTTAATCATGCTGCCACGAAATATTTCGTGGCAGCATGTCTTTTGTGCTATGCAATTCCCGTGATATTGTCAAAAAGTCTTGATGACAATTCTACATGGAATCGCGATCATGCCAGACAAAACGGCAAACCACACGATAAACGTTTATAAAAAACAAGATTTTTACAATAGAAATCATCAATTTCTCTCCGCTGAATGGGACAAATTAGGATATGATGGGTTTATCGAAAAATATCCCTACCTCGATGCAGCTCTACAGAATCCATACGACAGGTTTTTCGTAGTCTGTGAGGACGGAAATAAAAAAATCATAGGCTATGCAAGCTTATCAATATTTTCTGAGACAGATCTGTGTAAAGAAACCAAACAGGTTTTATCTCAATACGGAAATGCTTTTTCATATATTGCCGTAACCGGATTAGCGGTCATACCAGAATATCGTGGCCAAGGATATTCTATAGAAATTATGCAAAAATGCGTTGATTTTGTAAAAGAGCATTATAAAGAAGAAAATAGAGAAATTCATTATTTAAAATTGAGCAGCTTTTCCAAACAAGGCCGCGAGAGGCTTATATCTGTTATTGAAAAGATTTCAAGAAAAAATGCGGATGTTTTAATAGAATACGGTTCTTGCGATATTGAATATTTAGGTCTTTATGCTCCAGGTTTTTCCCCATCCACAGAATTGACTTTGGAAGCTTAAAAAATGCAAGATCTTAACGCATCAATTATTCGTCCTGATATTTTTAAAAATGATTTAAATTATATTATCGAAAATGGTTGGGAAAATATAAACGATAATTCTTTTAAAAAGCCTTACAATGAATATCAAGACTTATATATAAAAACATTTAATAGAAATGGATTAAAATTATTTTCTGCACAAATTGTATTAAATGATAAAGCTTATAAATCTCCAATGGCTGAATCAATAAAAAATTTGTCTATCAAATACAATCTTGGTTTTTTAAGAGACATTGAGCTTTTTAGGTGTTTAGGAGCGAAAACCTGTGAAGTTCTTTTACGGGAATATTTAAAACCTAATTCTATTGGAGAATATAGAGATTTGGTGAGAAGCGGTGTTTATGTTTCAGAAACCATGAAACCATATAACAAAACCAAAACACAAAATTTACACGGATATATATCTTGTCATGATTCGTCTTCAATGAAGTCGATCGTTCAAGATACTTATATCACGTCTTCTAGCCTGCATAGTAAGCATTATTTCCTAGAAACACTTTTCTATATAAAAGCAAGCGACATCATCCATATTATAAATCATGCAGAAGGTGATGCAATCGGCTATTTCCCTAAAAACATATCAAACAAAGAAGATATGGAAGTCCTGAATTTATGGTGCGTTCCAATTTTACCAAAAGACAAATCCATCAAGATGGCCATGATGGCTTGTGATCTTGCCGCCGATTATTTTAACGTTCCAAAAGAGTATAGCGTTAAAAACGGCGAAGATATTCAGCCTGGTGTTTAAGATGGCTCAAGGGCAACATCTTCGTCAAAATCTTTTAACAAATCATCAGATTTTGACCAACTGCCATTTTCGTATTTAAAATAAGGTGGATTTCCATATTTAGCTTCTTTTTGCCGATATGAATTCGTGACCATTTCTCTTAGCTGATCAGCCGAATTGATAATACAGCTAATGTCTGAGCATGAAAGAATCGCACATACACTATGATCATAATCTGTTACTTCAATTCTCCACGGATTAAAAAAACCTGATTTTACGCCATTTAATTCAAAATCAAACGAAAAACTTGTTTTATATGGTTTTAAAGTGCCTTCAAACAAAAATATTTGCCTGACAGATATCACCACTTCACGTTCACCGATGCTTATAGAATTACCATTTTTTTCTAAAGTTCTTTTAGCCATCTTAAGCCTCCTTGTTTTAAAAGATATTAGACGCCCGGCTCAACATTTAAACTATTAGCTATCATTTTTTGGTGGGCAATTTTCATCTCAGACATTCTTGGAGTCATTATTTCAATCAATTTATTGCGTTGCTCGTCAACAATTTCTAGTTTATTTTCGAGTTCTCTAATCCTGTCAAACATAGCAATGATAAAATTAGAATATTTACCGATTTCGTTTTGAACGCTGTCAACGCGTAAAGTTTTATGATGAATGCCAGGCCAATAAATAGAATGTTCATGTGTTTTTGGATCATATTCAATAATAAATTTTTTCGATTTGTTTGGAACAGCAATCGAAATTTTATCGCTTTCTTCAAGAAAAAAGATTTTAAAATTATCGGGTTCTATAGAATAAATATCGGCTATGTGCAAAATATGGTTGAATCTATAACAAAACATGTCTATAAAATATAACATCAGACCATGCAAACCATATCAACCAAATACACCGTTTCAGACGAAGATAAAGATGTCATCCTGAGATGG
>Ga0315298_1001411_pt1 | contig 43989 bp, 36 predicted proteins | sample WHS_1_MG_FD_203077 | JGI IMG/M metagenome (GOLD analysis project Ga0315298, IMG submission 203077) | Extremophilic microbial mat communities from Washburn Hot Springs, YNP, Wyoming, USA - WHS_1_MG | ecosystem: Environmental > Aquatic > Thermal springs > Hot (42-90C) | place: USA: Wyoming... | reverse complement strand
AACGATTAGCCAGCAGAATGGTCTGGCTGTACTGGAGCGGAAATTAGCGGGCTTTGACACCAGCAGATGCAAGGGTCAATCCTTTGTTATCGCTGTACTGGAGCGGAAATTAGCGGGCTTTGACACCCATCTCTGCCAGAGCCAGACGCTCCAGCAGCTGTACTGGAGCGGAAATTAGCGGGCTTTGACACCAACTATAGAATTTTGCTATCATTTTCTTAAGCTGTACTGGAGCGGAAATTAGCGGGCTTTGACACCTTCAAAGGGTAGGGGTGCTTCCGTCCGGGAGCTGCATTGGAGCGGAAATTAGCGGGCTTTGACACCCCGAGAGCAGGGTATCCCGCTCAAATATCAGCTGTACTGGAGCGGAAATTAGTGGGCTTTGACACCGATCCTTTGTGTAGGGATGGGGTATATTTAGCTGTACTGGAGCGGAAATTAGCGGGCTTTGTAGGCTAATAGCCAAACAAGGCAAGGGTAAAGGTCTGTGATTGTTTTTTCGGAGCTATTTACTCTTATTTTGCGTACTCTTTGTTTCACATTTCTGGCAAATCAAGAGAAATTTGTTATTTTAAAAGTCAGGTTATAGGGATAGATGAGTTGTAATTTCCAGGCGGTCTGATAGCGTAAAAATTTAGGAGGCAAATGACAGAAAATTTTAATGCTCATCCTGCGCAGATAGAACTGGCAAGGATTTTCAGCTCAGACTATTTGCTCGGACCGCCTCTCAGTGAGCAATCGGTTCGTCTGGTATGTCATTTATTCACACCTGAAGAGGCAGAGGTTGCCAGGCATCTTCCGTTTTACTATCCACGCAAGGCTGAGAAGATTGCGAAGCGTGCAAATAGGAAGGTTGAAGAGATTGCTCCGATTCTTGAAAAGATGTCTGAGAAGCGCGTGATTTTGAAATTAAGGAACGGATACGCGTTAATTCCGCTCATACCCGGTATCTTTGAGTATTCACTCTGGAGCGGAAAGGATACAGAATGGCATCGTGAGTTTGCGAGGCAGATCAATGCGCTTTACGCGACTGGTTATGCCCGGAAATATAATAAGCAGGGAAAGGTTCCTGCCATACGGATAATTCCGGTGCAGAGCATAGTTCCTGTTAAGAGCCAGGTTGTGGATGAGGCTTTGTTTTCAGAACTGCTAAAGCATCATACGGATTTTGGGGTTCTGAATGTGTGCCAGTGCAGACAGGCGGCTCATTTTTCCGGAAAGGATTGCAAGCGTAGCTCGCCAGAGGATGGTTGTTTATTGTTCGGGAGTTTTGCCACAGGAGCAATTAAGCGAGGGGACGCGAGACGGGTTAGCAGGTCTGAGATGGAGAGCATAGCTAAAGAACGCTGGGAGAAGAAGCTGGTGTTCTGGTCAAGTAATGTTAATCCGAGAAATCCGAATGCTATCTGCACCTGTTGCGATTGCTGTTGTCATCTTTTAGAATCCGTGAACCGATTTGGAGGAAAAACGAGCTTGAGCCAGCCTAGATTTAAGGTTCAATACGATAGCTCTGTTTGCACTGATTGCGGACTTTGCGTTAAAGCCTGCAACACTTATGCGCATACGCTTTTTGAGAAAAGGCATAGATTTGACCAGGCTAAATGTATAGGTTGCGGGGTCTGCGTTCAGGAGTGCAAGGGGAAGGCGTTAAAGCTGGTTGAAAATCCTGAATATGCGCGTCCTTATCCCAGCTACAAATCTCTTTTGCTAAAAGTCATTATTTTTATGACCTGGGCTAGACTCAAAATGAAATTCCAGCATTAAAGAATTCTTGACCAATCCACTGGTTCGGGATAATCTATAAGTATGTATGAGACCAAAGCGAATTTAATTCTGGCGTCAGCGTCTCCTCGCAGGCGTGAGCTTTTGAGCAGGGTAGGGATAAAGTTCAGTGTTATTCCGAGCAATTTTGAGGAGGAGTCTTTAAAGAGTTGTGGGGAAGTGAAGCCAGAGCTTTACGCTCAGGAGTGCGCTAAAGTAAAGGCTGAAAAGGTTATGGACCTGCCGGACTCTGGCAGGGATTTCTGGTTTCTGGGCGTTGACACGATAGTTGTGATAGATGATTTGATTCTGGGCAAGCCCAAGAGCAAGGATGAGGCGCGCGAGTTTTTGAATCGGCTTTCAGGCAGATGGCATAAAGTTATTACCGGCTATTATCTTTATTATCGCTTGAAAAAGGAGCGTGTTTTCAATGTGGTTGAGAGCAGGGTTTTGATCCGGAAGATGAGCGCTGAGGAGATAGAGGCTTACATAAACACGGATGAGCCTTATGACAAAGCTGGGGGATACGCGGCGCAGGGGATAGGCGCGGGATTGATTGAAAAGATAGAAGGGTCATACACAAATGTTGTTGGTCTACCTCTTGCGGAGTTGCTTAGCGATATGCTCAGGCTTGGATTGATTGAGCCTTGCAAACAGGGATGAAGAGATGTTTTGCGCTGAGGAGTTAAAGCGGAATCTGGAGCAGGTTAGGCAGAGGATTAAGAGTGCGGCGGAGCGAGTCGGGAGGAATGCTGATGATATTAAGCTGGTGGCTGTGAGTAAGACCAAGCCGGTTGAGATGATTAAAGATGCGCTCTCGCTTGGTCAATATGATTTTGGAGAGAACTATGCGCAGGAGTTAAGGGATAAGATGGCGGAGATTTCAGATGCGCGCATCAGGTGGCATTACATTGGTTCTCTTCAGAGGAACAAGGTAAAGTATCTGGTCGGGAAAGTGGCTTTGATTCATTCTATAGATTCGGTTTCTCTTATTGAGGAGATAGAGAAGCGGGCAGGGTCTCAGGGCATAAAGGTTCCGATTCTTCTGGAGGTTAAGCTGAGCGAGGAGGATAGCAAGAGCGGGATAGAGCCATCGGGGCTTGTCTCGCTTGCAGAGAGGGCGCTTGGGGCTAAGGCTATTGAGCTTAAGGGCTTGATGACTATGCCACCTTATTTTGAAGACCCTGAAAAGGCGCGTCCTTATTATATAAGGTTGAGGCAAATTCGGGATGAGCTGGAGAAGAAGCTGGGGGTGAATTTGCCGGAGTTGAGTATGGGTATGAGCAATGATTTTGAGGTTGCGATAGAGGAGGGCGCGAGTTATATCCGGGTTGGCACTGCTATTTTTGGAGAGAGGAAAGGATGAAGCAGGAGATAGGAATAATTGGAGTTATTGGCGCGGGCAAGATGGGCGAGGCGCTGATCGCGGGTTTGATTGGGTCTGGGTTTGATGCTGGGAAGATTATGGCATATGACCCGGATGCGGATCGTGTTGATAAGATGCGTAATGAGTATGGAATTAAGGTTCAGAAGAGCAATCCGGACCTGGTCAAAAGCTCTGATGTCGTGATTCTGGCAGTTAAGCCTCAGCAGATGGACAGGGTTCTGGATGAGATAAGCTCTTCAGTGAGGGTTAAAAATCCGGTTTTAATTTCCATTGCCGCGGGCGTGAAGACTGAAACCATTAAGGCGCATCTTGGAGATAACTTGAGATTAGCCCGGGTTATGCCGAATACTCCAGCATTGATCCGTGAGGGAGTGAGTGCATATTTTGCGTGTTCGGGGATGAGTATTGATGATAAGGCAAAGGTTGAGATGGTTCTTGCCGCGCTTGGGAGGGTTTTTGAGGTTGAGAAGGAGGACTTGCTGGATGCGGTGACCGGGTTGAGCGGAAGTGGTCCTGCGTATGTGTTTATGATGATAGAGGCTTTAGCGGACGCTGGTGTTAAGATGGGGCTTACGCGCAAACTGGCTCAGGATTTAGCGGTTCAGACCTTTATAGGCTCGGCTAGGATGGTGCAGTTGAGCGGGAAGCATCCTGCGGAGTTAAAGGATATGGTGGCGTCTCCGGGAGGGACCACAATTGCTGGCTTGAGCGTTCTTGAGCAGGGTGGAATGAGGGGGCTGTTGATTAAGGCAGTTGAATCTGCTACAATAAGAAGTAGAGAACTGGGTGGAGGGAGCATAAAGAAGGATAAGAAAGTGGAGAGAAGGATAAGGAGGAAGAGATGAAGCTGACGCCGATGGAGATTTCTGGGAAGAAGTTCAAGAAGCGGTTTCGCGGGGTAGATGCTCAGGAGGTTAATGAGTTTTTAGAGATGGTATCGTCTGAGATGGAGGATTTGATTCGTCAGAATCGGTATCTTGAGGAGGAGTTGAACCGGAAGAACTCTGAGCTATCAGATTTTAAGTCTCGTGAGCAGACCTTGAAGGACACATTGATTCTGGCTCAGAAGCTGGCGCGAGATATGAAGAACAATATGGCAAAAGAGGCTCAGGTGATTTTATCAGAGGCAGAGATAGAGGCTGAGAAGATAGTTAGAGGGGCTCACGAGCGGGCAATGGAGCTTGAGAAGGACATAAGGGAGTTAAAGAATCAGCGCTTGAAGCTAATAGAGGAGATTCGGTCTATAATAAACACTCATATCAAGCTGTTGGATGTTGCTGAGGAATCAGTTAAGCTGAAGGAGTCAGAGGAGGAAAAGGTTCAGAGAATTTCAACTAGTCGTTCTAAAACCTCTGAATGACAGAAACGCTCGGTATATGTTTTTATCAGGTCAAGCCTGGCGGGGTTGTGTTATCAATTTATGCTCAGCCCGGAGCAAAGAAATCCTGCTGGCAGGGATTAACCGGTGATGGTCATCTTAAAATTCGTGTCCATTTGCCAGCAATACAGGGCAAAGCCAATCAGGCATTGATAGAATTTCTGGCGCAAGAACTCTCTTTGCGAAAAATGGATATTGAAATACTTTCTGGAGAGTTTTCCCGAAAAAAGCGCGTTTTTATAAAAACATCCAAGCCAGAGCAGGTTATTGAGATGATTAAAGGGAAGATTTAACTAATCCTTCTCCTTCTAAGCCTGTCCAGAGCCACTGCAATAATAATGATTGCGCCAGTCACTATCTCCTGGACCCAGTTTGGAAATCCCATCTGGGAACAGCCAGAGCGGATCGTGGTCATAATCAAAGCTCCTACCAGAGAGCCCAGCACAGAGCCTTCTCCTCCGGATAAAGAGCCTCCGCCAATCACCACTGCGGCAATCACATCCAGCTCCAAGCCAACCGCGACCGTTGGGTCTCCAACAGTTAGCCTTGAGAACTGCATCAAGCCGGAAAGACCAGCAAAGAATGACCCAAGTGTATAAACAATGAGCTTGACCCGGTCTGTGGGAACCCCGGATACCCGGGCTGTGTTTTCATTGCTTCCAATAGCAAAAATATAGCGACCCAGTCGTGTATAGGTAAGCAAAAGCCAGACCATAATTGCGAGCAATATCATCAGCCATACTCCAGGGGATACAATCATCCAGCGCTCGCTAGGCTTGAGAGCAGAAAGAAGATTATTGAGCCAGCTCATCGGCGCATCAACCTTTTGCTCATTTGCCAATCCCTTGGCAACCCCACGCACAATAAGCAGAGTGCCAAGCGTCACTATGAATGGAACTACCTTTAAGAGCGTGATCAAAACGCCGTTAACAAAACCGCAGAGCGCTCCAGCTAAAATCCCTGCAAGCGCGCAAAGAAAAGGATTTAATCCGAGATTCAAAAGAAGCGCAATGACCACTGTGCTCAAGGCGATCACAGAGCCAACTGAAAGGTCAATCCCGGCTGAAATAATCACTAGAGTCATTCCCAGAGCCGCTGTTCCAACAATCGCTGTCTGCCGAAGAATAGTCTCAATGTTCCTACTGCTCCTGAAGCTCTCCGGACCTATTGCGGAAAAAAGCGCAAAGACAAAAACCAAGCCCAGCAAAGGTCCAATGATATTGAGCCATTTGCTTAAATTGAATCTCTTTTTTGCCAGAGAATTTTCAGCGCTTTTCAAGCTGATTTCATTTTAATGCATAATTTTGAGGAATCAAAAATAGCCCAGGAGGTATTTTAGTAGCATTGACTTGTGCAACCTGGATGCTGTTGAGCGCAGGCAGAGTTAGGGTCAATTTCTCCGAATTCATCAATCGGCAAATAGCAAAGAATCTGCTCGCAATACACATCTGCCCAGCATGGATTTGACTCATAACAATATCCACTAAACCCGGACACGCACACAGGGCTCCATTCTGCGGCACACATGCAACTTCCTGTATAATAGCAGTCTTTGGGACAGCAATTACAGCATTGCCATTGCTGGAAATCCTGATCATCGCAATCCGGTCCGTTCCGATTCTCATATCTGTCGCAATTTATATACCAGCCGTCATAATCCTTATCCACGCATGTAGAGCATTTGCTCCAGTTATCCGGATCAGAATCATCGCAGTCCGGTCCGTTTCCGCAATGCTCTCCATATCCGTCCTGGTCAGAATCAACGCATTTCTGAGAAATCTGGATTGTCCAGGAATAACCTGCTGGAGTTGGGTCTGTGTTCAGCGCAAGGTCTATTGCCCGGACTGAAAAACTATGCTCGCCAGATGCAAGCTGAGAGTAATTTTTAGGAGATGCGCACTCATTCCAGTCCTCGGAATCCAGCTTGCACTCAAAGCTGACATTCTCTTCATTGCTTTTGAATTCAAAAGTTGCGCTGGTAAGCTCGCTTGGATTTGCTGGAAAAGAATCCAGAATGGTCTCAGGAGCAATCGTATCAATAGCCCAGCTATACCTCGCTGGAGTCGCATCAATTAGACCGGTTTTGCTGATGGCTTTAACCTTGAAAATATGAGCGCCATCCGCTAATCCAGTATATAGCTTTGGTGATTTGCATCTTGTCCAACCAGTATCATCCAGCTTGCATTTATAAGCGCAGGCAGACCTGTTGCAGGAAAACGCAAACAGGGCAGAGCTGGAATTGGTTAGCTTTGAAGGATAAAGCGTGAGATAAGTTTGAATATAAGAGGATTGAGCATTTTGCGCCAGCTCTAAAACCGCATTCTCATCATCAATCAAGCGCGCGTTTGAACCATCATCACAGAACAGAAAAAGCATACCTAAAACCGCTAACATAGCCAGGTTAAACAAAATCCTCATCTGTCCTCCTTAATTATCTGATGCTATGCCCGGATAAATAGTTTTGCCACAACTGAGCTTCCCCCCATTCGTTGGACAACTTTTTGCCTGATTTATGTTAGACCCTTCGTATGCCGATTCTCCGCATCCGCCCCTCGCCGGGAACCATTAGAAAAAATATCCGGCATCTGCTCTAGCGTCTGCTTCCTCCACTGCATAACCTGACCCGGATGAAGATGTTAGTATTGGGCGATTTCATTTACCCGCTCCTCCCCTTTGCTCCCTAACAGCGCGATTTTTGCCTTAAACTCCGCGCTATGCCGCTTCAGTTTCCCGATCATTTTTACCCACTGTTCTGGACCCAATTTTATTCCGAAAACCTAACTTAGCCACCTGTCCAGGTTTTGGGGGAAGCTCAATCAGACCTTTGGCACAATTTATGTCTAAAGAATATCTATGACCCTTTCCAAGCTTGACCATTGCTTCCTCTAATTATTCTCTCTATTTAACTTTCTTTATAAGTGCACTTCTCGACTTGTTCTTTAACCCAGTTACTAAACTGCTTTTCAGAAAAACTCCACCCATTTTGGCTTTCAACGAAACCTATTTTCTTGTAGGCCAAAAACTCTGCTAACTCTTGACCATCAACAAGACGAATTCCATTTGCTAACGCAGTGCCAGGGACGCGATCTGAGAACGATGCTGTGGTAATATATATTGGCAAGCATGGTTCATTTTGAACGTAATAGGCATAAGGAACTCGATTTTTGGGAGGGTCAGGATTGTCCGTATATTTCGCCAAACATTCTCTAATTTGTCCGGCAAATTTTTGAATTTCGTCTCGCCCAATACTTGCCTTGAGATCAAAGCACTTTGCCTGTCCTAGAATGAGTAAGTGCCACTCCAGCAAAGATGTTCGTAGCAAAGTAGTTGGTATATTTTCAGCTTGGACCCTTAAAGGGATTCTACCAAAAAAGTCAATTCCCCCCTCATCTTTAGTCCTTAAAGCAAACGCTTCAGTTGCCCCCGCAAGTCGTAAAGACGCCGCGCATAATGTCTCAAAATCATCGGGGGCCTGTACCAAGGCATTTTTAATTTGGTCAATAAAAGTAGAAGCAGTGCGTGCATATTTTGTTTCGGGTTTTTCTTCTTTGCCTGAGCGTAATTTACCTTTGAGGCGGTTCCATTCACGATTGCCAAATTCAAATGGTAATTCAGTGGGTGGATATTTTGAAAGTTGTTTATGAACCTGTCTTTCGTAATTTTCTGCAAGTTCAGATGCTTGAATCTCCGTAAAGCCCTCGGAAAGTAGAACATCGCTAATTGCTTCGTATACTTTCTTTGAACTGGTCCTATCAAAATTTTGAACTATTTTTTCTGCAATCTCTTGAGGAGTTATGGATTTCATAGCCTTTAACCACCCTTAAAAGCCCGAATCATCTTTAGGTGATTTACACAAAGGTCTTTTATTTTTTCCAACAGGTCAATATCTCCCTCAGTCGCTTCCTGCAAATCGGCTGCGGGAAGCTGGGATAGAGTGTTGAGATTAATGGAAAGAAGCCCTCTCCAGTCTATTTGAGATTTAGTGACGACTCCTTTCAACGCATCTTCCAAGCTCCAACCGGGAGTCTGGCAAAATCTATTGAATTGAACGGTATCTTCCATTAAAGCTGGAAGTTTTCTTACATCTTTCGGGTCAGGTATTCTTGGTTCTTTTCTTTCTCCATCCACTTCTTCTCCCACAATAAAGCTATACATTAGTTTTCTATTGTGTTCATTCTTGAAAACGCCATAATTATCATCCCATTCAAGCCATTCTTTATAGAGTTTTGACTGTTTAAATATCTCATCAAAAAAGCTAAATTTTTTGGGATTTGCAAACTCACCATAATCAGAATCTTCCTTCATCTGTTGCAAAGCATAATAGCATCGCCGTAAAATATGTATCCTCTTGCTTGTTATACCTAAAATTTCTTTGACTTCATTGGGACCTCTTCCTTCGTTGAGCATCATTACCACCAGTTGCGCTTGCTGATAAGGTCCCCAAGGACGAATACTCGAAACATGGCGGACTCCTTGAAGGACTCTCGCGAGATGTTCACGTTTTTCTTTATCAGGTTCTTCAAGAACAAGTACTGGTATTTTTTTCAGAGTGGGTAAAATTGAATCATCAATGTCAATCTCACCTGCGTCGTAATCCTCCAGCAAAGATTTTATTGCACCCAACCTGCGGTTGCCTTCTATAACTTTATATTTGTCAGGCTCTTGTAATGGAACTACTACCATTCTATCTACAGTTATATAACCGATTGTCCTGATAGAATCCATTAATTGCTGAACCTCTAGACACGAATTCATTATGCGCTCAAGCGCCTTCTTCTGAACTTTGTCATCGACAACCTTTTCATCAGAGACAGTATTTACGATGTCTTCAATATCAGCATATCTGGGGTTGTTTGGGTCCAAGAATAGCTGTTCAATATTAGCCTCTATTTCTTTTAGCCTCATCATAATTTTTTCCCTCCACTTCTAGGTTTTTTCAAATAAGTTTAAGTCCTTTCTCAATAATGTGAGCTTCCCCCATTCATTGGACAACTTTTTGTCCGATTTATGTTAGATCCTTTGCATGCGAAGGATTTGCTTTTGGGCAACCCGGAAAGAACATCACCTGAAAGGAGCGAGCCCAAAAATTCCGAAGCCGTCCCTTTTCGGCTTTTCTTTCCTGAATCAATCGTATATCTCTTTACCAACCTTGTCAACATCTCCCGGCTTTTTTTCTCTGCTTTAATCTTATATCCCTTTACCAACCTTGTCAACATCCAACTCGCCTCCCTAATAGACCTACTCCGGAGTCGCATAGTCCAGAGCCTGATGAAACCGTGGACGATAAAACCGAGAATACCTCCCCAGCCGATTCTCCGCCTCCGAACGGTCCTGATAGTCGCGCAGGTAAATCTCCTCGTATTTCACCTTTCGCCATAAGGGCTCAATGAAGATGTTGTCATAGACCCGAACTACATTATTTATATTTTATCATACTTGCTTTTATGTCCAAAAAATTTATATTCTTCTCAAATGTTCCGTGCTGGAATTATAACAATTTCTCAAGATACAGCTAAGAGCAAGGTTTCTGATTCTCTGGTGGCGCTAGAGGAGCACTGCTATTATGATTGAACAAAATTGTTTTGCTCTGAACCGGATAATTGCTCCTTCAATGGGAATTCAGGAGTTTTTTGAATTCGCATACTCTACAGGCATCCGCAAAGTGGAGCTACGAAACGACCTTGGAGCAAAGAATGCTATTGACGGTCTCAGTCCTTCTCAAGTAGCTAAAATGGCATCTGACAGAGGGATCAATATACTCTCAATCAATGCTCTGCAGAAATTCAATTTAGGTTCTCATAAGCAAAATGCGCTATCTGAGCTTTCAGAGCTTATTGAACTGGCAAAAGCCATCGGTTGCAGGGCAATAGTGCTTTGCCCGAATAATGACCCGAAAGATGCGCGCAATAAGGAACAGCAAATTGCGGAAACCATTGATGCGCTCGCAACTTTTGGACCTCTTTTCACAAAAGCAGGGATACTGGGTCTGATTGAACCACTTGGATTCTCAATATCATCGCTCTCATCCTTGCTTGTTGCTCAGGAATGTATCCGCAAATCCGGATTTAGCTGTTATCGCGTTGTTTATGACACATTTCATCATTACATTGGTCCGGATGACTTAACTATTCTCGGGAAAAATTACGATGTAAAATACACAGGCTTGGTCCATATTTCAGGAGTTGAAGATGACATCCCTATCTCTCAATACCATGACCAGCATCGTATCCTGGTGGGTCCCAATGACCGGATGAAAAGCAAAGAGCAAATCCTGCTTCTGCATAGACTAGGCTTTAGTGGCGATTTGTCCTTTGAACCCTTCTCTCCACAAATCCAGAACCTTAGCCCAGACAAACTCGCATACGCTATCCAAAAAAGCATTGAATTTATCCTCTCCTGAAAAAGTAGCCTGTATTCAGCTTGTCTAGTATATCCTTGCTGAAGGTTGATAGCTGGTATTGAGGGGAAATAGCCAATAGGGAATAACGAATTCCAAATTCCAAAGCCCGAATTCCGAGTTGCGAAAGGATGATTCTGCGTTAAAATTGCTGGTGGAGTTATGCAAGGGGCAAGAAATCAGTTGAAGTTGTAGGGAAAGAATTCTCGGGTATATTGAGCTCAGAAGATTGGGACTCCCGCGTTTGCTGAGCCTTGTGCGGATAAGGGGGTTGCCTGCACAGCGTTGAATTTGCGTTTAGATAAAAAATCAGTTTTGAGAAAAAGAGGAGGATTTGAGATGAGACCTCGGGTGAATGTCGGGATTATTGGAGCAGGTCGGATTGGGAAGATTCATAGCGAGAATATTGTTTTCCAGATTCCAGCCGGGAGGCTTAAGGCGATTGCGGATGTGAATTTGACTCCGGAGATGGAGTCCTGGGCAAAAGATTTGGGCGTGGAAAAGGTCTTGAAAGAGCCAGAGGCTTTACTTGGGGACAAGGATATTCAGGCAGTGCTAATTTGCTCATCAACAGACACTCATGCTGACTTTGTAGTGAAGTGCGCAAAAGCTGGAAAGCATATCTTCTGTGAAAAGCCAGTTGACCTGAGTATAACAAAGGTGGCGCAAGCGCTCTCCGCAGTAAAACAAGCAGGGGTTAAACTTCAAGTCGGATTCAATCGCCGGTTTGACCATAATTTCAGGCGCATTCGGGAGCTTATTGAATCAGGCGCAGTTGGTGATATTCATTTGATCCGGATTAGCTCACGCGACCCAGCGCCTCCGCCTCCAGATTACATCAAGGTTTCTGGCGGTATATTTTTAGATATGACAATTCACGATTTTGATATGGTGAGGTTCCAGTCCGGAAGCGAGGTAGTAGAGGTTTTTGCAACAGGAGCGGTTTTGATTGACGAGGAGATTGGCAAAGCTGGAGATGTGGACACAGCAGTTATTACGATGCGTCTCGCAAACGGCGCCTTGGCTGTAATTGACAACTCTCGCAAGTCCGCATACGGTTATGACCAGCGGGTTGAGGTATTCGGGTCCAAAGGCGCGGCAATAGCGGAGAACGAAACTCCTAACACTGTCAGGCTATCAACTGATAGCTGTGTTATGGCTGAGAAACCGCTTTACTTTTTCCTTGAGCGCTACAAGGAGTCCTTTGTAGTGGAACTGCGCGCGTTTATAGATGCGATTTTGAAGGATACAGACCCTCTGGTCACTGGAGAGGATGGTCTTCAGGATTTGCGTGTAGGCTTAGCCGCGAAGAAATCTTTAGAGGAAAAGCGAATAGTTAAATTATCCGAGATACCGATTGAATAAAGAATTGCAGACAAGAGTTTCTGGGGGCATTTAGTAGGGATACGCCTGCGCCACAAATTGAAATCTGGTGCGAGGAGGGGGAATTGAACCCCCATGGCTTATTTATTAGCCACAAGGTCCTCAGCCTTGCGCGTCTACCATTTCCGCCATCCTCGCGAAACAAAAGCAGATAACCAATCCGCGCTTAAAAGCGAATTATTTGTTCCCGGGCGTTTCTGGTCCTGGGGCTGGCGCAGTTGGAGCTTCGGGTCCGGGCAAAGAAGGCGCTGGCTCAGTTGGAGAAGGCGCACTCGGCAGAGACCGCGATGCGGCTCCGGGGCTTGGCGCAACTGGAGAAGGAACGATTGGCGCGTTTTCTTCTACTGGAGCCGGAGGCGCAATCGGTCCCTTTTTCTGAATCTGAGACGCCCTGAAGCTCAATCCCAGGCTCATCAGCACAAAGATCACACCTAGCACAATAGTGACCTTTACCAGAAAGCTCTGCCTGCCACTCGCTCCTCCAAACACGGTTGAACTGGCTCCTCCAAACGCGGCGCCAAGGTCAGACCCTTTGCCCTGCTGAAGCAAGATAACCAGGATCAAAAGCACCGCAACAATAATATGAATCGTATATAAAGCAACTGCCATAGCCAGATATTATAACTACTTTTTTAGATTTGTCCAATGGAGCTAGGAGTCAAGAGTTGGGAATTGGGAGTTCGGAATTCGCTAATTCCCAATTCCGAGTTCCTAATTCCCGGTTTTTGGAAAAAACAGGATGATAAATCGCACTCCCTGTTGAGCAAAACTTTTTTCAACCTCTGCTTCCCTGCGCTTAAAGCTTTGCCAGTCCCGTAATTCTTTTTTAGACCATAACACCTCAGAGACCGCAAGAGCACGCGGGAATAATTTTGCCATAATTTTTCTCTCAGGCGCTCGCTCTCCCCAGAGATTGCCCTGTCCACCAAGAACCAGCTTTTCCTGCTCATCGCTCATCCCATCAGGAACCGGCTCAAACAGATACACCCGCTTAAGTTTCCAAGGCCAATCCGGATAGTCCAGATACCAAGGGTCAACCGGAGAGACAACAACTCCGTGTCCAGAAGCTGTCACAGGCTTGATGGGCTTGGTTGAACGCCAGGCTTGAGCAACTGCTCCTTCTGGAAGACAGTCAGCCATCTCGTCCCAGACAATCATCCTTCGGTTTATATCAAGAAAGGTTTTGTTCAGCCGATTAACAAAATAACATTGCAAGCCCTTTTGACCCTTTTCAGCAAGGTTCTTCTCAATCTCAATGTTCTCCGCGAAATCATCCCAGTCCTTTGCCAGAACCTCGTCAGAGCCAGTGTGGATATAATAGGAAGGGAAAATTTCTGCGACCTCCCTGAAGAGTTTATCCAGAAAAACATAAACCTCATCCTTGCCCGGACAAAGAATGTTGCTATGTATTCCAAAAATTTTGCTCACCTCCACAGGCTTGCCAGAGCAAGAAAGCTCTGGATATGCCGCAAGAAGAGCAGTACTATGCCCAGGAACATCTATCTCTGGCTGAATAGTTATCTGTCTCGCCTGCGCATAAGCCACAAGCTCTTTGAGTTGCTCCTGTGTGTAATATCCGTCCTTACCTCCGACCTGGTGTAATTTTGGAAAAACCTTGCTCTCAATCCTCCAGCCCTGGTCATCTGTAAGATGAAAATGTAGGACATTCAATTTAATCCGAGCCATTGCGTCCAGGACTTGCTTAACCTTTTCCATGCTGAGAAAATTCCTCGCAGGGTCAAGGAGAAGCCCGCGATGAGGAAACCGCGGATAGTCAAGGATATTCAAACACACAGCGGAGCGGTTGTCATAAGAGCTTTGAAAAACCTGCAAGAGGGTCATTGCGCCATAAAACAATCCGCTCGGGTGTGTTGAGGAGACCAGAATCCTTTCTGGTTCTATATCCAGAATATAGGCTTCTTTGCCCAGGTTTTTAAGAGCCGGGTCTTGTTTCAATTCAAATAGAATAAACCCTTTCTCAGTTTTTGCCTCTGATATTTTGAGCGAGAGTCCGGAATCCACTTTCAAAAATTGCGCGAAAATTTCTGCGCTCTTTTTAAGTTCTTCAGAGGACACGGGCGACAGAATGAGTGAAGTTTGTTCGTTTAACTGGAAAACCCCGGGCTTCAGAGCCATCTGTGCTGGAAGGGGGATCAAGCCTAATGACTTTTTAGAAGCGCTATTGCTTAAACCAGAGCTAATTGTAAAATAAATCATCAGCGCTGATAAAACTGCCAGTATCCTTTTTTCCCTGCTCATTTTTCCTCCCTTGATTCTTTTCCAGATATTATATTGCAATCCTGATTCGCTGTGAAGCGAGCGGTTAAGTCCATCTGAATGAAATTTTTGAATCTGAATAGATAAAGCGTTAGAATATAAAATATGGGCAAGAGAGTAAGGCTAAAATTTGCCCAGCATGGCAAATTGCTTCAGAATTTTCTGAATTCGCTTTCCCAAGGCCGTCTCAGTATTCCTGTTAAGGAGAAATATGAAACTGGACAGGAACTGGAGGTTGAGTTTATTCTTCCTGATATTTCCGAGCCTCAAATCATCAGGGCTAGGGTGGAGTCCCAAACACAGCAACCTCCGGAAATCAGGGTTGCCATCATCAATCAAGAAGAAGTGGACAGACTTATGGACCGGCTTGCAGAAATTCCTTCTTACAATGAATTTATAGAAAGCCAGAAGCAGAAAAAGGTTGAGATACAAGAAAGCCAAGAAGAGGTTGTTTTGAAAGGAGGGGATGAGGAGAGGGAAAAACCTGATGAGCCTGAAGTTGTGCTCAAGATTATAACCCCGGAGCAAAAACCATGTCCAGAAAAAGCAGAAATCAAAGAGAGGATTCCTACAAAAGAGGCTAAAAAAGCACAGCCTAGAAAAACCCCAATTATGCGCGAAGAGATTTATTCCCACTCTGAAAATACTGAGCGCATAGAATCCAGCGTCCGCTCTGAGGAAATAGAAATTGAAATCAAACAACCTGAGCAGGAAGATGAGCGGAAGCAGAAGAAGGCTCCGCTGATCCGGGAAGAAATCAGGCACAAGCCGAGCGAGGCAAAGAAGGAAATCCCTGTAAAGCCTGAGCCTGAAAAGGCAGAAGCAGAGGTTGCGGAGCCGGAGAAGAAAAAGAGCGTGGACCATGGGTCTGAAGAGAGCGAGAAAAAGGCAGAGCCTATGAAACCAGCGCTGTCTTCAGACCCTATGACGCAATTAAGAAATTGGCTGGTGAAGCCAAAGGAACAGGAGAAAAAGAGGGACAAGAAGAAAGAGGAGAAGAAAGAGGGCAAAGAGGAAGAGAAGGAAAAGGAGCTTGGTGATTATGAGACAGTAAGTAAATTTGTGCAATCATTAGTGAAAGCTATGCTCAGGAGCGGATATTATTCTCCAGACCATCCTGGCTCCAAGGACGCCAAATCCGGATTATATAAGGAATTCACAGAAGCCCTTGGAGAAAAGGAAGAGATTGGATTTATGATTCAGTTTAGGCCCGGACAGGCGCCTGAGTTTATGGTTACTGGAATCAGCTCCGAGCCCATCACTCTGAAGAAACTGCTTGGACCAGGTGCCTCTGAGTTGTTTTTCCCAAAATATGTGGACTATTTTGAGCGGAAAAAGCTGATTAACCTGACTATAAAAAAAACCATTTCCAATCATAATTTCCACAAATTTGTAGATATTATGAGCGACCCGACTGTTGATAAGGGAGGTCCCTCAGAATCTGGCAGGCTACTGACCCGGATGCTGGCTGAGCATAATATCACGGAGATTTCCGCTATTTTTGAGGACGACCTGATTACGCTTGAGTCTAAATTACCCTGGCGAGTGGAAATGGGGATACACCGTCTGGCAAAGGATTTGAAAGTGCTCCCTCTTTACAAGGGCATTAGCAAAAGCGAGCTGATGAGGCTTAAAGCCAAGATAGTTCAGGATATTATAAGGCCCTTGCGTCGTCCGGAATTCCTTAAAGATATTTTGCTCAATCTTTATCTGATTGCCCGTCAGGTGCCAGACATTGACCGTGAGGAATTGGAAGAAGCGGTAATTGATAATTTCCCTATGAAGATGCTGATCCCAACCTCGGAATATGTTTTCCAGGAGCTGAAACGGCTTTCAGAGCTAAAGCTGGAGACCGAGGAGCAGAAGGAGCTAATCAACTTCAGAATAGAATCCATCAAAAGCATTCTTAAAAAGATCGCTGTAAAGGTTCTAATGGAGGATATTGAAGGAACCGCTGGTTTCCTGGAGCAACTTTTTTATCATAAGATTGTTTCATTTGATGAACTTCCGCCAGAGGTTCAGGATAAGATCAACATCCAGATTATGGCGGATGAGTTTCAGAAACAACCTTATGTATGGCTCGGAAAATTTATGGAAGCCAATAAACCAGAAGACCTAGAGCTATTCATCCAGTATTTTCAAAAAATACTTACACCACTAATAGACCGAAAGGATTTTCAGTCATTATATATGATCACAGAACAGATTTCTAAATTGCCGGAAAAGAAAAGGCAAGCCCTTGCTGAAAAAGGCATAACAGATTTGGAGAAAACGATCTGGTCTAACCAGGTTCTTAAATTGATCCGAATTTTGCTGGAAGGGGGTCCCGATGTAAGAAAAGGCGTTGAAGAAATTTTTATCCTCCTGGGCGAATTCGGATTGGAAAAGATTTACGAGGCGCTTTTAGAGGAAAGCAATCCCAATTCTCGCAAACTCCTGATTGAACTTTTGTTCAGGTTTGGGCACAAATCTATGGAACGCTTACGCGGGATTTTAAAAGACCCGGCTAAGCCGGTTCATCTTCAAATGCTAGCTATTGAAGCCATTGGCAGGGCAAAAAATCCTCAGGACGCAGACTTGATCAAGCCTTTTCTCCGTCATTCCAAGCCAGAACTGCGCGCGGAAGCTATTAGCGCGCTGGTGAGAATTATGGGACAGGATTCTGTTCAAGCGCTTGAAACGCTTTCATCAGATTCAGACCTGATGGTAAAGAAGAGATGGCTTGCCGCTATTGGATTTCTTGCAAAAAACAACGCATTTCTCCGAGCCAGGCTTTCTCAAGTCGCGTTTAATGAAGAAGAGCTAGCTGAGATAAGAGCTCAGGCAATCCAGGAGATGACAAGAAGCTTGCCTGAGACCGATGAGGAGAGAATAGAGCTTCAGGGGAAATTATTGGAGCTGGTCACCCAGAGGCAGAGCTTTAGCGAAAGGCTTAGACACAGATTTAAAACCCATGCAGAAGAGCAGGATAAACCCAAAATCGCGGCGCTGAACCTGCTCGGAAAAATCGGCGATAAAAATTCGCTGGATGCGCTTTCCAGCTTGAAACTCCCTGGAAAAGAAATGAGCGCCAAGCTGGAGGAAGCTATAAGACAGCTACGCTTGCGTTTGGGAACCGAAAAATAATCATCCTATCCCCTTAGCCTTTTCATTTTAAGCATAACTTTCCTTACCCTTTTTACATCTAAAACTTGGAGGTAAAACCATACACTATGCATACCAGAATACATCTTAGTTTTTCCGAGCCGGGCAAGCTTTTTCAGGATTTCCTGAAAGCTATCTCCGCAGGCAAACTCAGTCTTGAGCTAAGCAAGAACTATCAGCCCGGAGAAAAATTGGACCTGGAAGTAATGGTTCCTTCCCAGAAAAACCCCTTCCGAATTCAAGCGCAGGTTAAATCCCGTAATATGTATAAGGAATCAGTTGACGCAGTTATAATAAACCGGGCTGAGGTTGAGAAATTATTGGAGCATCTTCATCAACTGCCTGCTTATAACGAGTTTATGGAAAAAAGAGGATACAAACCAACTCTTGAGCTTGAAGAAATAGAAGAAATTTCTTATGACTCGGAAATAGAGAAACCTGTTGCTAACATTAAGCGCCAAAAACTCTCTGCTCATAATAGCCTACCGCTTTCCAGCGATTTTATAAAACCAATAACAAATAGCGTTTCCAGAGTGAATCTGCCACCCATCAAAGGCAAAGCGCCTATTGCTAAAGTTCAGGTTAACAGGGAAAAAAGGTCTTCCAGAGCAGAGGCAAATTGTCAGGAAAAAGGTTCTCCAAACCGAATCATTGAGGAAAGAGTTAGACAATATCCTCCAGATGTTTTCAATATGGACCCGCTCCAGAAGATCAAGCACTGGCTGGAGATAGAAAATGAACCTACTACAGAAGATACAAGCGCAGATATCAGCACCGCGGTATTTGAGCAGGAAACTCTTTCAGTAAAAAACGAGCCCACGAATATCGCAGATATAAGATTGTTTCTCCAATCCTTGATTAATGGCTTAAATAGAGATTTATATTATTCCCCTGAACATCCTGAATATAAAATGGCGCTATATAAGCTCTACAGGGAATTCAAAAAAGCTCTTTCTACGCTCTCTGAAATCGGCATTATTTTAATACAACCTCCTGATTCAGCTCCGAATTTTTTTATCACAGGAATAACTCCATTACCGATTAGCATTGAAGAGTTATTGGGAGAAGGCGCGCTACAATGCTTTTTGCAAAATTATCTCAACTATTTTCAAACCAGGCACCTTGTATGCCTGTTCCTGAAATCATCCTTGAGCCAGGAACAATTTTACAGCTTTCTGAAAATAATGAGCCAGCCCCTGGATAAAATCCCGGATTCTTACACTTCAATTGGACACTTTCTTAATAAAAAATTGATTGAGCGCCAGCTCAAGGATGTCCTGGCTATTTTTGAAGAAGACCTAATATATTTACCGCCCGGACTAGGATGGCAGGTGGAGATGATGATTAACAGGTTCGCCAAGGAGCTAAAAAATCTCTCTCTATTCCAGAATGACCATCCTGAGCAAATACCAGAACTTAAAGATAAGATAGCTCAAAATCTGCTTATGAGCCTGCAAACTCCAGAGATTATAAAAGACCTTATTCTAAATGTAGACGCTCTCATCAAACAGGTTCCAGGCTTGGCTCAGGAACAGCCTTCAGATGGTTTAATCCAGAATTTGCCATCTCATCTCTTGATCCCTGTCGGCAATTATTTACTCCAGGAAATGTTTAAGCTCAACGAGCAGTCCGGAGAACCTGAAAAGGTAGATGAAATTATTATATCGCGTTTGGAACAGGTCTGGACTTTTGTGCTAAAAATCTCACATCGCTTGATAAAGGATACTCCCCCGGGCGCAGGAGCTTTTCTGGAAAGCGTTTGCAATAATCACATCTTGTCACTCTCGGATTTGCCCGCGTCAGTTAGAAAAGAGATTAACCGTAAAGAGATGACCAATGAATTTCAGCAAAACCCGGCTTTCTGGATGGAGAGGTTTGCAATTGAAACATCAACACAAAAACTAAAATTACTTCTCCAGTACTTTTCTGCGATGGTTCCCTGCCTGGTACAGAGAAATGACTGGCAAAATTTATATCTACTTACAGAAGCGGTTGCTAATCTGCCATTGCTAAAACGAAAAATGCTCGCTGAAACTGGAATCACAGACCCACAAAAAACTTTATGGGAAAAAGGGATAAAAAATTTGATCAACAGCCTGTGGGAACCTAATCCAGAACTCCAGAAAGGAATTGCGGAAATTTTTATCCTGCTCGGAGAATTTGGAAACCAGAGCCTTTATCAAGCCCTTCTTCAAGAGGAAAATTCCACGCGTAAAAAAATCCTGATTGAATCCCTGCTAAAATTCGGACCAGAATCTATGGAAAAATTGAGAGATATTCTCCGCGACCCGAAAAAGCCAGCAGGTCTTCAAAGCCTTGCCATAGAAGCAATTGGCAGAAGCAGAAACGCCTCAGACGCAGAAATAATCAAACCATTCCTTAACCACCAGAAACACGAGCTGAGAATACAAGCGCTTACCGCGCTGAGCAGAATACTGGGACCGGACTCGCTCTCAATCATTGAACCGCTTATCGCTGACCCGAACCCAATGGTCAGAAAAAGAATTGTCCTGATGCTAGGGCTATTCGCGGGGATAGATAGCTATGCGAGAAACAGGCTGAAAGAAATTGCGTTTGACCCGGAAGCTGAGGAAGACTTGAGAGTAACCGCGCTTCAGGAACTCGCAAAAAATCCGCCAGAAGATGAAAATGAACGACTAGAGATTCAGGAAAAAACCCTAGAGATGATTATGAAACAAGAAACTTTTAGCCAGAGGCTCAAAAGTGAGCCAGCTAAAAGCGCCTACGAGCCTGAGATGATAACACTCACTGCCCTGGACATGATTGGAAAAATTGGAGACCAGAACGCATTACAGAAACTTTCCCAAATAAATTATTCCTATCAGACCCTTTCTCTTAAAAAAGAGCAAGCCCTGGACCAGATGCGCCTCAGAATGGAATAATTGCTTATTTACCTAGCAAGCTGGATTATCATCTCCTGACTTGACGCAACTGGTTAAGAGAGGTATTTTAATAATACGCAAAACAAACAAGGAGAAGAAAATGCGGCAAGTAGTTGTATATCCTGGAGAAGATGGACTCTGGGTAGCAGAATGTCCGAGCCTGCCTGGATGCGTGAGCCAGGGAGGAACCAAGGAAGAGGCTCTCAACAACATACGGGAGGCAATTGAAGGCTACATCAAGGCTTTAGAAGAAGACCATCTGCCCATTCCGCCAGAACGATTTGAGGTTATGGTTGTTGCGGTATGAGCAAGCTACCGGTAATTTCCGGTCAAGAGTGCGTCCGCATTTTTAGAAAAGGTAGGCTTTTATATCAAACGACAACACGGGAGTCATATCATTCTCCGGCGAGACGAGCCCTTCGCGCAACTGAGCGTGCCGGATCATAAGACATTGGATAGAGGAACTCTTCGCTCCATTATCCGCCAAGCCGGATTATCAGTGGAAGAGTTCGCCAATTTGTATCGTAAGTAAAAATATTATCCCCAGATTCGCTAATACTTGAAATTACTCAACTCTAGTCTTTACTGAACACCAGCCCGTTCTTGCCCGCATCAACCTTGATGATGTCCCCTTCCAGATATTTACCCTTAAGAATCTCCTGAGCAAGGGCGTCCAGAAGCTCTTTTTCAATAACCCTTTTAAGAGGACGCGCCCCGAATTGAGGATTATATCCAGTATCCGCCAGATACTGCTTTGCCCTGTCAGTAAGCTCCAGCTTGAGCTTCCGCTCAGCAAGCCTTGAGAGAATCCGATTGAGCTGGATGTCAACTATCTTCAAAATCTGCTCCTTGCTCAATGAGCGGAAAATGATAATGTCATCAATCCGGTTCAAAAACTCAGGCTTAAAATGACGCCTCATCTCATTCATTACAAGCTCCCGAATCCTCTCATAGTTTGAGTCATTTACCTGCTGAATAAATTCCGTGCCGATATTTGAAGTCATAATGATGACCGTGTTCTTGAAGTCAACAGTCCTTCCGTGTCCGTCCGTAAGCCTGCCATCATCAAGAATCTGAAGTAAAACATTGAATACATCCGGATGCGCCTTCTCTATCTCATCAAACAAAACCACTGAATAAGGCCTTCTTCTAACAGCCTCTGTAAGCTGTCCGCCTTCCTCATAACCGACATAACCAGGAGGAGCGCCAATCAGCCTTGAGACCGTATGCTTCTCCATATATTCGCTCATATCAATTCTCACCATATTCTGCTCATCATCAAACAAAAATTCCGCAAGCGCCCTTGCTGTCTCGGTCTTGCCAACTCCAGTTGGTCCCAGAAAAATAAAACTTCCAATCGGCTTATTCGGGTCTGAAAGTCCACTCCGACTTCTTCTCACAGCATTTGCCACAGACTTTAACGCCTCATCCTGACCAACAACCCTCATTCCCATCCGCTCCTCCATCTTCAACAGCTTCTGCATCTCGCTTTCCATCATCCGACTCACAGGTATCCCGGTCCATTTGGAAACTATCTCAGCTACATCCTCAGAATCAACCTCCTCCTTGAGCATCCGCTTACCCTTCTGAACCTTTGCCAAATCCTCATTCGCCTTCTTCAGCTTTTTCTCCAGCTCCGGAATCTTTCCAAACCGAATCTCAGCAACCTTATTCAAGTCCCCCTGCCGGGAATACTTTGCCTCCTCTATATGCAAACTCTCTATCTCTTCCTTTATCCTCCGAATCTCCAAAATAGCTTCCTTCTCCTTCATCCAGATAGCCTTTAAGCCTTCGGATTTCTCGGTTATCTCCGCAATTTCCTTCTCAAGGCTCGCAAGCCTTTCCTTGCTCGCTTCATCCTTCTCCTTCTTCAATGCCTCCCGCTCTATCTCCAGTTGAATCCTCCTCCGCTCAAGCTCGTCTATCTCCTCAGGCATAGAATCCATCTCTATCCTTAGCCTGCTCGCGGCTTCATCAATCAAGTCAATCGCCTTATCAGGCAAATACCTATCCGTGATATACCGATGAGAAAGAACAGCCGCACTAACTAGTGCAGAGTCCGTTATTTTAACCCCATGATGAATCTCGTATTTTTCTTTTAAGCCACGCAAAATGGAAATCGTGTCCTCAACACTAGGCTCCCCAACATAAACCTGCTGAAACCTCCTCTCCAGAGCAGGGTCCTTTTCAATATGCTTCCGATACTCATCCAGAGTGGTTGCCCCGATACAGCGAAGCTCTCCTCGCGCAAGCATCGGCTTAAGCATATTGCTTGCGTCAATTGCTCCCTCTGCCGCACCAGCCCCAACAATCGTATGCAACTCATCAATAAAAAGCACTATCTCGCCATTGCTCTCCGATATCTCCCGTAAAACCGCCTTCAGCCTATCTTCAAACTCTCCACGATACTTTGTCCCCGCAATCAGAGCGCCCATATCCAGCGCCACCAGCTTTTTGCGCTTCAATCCTTCAGGAACATCTCCAGAAACTATCCTCTGCGCAAGTCCCTCAACTATCGCAGTCTTGCCCACACCCGGCTCCCCGATTAAAACCGGATTATTCTTGGTCCTTCTGCTCAGAACCTGCATCACTCTCCGGATTTCTTCATCCCGTCCAATAACCGGGTCCAGCTTCCCTTTTTGCGCAAGCTCCGTAAGCTCCCTCCCGTATTGCTTGAGCGCCTGATACTTCTGCTCAGGATTAGGGTCTGTGATCCGCTGAGAACCACGAATTTCAACCAGCGCCTGAAGAATCTTATCCCGAGTCGCTCCCTGCATATTCAAAATCATTCCCGCATCGCCTTTGTCAGAAGTCATTGCCAGAAGAATATGCTCCGCGCTAATATACTGGTCCTGCATATTCTCCGCCTCTTTTTCCGCCTGCTCCAGAACCTTATTCAATCGCGGAGTGATATAAACCTGCTCAGAGAGCGCTCCTTTAACCTGCGGAATTTTTTCCAGAACACGACCCAAATCCTGCTCTATCGCCTCTGTCCTCGCACCCAGCTTCTCAAGTATGCTCCTCGCCAGGCTATTATCCTGCCTCAACATCGCCAGCAAAACATGCTCAACATCTATCTGCTGATGAGACCGCTCCTGCGCCAGCCTGCTCGCAGATTGCAAAGCATCCTGGCTTAAAACCGTAAATTTTTCTAACCTGATCATTGTTCACTCCTCTTTGTGCGGGAGACTTTAGTCTCCCTCGTCCTCTTAAAATCTAATCATCACCGCCAGCAGTTTCAAGATAAAAAGAGAGCAAAACCTAAATATCTTGCCTGACACAAAATACTTGATATGATCTTATGGAAACGCGTCTTACCCTCTCGTCAAGGCTTATGCAAAAATAAACACCGATTGGACAAAAAGGTTAGACCTTTAATCCCAAGCCTTAAATTTTGATTCAGCTTAGTTTAAAGAAGCTTGCCTCTTAAAGGCTTCTTGGCTTTCTGTATCTTCAAAAATGCCCTCAAGGATTTCCCGCTTTTTTACCCTTGAATTCCTTTCCATCATCGCTTGCTCAAGCGCTGAAAATAAATCTTTAGCCGAGAGAGGCTTTGTCAGGTACTTAAATGCGCCTGCCTCGTTTATTGCCTGCATAGCAGAATCTAAATCCGGATACCCTGTAAGAATAATCCGGATAATGTCCGGGAAATGATGCTTCACTATTTTTAAAAAACTTCCTCCATAAACCACAGGCATACGCAAATCCGAGATCACAACATCAACCGGCTCCTTGGCCAGAATTGCCAGCGCCTCTCTCGCGCTTTTCGCCTGAAGAGCAGTATAATTCTCACTTGCAAGTTGCCTGCTCAATACTTTCAAAATAGACTCATCATCATCCACTAATAATACTTTCCCTTTTTCCATAATTACCCTCTACGCCTTCTTCTATATTGTTTAGATGCAGGAGCTTCAAACTTTATTGCATATTTTAGCTATGGTATCATTCGGATTGATGGACAGGCTATTTGATGACCAGACAGAGAAGCCCGGAGAGGAACATCTGGAGTTTGCGCCTTTAGCTGAAAGGATGAGACCCAGAACACTAAAAGAGTTCTTCGGTCAGGAGCATCTCGTTGGTGAGGGAAGACTGCTCCGGAGATTAGCGGAGCAGAAGAAGCTCACCAACCTGATTTTATGGGGACCACCTGGCTCTGGGAAAACCACGCTTGCGAAAATTTTATGCAAAGAAAGCCATGCGTATTTCTTGAGTTTTTCCGCTGTGCTTTCCGGAGTGGATGATTTAAGAAATGCGCTAAAAGAGGCGGAGCGTGTTCGGAGAGCTTTAGCTAAGAACACGGTTCTGTTTGTGGATGAGATTCATCGCTGGAACAAGTCGCAACAGGACGCTTTTCTGCCTTATGTGGAAAAAGGCAAAATCATCCTGATCGGAGCCACAACTGAGAATCCGAGCTTTGAGGTTATCTCTCCGCTTTTGAGCAGATGCAGAGTGTGCGTTTTGAAAAAGCTGGATGAAACAGAAATTAAGGCGATTCTCAAAAACGCAATTGCTGACCTTGAGAGAGGATTATTCTTAAATAAAAAACCGCTTCAAGTGGAAGATGAGGTTATTGACTATCTGGCAAGGCTATGCGAGGGAGATGCAAGGAGAGCGCTTAATGCTCTGGACCTGGCTGATGAGCTGGCTCGCTCGGAAAAGGCGGAAAAAATCTCTATTGCGAATGCAGAAGAGGCGCTCACTAGCCGGAGCTTGCTTTATGACAAGACTGGTGAGGAGCACTATAATCTCATTAGCGCTTTCATCAAGAGTATGCGAGGCTCAGACCCGGATGCCGCTCTTTACTGGATGGTGAGAATGCTGGAGTCTGGCGAGGACCCGAGATTCATTTGCAGACGGATGATTATTTTCGCGGCAGAGGATGTGGGCTTAGCGGACCCGAGCGCGCTTCAGCTGGCAGTTGCCTGCGAGCAGGCTCTGGAAATAACAGGTCTTCCAGAAGCTATGATCCCGATGGCAGAAACCTGCGTTTATCTTGCTTGCGCGCTTAAAAGCAATTCCGCTTATATGGCATTGAACCGGGTTAAAGATGAAATCTCTAAATCAGGCTCGCTATCTGTTCCTCTTCATCTGCGAAATCCAGAAACCGCATTAATGAAACAGCTAGGTTATGGCAAAAATTATAAATACCCACATGACTTCCCGGGTCATTATGTTGTTGAAGAATACCTACCCGGGGAATTAAGCGGCAAAATCTTCTTTCAGCCCGAAGAACTCGGCAAAGAAACCGAAATCAAAAAGCGTCTTGAGGAGCTTCGCGAACTAAAAAAATCAAAGCTCAAGAAAAAATAAACAAACGACCAATTGCCTCTGAGCCGAAACCCCGGGCTAGAGTTTTTCGCAAGCTCATAGAAAGATAAACTGGTCCCCTCACAAGTTTGGGGAGCCAGTCAATCTTAAAAATTAATTATTCCTCGTAGCATCTGTCAATTTTAGTGCATCCACCAGGATCGTTCTCATAACAATAGCCATCACAATAAACAGGTTTGCCTCTCGGACAACATACACCAGAATCCGGACAATACAGCGGATAGTCAAAATCCGGGCAATGTCCACCATCTCCACTATCACCGCCCCCGCTCCCGCTATCACACGCGGCAAAGAAAAATCCCAGACTCAATACCAACATGATTGCCAAAAGCCCCTTTTTAACCTTTCCCTTCATTTTTATTTCTCACCTCCTTGGAGTGATGGTTATAAAATTGCATATTTTCCCTCCCTTGTCAAATGCCGATAAATTATTTAAGCTATTTTTCACTTTTTCTGGAAAATTATGTAGTGCAGGCTTTTTAAAAACCTTTCTTACTATCCAGGAGCAAAGTCACTGGTCCCTGATTTACAAGCTCCACATCCATCATCGCCTGAAATTTTCCAGTCTGGACTGGAATGCCTTTTGCTTTCACCTTCTCTATAAAATAATTGTAAAGCTGTTCCGCGGTTTCTGGTGGAGCCGCTTGGTCAAATCCTGGTCTCCTTCCTTTCCTGCAGTCCGCGTAAAGTGTGAACTGGCTAACAATCAGCATTGAGCCGTCTACTTGCGAGATGTCCAGATTCATCTTCCCCTCAGAATCCTCAAAGACCCGCAGGGTCGCGATTTTTTCAGAAAGCCACTCCGCATCCTGTTCAGAGTCATCCTTTCCCACGCCGAGCAAAACCAGAAACCCATTGCCTATCTCAGCAATGACCTCTCCAGCCACCGCCACCTTTGCCCTGCTAACCCTTTGAACCACTGCACGCATCTTGATAAAAGATTATACCATAAAAAAATCAAATCCGACCTCAATGCCTTTACCACTAGAAAATCATATTGCTTAAAATCTAGCCCTGACTATCACCTTAAAAAGCGCGTCTAATTCCTATTTGTCCCCAGCCTGGCTTCCCGTTCCTCTATCTCAAGCTCCCCAATCTGAATCAGCGACAACTGGACTTGATTCATACCAGCTTTCGGAATCTTATCCACCTCTTGCTTCTGCCTCTTGAGAATATCCAGTTCTCTCCGCGCATCCTCAACTCTGCCCTGTTCGCTCAAAATGTCTATAAGAATCAGACGCGCCAGAAAATAATATGGTTCAATTTCCAATACATCCTTTAGCCATTTTTCCTGTTTGGACAAATCCCCCTCCCTGCGCGCAATGTCCGCAAGCAGAAGATAACTATACGGATAATGCGGGTTTCGCTCCAAGCTTAATCTGGCGATTTGCTCCGCGCGGGAGAGGAATTTGGGCTGTTCAAGAAAAATTCCAAGATGATAAATAGCCTGCGACCACTGATAGAAATAATCAAAGTTCTCTGGATTTAACCGCGCCGCAAATTCAAAATAAGGCAGTGACTGAACCCCGAAATTAGGGTTCTGGGTCTGCTGGAAAAGCCTTTGCAAATCCGAGCCAATTTGAAAATAAAGACCAGCATAGCCAGATGGAACACGAGCTACACGGTATAAATACTTTATCCTCAATTCCGGATTCTCTATCCGCTTGCTCTCAAATGTCAGTCCGTAAATCAATGCTTGATAACTCATCAGCAAACCAACCAGAGCGCCAGCTACCAGGACAAACCACCGGATAAAACCAGAATGAGATATAGGATAACTGAGCTTCTTAACTAGAACAGGTTGAAGCTCAGATAATAAATAAATCAGCCCTGCCATGTCCAGAACCAAAACCAGCATAATCGGCGCCTGATGAAGATTGGAATCAACAAGGGAATGTCCAAGAATGCCAAAAAGAGAACCGCTAAAGCCAAGAATCATCGCTGGATTTTTTTTCAAAAATTCTTCTCGCCTCTTCAGAGCAATCCGCAAAAGCTGGTATAAAACCGCTCCCAGCCAGATAAGCGCAAGCGCAAGCGCTAAGCACGAGCACTCAACCGCAAGATTCAAAAACTCGTTATGCGCCCAGGTCGCATGCTTGGTATATCTCCCAATCTTCATCGTGCGAACAGGATATTCATATCTGTCATAATAGTATTGATACATCCCAAGACCAACCCCAAAAGGATGATGACGGATCATACGAAGACTGCCCTTCCAGATCGTGATCCTGTCCCAGGCATACGGGTCAGCCTTAAGATTTTGGATACGCGTGCGCAAAGGATTCGGAATAAAAATTAGACCAAGAACTAAAACCAAAAGCGCTAAAAGCGCATACCGACGGAAACGAAACATAAGCACCCAGCCAATCGGGACCAGAGCAAAAATCATTGCCCGGCTTGCTGAGACCAAAAGCCCGCCAAGAATCAGAGCCGTGCAAAATCCCAGACCGACTCGGAGGATGAGCTTTTTCTTCTGAGAAAGCTCTGGCAAAAGATCAAACAGAAGTCCTGCTAGAGGAAAGCTAACCAGAGACAGAAGATAGCCAGAATAATAAGCAGGATTGAAAAAACTGCCACTAGCCCGCCCCGGATGATGACTAAAATAATCCAGAATGCCTAGAACACCCTCTATAGCCCCGGCAAGGGTCAGGATCAAAACTAGACCGAAAAGCAGTTTTCCGGTTCTCCCACTTTCCGCGCTCAGATTTAAAAATAGAAAAAAAAGCAGAAAATATACCAGAAGATTAGAATACCAGTAAACAGTAATGTAATAATAATGTGTTGTCAGCAAGGAAACGCTCAATACCAGCCATAAACCTAAAAGCAGAGCGCTTCCATAAGGGACAGCTATTTCAAGATGGTCTCCCCGGAGCTTTACGAGAAAATAATAAATAGCAAAACCAATCACCCATAGCCTTAGAACAATAATCGTGTGATAGGTCTCTCCGCCCTCAAGCAAAGGACTGCCAAGAATCAAAACCAGAAAAAATAAAATCCAGAGCCAGAATTTTTTTTTATTCATCGCGCTTATCTGTTCCATTTTTTTATTGAAAAAATCAATGCCAGCATCCAGGCAATAAAGCTAAAACCGCTTACGATGATGCCATAGATAAAACTTTTGGGCAAATATCTAAACTCAACCGTATGCTCTCCAGATGGAATAGCAACCGCTCTGAAAAAACGGTTCGCGCGATAAACCTTGCTCTTCTTCCCATCAACATAAGCGCGCCAGCCAGAATCAAAACTATCCAGAAATAAAAGCCATGCGTCTGAGCGCGCCTTTGCCCGAATCCTCACACGCTCATTATCATAACTCTCTATCTCAGCGGCCTCTGCTGGAAAAACCACAGAAGACAGCCTGTCCTCTGGCTCTGTCTCAAGCAAAATTCTTTCCCGCGCTGGAAAATCTTCACTAAGCCATACCCGGACAAGCGTTTCTGGATTATAAATAACCTCTGCTTGATAAAAGACCATTGCCCGGGAAAGAGGCTCATCTACAGGCTTCAAACCATCCGGTGAAACTATTGCCTGAACACCACAACGGGAAAGGACCAAATCACGGTTCGGAGATTCCTTAAGAAGTTTAACCAGAATGTCCCGCTCGGATAAGTAATAAGAGCCTTTTGTAAGAATGTCATTAACCCCATAATAAACCCCCCAGAACGGATTAAGCCACTCCCGCAATGTCAAATAATACTCAAATCCCGTGACCGACTCCGCAAACGCCTGCTTCTCTCCAGGATTAACCACCGCGACCCGAAGCGGAATTTTATCCTCCCTGCCCAAACTCAATTTATATTGAGCCAGCGAATAAGCGGCTCTGCTAATCCCAGTATAAAACCGGGACTCAGTTGTTGGATTCAAACGGAAATGACTATATCCAAGATCAAAATAAGCGAGCGCAATAATTCCTGCGCCAAAAATCAGCCTGCGCTGAATCCTTCCGCTTAATAAAATCCAGCCAAGACCAGCCAGAAGAACTGACAGCGACCTGAACATACTGGCTTCTATCAGAGACAGATGAGCCACCCGACCTGCCTGGGCGGAAAAACCCCTCTGCCTTAAAAAATAAAAACCGAGCAAAAAAATTATGCTGATTACAAAAGCCAACAGTGCAGGGTAAAGGCTTTTGAGCTTCAAGGGCTTTTTCAAAAAACTCTCAAGACCCATTCCAGCTAAAACCGCAATGCTGAATCCGCTTAAAAGATAAAATTTCTCTGGAATCCGGAAAAAACTTATAAAAGGAACCGCGCGAAAAATTATCTCCACAAGCGGATTATACTTTCCTAGTGCTAAAAAAATTCCAGCCAGAAAAGTCAGCGCCCACAAAACCGCTATTTTTTTGTTTTCCCTCGCAGATGCCCCTGCAAAGAAAAGAGTCAATATCCCGGGATAAAGGCTTAGCAGAAACGAAGGCGGACGAAAAAATCCCAGAATCCATAAACGGGAATCTGGCGGAAGAAAATAGTTTGGAAAAAATAAAGTGAAAAGATTTCTCGGCATCAAAGACCAGAGCGCAAATTCCTCAAAACTATATCCGCCTGCGCGGTTGGAATGAGGAAACATCTCCAGCGTCAATAAAATCTGAACCCCGGCAAGACCCAAGCCCAATAGAAATGATAAGCCAGGGCACAGAAATAATTTTAGATACGCCTTTTTATTGGCGCTGGTCTGCAAAAGACAAGTCAAGCCAAGAATCAGGTCAATCAAAAAACATTCGGCAAGAATCTGCGGGTCACCTGCGAAAAACTGTATCGCAAAAACTGCTCCAAGAAGAAGCGTATAAAAAAATCGTCCGGATTTTAAATACCTGAGCAAAAGCCATGCAGAAAGGCTTACCCAGCTTGCAACACTCAAAAGCACGATCAGGTTGCTCATTGATGAATAAACACCACCAAAACAAAACGCAATCACGCTGAAAAAACTACTTTCACGTGAAAAATTCAGTTCACGAAAAAGTAGATAACCGGAAAAAACAAAAAGCAGATAATGCAAAACAATGTAAATGATTAAACTCCTCCACACTGGAGCAAAAAAGAAAACCAGATTCAGCGGATAAAAACATCCATGCTGGGGATTTGCTGAATATGGGGTTCCCAAAAATTCCAGCGGATTCCATAGCGCAAAGCCTCCGGAAGATACCCAGAAACTCCGATGCGGAAGAACCTCAACGGATAAATCCCTTAGAAATAAACACCTGCCCGGAGCCAGCGCTGGAGACCAGAACACAAAAACCAGAACCATAAGCAAACCGAACGCTATGCCCAATTCACGACTTTTATTCATTTGCGCCCTTTGCCCATTTTAAAGGAAATCCCGAATAGAAAAAGCCAGAGAAAAAAGCCTATTCCGGAAATGAGCAATCCCCTGGTAAAACTCTCTGGAAAATAGTTAAAAATAACCCTGTGTCTGCCAGCAGGAATCTTCACCGCACGGAAAAAACCATTTGCGCGATAAATCCTCACTTCCTTACCATCAACAAACGCTCTCCAGCCCGGATAATAACTATCCAGCAACAAAAGCCAGCCATCAGCGCGTGCCTCTGCATCTATAACAACCTTCTCATTCTCATAACTTATGACCCTGGCAAAATCCGACATTGGCGCAAAATTTTTATCCCCTGCCACTTTGTCCTCGGCTTCAATCAGAACACTCCGCAATCCCGGAAAATTAGCATCAGAAAAAATCCTGAAAATCTGCTCCCGGTCCTTCATAATTTTAGCTTGATATAAAATCAACGCTCTTGGATATGAAAGGCTTAAATTGACAAAACCATAATCCCTGTAATAAATATACTCAACCCCAGAGCGAGCCAGAGCCAATCGTCTAACTCCAGGGCTCAAGCTATCCTCTGCAAGCAATTTGTTAAGCTCAGAAACCTCAGATAAGCAAAATAAACTATACGCACGCAAATCCGCAATCCCAAAATAAGTGGACCAATAATTCTCCAGACCATCACGAAGACGAGAATATAACTCAATCGGGTCAGTCAGCCACTGAAAACTCAACTCCTCAGAAGGCGCTGATAATGAAGCTATACGCGGAGGATAAACCAGCGAGCGATTCTGATTATTGAATTCCTGAACATAGCTGTTCCCGCGATAAAAATCACGCTTAATAACTGGATTCAAATATCGGTGCGCAAAAAACAGGTCTAAAAAGCATAGAACACCAAGACCAACGCTTAACCAGAAACGCATATTTGAGCCTAGAAGAAAAATCAAGCCCAGTCCCAGACAAAAAAACGCCAGAACCCGAAGACTTGACCTGAGAAAAAATTTATGCGCAATCAATTCCGCTCCAAGCGAGCTGTCCTCAAGATTGAGCCGGGAAAAAATTAGATACAACAAAACCCCTATCCCTATTATTAAAACACCAAAGCCAAAAATCCTCCTTGGCTTATGCTGGATTCTCTGCCAGCCATAAACTGCCAGCATCATCAGCGCAAAATAAAACAGAAACAGGAACTTGCTTGGAAACCGGAAAAGATTGAAAAATGGAATATGAAAGTAGAAAAATTTGTAAACAGGAAGCGTGTTCCCCATTGACATCGCAAGAGCAAATCCCGCAAGCAAAACCCAGAACCAGATTTTCCAGCTTCGGACTCCTCCCATTGAAAAAAGCGCCAGTAGCAAAACAATAATCCCGGAATAAAGACTCAGGAAATACGAATACTCGCTGAAAAAGCCTAAGCCCCAGAACGCGCTAGTGGAAAGAGACAGACGGCTTGCAGGAAGGATATAATTAGGAATCACAAAGGACTTGAGCTGAAAAGGCTCTATAGACCATAGCAAAGCATCAACAAGACCAAATCCAGAAGCGCGGTTGGAAAGCGGGATGAACTCCAGAGTGATCAGCCATTGAAACGCGCTTAAAATAGCGCCGAAAAAAATACCAAGACCCAGTGCAAGAAAAATTCTGCGAACAGACAAATGCCCGCGATTATCTTCTGGCAAAAACAGAATAGCGAAAAGCGATAATAGCCAGCTTATCCCGGCTATCTCCATCTCGCCAGCAAATACCTGAAGCGCAATCAAAAGCCCTATGCCAAGACCTGGCTTGAGCCAGTGGCTCTTTCCTGCCCGGATTAGAAAAATAATGATGAGCGGAAACCAGATAAGCGTGCTCAAAACCGCCACTAACATTGAGAGTGAGCAGACAAAACCTCCAAAGCTAAACCCGATTGCCCCGAGAAAAGAGCCTTCTCGCTGAAAGCCCATCTCCCGCAATGCCCAGTAGAGAGTGAAAACAAATAAAAAATGATGAAAAATAATATAAAAAACTAACCCGCGCTCAGCTCCAAAAAAATAATAAAAAAGGTTAAAAGGATAAAAGGCTTGATTCTGCGGATTAGCTGAATAAGGCATTCCGAAAAAACTATATGGATTCCATAGCGCAAATCCCCCTGACCTTACCCAGAAACTCCGAACCGGAATAATTTCCGCAGAAAGGTCTCTTAAAAACAGGGTTCTATCTTCAGGCAAAGCCTCAGACCAGAAAATCAAAACAAGCGCCAAAAACAGACCACAAGCCAAAAGCAGTTCACATCGCAGTTTCATCTTTTCACCCTGTTCTTTCTCAAGGCAAAACCGAGCAAAAAAATCCAGAAAAGCAAGCCTGCGCTTGAAATAATCAATCCCAGCCGAAAAATCCCGGGACAATAACTGAATTTAACAAGATGCCTTCCAGCAGGAATTTTCACCGCCCGGAAAAAACCGTTCGCGCGATAAATTTTAACCTCCTTACCATCAATAAACGCTTTCCAGCCCGGGTAATAGCTGTCCAGTAAAACCAGAACACCGTCTCTTTTTGCCTCTGCCTCAATTTCAACCAGATGATTCTGATATGCCTTCACACGCGCTGGCTCACGAGGCACAGGCAAGCCTCTGTGCTTGAGTAGAGCATCTTCATCCCCGCCTTTTTCAACAAGCGCCACCATATCATTCGGAAAATTCGGCTCAGACCATATCTTGAGAATTTGTTCCCGTTCCAGACCATCTACCGACTGATAGTAAATAGATGCGCGAGGAGATGAATGAGGAATTTTGAAAAAACCTGCTTTATAAAAATACTCCACACCGCTTCTGGCAAGTAGCAACCAGCTGGACGCTCGCTTCTCAAGCATTCCTAGATATAAAATCTGGTCTAACAGAGAAAAAGAGCTCATTGCCCGAACATCCGCAAGATGATAATACATCCCCCAGAACGGCACCAGACCATCGCGAACCAAAGTAAAAAGCCCCTCGGGATCAGTCAAAGGACCAAGACGAGTCTGAGACAAGGGCAGGGGATTGCTAATTATCCGAACAGGATATGGCTCTTTCCGCGCGATAGAATTCAAGTCTGCCACAGCCCGAGGCGAGAGATACGCGCTGGAATCAATTGTTGGATTAAGAAAGCGATGCGCCAGAAAAAGGTCTATAAAAAGAATCATAGCTGGCACAGGCTTGAGCCAGCTAAACCTCAGCCAGGGTTTAAGAAAAATCAGCCCTAACAGAAAACATCCACAGGCTGAAGAGCGGAGCAAACTCCTATATAAAAAATACCTTTGAATGTCCGGATATCTGTTCCCAAGCTCTTCTACCTGAAGCGGGAGAAAAATCAAAAGAAGCGCGACCAGCAAGCCTGCTCCGCAAAAAACTATGCCAGCAAAAGAGCGCGAGGTCCTGCTCTGATAAATTTTATTCAAGCCCATCCCTGCAAGCATAATAATCCCGAATCCAGGAATAATGATAAACTTCTCAGGAATACGAAACCAGGAAAAACCCGGAATATATTGATGAAGCAATCCATAAACAGGCGTGTATTGTCCCATAGCCATAGCAATGCCTAAAAGTGAAAACAACACCCAGAACCAGACGCGTGAATTTTTTAACTGAAAACTGAAAAGCGCAAGCAGAACCGCGCACAAGCCAGGATAACTGCTTAATAAATAATGAAACCCCTGAAAAAAGCCCAGTCCCCAGACAACACTGCCTTGAGGCTTGATTATATAACTTGCAAGAAAAAATTCTCTCAGCCGAACTGGAACAAAAGACCATTTTTCTGCGTCTAACTGGCTATATCCTCCTGCCCGGTTTGAAAGCCCAAGCAGTTCATAGCTCAAGAGCCATTGGGGCGCGCTTATGAGAATAGCGAAAATACCAGCAAGCAAAATCGCGCTAAAACCTTTGCAGAGATTATTTTTCCCGGGCTTATGAATAAAAACAACCGCGAGAATAATCAGCCATCCCAGACCAGCCATCTCTATCTCGCCTGCAAAAATCTGAACCGCAAAAGCCAATCCCGCTAAAAGCGAATTCTTAAGCCAGTTTTTGCGCATGGAGCGAAGGATAAAAAATAGCTCAACAGGAATCCAGCTAACAGTGCTCAACAACACGATGAGGAGTTTCAAGGACGCAAAAAATCCGCTTAAGCCAAGAGCAAGGCTCATTGCCAGGCTGGTCTCAGGTTCAAAATTCAGTTCGCAAAAGCTCAAATAGCTAAAGCTGATAAAAATCAGGAAATGAATAAAAATATAAAAGCCCAGACTGCGAATTGGTGGAGCAATTAGAAACAGCAGGTTCCCAGGATAAAACGCCTCACTCTGGGGATTTGCCGCGAACGGATGACCAAAAAAGCTGTAAATATCCCATAAAGCAAATCCATTGGATTCAGACCAGAAGGTCCGCTTCGCAATAATCTCATTAGCAAGGTCGCGCAAAAATGGAGTCTTGCCGGGCATAAGCTCTGGCACACAAAAAAGCAGGCACGATAAAATAATCAGGGAAAAAAAGCTCCACTGTTTTGTCCTCATTTTCAAGACCAGTATATAAAAGATGGCTAAAAAGCAAAAGCGCAAATCCGCTGATTGCAGAAACTTGACAACAAAAGTAAAATAATAAAAAGGAGATAAAAATGAAAGAAGAAACAAAACAGGTCTCGCTCCAGATTCAACTGGATGAACAGACAGCCCAGGGGATTTATGCTAACCTTGTTATTGTCCAGCATTCCAGCAGTGAGTTCATCCTGGATTTTGTCTTCATCAATCCGGGGCAACCAGTGGCAAAAGTCAGAAGCAGGATCATTATGTCGCCTGAACATACCAAGCGCTTGCAAAAAGCGCTCTCTGAAAATCTGGCGCATTATGAAAGCAGGTTTGGTGAGATAAAACTTCCAAACATGGGTCCCCAGTTCAAAATGCCTGTGCAATGATTTGAACCGGGAAGGATGCTAATGAGTTCTCTCAGGATGCCTGTCCGCTTGTTCGCAAGCTGGCTAAGACCACATTTGCCATCATACCTCATCTACTTCGTAACTGCCAGATGTAATGCAAGGTGCAGTATGTGCTTTTACTGGCGAGAGATGGAAAAATTCTCTCCCGAGAAAGAGATGAGTCCTGATGAAACCACAAAAATCGCCAAACATCTTCCGCCCTTGCTCCAGCTTACTCTTTCCGGCGGAGAGCCATTCCTCCGGGAGGATTTGTTTGAGCTGGTCAAGCCCTTAATTGAAAAAGGCAGACCAGAATTCTTAAGCATACCAACCAATGGAATACTCACTGATAAAATTATCCGGATTAGCGAAAAAATCTGCTCCGCTTTTCCCGGACTGAATATAAATCTGGAATTAAGCATAGACGGCATCGGAGAAATTCACGACCAGATTCGCGGAAAAAAAGGAGCTTATGAAAATGTTCTGGACACCTGGAGGGAATTAAAAGCAGTTCAAAAAAAGTTCAAGCATCTCCGTCTCGCAACCCTGACCGTGCTCAGCGCTTATAATCAGGACAACATTCTTGCTCTGCTAAAGTTCATCAAATACGAGCTTGAGCCGGATAGAATGGAAGTGATGCTTGCGAGAGGAGAAACCAGAGAGAAATCCGCAAAAGAGGTTAATCTTGAAAAATTTAAGCAAGCGAGCCAATGGCTTGCTCGCGAGTCGCCTGAGCAAAATGGATTCATTAATAAGCTGAGAGAAAAGCTTGCAGAGGAAAAAAGAAATTTGATCATTGAAACCGTTGAAAAAAATCAGATGCTGATTCCCTGTGTAGCTGGGAAAAAACTTCTGGTCATTGAGCCAGACGGAACTGTTCTGCCATGCGAGATGCTCTCTATTCTGTATCCGAATATGCCAGCAGAGCCTGGAATTACTGACATAGCGCTTGGCTCTTTGCGGGAAGCCAATTATGAACTGCGCAAAATTCTTAAAAGCGAAAAAGCGCAAAAAATTTTAAATCTCATACAAAAAAATCAATGCTATTGCACATACGAATGCGCTATTTTAGCCAATTTTATCTTTCAGCCAGGCAAAATCTTCAGGATTCTTTCTTAAAGCAACTTTTTTTAGCTCCTTCAAAAGAGCCTTTTTCCATGTCTTCTTGCCAATCTGCTCCAGGTATAGCTCAATCAAACCTTCAATCTCTTGCGGACTCAATTTCTTAAAAATTTTGCGCACCCTTAGCAAAAAATAAATTGTCCGAGCCGCGCGGCGTGGATTATTCTTTCTGAACGGAAACACATTATCAAAATCAAAGAAATAAATTTTATATTTAGTATTATCCCTTTTAATCAGGATATTTCTATCTGTGTCTAAACTATATAAACCAGTTCGGTTAAATTGCGCTATGCTGGAAAATACATCCTTAAGAAATTTTATTAGTTCCTTATGAGCAGATTCAATTTCCGAAATTATATCTTTGTAAAGTTTTCCAAGACTTATCTCTTCCATAATCAGGATGCTTTCCATAGCCATTCCTGCTATTGTCTTCTCCAGCAATAACACAGGCTTAGGCGTCGGTATCCCGATAGAACATAAATAATTCATCAGCCGAAAATTGCGCTCCGCCTCGGATTGATAAAATAAATTTTCCAGCAAATGCCAAAACCGGCTTCGGTAGTTATAATACTTCACCCGGAAAATTTTGCCTTGAACATCCAGCTTGACATTCTTCAGGAACTCTCGTTTTTGAATATGGGCAATCTGTTCTGAAATATCCAGATGAGATTTTATCTCTTCCCATTGCTTTAGCGCTTCAGCTATTATCTCTTGCGGGAAATAGTCAGAGCTCAACACTTTTGGTTTAGTATGTAAAGTCATTTTAATAAAGCGCCATAGCGCAGAAGCTAACCGCGCTTTTGGTTGCGCTATCAAACCATGCAGACCATTTTAATAACTCAGCCCTTTTTGGTTCAGCCAGCTTAAATGTAAAATAGATCGGAGCAAGCCCGCAAATTTTTCTGGTGTCCTTGTCACTCGCTACTGACTGAAAAAAACCATCCGCATCGCATCTCTCAAGATAGCTTAACATCCTTCCATCATCTGATTTAATCTCATCCTCACGGATTGGCGCGTAAAATTCCCTGTCCCCGTATCTCGGTCCTAAATGCGCCAGGTCCGCACTAGCAATCAAAGCAATCTTTCTACCATCATCCTTAATCTGCTCCTTGAGCGCATCCAGATAGTCCTTGAACAAAAGGTCCTCTGCTGGCGATATGCCAAGCTCTATCATCGTTTGAAAATTTCCGACCAGAGCAGGAACAATCTTAAAATTTCTTTTTCCAAGAAGCAGATGCTGTAAAAACACTAATTGAATCTCAATAGAGTGCTCCTTACGATGAGAAAAATCGCCTGCGTGCGCCCTCTTCTTCATCCGCTTCCTCACCGCTTGAATGAATCCCCGGTCCGTCTCCACTACCCCAAACGGCGTTTCAAAATCCTTTTCAGAAAATACCAGCATATCCTCAAGCGGATGATGCCCAGTGCCTAAAATAATAAAAAGCTCTGCCTGGCTCTCCTCATAAAGGCGCTTATATGCATACGCATAAACCTCGCCATTTCCCCTCAATTCTATATGCGGAGCAACAATAGCCTTAAGCTCATTCGTCCGATTTTCTTGAGGCATCCCGGGACCAGAATCCGCAAGATAAAAATCATCCAGGAATTTTTTTAGCTCAGACGAGTTAGAAGGATATGTTGTTCCAGCAAGAACAGGCGCTCTTGTCCTGGTCTCCATCCATTCCTTCATCCGGCTCCGAACATAATCGCGGAACCGATTGGAATCCAGAAGCAGATGCTCATCAAGCTCTTGCGCAAGCTCCCGAATGTTATCTGCTGGAACCAGCTCCTGAGTCTGGCGCATAATCTCCTCCTGAATCTCCCGAAAGCTACGCGTGCCATCAAAAAATTGTAGAAGCGGCGCCAGATTCGCTGGAAGAATAATCACATCCTCACACCAGCCCTCAGGGTCCTGGAACACCAGCATCTTTTCACCCTGAACCTGGGCAGGAAGAATCTGAAGATTTAACCTTAGTCTTGGTCTTTCCTCAATATCCGACTTGCTATCTTCTAAACTCATTTCTCCAGCCCGAGCGAAAACATCCGCTCAAGGTCAAACTTGGAAAATACTTCAAACGCTATCAAAGTGGTGGTTTTTTCAATTCCATCCAGCTTGAGCATCTTCTTGGTCACAAGTTCAGCCAGCGCATCGTTTTCCTTTACCCTTATAATCGCCACAATGTCATAAGAACCAGCCACAGAATAAACCTCAGTAATCCCTTCCAGCTTAACCAGCGCCTGAGTTGTTTCAGGAATCTTGTCCCGCTTCGCATTGATCAAAACAATTGCAGTTACCATTTTTCTCTCCTCCTTCCGTAGCGCAGGCGCTCTTGCCCGCGCAATTATCTATTTCCCCCAATCCCGTCTAATAATCCTGTGAACCGCCTGAGCCCTGGCTATCAAGTTGTTATCCCGGTCAAATGCCTCTGACTCGCTCCAGGCGAGATTCTTTGTCCGATAAACAAACTTGCCTTTACAAACTAAAAGACCATCTTTTGGTGGAAATAAATAATTCACACGAAGGTCAATCGTGATCGCTCCCTCATCAGATTGCAGAGAAGAATAAATTGAACTGCCACAACTGGAATCCATCACGCTCGCTATCACCCCTCCATGAAAAGTGTTCCAGATATTCTTATGCTGTTGAGATAACTCAAGATGCATCTCAGAATGACCCTCCCAGAGCCTAACTATCCGCATCCCAAGATACTTATAAAACGGGCTCTCATTAAGAGCCATCGCAACCCTGTCCAGCTCTTCCTGACTCTTCTCTGGCATTTTCCCTTCACCTGTGATAAAAACTTCATCATAGATTATACCCGAATTCGGTGCGCAGGCAAGAGCGACTGAGCGCCGATGGTGGAAACTCTCATTCCCGCGCAAGCAGGAATCCAGAGTTTTACCGGATTTTAAGACCAGGAGGTGGAGAAAGTTATGTTGAACTTAAAAATCACACAGGAACAGAGGATGGCAAGGGAAATGGCGCGGAAGTTCTGCCAGAAGGAGATAGAGCCTAAAATAGAGGCTCTGGAGAGCGGCAAGGAGCCAATAGTTCCTCTTATCCAGAAGTTTTTGCGAGAGGTTCAGGGAACAACTCAGATAGAGACAGTAGAGGACCTGGAGAACTGGGTCAAGGAGAGAGAGTTTATCACCAGAGCCCTGGTCTCAATTGAGGTGTCCAAGACCCTTCCCGGATTTTCGCTGTCTCTGGGCGCAAGTCTGGAGCTCTGTCTCTTCTCCATTCTTGCCAGTGGAACAAAGCCGCAGAAGGAAAGATATGCTCTTCAGCTTGTGCGCGGGGAAAAAATTGGATGCTGGGGACTGACTGAGCCAGAGGCAGGCTCAGACATACGGGCGATGAAGACAACTTACAAGAAGGATGGGGAACATTATATTTTGAACGGACAGAAGACTTTTATCACAAACGCTCCAATCGCTGACATTTTTGTAATTTATGCTAATGGAGAAAAAGGATACTCTGCGTTCATTCTTGAGAAGGGTATGTCAGGACTGGATGTAAGCCCTCCGTTTGAAAAAATGGGAATGACCTGCTCGCCCACAGGAGCGATTTATATGGACAATGTGCGCGTTAGCAAGGAGCAACTGCTAGGCGCGGAGGGGCTGGGGCTTTTTGATGCGTTTCGGGTGCTGACCAATGAGCGAACTGTTACGCCCTGCCTTATGATCGGGATTATGGAGCGCGCGCTTGAGTCCGCAACAAAATACGCCAGGGAGCGCATCCAGTTTGGAAAGCCCATAATCAAGTTTCAGGCTGTCCAGTTTCTTCTCGCCCGTATATGGGAAAAACTATTCGCGTCATACGCATTTTTATTCCTGCTCGGAGAGATGAACGAGCAGGGACTGGATTCAACCCTGGTTGCGAGTGCGGCAAAACTTTTCACAAGCGAAGCCGCGACTCAAGCAGGATTGGATGCGATTCAGGTTATGGGTGGACATGGATATATGAGAGAGGCGGGTGTGGAGCGTCTGGTAAGAGACGCAAAGCTGATGGAGATAGGCGCTGGCGCGAGCCAGATTCAGCTGATGATTCTTGGAAGAAAGCTGATAGAGTCTGATAAGCTGGAGATGAATCCGCTATTTTTCGGACCAAGTCCATTCGGAAAAACGCACTGAAGACTAAAAACAATCATTGAAGTCATCTCTAAAAAAGGGGGTTAAAAATGTCGGTTCTAGTTGAGAAAACCCGCAAGGTAATGACAATTATATTGAACCGTGCTGAAAGAAGAAACGCGGTTGATGGCAAGACAGCTAAGGAACTGGCTGATGCTTTCCGTGCTTTTGAAAATGATGATGAGGCTTATGTTGCGGTTCTATGGGGAAAAGGAGGCAATTTTTGCTCAGGAGCAGATTTGAAAGCGGTCTTTGAAGGCAAAAATCCCAATCGCGTGAATAAAACTGGAGATGGACCAATGGGACCGAGCAGGATGCTTTTGTCCAAGCCTGTAATTGCGGCAGTGAGCGGATACGCTGTTGCAGGAGGCCTGGAGCTTGCGCTATGGTGCGACATTCGTGTGGTGGAGAAAAGCGCGGTGTTTGGAGTGTTCTCAAGAAGATGGGGAGTGCCGTTGATTGATGGAGGAACTGTTCGTCTCCCGAGATTGATCGGTTTGAGCAGGGCAATGGACATTATTCTAACAGGTAGGCATATTTCTGCAGAGGAAGCGTTTGCCATCGGGCTTGCGAATCGTATAGTTGAGGATGGGACATCACGCCAGGAAGCTGAAAAACTGGCTCAACAACTCTGCGAGTTCCCGCAGTTTTGTCTCCGCCAAGACCGCTTGAGCGCGTATGAGCAGTTTAACCTGGATTTAGAAACCGCTCTTAAAAACGAATTCAAACGCGGTCTGAAAGTTATCCAGTCCCCGGAATTCAAAGCAGGCATCCAGCCATTTATCTCTGGAAAAGGAAGACACGGAGAATTCAAATAATAGACGCGTATGGCATAGCCAGACCGGGTAAAGCTGAATTGCTCATCTGCCCATATTAGGTCAAACGACTTTGGGCTCGGGTCTAAGGTTTAAGCTTAATTAGTTTTGTATATTTTTATTTATATCTGAGTTGCCACAGATTTTTTTGGACACAGAATTGGGTTAAATTGGATTAAGGAGGTAGGTGGCATAAACAAGGAAGATAGGGCTCAGGGAGCAGGCCGCGCAACGGAGCGAGCGGAGTTGCGCCCAGCGCCGAAGGCGCACAATCCGGCCGGTAGCGTCCCTTTGCCCGGGCCAGGGTTAGGCTCTGGAGCGCTCAGCGTGAACAAGAGATGGTCTTGAGAGTTGCCGTAGATAAGTTCGCTAAGCTATATAATCAGAACTGGCGCATTGAGAGACTGGGATTTCTCAGCCCAAAACAGGCACGGGAAAAACTACTTGACATGATTTGCAAAATGCGCTAAATAGTGTCCAAGAAATTGGGGGCGGTACACCTGATGAAAAAGGAATTGGGTGTTTATAACTTGAGTTTTCGCTTTGGCACGACATTTCTTCATTTTTTACTTGACAAACTTTTAAAAATATGCTAATATCTGAAAAGTAAAATGAGTAGAGGAATAATTTTAGACTCTCTCTCTCTCTCTCTCTCTCTCCATTAGTCTATTCTGAGCATTTTCTAAAATCTCTTGATTCCCGAATAAACGGTTTCCAAAATTGTGATGCAGGCATCTTGCCTGCTTCTTGTATATCTGCCCTTAAATCATATCCGCGGTCTATTCAACTCGCTTACCAAAAAAACCAATTTAACCAAAAATGAGGGGGAAGAATGAAAAAGAATCATATCGGCCAATTGATTTTGTCCAGCATCTTGCTTTTGCTTAATTTGCTGATTATCAGCTGTCAGGGCAAAGAAGAAAAATCCAACCTTCAACCCGAAGCGCCTCAAACCATCGCCGCGGAAGAATCACTTTCCCCGGATGAGGATCTTTATGACGATGGCGTCCAATCCAGCGCCCAGACCGCAGGCCCAAACACCAAAATCAGCAAGCTGGTCCGACCCGCTCCCCTCACTGGCTCCACCACCGCAACCTTCAAATTTAAATGCACGACCCCTCCCTGCACTTTCAAGTGCAAGTTGGATACGAGCAGGTGGAAACGTTGCAAATCGCTCAAAACCTATACCGGGCTGACTGACGGCCTTCATACCTTCAAGGTCCGCGCTACCGATTCCGCCGGCCAAACCGACCGGACTCCGGCAAAATATAGCTGGACCGTGGAAACGACTCCGCCGGAAACTACGATTGATTCAAATCCTGCCATTCTGACGAATTCTACCTCGGCATCATTCACCTTTAGTTGCACCGATGCCCACACGCCTTGCACTTTTGAATGTCAATTGGATACCGGCGGATGGGGTTCCTGCTCATCCCCCAAAAGCTATTCCAGCCTTTCCGAAGGCAGTCATACCTTTTATGTCCGCGCCACCGATGCCGCGCAAAATGCCGATTTAACCCCTGCATCTTATTCCTGGACCATTGACATCACCCGTCCCGACACCATCATTGACAACAATCCTGCTAGCCTGACCAATTCAACTTCGGCCACTTTTACTTTCCATTGCACCGATGCCCACACACCTTGCACTTTTGAATGTCAATTGGATACCGGCGGATGGGGTTCCTGCTCATCCCCCAAAAGCTATTCCAGCCTTTCCGAAGGCAGTCATACCTTTTATGTCCGCGCCACCGATGCCGCGCAAAATG
>Ga0315298_1001410_pt1 | contig 44036 bp, 43 predicted proteins | sample WHS_1_MG_FD_203077 | JGI IMG/M metagenome (GOLD analysis project Ga0315298, IMG submission 203077) | Extremophilic microbial mat communities from Washburn Hot Springs, YNP, Wyoming, USA - WHS_1_MG | ecosystem: Environmental > Aquatic > Thermal springs > Hot (42-90C) | place: USA: Wyoming... | reverse complement strand
CGCGCTTCGCCGTCACCAGGCGGCGCTTGAGCTTTAGCAGCTCCATGCGGGTGGCGTTGACGTTTAGCTGCACTCCTGCTCGCCCCGCTTCCTACTCGTTGGCCGCGTCGGCGGCCGGCAGGTACTTGGCGATGTGCTCCTCGCGCACGCGCTTCAGCTCACCCCGCGGCAGTAGCTTCAGCAGCCTCCAGCCGAGGTCGAGCGTCTCCTCGATGGTGCGGTTCTCGTTCTCCCCCTGGCGGACAAACCGCCGCTCGAACTCCTGGGCAAAGCTCAGGTACTGCTTGTCCGTATCGCTGAGCGCCGCCTCGCCGAGTACAACCGCCAGCTCCTGCGCTTCTTTGCCGCGCGCGTAAGCCGCCGCGAGCTGGTTCATCAGGCCGGAGTGATCCTCGCGCGTCTTGTCAGGGCCGATGCCCTTATCCCGCAGGCGGGAGAGCGACATGAGGATGTTGACCGGCGGGTAGATGCCGGCGCGGTGCAGTTCGCGCCCGAGGACGATCTGGCCCTCGGTGATGTAGCCCGTGAGGTCCGGCACCGGGTGAGTCTTGTCGTCTTCCGGCATGGTGAGGATCGGGATCTGGGTGATCGAGCCCTTCTTGCCGCGGATGCGCCCGGCGCGCTCGTAGATGAGCGAGAGGTCGGTGTACATGTAGCCGGGGTAGCCGCGGCGACCCGGGACTTCCTTGCGGGCGGCCGAGACCTCGCGCAGGGCCTCGCAGTAGTTGGTCATGTCAGTGAGGATGACCAAGACGTGCATGTCCTTCTCGTACGCCAGGTACTCGGCGGCAGTGAGGGCCATGCGCGGCGTGGCGATGCGCTCGATCGTCGGGTCGTTGGCCAAGTTGATGAACAGCACGGCGCGCTCGAGAGCGCCGGTGCGGCGGAAGTCGGAAATGAAGTAGTCGGCTTCCTCGAACGTGATCCCCATGGCCGCGAAGACGACCGCGAAGTTCTCGCCCGTGCCAAGCACTTTGGCTTGGCGGGCGATCTGCGCCGCCATCTGGTTGTGCGGCAGGCCGGCGGCCGAGAAGATAGGCAGCTTCTGCCCGCGCACGAGCGTGTTCAGGCAGTCGATGGTCGAGATGCCGGTCTGGATGAACTCGGCCGGATAGGCGCGGGCGTACGGGTTGATTGGCTTCCCGGCGATATCGAGGCGCTTCTCCGGCAGGATCTCCGGGCCCTTGTCAATCGGGCGGCCGAAGCCGTCGAAGATGCGGCCGAGCATCTCGGTCGAGACCGGCAGCTCGATGACGCGGCCGAGAAAACGCACCTTCGAACCGGTCATGTTGAGGCCGCGCGTCCCCTCGAACAACTGGACGAGCGCCCGCCCCTCCATTGCCTCGAGCACCTTGCCCCGGCGGATCTCACCGCTGCTCAGCTCGACCTCGACCAGTTCCTCGAACTTGGCGTCGGTGACCTGCTCAACGAGCATCAGGGGGCCGGCGACCTCGGAGATCGTCATGTACTCCTTGAGCATCAGACAGCCACCCCTTTCTCGATGTTGGCCATGATCTGGTCGAAGGCCGCCAGGTTGTCCTCCGGGATCAGCTTGGCGCGGGCGATCTCCTCGCGCACCGGCAGGCTGAGGATCTTATCCAACGAGGCGCCGGCTTGAATGGCGCGGGCCGCCTGCCGGTGGAAGTGCAGGATCAGCCGCAGCAAGCGATATTGCTTGTTCTGCGACGTGTAGGTATCGCGGTCGTCGAAGGCGTTCTGCTGCAGGAAGTCCTCGCGGATCGACTTGGCGGTCTCGAGCGCCAGCCGGTCCTCGCGCGACAACGCATCGATGCCGACCAGGCGGACGATCTCCTCGAGCTCAGCCTCCTTCTGCAAGAGCGCCATCGCCTCGGTGCGCAGGGTCGGCCACTCCTCGCCGACGTTCTTCCGGAAATACTCGTCGAGCCGGCTGGCATACTGCGAGTAGGACAGCAGCCAGTTGATGGCCGGGTAGTGGCGGCGCCCGGCGAGGCGGTCGTCGAGGCCCCAGAACACCTTGACGAGGCGCAGGGTCGCCTGCACGACCGGGTCGGACATGTCGCCGCCAGCCGGCGAGACAGCGCCGATGGCGGTCAGCGAGCCCTCGCGGTCAGCGCCGCCGAGGCAGACGACGCGGCCGGCGCGCTCGTAGAACTCCGCCGCGCGCGAGCCGAGGTAGGCAGGATAGCCTTCTTCGCCGGGCATCTCCTCGAGGCGGCCGGAGATCTCGCGCAGGGCCTCGGCCCAGCGCGAGGTCGAGTCGGCCATCAGCGCGACGCGGTAGCCCATGTCGCGGAAGTACTCGGCGATCGTGATGCCGGTGTAGATCGATGCCTCGCGGGCAGCGACCGGCATATTCGACGTGTTGGCGATCAGGACAGTGCGGTCCATCAGCGGCTCGCCCGTCTTCGGGTCCTTGAGCTCGGGGAACTCCATCAGGACGTCAGTCATCTCATTGCCGCGCTCGCCACAGCCGACGTAGACGATGATGTCGGCGTCGGCCCACTTGGCGAGCTGGTGCTGCACGACCGTCTTGCCGCTGCCGAACGGCCCCGGCACGCAAGCTGTGCCGCCCTTGGCGATCGGGAAAAACATGTCGATGACGCGCTGCCCGGTGATCAGAGGCTCCTCGGGTGCCAGCTTCTCACGATACGGGCGGCCCATGCGGACCGGCCAGCGCTGATGCATGCGAATCTCGTGCAGTCTGTCGCCGTCGCGGACGCGGGCGACGACATCGTCCACCGTGCGCTCGCCGGCAGCAATCTCCTCGATGACGCCGCTGATGCCGGGCGGGATCATGATCTTGTGGATGACGATCGTGGTCTCACGGACAGTGCCGATGATGTCGCCACCGGAGACGCGGTCGCCGACCTTGACAACGGGCTCGAAAGGCCACTTCTTCTCGTGATCGAGCCCGGGAATCTCGATGCCGCGGGCGATGAATGCCCCGGTCTGCTCCATGATCTTGTCCAGCGGACGCTGGATGCCGTCATAGATAGAGCCGATCAGGCCCGGGCCAAGCTCAACGCTGAGCGGCTGGCCGGTCGAGACGACCGGCTCACCGGGGCCGAGACCCGCGGTCTCTTCGTATACCTGAATCGAGGCGCGGTCCCCTCTGAGTTCGATGATCTCACCGATGAGCTTCGGATGGCCGACGCGGACGACGTCGTACATCCGCGCATCGCGCATGCCCTCAGCGACGACCAAGGGGCCCGACACCTTGACGATCCGGCCTGCGCTCATTGTCCTTCATCCCCCTTGAACAGAATGTCGACCCCGATGGCCTTTTCGACCGTTTCCTTCATCTTGCGCATGCCGAGGCCCAGATTGGCCTGCCCGTCGGGGATGACGACGATGACCGGCCAGGGCTTCTGGCGCATTTCCTCCGGGAGGTCGGAGGTCTTCGGCGCGAAGCGCTCGGTGATAAAAACGGCCCCGTATCCTTCGGCAAAGACCTGCGCAAGCGCTCGCATGGCCTCATCGGTGGAAGTCACCGGGAAGAGCGTCAGTCCCAAGGCGCGGAAGCCCATGATCGCATCCTTGCTGCCGACGACGGCGAGTCTAGACATAGACATCACGGAGCCTTTCCCGGATGATTTCCGCCGGGACGCCGTTAACCTTGCCGGCGAGGATGATGCGGATGTTGCGGATCTCGCTCTCCTTGGCAAGGACATAGGCGAACAGCGGCTCCGGACCGAGCGGGACGAACTTGGCTTCCTTGACCAGAGCGGTCAAGTAGTCGTCGGACAGCTTCTCGAGGCCGGACAGCGGCGCGCCCTCGCTGAGCAACCTGACCCCCTCGGCCGCGATGCGCCAATACGGCGTCCGAGCCAACCGGTCCGCGAAGGCGTCAAGCGGCTGACCGTGCAGGGCGATGAAACGCCTGACGTCGAGCGTTCCGCCGTCGAGCAGCACCTGGCGTAGGAACGTCTCGTCCTTGCCGAGCCGGCGGACGCGCAGGAAAGTGCGGATGTTAATCAAGTCAATGGAAGCCTGCATGTAGCGAAGGATCAGCTCGTAGCGGCGCCGGCGCGCCTCATCGGCGAGCAACTTGTACAGGGCGCCATCGAGCATGGCGTCGATCAGTTGCGGATCCTGCGTGGCGGCGAACGCTTCCTGGGCGGTCGCGACCAGGCCGACGAACGGCGCGGGCAGCTCCGCCCGCCCCTCCAACGCCGCCGCAAGGCGGTCCGGCGGGACCGTCCCACGCCGCACCAGCAGGTGCGAGTAGTCTTGGCCGGCGGCCGCCGCTTTGAGGAGGACCTTCAGATTGTGGAAGTCAAACCGGTAGCCGAACATGAGCAGCAGGAACGGATCGGGCGCAAGCTCGGCGAGCAGTCGATAAACGCGGTCGAGTTCATGCGCCAGGGCGATCTCAAACTCACTGGGGTCCCTGATCTCGGCCACCGCGCCCGCATAGTCCGTCTCGGCCAAGACGCGCAGCGCTTCTGCGGCATCGTGAGCCTCCACCATGCGCTGATAGCGGGCCCGATCGATGAGCTTGGTCGCCAGCGCGTTGACGCGGCCGCAGGCATAGGCATAGTCATACCTTGATGCTCGTGCGCTCATGGCCGTTCAGCTCCCATTGACACTATCGCCGAACAGGCAGCGAGCCACCGCGGGGACGAGGTCGTCGTGGACGAGCCGCAGCGCCGTCTCGAACGTGCAGTTGACCTCGACCTCGCCGCGGCGCAGGATCACCCCGCCGGCAATCGGCCGGGTCTCGTCGGCCAACTTGAGAGACGCCGGTCGGCCGGCCCGCCGCAGAGCCTCGTTGGCTTCGGCGACCAGCCCTGGGCCGAAGCGATCGCGATCCTCCGGCGCGAGGATGAGCTCCTCGCTGCCCTGGCTGGCGGCCGCCAATACCTGCGACAGCAGAAAGTCGCGGTACTGTTCCGGCGGCAGCGCGCGCAGTCGCTGCAACGCTGCGCAGAAGGCTTCCTCTATCGCTTCTTGTTTGGCAGCCAGTCGGCTGTTCCGCGCCTCGAGCCGGGCCAAAGTCATGATCCGTGCGGCGCGCTCCTCAGCCTCCCGGCGTGCTTTGGCCACTATGCGCTCACGGATCTCTCCGGCCTCGACGTCAGCATCAGCGAGGATGCGCTGCGCATCCTCGTCTCCCTTGGCCTCGATGCCGGCTGCTTCCGCTTTGGCATCGGCGACAATACGTTCGAGGATATGCTCAAGGGACATTCTCATTCCCCATTCCGGTTAGTTTCGTCTCCCGCTGCGAATCAGACCGGGATCTTGAAGACCAACAGCACCGAGATGAGCAGGCCGAGAATGGCGTAAGTCTCAACCATGGCGGGGAGCATCATGGCACGACCGGAAGAATCCGGCTCTTTCGCAACAAGGTACATGGACGACACCGACACGCTGCCCTGCCACTGGCCGGAGTGCCAACCGGCGAGCGCGACGGGGAGGGCGGCGCCGATGACCATCAGACCGGTGGCGATGTCGATCGGCTGACCGACGAAACGGAACCAGATCAAGAAGGCGACCAGGAAGCCGTAGATGCCCTGGGTGCCCGGGAGCAACTGCAGCGGCAGGAGCTTGCCGAAGAGTTCTGGCTTCTCGGACAAGATGCCCGCTGCAACGCTGCCAGACTTGCCGACGCCAATGATCGAGCCCGCGCCAGCTACGAACGCAGCGATGGCAGCGGCCAGGACTGCGAGAACGGTGCCAGTGATAGCCATTATCTGTCATCCTCCCTTTTGTCTCTCAAAGGCTCACTCGGTATACTCTCTGATCAGAGTGTACTTGCCCTTCCAGCGCAGGGGCTCCAGGTAACGCCCGCCCCCTTCATAGAACTTACTGAAGTACTCGACAAACTGGAGACGAGCACAATGGATGAAAGCGCCAAAAGCGCTAATCGCTATATTGAACAAATGGCCGAATGCCAAAACCGCAATGATGATCGGTATGCCGACAATCGGTGCGGCACCGGCCATGAAACCAAGCTGATTGACCACCACCGCGATGACGGAGCCGGAGAGTCCCAGGGCAAGCAAGCGCGAATACGATAGGACATCAGCGACATAGTTGATGGTACCGTAGAGCCCGTATAGCCCAATGCCGAGGCGGGCCAGCGGGTTGCGGTTGGCGCGCCCGGCGAACAGCAGTATGCCGAGGACACCGGCCAGTCCCACGCCCTTGAACACGGGGGCCAGCACCGCCGGCAAGTAGCCGACGGTCGCGATACCGTAGAGGATGAATCCACCGAAGTAGAGGAGCCACATCCCCTGGTCGAGAAGGGCGTCTTTCCATGAGCCGCCGCGGATGACGGCGACGAACTTGACGATGATGCCGGTGTAGACCTGAATTACGCCCATTGCCAAGGCGACACCCATCATCGCAAGCGGATTGGCCATCGGATCGATGAGCATGAAGCGGGTCCGCAGCCGGTCGAGGGCCGGGAACGGCAGATAGCGAGTCAGGTCGCCGAAAAAGCTGCCGGTGAGGATGCCCATGACGACTGATGCGAGACCGATAATGATCATCAGGCGGTTCATCCGCTTGCCGGACCAAGTAAGATGGTACCACTTGCGCATCCCCACGAGGAAGAAGATCGCCATCAGGAGACCGTAGCCGGCATCGCCGAGGGCCGTGCCGAAAAACACGGCAAAGAACGGCGCCAGCCACGGCGTCGGATCCATCTCGCGGTAGTTCGGCGCGCCGTAGATCTGCGTCACCATCTCGAACGGTTCGACGAGCGGCGGGTTCTCGAGGATCGTCGGCGGATTATCGCCTTCGGCCGGATCGGCCAACAGCACTGCGGCATCCGGGACCGCGCCGCGGACGGTCTGAGCCAGGCCATCAGCCTTTTTGGCGCTCACCCAGCCCTCGAGGACAACCAGATGCGGAGTCTCGATGGCCTGCTCGGCAGCGGCTGCACGCTGCTCGGCAGCGACGAAACCATCGTGGACCGCTTTCAGCGCCAAATCTTCCGCGGCCATGGCCGTGAATTCGCTCTCACAGTCCGCGATTCGACGGTCGATCTCAGCCAGCCGCCGCTCGATTCGGGCCAGGTTATGGGCCGCCGTTCCGGACAAGCCGGGGAAGGTCGCCGGGACGAAACCATGAGTTGCCAGGGCCTGCGGGACGCGCGGATCGTCGGACAGGTGGGCCACGAGCAGATAAATGCTGCGGCCGCCCTCCCCAATCACCTCGTGGTGCGCCTCGCCAATGGCAGCGAGCTCGTCCGCGAGCGCAGCGAGCTCATTCGCCGGCAGCGCACCGACCAGCAGCGTGCAGCGTCGCGTAGTCCGGATCTCCTCGAGCGGCAGCAGCAGCGAGCGCAATGGCGCCAACGCTCCGGCCTGCGCCTCGAGACGCTTGCGCTCTTCGCGCAAGGCCGTCAGCTCTGCATCGAGACTCTCGACGCGCTCAACCGTGGCCAGGTAGTCACGCCCGGTCAATTCACGATATTCCTTGAGCGTCAAGGCATACTTGACGTCGACGAAGGTCTCGACGATGCCTGAGCGTGGCTTCTCGTAGCGTCCCAGGATAGCGAGCGCCTGCTTCACCCGCTCCTTGGCACGTTCGTCGATCTGTTCGGCCGACGCGCGCTCAGGCCCGCTGCCGGCCGCAGGCTCATCCGCAGCGCGGAGGTCAGTGATCTCGAATCCGCCAAACGCCTGTAAAGCCTCCACCAACTTGGGCTGCAGACTTCGTTCGACGACGATGGTCGCTTTTTTGACTTTAAGGACGGCCATCGGTTTTCACTATCCTTTCAACAATTAGCGCGGCCGCCTCGGCCATGCGCGCCCGCGCGGCTGTAAGTATCTGCTCTCTCTCAGATCTGGCCGCCGCGCGCAGCTTCTCCGCCTCGGCTTCAGCCCGACCCAGCACCTCGGCCGCAGTCCGCTGGCCAGCCTCAACGCCGGATTGCTGCGCCGCAGCGAGCCGGCGGGCGGCCTCATCCTTGGCCGCAGCAATGGCCGCATCCCGCTTTCGCTTGGCCGCCTCGACGAGCGCGGCAGCCTCCTGTTCGGCAGCGGCGATCCGCGCCAGAACGTCGCTCGACAACTTCTCACCACCCTTCCGGTTGCCCATTGGTAAATTACACCAGCTAATAGAAGACTGCCGATTCCCTACAGCCGTCTGACCGCTGCGCCGAGCCCGCTGAGTTTCTCGGCCATTCGCTCATAGCCGCGATCCACATGCTCGATGCCGCTGATCTCCGTCTCGCCTTCGGCCGCTAGTCCGGCGACGACCAGCGCCGTGCCGGCGCGAAGGTCGCGCGCCACGACCGGCGCCCCGGTCAGCCGCTCGACGCCCTCGATGATCGCAGTGCGACCCTCAACGCGAATGTTGGCGCCCATCCGCTGCAGCTCCTCGACGGCGCGAAAGCGATTCTCGAAGATGGTCTCGGTGACGAAGCTTGTCCCCTCCGCCGTGGCGAGTAGCGTTGTCATCACGGGCTGCGCGTCGGTGGGGAAACCCGGGTAGGGAAGCGTCTTGATGTTGACCGCCTTTGGCCGGCCACGGCCGATGACGCGGATGTGGTCGCCGTTCTCCTGCAGTTCACAGCCGGCTTCGACGAGCTTGGCCGATACCGGGTCGAGGTGCTTCGGAATGAGGTTGCTCACGACAACGTCACCACCGGTGGCGGCAGCGGCGATCATGAACGTCGCCGCTTCGATGTCATCGGGAATGATGGCGTAGTTGGTGCCACTGAGTTCCTTGACGCCGCGAATCTTGATGACATCGGTGCCGGCACCTTGAATTCGGGCGCCGCAGGCATTGAGGAAATTGGCGCAGTCTACGACATGCGGTTCCTTGGCCGCGTTCTCGATCGTCGTCACACCATCGGCCAAACAGGCCGCGAGCATGGTGTTGATGGTCGCGCCAACGCTAACGGTATCAAAGTAGATGGACGCGCCCTGCAACTTGGTGGCGCGAACCCTCACGATGCCGTGCTCGAGGGTCACCTCCGCGCCCAAGGCGCGGAACGCCTTTAGGTGGAGATCGATCGGGCGGGGACCAAGGTCGCACCCGCCCGGCAAGGCGACTTCGGCCTCGCCGTACCGACCGAGCAGGACTCCGAGCATGTAGTAGGAAGCCCGCATCCGCTTCACCAGGTCATACGGCGGCGTCAGGCGGGGATCCGTGGGCGGAGTGACAGTCACAACGCCGCCGGCAATCCGCGTCTGGGCGCCGACGGCTTCGAGAATCTCAAGATAAACCGCGACATCGTCGATCGCCGGGATATTCTCAATGGTGCTGGCGCCGCCGGCCAGCATCGCTGCCGGCAGAATCGCCACGGCCGAGTTCTTGCGTCCGCTGACGCGAACTTCCCCGCGCAGAGGGCGCCCTCCGGAGATGGCGAGTTTGGGCAATCGCTTCGTCCTCCTGTGCAGACGAGTCGCCCCGTCCGGGTGCTTTGGCTTTGGCATCCTTAGATATTCTGTAGTGTAGCTGGCTTTCCTTCTGTCAGAAATCAAAGTCATTTCCACGGGTACGGGTGGCGTTGAGCCCAGGCGCGCCAAGAATTCTCCAGCTGGTCCATGGGCTGACCGTAGACGGCGTTCACTGCGAAACTGAGCGGATAGTGCTGCGCCAATTTGGCAATGACGGCCTTCAGCTTGGCACCCCCATCGTCCTGCGCCAAGTACGTGACCAACGACAGCGATTCGCGGTAGGCGAGCGCCTGGTTAGGCAGCGCGTCAAATCCAGATTCGAGGTCGTGAACGCTGTACAGCTGGTTCACTGTCCGGTCGGCGAGGTCGCCTGCCGGGTCGTTCCATACGTACCCGGTGACACGGTACTCTTCCCACTGGGCAAGCCCTTCGGTGAACCAGCGCGGATAGTTGCCATCCGTCAGATAGTCGAGCACGAGATGCGTGTACTCGTGCACCAGCGGCCCGGCGCTGCGGAAAACGCGCGCCAGCTCTGCCGGGCTATCGTCCGGTGCCCAGGCGTGCGGCGAGAGCAGCCGGATGGCGCCCGCCCAATAGACCCCGACTGCGCTTTGACTGGCCGGCCAGCCGAAACTCTCCCGCAGTGCCTCGCGAGTCGGATAGACGGCAATGAGCGTCTTCTCCGTCGGCGTATAGCCGAAGTCGCGCGTCACCCGAGCGCGGGATTGCTCCGCGGTCTGCAGGATCAAGTTGACAACGTCGGCGTCAGGAGTCTGGTACCTGACAATGAAATGCGCGCTGTCAACTTCTTGCCAATTGGCCAAGCTCTGCGCGTAGTCGGCGCGCCCGCGTTCGCGCGCGAGGGCATACAGCGCAGACCGCGCTAAAATCAGGTTTCGTCGCCCCACCGGCCAAGCGATGGCAAGGACAATGGCGGCAACGACCATGACCGCGATGAGGACTGTTGCTGCCGTCGCATGTGTGCGGCTGCGCATATGTTATCCCTCCTTCACCATGTTTACAGGAATCAGTTTACGATAACTGATTATAACACGGTGTAGCAGGGATTTTCATTGGTAATGTTGAGACTGCGTGGCCGCGGCGCAATACAAAATGGCCAAGGCCGAAGACATCGGCCTTGGCCAGAACATTCGCGCGGCCTATCGCCCGAAAGCAAACACGCAGGGCGCGCCTGGCGCGCCCTGACGCTATGCTGGGCTAGTTTTGCGGATAGAAGTTGAGCGGATTGACTGCCTTGTCGTTGACTCGCACCTCAAAGTGCAAGTGGGGGCCAGTGCTCCGCCCGGTGTTGCCGACGCGCCCGATCAGCTGACCTTTCTCGACCGTATCGCCGGTCTTCACGGCGATCGATGACAGATGACCGTAGACGGTCTTGATCCGCCCGCCGCCATGGTCGATCATCACGTAGCGCCCGAGATTACCGTGCCAGCCTGCGTCGACCACCATGCCGCTGTCGGCCGCCAACACAGGCGTCCCGATCGGGGCGCCGATGTCAATCCCCGAGTGGTAACCGCTGCGCCGATACCCGAAGCGGGAAGTAATCACACCCATAGTCGGCCAGACGAATGAACCGGTTCCGCGATCAGGAATTTGCTTTGTGCCTACGACCGCAATCTCAGTGACCGGTTCACTGATCACCTTAGTCTCAATCGTCTTCGCGCTGACTTCTGCGCCGTTCTTGCGGGTAATCTCCACTATGCGCTGGCGCTGCCCACTTTTGCCGGGCTGCAGCACTCGGCGGACCCACGGCCAGAGACTGCTGTCTTCCTTGGTCTGCACGGCATATGGGATCGCTTCAGTGTACGTTCGGCGCTCGACGCTATAGAGCGTCACATAGGGGTCGGCTTTGACGAGATTAATTTTCTGCCCCGGTTGAATCTGAGTCGGTTTGACATCCGGGTTTGCCTTGATGAGGTCCTCAACCGACATGTTGGCCCGCTGCGCGATCAGCCAGAGCGACTCGCCTCGCTGAACCGTCGTCGCGACGATGCGGTCCGTGCCGCGCAGAAGGATCTCCTTGGCGTCCTCCGGCGTGCGCAGGTCAGCTACCTTGCAGGGCATCTGCTTGACCTCGACCCGCTGCTCGATTTTCACGAGGACAACTTCGGCACCCTTGGCGCTCAGATTCTGCTCGTACGCGCTCTTGATCCCGTCGATCACGCCTTGGGCGGCGGCTTTGTCAACCAACCCGACCACCGGGTTGCCGTCAACTGTTATCACGTAGGCGTTAGTCATGAGCGGCAGATAGCGTTCGAGCTTGGACTTGAGCGCCTCTGGATCGTCCGGGGCCAAGCCGCGATCGCGCACACGGCGATAGGTGATCCGGCTGTCGAGCCAGACTTCGCGCTGCCACTCCCGGCTGAGCTCGGCTGAGACTTCCTTGATCAGCGCTGTCACAGCCGCCTTGGAGTGCGCCACCCCAATCACGTCGCCGCCAACTTCAACAGTACAGAGGGTGTGATAATTTAGATAGGCGCCGACAAGTGTCAACGTGATCAGCAGTGCCGCGGCGCCGATCGCCAGGCGCCGTTGACCCGGCGAACACTGCCGCGGATTGAAACGTTTCATTCTCTGCACCGTGCCGGCCCACAGCTGTTTTGCGCGCAGGAGTCCAGAGTGACCGGGGCACTGCAAATTGGGGTTGCTTCCCATTCCGCACCTCCCTCTGCGAGGTCTCCTGACGGGGACAGGCGTCAGCTCATATTCGCCGACCGGTCAGGAATTCCTCCCCTCGATAAGCAGGTCGATGGAAATAATCCCAGCGCAGCGGCGGTATCAGTATCCCCAATGCGCACAGGGGCAATGCGCGCTGGTTCCCACCCCGCATGTGAGAAGGTTGGACGCCAAAAATCGAGTAGGAGACGGGTTCGCCCCGTCGTCCTCTCACACCACCGGACATGCGGGTCCGCATCCGGCGGTTCATCAAGCTTCACGAAGTGTCTGGTAGCAATCAGTGAGACTCATGAGACCCTGGGCCCGCCAGTAGGCGGTGTCCAGGGCTCGGTTTAGGGGCCCCCCAGCCATGCGCCAGTAGCCTTTGCGAGACATGGCGAGCTCCCAGCAGACCCGTTCGGGTAAGCCAAGTGCCCGGAGTTCCCGCAACTTCGTCCGCGGCCGCTTCCATTGCTTCCACAGGCACATCCTGAGCCTTCGTGTGAGCCAGCCCTCAAGCGTTTTCAGGCGTTCTCCCATGTAGGCTAGCCGGTAGTAGCCAATCCAGCCGCGCAGATATGTATTAATCCGCGCGATGCGCTCTCCCACCGGGATGGGCGCATGGCGGTCGGTCAACTCCCGGATTCGGTCCTGCATCCGCTTCACGGTCTTGTCCGCCAGCCGCAGCCGTGGCTTTCCCTTGGCCGCGATGTACATGCTGTAGCCGAGGAATTTCAGCTTCCAGGGCCGGTCTACTGCGCTCTTGGCCTCGTTGACTTTGAGTCCCAGCTCCTCCTGCACGAAGCGGCGCACGCTGGCCATCACCCGTTCTCCTGCCCTCTTGCTGCACACGTAGATGTTACAGTCATCGGCATAGCGGGCGAAGCGGTGGCCCCGTCTTCCCAGCTCCTTGTCGAGGTCGTCCAGCATGATGTTCGCCAACAGAGGGCTCAGCGGTCCGCCCTGCGGCGTTCCTTCCTCCGTCTCGAGCACCACGCCGTTCACCATGACGCCAGCTTGGAGATACCGGCGGATGAGCCTCAGGACGCGCTTGTCTTGCACCTTGCGCGCTACTCTGGCCATCAGCTTGTCATGGTTCACCCGGTCAAAGAACTTCTCCAGGTCTATGTCCACGACCCAGGTGCGTCCGTCTTCGACGTGCTGTCTCGCCGCCTTCAACGCGTCCCAGGCCCGCCGCCCGGGTCTGAACCCGTAGCTGCTGTCTGAGAAGTCTGGGTCGAAGATCGGCGTCAGCACTTGCAGAAGGGCCTGCTGGATCAGGCGGTCCAGAACGGTCGGGATTCCGAGCAGCCGCACGCCTCCGTCCGGCTTCGGGATTTCGAATCGGCGCACGGGCATGGGCTTGTAGTCCCCCGCAAGCAGCGCTTCACGGATGCTTCCCCAATGGCTCTTGAGATGGTCCCTAAGGGATTCTGTTGTCATCCCGTCGACGCCCGGTGCTCCTCCGTTGCGCTCGACCCGTTTCAGCGCGGCCATCATGTTGTCTTTGGCCACCACCTGTTCCAGCAGGCCATTGCTGCCTGCTCCGCGGGATGCGTCCTCGGTCCGTGCCGGTGACGCGCTCAGCCCTCCCACAGTTCCTTGCGGATTCACCGCTCCTACCTGCAGGCAGGCCCCTTTCGGAGTATTCTGCTGTCTTTGCGCGTCTCGCGAACTCGCCAAGTCCATCCCTCACTTGATGTTCGGCCCTTCCCGGTTCATGCCGGTACTACGGCCTCTGCTGACTCCTGCCGGCTCAACCACGTCTTCCGGCGCGGTTTGTCGGGTTGTCCGACCCCCGGCAGGCCTCCCCGGATAAGAGCGCCCTCTTTCATCCCACGCCCGCCGCGTTTACCCCCGCATCCCTTGGCAGTATTGGGCTTTATCTTGTGCTGCAGACTCGCCCGAATGCGGTTGGCCTGACGCGATTCGTGTTCCTCGGGCCGGGACTTCGCCTCCGGCTTCCTTCGGATTCCGCCTCGCGACGGACACCCTTGCCTTTGGCTAGCGGTTGGTACTGCCAACCTCCGCAGGGGACTTTCACCCCCAAGAGATCGCCCATGCCGGGCGTACAGCAGAAACGCGCCAGCGGGGCTGGCGCGTTAGAAGGCAGCACTGATAGTACCCTCGGTAATTAGCGTATGAAGGGCGCAGGGAATCGGATCAGAGTCCCGTTTCGGACTGCTTAGCCTGAATGTGGAGAGCACACTCGAGGCGACGCTTTTGGAGCTCGCAGCCAATCCGATAGGGCGTGCCGATGTCGCGGCTGATCAGGTCGGCGTTGGCGTGACAGCCGCCGCTGCAGAGGAAGCGGGCCCAGCACTGGCTGCATTCCGGCTTGCTATAGATGGTGGTGGCACGGAACCGATCCCCGATGTCGCGGCGGGCGATGCCGGTGCGAACATTGCCGAGCAAATAGGCGCGCCGACCGACGAATTGATGGCAAGGATAGATGTCGCCGTTGGGCGCCACGGCCACGTACTCCCATCCGGCGCCGCAGCCGATGACGCGCTTGGCCGCGCAGGCGCCCCCGGATGGATCGAGCATGAAGTGGAAGAACGTAAACGGCTCACCGGCCTCGCTGCGCTCCAGGTAGTAGGCAGCTAGCCGTTCGTACTCCTCGCTGATGCGTCGCACATCCTCGCTGCGGATGGCGTACGGGTCCGATGGCAGCCCGATGACCGGCTCAAGCGACAGACTGCGGAAGCCAAGGTCCAGCAGATGCCGGACATCGGCTGTGAAGTCGAGATTTTGGCGCGTAAACGTGCCGCGCGCGTAATACCCTTCGCCACGATAGGCGCCGTCGCTGCGTGAGGCGACGAGCGCTTGCGCGTTCTTCACGGCGCGTTCGTAGCTGCCGCGTCCCCCGCGGTCGCGACGCATCGCATCGTGGACCTCCGGTCGGCCGTCCAGGCTAAGAATCACCTGCATGCCGCGGTCGTTCAGGAACGACCTGACCTCGTCATTGAGCAACACACAGTTGGTGGTCACCGTGAAGCGAAAGCGCTTCCCGGGCAGAGAATCGGCGTAGGCAACTGTTTGTTTGAGTACGTCGAAATTGAGCAGCGGCTCACCGCCGAAGAAGTCAACCTCGAAGTAGTCGCGCTCCGGCGAACCAGCGACCAAAAAGTCGATCGCCGCCCGCGCGACCTCGAACGGCATTAACGAGCGGTCGCCGCCGAAGGGGCCACCATCAGCAAAGCAGTAAGTACAAGCCAGGTTGCAATCGTGCGCCAGGTGCAGGCAAAGTGCCTTGACGCCATGGTCCGCCACGGCGTAGCCGCCAGGATAGGGATCGGGCGCCCAAACAAGTCCTTGCCGGCGTAGCTCCTCCAGTTCGCTAATGGCCGCGGCCACCGCCTCCGGCCCATGCACGCCGCCGAGCGCAACGACCACCTCGGATGGCGTGGCCGCCGGATAATGGTCGAGGACATCCCAAACCACATCATCAATGGCATGGAGGGAACCGCTGTTGCTATCGTAGAGATACTTCTCACCCAATACTTGAAAGCGATGGATCAAGGCGCAATTCCTCTCCCCTCTAGCAAGGGCCCACTGCCGCCCCGCCGATGGTCACGCGGCCCAACTAAGAAGCCCGCGGCTGGTTGGCCGGGGCTTCGCGCTCGCCGAGCTCGCTTCGTCAGCGCGGGCAAACCTGGTTGGCGACGGTGCATGATGTCTTGCAGGCCGACTGGCATGAGCTCTGGCAGGCAGCGCACTTTTGATCGGGCTCGATGCGCTTCAGGCTGGCCGCAATGAGGGTCTTGATGTGCCGGCCATCGGTCTTCTGCACTCGGGATGCCTCCTCTCGCAGCAGTCAGTTCACGGGAATTATACCACAGGGCCGCGCTGGGAGTAAAGAAAAGCTGGATGGCGTCTGCCAGATATTACAGCTACCGCGCCCACTGCGTGGTATGTTATAATGTACGTGCCCACTCGGGGCTGCATGCACATACGGACCTGCGCATCTGTCACATTCGCGGTTGACATCGGGAAAGAGAGGTGGATGAATTGGCGAACACCAGCAACGCCGGGCGTTGGGCCAAGCTTGCCGGCGCGAGCGCGCTGGCCCTGTCGCTCACGGTGGCTGCTTGGGCGCACGAGCGGTTAGTAGTGCGACAGGCTCCGCTCAGCGAAGGTGCACCGGCAGCCGCGGCAGTTCAGGCAGCGCCCGACGGCACTGGCGGCACGACGGCGGCACAGCCGACCGGCCCGGCGATTGTCACCTACACGGTACAAAGCGGTGACACGCTCTGGGACATCGCGGCGAGGTACAACACGGACGTCGAGTCGATCATGGCGCTCAACAGCCTGACCCGCAGCTCCAGCTTGAAGATCGGTCAGACCTTGCGCATTCTCACCATCAAGGGCACCGTCCACAAGGTCCGGGCGGGCGACACCTTGTCGACAATCGCGAATAGCTACGGAGTGGGCATCGACACAATTGTGCAAGCAAATGGTATCGCTAATCAGAACGCACTTGCAATTGGGCAGGAGCTGATCATCCCCGGCGGAAAGCCCAAGGTGATCGCGACTGCCGAGACATCACGTGGATCCGTCAAACGCTCCACAGCGTCCGGCGCGAGCGGCAGCACTACTTCAAACGTGAAAACCAGTTCGCTCGGCGTCGCTTTCGGTTGGCCGGTGCGCGGGCCGATCACCTCCGGGTTTGGCTCGCGTTGGGGAAGCATCCATACCGGCATTGACATTGCCGTCCCGTCGGGAACGCCCGTCAAGGCGTCCCGGGGAGGCACCGTTACGTCAGCCGGTTGGATGGATGGCTACGGATATGCGGTGATCATCGATCATGGCGATGGGTATTCGACTCTGTACGGGCACAACTCGAAGCTGTTGGTGAGCACTGGCGAACACGTGGACGCCGGTCAGGTAATTGCCCGCTCAGGCAGCACCGGCCACAGCACCGGACCGCACGTGCACTTTGAGATTCGCCGCAGCGGCAAACCGATCAATCCGCTCTTGGGGCTGAAGTAGAGGGCGCATCTGCAACTGAACCGCAGCCGTCGACCAAAGAGGAGGAGGCCACGGGCCTCCTCCTCTTTTTCCTGCCAGCTTGGTGCTCGCTACCCTTTGTCGGTAGCCGGGACTTCAGAAATTCAGTGACGGTCGCTGGCCGCGACCTGAGAACCGATCCCGCGGGCGTCCGGCCGACCTGGTGACCGGCAATCGCGCGGCTCCCGAGTGGCAAGTGGCTTTTCGGCGAACGCTCGAGCGCTGGCATGAGCCGGACTGCGACATCGCTGTGGTCGCCGTGACGCAACCCCACAGCGAAAAAGCTGTGGCGCAAGGCAACCTGACCGGCATCGGCTTCTGCATCATGTTCGTCATGCTGTCGGTAATGCTCTCGACCGGGGTCATCCTCGAGGAACGCGTCACTGGGACGTGGCAGCGCCTGCTGGCCACACCGGCGCGCCGGGCCGAAATTGTGCTCGGATACCTCGTAGGGTTCTTCGTCAGCGGTTGGCTGCAGATGGGGATTCTCGTCCTGGCGACCCACTATCTGTTCGGTCTCTCGTGGGGTGATCCGCTGGGGTTTTTCATTTTGACAAGTGTCTTCATCGCAACGGCCACAGCAATCGGGCTGGCGCTGGCCGGGATCGTGCGAACTCCGCAGCAGCAATCAGTCGCGGCTAACATCGGCGTCGTGGTGACCAGCATGGTGGCCGGCGTTTACTGGCCATATGAGATGATGCCCGCGTTCATGCAAAGGATCGGCCTCTTCATGCCACAGTACTGGGCGCTGCGAGGGTACACCGACCTTCTCGCCCGCGGGCGCAACCTCGCGGCCCTGGGGAGGCCCCTGCTGGTCATGGCCGTTGTCTGCGCTGCCCTCCTGCTGTTCGGCGTGAGCCGCATTCGGTTCGAGTGACCCCGAAGTACAGCGGCACAGGCAAGTGCTTTTGCCTGTGCCGCCTTCTCTTTTCCGGTCTTGCCAGCACGCCGGCTGCCCTATTCGCCTTCGCGCTCGTACGGAATGCCGTCAGCAGCAGGACCCACCGCCTTGCGGACGAAGCCGGCCAAGACGGCGATGGTCAGCAGATAGGGTAGCATTTGAATGAACTGATACGGGATGCCTGGAATCTGCACGCGCAGCGTGACAGCTTGCGCCAGGCCGAAGAGAAGGCTTGCCGCCAAGGCGCCGCCGGGCGTCCAGTTGCCGAAGATCATTGCCGCCAAGGCGATGAACCCACGGCCGCCGGTCTGCCCCTCAATGTAGGAGCCGGTGTGCTCGACGGCGAGGAAAGCTCCGGCCAGCCCGGCAAAGGCGCCGCTGATCAGGACCCCGGCGTAGCGCATCAAGTAGACATTGATGCCGAGCGTGTCAGCCGCGAGGGGATTCTCGCCGACCGACCGCAAGCGCAAGCCGAACACGGTGCGGTTCAGGACATAGGCGGAGACCGGGACGAGGATGAAGGCGACGATGATGACCGGGGACAGGTCGGTGAACATGGGGCCGAGGCCCGGGATGTCCTTCAGCAGCGGGATGCTGATCTTCGCGAACGCGTTCACCTTGGGCGACGTCGTCGCCATGTGGAAGATCATGATTGAGAAGAAGCGCGCCAAGCCGGCCGCCAGAATGTTGATCGCCGTGCCGCTGACGACCTGGTCGACCTTGAAGCGAATGCTGACGACTGCGTGAACCAGTGCGAGAACCATGCCGGCGACCATTGCAAGGAAGAAGCCGAACAGGGGCCCGCCCTTCAGGGCGCCAAACGCGCCCCAGAAAGTGCCGGCAATCATCATGCCTTCAAGGCCGATGTTGACGACGCCGCTTCGCTCAGAGAACGTGGCGCCAAGCGCAGTCAGGAGGATCGGGATCGTCATGCGGACGGCTGCGGCGATGAGCAATGCGGTCCAGACCATCTCAGGCCGCCTCCTTCTTCTTCTGAATGCGGATGTAACGGCTGAGGATGGAGTAGGCGACGACGACGCTCAGGATGATGATGCCCTGCAGGATTGTGATCACTTCTTGCGGCACGCCGGCGATGACCTGGATCCCCTCAGCGCCGCGCTCGAGGAAGCCGAACAGGAGCGCCGCCAAGATGACGCCGAACGGGTTATTCTTGCCGAGCAGCGCCACCGCAATGCCGGTAAAGCCGTACCCGCTGGGGAAGTCGACCGACATGTAGCCGTAGGATGTCATCATCTCCGACAGGCCAGCTAAGCCGGCGATGCCAGCGCTCAGCATGAAAGTGATGAACATTGTGCGCTTCACATTGATGCCGGCGGCCTGAGCGGCGGCTTGATTGCCCGCGACGGCCCGCAACTCATAGCCAAACGGAGTCTTCCAAATGAGCCAGTAGATGGCGGCGCACAGCGCTATCCCAATGAAAAACATGTAGTTGAGGTGGACATAGTTGGGCAAGGGAATGTGGAGCAGCTTCGTCAGGCCGTGGACGGTGGGAATGCGCGCGCTGTCGGCGATGAACTTCGTACGCATGATGCGCTGCGTCGCGCCGATTTGGTTCTGATCCAAGAACGGCCCGGTGAGCAGGTAGTGCAGCAACGATACGGCCGTATAGTTGAGCATGATGGTCGAGATAACCTCATGCACTCCGCGCTTGAGTTTGAGCACGATGGGGAGCAAGCCCCAGAGCATGCCGCCGGCCACTCCGGCCAGGATGGTTAAAGGGATATGGATGATTGCGGGCAGACCGGGAAATGAATAGCCGACCACGGCGGCAGTGAACAAGCCCACTTTGTATTGGCTTTCCGCGCCGATGTTGAACAGTCCAAGTTGAAACCCGATGGCTACGCTGAGGCCGGTGAAAATGTACGGCGTGGCGCGGAAGAGGATCAGGCCGAGGCTGTCGATCTGCCCGAAAGCAAAGGCCAGCATGGTACCGAAGACATAGAGCGGATTCTTGCCAATGGCGACGACAATCACCGCGCCGATGAGGAAGGCAAACAGGATGGCTATGAACGGAGTGGCCACTTGCAACCAGAATAAGCGTTCTCTCTTCACGTCAACGCCCCCCTTGCGCGGCGCGGCGCGAGCCCGTCATGTAGAGGCCGAGTTCCTCGGCGGTCGCCGCCCGGCCTGCCAGTTCGGCCACGATTTCCCCATTGTAGATGACGCCGATGCGGTCGCTCAGCGACATCACTTCTTCCAAATCTGCGCTGACAAGGAGAACCGCCTGCCCGGCACGCTTGGCAGCAAGAATCTGGTTGCGAACGAACTCTGAGGCGCCTATGTCGAGGCCGCGCGTCGGCTGAGCTGCAACCAGCACCTTCGGGCTGCGGCTGAACTCGCGCGCCAGGATAACCTTCTGTTGGTTCCCACCGGACAGTGCATGCGCCGGAACGTCAGTCCCTGCGAGGCGAATATCGAACTGGCGAACAAGCCCGGCAGTGAAGTCTTCAATGCCCCGGTAATCGAGCCCGCCGCCCCGGCGAAAACGCTTCTCGCGCTGGAAGCCCAAAATGCTGTTCTCGGCAACGCTCATCGGTAGCACTAGCCCGTGCTTGTGCCGATCTTCGGGAATCAAGCCAACCCCGAGATCGCGGATGGCCTTGATGGTCAGGCCGCGGATGCTCCGGCCGTCAATCCGGACGTCGCCGCCCTTCATTGCCCGCAATCCGATGATCGCCTCGACTAATTCTGACTGCCCATTGCCCTCAACGCCAGCTATGCCATAAATCTCGCCGGCGCGCACCGAAAAACTGACGTTCTTCAGCGCAGCGCGGCCGCTCGTGTCAACAGTCAGATCATTGATCTCCAGCAGCGGCTCTCCTGGCCGAACCTCAACTCGATCGAGGTTCAGCAGCACCGGTCTGCCGACCATCATCTCAGCCAGCTGCGCTTTCGTGGTAGCCGCGGCGTCGACCGTCCCGACGACCTTCCCGCGCCGGATGACCGTGACGCGGTCGGCAATCGCCAGCACCTCGTCGAGCTTGTGGCTGATAAAAATGATGGTCTTGCCCTCACGCCTCAGGTTCGCCAGGTTGACGAACAGTTCGCGGACTTCCTGCGGCACCAGCACCGCTGTCGGTTCGTCGAGGATGAGAATCTCGGCCCCGCGATAAAGGACTTTCAGAATCTCCACCCGCTGCTGTTCGCCAACCGACAGTTCGCCGACCGCGGCGCGCGGGTTGAGAGAGAACCCGTACTGCTTGCACAGCTCTGCGACGCGGGCTATGCCATCCTCCAGTTTCAATGCAGGACCGCGGCGCGGCTCTTGGCCGAGGATGATGTTCTCGGTCACCGTCAAGCGCGGGATGAGCATGAAATGCTGATGCACCATACCGATGCCAAGCGACACCGCTTTGCTCGGGCCGGCGATCTTGACCTCCTGACCGCGCACGGAAATCGTGCCTTCGTCCGGCTGATAAAGGCCGTAAAGTATCTTCATTAATGTGCTCTTCCCCGCGCCGTTCTCGCCGCAAATGGCGTGGACTTCGCCTTGGCGGACGGTCAGGTCAATGGCATCGTTGGCCGTCAACCCGGGGAAGCGCTTGGTGATCCCGTGCAGTTCGAGGATGGGCTGCCCCGTGTCCATAGCGTTCTTTCCTTTCCTGACTAACTACTGACTCACAACAACCTGTCTTGGCAAGTGAGTAACAGGGGGTGGACTCGAGAGCCCACCCCCTGGACTCGGACAGCATGCGTTGACTACTTGAGGTTGGCGACGAAGGCGTCAAGCTCAGCCTTCGTAGCAGGGACCTTAATCTCGCCGTTCTTGATCTTGCTCGCCAGCTCGTCGACCTTGGTGGTGACGTCGCTCGTCATGAGATTCTTGTTGAAGGAGTTCATCGCATAACCTACACCGTTGGCCTTGAGGTCAAACACCTTGTAGCCGCCAGTGAAGGTGCCATCGACGGCCGACTTGATGGTCTCATAGACCGCGACGTCGACGCGCTTCATCATGGAGGTCAAGATGTAAGGCTGCTGATCGGCGCTGGCCGTCAGGCTCTGGTCGGAGTCGACGCCAATGGCCAAGACTTTCTTTTCAGTGCAGGCCTCGATGACGCCCTTGCCCGAGGCACCAGAAGCATGGTAGACAACGTCAGCACCCTGCTCGATTTCGGCGAGCGCGAGCTCCTTGCCCTTGACCGGATCGTTAAACGCGCTGCCGTCAGTGCCGATATACTTGGAGATGACGGTGATCTTCGGGTTGACATACTTCGCGCCAGCGGTGAAGCCCATCTCGAACTTACGGATGAGATCGCCCTCCATGCCGCCAACGAAGCCGACCTTACCGGTCTTGCTCTTAAGAGCCGCGGCCGCGCCAACGAGGAACGAGCCCTCTTCCTCCTTGAAGTTCAGGGCGACCATGTTGTTCTTCGGGAGCGGATCCTTCGGGAGCCAGCCGTCGACCACGGCGAACTTGGTGTCCGGGAACTCGGCGGCGATCTTGCCCATATCATCGGAGAAGAGGAAGCCGACGCCAATGATCAGGTCATACTTCTGCTGAGCGAGGAGACGGACGAGGGTGGCACGGTTGGAGCCGTCCTTGGCGGGCTCTTGGTATGAGGCTTCGATCTTGTCGCCGAATTCTTGCTGGGCCTTCTGGAGACCGGCGTAGGCAGAGTCGTTGAACGACTGGTCGCCGCGGCCGCCAACGTCGAAGACGATGCCGACCTTGATCTTCTTGCTCTGCTGTCCACCGTTGCCGCAGCCGGCGAGCAGCGAGAGCGCGAGAACCAACACGAGAGCCAGAGCGAGACCGCGCTTCACCGCAAAGTTCCTCCTTTTTAATATGAGATCCTGCGTTTCGGCGCAGTTAGAGCGTTCGGACCTGGCCGTACGTTACCGCGCCGCGAACGGGCGTATTATTCGCCGCGCAGGAGTCCGACTCCTGCCGCGGCGCACTGATTTGCAACTGAAACACCACTCTCTTTTACGTTTAGCACAAGCACAACGACCTGCCAATATCGTTTGAGCGGTAGTGGATGCAAATGCAACCAGTGCTCCCCCTTGAAGCGGCTTGTTATTGGTAAGGCATCTCGACGGCCTTTTGGGCGTCATCCTGACTGGGGCAAAGCAAGTATCAGTTAAATGGCAGTCAAACGGGCACAGTAAAAGCCCTCCCGAATCCGGGAGGGCTTGCTACGTCTGGAGCCGGTGGAGGGATTCGAACCCTCGACCTGCTGATTACGAATCAGCTGCTCTACCGCTGAGCTACACCGGCCAATGGCCACTGGCAACGGCCGCGCAAACATTATAGCATGCTCCGGCGCGGTTCACAAGGCGGATGTGATGGGACCGTCAGAAGTCCGTCAACCAAAAGCAAAGGGACCATTGAGCGGGCTCAACAGTCCCTTCGACTGAGCGGGAGACGGGATTCGAACCCGCGATCTTCGGCTTGGGAAGCCAACATTCTACCGCTGAACTACTCCCGCATGCACCGGCTGACGATCCGGTACTTTTTATTATATAGATGCCTTCGCTAAAATGCAAGAAATGCACCGCATGACTTTTGTGGCGCATCTGCCAAACGTAAAGAAGCGCGTCGTGTCCGGCTTCACGCAATCGGCGCGAACGGATCTTCGCGAATAATCGTCTGCCGCCGTTCCTGCCCGAGCGAAACCATGGTGACCGGCACGCCGACGACTTGCTCGAGGCGGTCCAAATAGCGCCGAATATTGCGCGGCAGGTCTTCATATGTCCGGACGCGGCCGAGGTCGCTGTCCCAGCCGGCGAACTCCTCGTAGATCGGCTCGCATTCGCGCAACATGTCGAGCGTCGGCGGGAACTCCGGGCTGATGACGCCACCGCGTCGGTAGCCGACGCACATCTTCACGCGCGGCAGCCCGGCGAGGGTGTCCAGCTTGGTCACAGCGAGGCCGGTCAGGCCGGACACGCGAGCCGAAAAGCGCACGATCGCCGCGTCAAGCCATCCGATGCGCCGCGGACGCCCGGTCGTCGTGCCGAACTCGCCACCGCGTTCGCGGATCCAGTCGCCGGTGGCATCGCGCAGCTCGGTCGGGAACGGGCCCTCCCCGACGCGCGAGGTGTACGCTTTGACAACGCCGAGGACGCGGTCGATGGCGGTCGGGCCGATGCCGGCGCCGACGCAGGCGCCGCCGGCAATCGGATGCGATGAAGTGACGAAGGGATAGGTACCAAAGTCAATATCGAGGAGCGTGCCCTGCGCGCCCTCGAACAGAATGTTCTTGCCAGCAGCGAGCGCCTGGTGGATGAGCAGCGATGTGTCAGCAACCAAAGGACGCAGTCGCTCCGCATAGCCCAGATAGGCGTCGCGAATGGACGCGTAGTCGAGCGGCTCCGCTCCGTAAGCTTTCACGAGCAGGTTGTTTTTTTCGTCGAGGATGCGGCGCAGTTTGTCGGAGAACCCGTCCTCGTCAATGAGGTCCGCCACGCGCAGCCCGACGCGGGCGAATTTGTCCATGTAGGCCGGGCCGATTCCCCGCAGGGTCGTGCCAATCTTGTTCGCGCCCTTGCGGGCCTCTTCGACCTGATCGAGCCTGATGTGATAAGGCATGATGAGGTGCGCACCGTAGCTGATCCGCAGCGCATCGGTATTGACGCCGAAGCCGTGCAGGTAGTCGAGTTCGCTCACCAGGACGGACGGGTCGATGACAACACCGTTGCCGATCAGGCAAGCCTTGCCCGGGTAGAAAATGCCTGAAGGAATCAAGTGCAGCTTATAAGTGCGCTCGCCGACGACCACCGTGTGGCCAGCATTGTTTCCGCCTTGGTAGCGGACGATGACGTCTGCCCGCTCGGCCAGGACGTCCGTCACTTTGCCCTTTCCCTCGTCGCCCCACTGCGCCCCGACGATGATCAATGTCGCCATCCCTACCGCCTCCCACTGGCCGGCGCGATGTGCGCCTGGCGAATCCATGGTCTGACCCCTCTGCGCCCATTCGGCCTCGACTCAGCGGCCGAGCCTGCTGAGCACCGCCCGCGCGGCGATGACGCCTGACGCCGAGGCTTGGATGAGGCCGCGCGTCACGCCGGCACCGTCGCCAGTCGCAAAGAGATTGCGGACCTTTGTCTCAAGATCATGCGACAGCTCCGGACGGGCCGAGTAAAATTTCACCTCAACTCCATAGAGGAGCGTATACCGCGAGTTGACGCCGGGCGCGATCGCATCAAGCGCCTCGAGCATCTCGAGTATATCGATCAGGTGCCGGTACGGCAAGACGAGACTGAGGTCGCCCGGAGTCGCGTCATGAAGTGTCGGCCGCACGCCGCCCTTGCTCAGGCGCTTCTCGGTGGTGCGCCGGCCCGCCTGGAGATCGCCGAGGCGCTGCACGATGACGCCGTCCCCGAGCATGTTCGCCAGGCTGGCGATGTACTTGCCGTAAGCAATCGGCTCGTGGAACGGATGGCTGAACGTCTTGCTGACTAAGAGGGCAAAATTGGTGTTCTCAGTCTTGCGCTCGCGGTAACTGTGCCCGTTGACCGTCCTCAGACCGCCGTTGTTCTCGACCACCACTTCGCCGTACGGGTTCATGCAGAATGTCCGCACGGCGTCGTCAAAAGTCCGCGTATAGTAAAGGAACTTGGACTCATAGACGCGGCTCGTGATGTGTTCGAACACCACTGCCGGCACCTCGACGCGCACGCCGATGTCCACCGGGTTATTCGCGAGACCCAGCCCCAGCCGCGCTGCCTCTGCGCTAAACCACTCGGCACCCTCCCGCCCAGGGCCGGCAATCACGAAGTCTGCCTGCAAGCGCTGGCCGTCGGTCAGCTCGACGCCCCGAACGACGCCGCTCTCCGCGACGATGCTCCGCACCTGCGTCCGCGTGCGGATGTCGACGCTGCCAGCCAACGCGTCGTGCATGGCTTGGAGGATGCGTGGGCAGTTCTCCGTGCCAAGGTGGCGAATGCGCGCCGGTATGAAGTGCAGGTCAGCCTTGGCCGCTTGGCGCATCAGGTCGCGCAACTCATCGGCGCTTGCTCCGTAGACGGTCTGGGCGGCGCCAAAGTCGAGGTAAACCCGGTCGACGTAATCGATCAACGCGGCCAGCGCCCGCTTGCCGGTGTATTGATCGAGCATTCCGCCGTACTCGGTCGTGAGGGTGAGCTTGCCGTCGGAAAAGGCCCCGGCGCCGCCCCAGCCCGAGGTGATCGAGCAGGGCCGGCAACGGCGGCAGGACCCGGCAGTTACTTTTGCCGGACAAACTCGCTCGGCAATGGCATTCCCCTTCTCAAGCAAGGCAATGGTCAAGTTCGGTCGCGCCTTAGTCAGCTCCAAGGCCGCGAAGATACCGGCCGGGCCCCCGCCGATGATGATGACATCGAACTTCTCGGCCATGGGTCAAGTCCCCTTTCATGTTTCGCCCCGCCCGCTCGGGTTGGTCGGTCGCAGCGGCAGAGCACATGCTGCACCGGCGACTTCCCGTGCTAGTTTCCCTGCGCTGTGCCACAGTTAGTACGGGCCTGCGCCGGACCCGGGCGGCGGCCAAAAAGAAAGACGCGCATGCTGTCATCGCGCGGAGGCGCCTCTGTAAAGGCGTGGTAGATGCCCACCACCTCGAAGCCCGATAGACGCAACAGCTCACCGACGCCCTCGGTAGCGAACGCCCGCTCACAATGGGTCTCACAGAGTTTGCGATACAGCTCGCCTTCGCGGACGAAAGCGGTCAACGTCACTTGCAGGGTGCCCTCATCTGGGAGGTAGCGGTTCTCCCTGCAGAGAGCCAGGTCTTCCTCGTCGATGACTACAGTGTCTTCTGGCGTGTTCAACAGCTGGTACGCCGACTTCAGGTCGAACGCAAAGAACCCGCCCGGCACCAGCGCGTCGTATGCCGCCTTAACCGTGCTGGCCAGCGCTCCGCCGTCCGGAAGATAGTTGATGCTGTCCAGGCAAGTGACCAAATCGTACTCCTGGGGCAGAGCCACTGCCGACATGTCTCCTTGGATGAACTCCGCAGGCAGCCCGGCGGCCTCCAGTTTGGCCTGCGCGGCGGCCAGCATTTCCCGGGAAATGTCGAGCCCGGCGGTCCGGCAGCCGCGCTTTGCCCATGGCAGCAAACTGTTGCCCGTCCCGCAGGCGAGATCGAGCACTCGGCTGATGCGCCCGCCTCGGCCGGACACAACGCGCTCAATATAATTGGCACATGCATCATAGGGAATGCCGCGCACTATCCGATCGTAAACCATGGCGAGGTCGGCGTGATCTCCCATCTTTAGCTGCCTCCTTCAGCGGCGTGCCGGCGATCGATGTTCTCGAAGCGGCCCACCTCCCTGCGGAAATAGAGCTCGATTGAGCCGGTCGGGCCGTTGCGCTGTTTGGCTATGATCAGCTCGACAACGTTTTTCTCCTCGGACTCGGGGTCGGAGTGGATGAAGCAGACGAGATCGGCATCCTGTTCGATCGCCCCGGACTCACGAATGTCGGACAACTGCGGCCGTTTCTTTTCGCGCTGCTCAACGGCCCGCGAGAGCTGCGAGCAGGCTATCACCGGCACGTTGAGTTCGCGCGCCAGGCTCTTGAGTGACCGCGAGATCTCGGAAATCTCCTGCTGGCGGTTCTCAAATTTGCCGCGCGTCTGCACCAGCTGCAAGTAGTCGACCACGATCAAGCCGATGTTGTGCTCGGCTTTCAAGCGCCGGGCGCGGGCGCGCAACTCCATGATGCCGCAGCCCGGGGTATCATCGATAAAGATCTGACTGTCTCCGAGGCGTCCGAGCGCTACTGAAAGAGGCTTCCAGTCACTCTCGCGGAGGTACCCGGTGCGGAGGCGCTGCATATCGACGCCGGCCTCGGAGCAGAGCAATCTCACCGCCAGCTGCTCTTTGGACATCTCGAGACTGAACACGGCGACCGGCACCTTATAGTTCACCGCAGCGTTGCGAGCCATGTTCATGGCCAGAGTCGTCTTGCCCTGCGACGGGCGCGCGGCAATAATGATGAGGTCCGACGGCTGGAGCCCGGACGTCATCTCGTCGAACTGCGTATAGCCCGTTGGGACGCCGGTGACGCCGCCCTTTTTTGCGTAGAGTTGCTCGATGTGCTCGAAGGCCTCCATCAGCACGTCTTTTAGCGCGGCAAAGCCGCCCTGATTGTGGCGCTGGGACAGGTTGAAAATGGACTGCTCCGCCCAGTCGAGGAGTTCGTTGACGTCCTCCGTGCCCTCGTAGCCACGAGCGGCAATGCGCGTAGCGGCGTTGATCAGCTGCCTCAAGAGGGACTTCTCTTCGACAATCTTGGCGTAATGCTCGACGTTGGCCGCCGTTGGGACGGCATTGGCAAGCATGGTCAGGTATGCCAGACCGCCGATGTCCTCAAGGATACCGCGCTGCCGCAGATTTTCGGATACGGTGACGAGGTCGATCGCCTCGCCTCGGTCGTACATCGAGATGATGGTCTCAAAGATGCCGCGGTGGGCATCGCGGTAGAAATCCTCGGGGCGGAGGATCTCCATCGCCCTGAGGATGGCCTCCTTCTCGATCAGCATCGACCCGAGAACCGACTGTTCAGCCTCAAGATTTTGCGGTGGAATCTTCTCGAGCAGGACGCTCATGGCTCCTCCCCTCCCGGAGGCCGGGGGCCCCCCGGCTCAGCGACAACCGTTCCTATCGCCGACCTTGCAATTCGGCTGGCGCGTCGACCATCGCCACCGCGATGGCCGCTTCAACGTCCGCCACCGGGACGACGTCGATCCCGCGCAGACCGGCCGGGACGTCCTTGACGTTTTCCGCTGGAATAATGACGCGGGCGATGCCGGCCTGCTTGGCGCCGTAAAGTTTCTCGGGAATGCCGCCCACGGCCTTCACCTTCCCTTGGATCGACAGTTCCCCGGTGACGGCAACATTCTGCCTGATCGGCCGTCCCTGCAGCGCGCTGAGGATGACCAAGACCACAGCCAGGCCGGCTGAAGGGCCGTCAATCTGCCCGCCACCGATCACGTTGACGTGGAGATCGTAGTCAGCGAGTTCAATGGCCGTGAGACGGCGGATCACCGACGCCGCGTTGAACACCGAATCTCTCGCCATCGTCCCTGCGGTCTCGTTGAATCGAATGGTCCCTTTTCCCTTCTCGCGGGCCGGAAAAGCCACGGCCTCAATCTCGAGCACCGATCCAATGTACCCGGCCACGCCGAGACCAAAGATCTTTGCCACCTCGATGGTGTCTGCGGCCTTGCGGTAGACCTGCGGCGTCAAGCGCGACATCTGGATTACTTCTCGAACCGTCGCCGCGGTGATCAGTGGTGCGCCTTGCCCGGCCCGCCGCCGGGCGCGGCGGTAGAGGGTCAACCCATAGGCGTCGGCAAGGATGTTCACCGCTTTGCGGCCTTCGACAGTGTATTCGGCGATGATCGCGGGGACGCCCGCCTCCAAACGAACAGCGAGTTTCTTGGCCGCGTTCTTGACAATCAGCTCGATGTCTCCGGGCGTCAGCGGCTCGAAGAAGACCTCGGTGCAGCGCGAGCGAATGGCGGCGTTGATTGCCTCCGGAGCGCGCGTAGTGGCGCCGATGAGCACGAAGTCAGCCGGCGCGCCGTCAGTGAAGAGCTTGCGGACATAGGCCGGGACATTCGGATCGTCCGGATCGTAGTACGACGAATCGAAGGTCACCCGTTTGTCCTCAAGCACCTTGAGCAGCTTGTTCTGCAGGAGAGGATCCAGTTCGCCGATCTCGTCGATGAACAGAATCCCGCCGTGCGCCTCGGTGACTAAGCCAAGCTTGGGCTCCGGGACGCCGCCTTCGGCCAGATCGCGCCGCGCGCCCTGATAGATCGGGTCGTGTACCGACCCCAGCAATGGATTGGTGATCTCCCGCGGATCCCAACGCAAGGTCGTCCCGTCGACTTCGACGAACGGCGCTGTCTCCTTGAACGGACCAAGACCCAGCCGTTTCGCCTCTTCCAGCACCAGGCGGGCGACCGTCGTCTTACCGGTTCCGGGCGGGCCATACAACAGCACGTGCTGCGGGTAGGGCGAGGCGATCTTGGCAAGCAGCGCAGCAACAGCGCGCTCTTGGCCAACGACTTCGGCCAATGAAGACGGTCGCAGGACCTCGAGGGCTGTGCGGGCAAGCGAAATCTCGTCGAGCTGCTGCAGCCTGGTGAGCTTCTGTTGCGTTACCGTCGTCTCCGGCCCTTGATCTTCTCTCAAGATCTGCGCCCGGATCTCGCGTACGTATTCTTCGTGCTTTTGCTGCATTCGCTCAGCTATCTTCTTTTCGAGCTTGTCCTCCACGGTGCGCCGCGCGATGATGTCTGCGATCTCCTCTTCTATGTCGTCGAGGACGGCCGGGATCTCGTCGCGTGATGGCGGAACCTCCAGCGTTGGATCCTCATAAACGATCTTCTGCAGCGCGAGGACTCTCTCTTCCAAGGCCGTCGACTTGATCCCGGCTAGGGCCTGGAGTTTGCCGGCCCGCAGGATCAACTTGTCAGCGCCGTAGAGATGAGAGAGGAGCCCGAAGAGGGCCCCGACCTGCCGGTTCAGCTGCTCTTCCTCGCCGAGTCGCTCGCCGAGGGACGCTTTGTCCGCGCGCTTCAGCTTCTCAAGAAAACCCTTCACCTTCCAACCCCCTCGGTCATTTGCCCGCGACCACCGTCACTTCAATGCTGGCTGATACTTCTGGATGGAGTCTTACGGCCACACGATAGGTGCCGGTGTTCTTGATGTCGATGCTTTCAATTTTGCGCCGATCAACGCGCACTCCGACCACTTCAGCGAGGGCGTCGGCAACGTCCTTGTTGGTAACGGAACCGAACAGCTTGCCGCCCTCGCCGGCGCGGGCGCGAATGGTGAGCGCAACGCCGCGCAAGCGGTCACCAAGTTTGCGGGCCTCCCTGAGTTCGCGCTCGCTGCGCGCAGCGTCGGCGGCGTATTCGGTTTCGCGGGCACGGAGGTTGCCGGCGGTCGCCTCGACGGCGAGTCCGCGCGGTATCAAGAGGTTGCGCCCGTAGCCCTCAGCTACCTCGACGACGCTCCCCTTTCTGCCCAAGTTCTTGACATCCTGAGTGAGGATGACTTTCACCTTTGTCCTCCTTCTTGCCGGTTGCGGATAACCGACATCTTAGATCGAATACGGCATCGATGGTTGCAGCCACCGCCAAGAGCAGCGCCGCCGGGCGAAAAGTCAACAGAAGAAGGCCGAATATGCCGCGCGCCAGCGCCGGTGCACCGCGGCTGGCGAGGATGTGGTCGAGAATGGCCAGCCCCTGGACAACCAACAGCACCACGGCGACGACCGCCAGAGACAACACGGCCGCCTCAAGCCATCCAGGGCCGAACGGCACGCCGCTGAAACCAGTTGCGGCGAAGACGGCCGCCGCGAGCCGGAGCCAAGCCGGAAATCGCCAGTCGGCGAACCGGGGCAGAGCCGGGAATTGATAGCCGAGACGGGTGAGGACAACGCGCGTCGTCTGAAAGTTGATCAGCAGTGTGAGCGCGCCGGTGAAGAGCAGCAGAACCCACGGGATGCGGGCGAGCTGTTCGACAAGGCGCGTGGCAGTCCCGGGCTGCAGCAAGCGCGATTGCTCCATCGCCCGGAGGTTCGCCGCGAAGTCGGCGAGGTCTTGCCCCAGCCAATCGGCCGGCGACTGACCCGCGAGGAACAGATAGACAGCAATCGTCCCGAAGGTCGCGAGAGCCACGGCCGCAGCGCCCAGCGCAACTGTCCGCCCGACCGACCAGCGGCGTTTGGCCGCATGGCCAAAGGCGATGCCTACCGGACCATACAGAAACGCCGCATCAAGCGCCTCAACCGGCCCGACCAGGACCGAAAGAATGATGGTCGAGACGATCACGGTGAGGATCGCCAAACGTGAGTCATAACGAAGATAGAGCAACGCGATCGGCACCGGCCAAAAGAATGCGAAGACAATGCCGCTCAGCGGGATGTAGGTAGTTACGGCGACCAGCAGCACCAGCACGGCGGCGAACAAAGCGCCTTCGACCAGCCCGCGCGTCGACAGTGGGCGAGGCATGTCGCTCACCTCTTTCGCTCCTCAAGATAGCGGAGGAGCGCCGAGAGATCGCCGTACCACTTCTCGATCTCGTGCTCTTCGGCAATGTTGAGGCGCACCTTTGCTTCGACCTTAGTGTCGAGCTTGGCAAAGCCATACCCGAGTCGGCGCGCCAGCGCATAGCAGGAGATGATGAGGCCGGCCAGCCCGTCGGTGATCGCCTCTTCGCTGCCGCGCAGCAGCGCCTTGAACAGGCCCGAGAGACCAGCGAGCAGTTCCGTCTTCAGCCATTCAATGGTCCTGATGTTCCGGGCGATGTCGATCTCGCCTTCAGGCTGAGGCATGCCAATCACCTCCGTCGGGGCCACGGCTGACTATTTCGTTCGCTTAGCGGCCATCTCCTCCCGCCGCGGCCGACCGGGAAAACAGAGGAAGGCACCCCACGGTGCCTTCCCGGTGTGACGTCTGTCAGTCCTGCGTGAACGGCAGCAGGGCGATATTGCGTGCCCGCTTGATGGCCAGCGTCAGTTGCCGCTGGTGATGGGCGCAGTTCCCGGTGATGCGGCGCGGGAGGATCTTGCCGCGCTCCGAGATGAAGCGCTTCAGGCGGTTCGTATCCTTATAGTCAATGTGCTCGATTTTGTCAACGCAAAAGCTACAAACCTTGCGCTTGGGGCGGCGACCCCGTTCGCGTCTTCCTGGCACAAGCAGCCCTCCTTGCAATCAAAACGGAATATCATCATCAGCGGAGAGGTCAGTCTCCTGTCCGATATCGTCGCCGTGCTCGCTGACGTTTGCACCGCCGCCCTTCGGCCGGTCGAGGAACTGAACGTTGTCGGCCACGACCTCCGCCGCCTGGCGCTTCTGGCCGTCAGCAGTCTGATAGGAACGGATCTGCAGCCGCCCCTCGACCGCGACCAGCCTGCCCTTCTGCAGGTGGTTCGCGACAGTCTCGGCCAATTTCCGCCAAACGACGATATCTATGAAGTCAGTCTGGCGCTCACCTGTTTGGCCCACATATGGGCGATCGACCGCGATCCGGAAGCCAGCCACCGGCAGCCCGGCCGGGGTATAGCGCAGCTCCGGATCCTTGACGAGCCGCCCGATGAGCACGATGCGGTTTAGCACAGCGACTCCCCCGTCTTACTCCTCTTGGGCAACGATAAGGTACTTGATAACCTCGTCAGCAATCTTCAGCACGCGCTCCAACTCGGCGACAACCGGGGGCTCGCAGCGGAAGGTCATGACAGCATAGAACCCTTCCACCTGATCCCTGACCTCGTACGCGAGGCGGCGCTTGCCCCATTTCTCGACGTTTTGAACAGTGGCGCCCTGGGTCTCGAGAAGCCCCTTGAACTTTTCCACCACAGCGTTGGTCTGTTCCTCGTCAAGGTCGGGTCGGATGATGTACATCACTTCATAACCGCGCATCAAGTGCACCTCCTCCCTATGGCCTACGGCCCCATTGCCAATATGGGGCAGGGATATTGCCATTAGATTATAGCACCGCACCCTGTTCGTTGCAAGGAATGTTGCTTTTTGTCGTTCACGCAACGTGCCAGAGGGCTGCCCGATGCCATAAGAGTGCATCTCACCAGCGTGCCCGCTCGACCAACTCTTGCAGGGCCTTTGCCGCCTGCTCGAATTTGCCCCGCGCCTCGGACAGGAAGGTCACGCAGTTGTCTGACAAGTACGCGTCTCCCGCCGCCGCGGATGCCGGCCGCACTCCCGGCGCCGCAATGCGGATCCATCCTTGCACGAGCCCCGTTCTCACCTCAACGCCTTCAATGGTCTCGTAAGGAAAGGCACGCCCTTTGTAACGTCCAGGACTCCCGGAGGCAAAGCCTGCTTTTAGGACGACCGCCCGCTTGTCGGTCGCGACGATCGCCTCGCCGCTCGAAGCGACAAGGACAAAGAGGACTTTCTCGTCGGGCGGAACGGTCTCGTCATAAGCTCGTTTGAGCCCGCCGCTCAACGGTTCGATCGGCAAGTCAATGACCAGCGGGGCTGCCGCAGCGGCCTCCTTGGCAGCGGCGAAGCGCCGCTGCTTGTCGGCGCAGGAGGAACAAATGTACTTCCCGTCAGGAAGGCTGGTCAGCGCATCGTTAGTGGAGCCGGCCGTCATGCCGCAGACGCAACAGCGGATTATCCCCTTGGTCTTGACGAGGCAGCGCTGACAATAAAACTCTTCATCCACTTGGATCAACGGGACGCCGCCCAGGCCGGCGTTGCTGACGCCGCAGACCGTGCAGAGAGCCACTTGCATTCCCTCCCGCGAGATCCGGAGCGCCTTCGCAATCATTCTCCCCGCGCCAGCTGCTTTGTGCTGGCTACGAGGACGTCTCCCCGGTACACCTGTCTGACCGCCCGCTCGAACTCCGGGCGTGGGATGAGCACACTTCTGCCGCAGCCGAGGCACTTGATCCGAAAGTCGGCGCCGGTGCGAATGACCTCCCAGCGGTTTGTGCCGCAAGGATGACCCTTCTTTAGCACCACCACATCGCCCAGCTGATACCTAAAGCTGCCGATTTGCATCCCAGCAGCCTCCTTGTCAGTTCGCACATGCTGTTGTAGCTCAGTCGTCTCGGTCGATCGGCGCGTGATCAGCCGGACGCCCGGCCCCGCGGGCCGGGACTGAAATATACTTCTGGTATGGTATCTCGATTCCTTCCGCGGCAAAACTGTCCTTAATCCTACGCCGCAGCTCACGCTCAATCTGCCAGTGCTGAAGAGGCTTGGTCATGGCCAAAATGCTGATTCTCACTTCGTTTCGCCCGAGATCGGTCACGCCGAGGACCGACGGCCCCTCGACCAGGACATCAGCGTGCTGAGCCGCCACCTGCTTGCACACGCGGTCGAGGACGGCGAGCGCCCGGTCGAGGTCCTCCTCATAGGCAACGCCCACGTCGACGAGCGCCCGCACGGCTCCGCGGCTGTGGTTGGTCGTCTTGTCGATGGCGCCATTCGGGATGATGTGCAGGTCGCCGGAGAAGTCGCGTAGCTTGGTCACCCGAAGCCCCATCTCCTCAACGACGCCCGACAGCCCGCCGATGGTCACATAATCGCCGACCGCATACTGATCTTCGTAAATGATGAAAAAACCGGTGATCATGTCGCGGACGAGGTTCTGAGCCCCGAAACCGAGCGCCAGGCCAACGATGCCGGCACCCGCCAGAAACGACGCCGTCGGGATGTCGAAGACCTGGAAGACCGCCAATACAGCGAGGAAGTCCACCGTGTAGCGCAGGATGCTCTGAAGCAGCGCAGCGAGCGTCCGGGCGCGCCGCTCGTCCAGGCGGCGACTCGGTCCATTGGCGGCGAAGGCGTGGTTGATCAACCGTCGGCCGATATGGATGGCAGCCCAGCCGCCGACGACAATTGCGGCCGCTCTGATAGCTCGTCCGCCCCACAGTAACAGCGCTGCCGTGGCGGCCGGGATCGTATATCCTGCGTTCAATGGCCATCATCCTCTCGTGCGCCAGGTGCCCGTTCGAAGCGCAGTTCTCTGCCGCTGGCGTCGGCGGTGACCCGGTAGCGTCCGTCAATTTGTACTCCGCCCTCGCGGAGGACGGCGGCCACGCGATCTGCATCGGCAGCTCGGTACGCAATGGCCAGACCGCAACTGGCGCTGATGGCGCGCGGAGTTGGGATAACGGTTATACCGAGACCGACGGTGGTAAGCAACATTTCCGCTCGCAGGGCGCTATGAGTCGAGTCGAACGTGATGAGGCAGTCTCCGACGCTTAGCAAGGATGGATTCCCCCGATTAAGGCACTTTGGGGAGCACGGCCGGCGCACTCGGAAGCAACGCATAGAAGGCTTTTGCGAAGAGCTTGACCAGACCGGAGGTCGACCATGCCTTGGCGACGACATTACTATCCGGCAGGAATGTCAGCAAGGTCGTCAGGACCCCGACCAATAGCGTAACGCCAAGCAGCCCCTCGAGCAAGCCGAAAAGCGCGCCCCCAAAGTGGTTTGGCAGGTTGAGCGGCGTCCGCGCGGCGAGACTGGTCAGCCACACGCCGACGGCGTAGGTCAAGGTGCGGCAAACGAGGAACAGGAGGCCAAAGATCGCGGCGGTGACCAGCAGCCCGGCGAGCGCGCGCGCGATGATGTCGACCGCGGATTCGGCGCGGCTGCAGTGCGCGAGAAAGTCGGCGAGATGCAGCGTAAGGTAATCGCGCAGAGGCGTCGGGATGGTCTCGGCGCGCAGGGCCTGCTCAATCATGGCCGGCGTGGCGTTCTTGGGCAGGGCGGCGGAAGCGGGAATGACGGCTTTCATGTAACGCGCCAGGAAGGCTGTCAGATGAGTTGTGACTCCCCACAGCTGGTCCGCTTTGAGCGCCAGCGGCTGGGCACAGCGATAGCCAAGAATGAGGCCGCCCACGGCGCCGCTGACGGAGGCAAGCGCCAAGGCGAGGCCGCGGCGAAAACCAGCCGCGCCTTGCGCAACAAGGATAATCACAATGATGATGTCAATCGCGTTCAGCCGCGTACGCCCCACCTCCTGTTGCGGCTGGCTTCCGACGGGCCGACGATAAAGACAACAATGGCCGGTAGGCCGGGGCTGACCCGCCCGCCAATCACTCGCTCTGCGGCGAGTATGCAAAGCCCGGCGAATAGTCCAATGCCTAGGTAAACCAGAAAATCCCGCAGAAAGTCGTCGAAGAAGACCGGCCCTCCACCGACTATCCTGCGGCGGGCCGCCGCAAGCGTACCCGCGGCGGCGAAAGCCACCGTGGTCTGACGCCAGATATCGCCCGCAGGGGCGAGTTGCGCAGCGACGAGCGCCACAATAGCGAGCAAGACAACGCCCGCCGCGCTTGTCAAGACCGATAGCGACTTAGCCAGGGCGCGCACCTCCCTGTGTCCCGCTACCTTGAATTAGTGGGTTCTATAGGCGGCCACCGTTTCCTTCTCGATCACTACCAGCGTATAGCCGTTGAGATCCCATATGTCGCCGGCTTCCGGCAGTGCCCAGCGAGGCGCGCCGTCCCAGGCAAATGCTTCAAGGGCGCCTCCGATGGCCGCCACGATGCCGTCTGTGTTGGCAATCAGCGCGCTAATCGGCCGTCCGGCAGGGCGTCGCCAGAGGAGCTTACCGTCGGCGGCGCTGTAGGCCACCATGCTACCGCCGTCCGCAATGACGACCGTGCCGGGACCGGCGACAAGACATTTGATGCCGCGCCGGCGGACCGTCCAACGCCGGTTGCCTGAACTATCGTATGCTGTGAGTTGATTGGCAGTTCCAACGAAAAAGGCTTCCGCTCCGGCAGCCAGGCGGGCCGAGCCCGTCCCCTTGGCCGAAACGCTGAAAACCTTCCCGTCGGGCTGGAAGAACAGCAGTGCTTCGGCTGCCTTAGTAGGATCGGCGGCGAAGACGGCCGCGACCGTCGCATGCCCTGGCCCGCGCGCGAGGGCAGTGATAGCCGCATAAGAAAGATAGATCGGCTTTGTCATTTCCCCGGCGGGAGTTACTATGGCAAATCCGTCGCCGGGCGGCGAGCCGGGTGGGGCTCCGAAGGCAACGGCAATGCCTGCGTCATCCGCCGCGAGGGCAGTGATCGGTCCTGGTAAGTGAACTGTCCAACGCCGCTTCCCGTCCACGCCATAGAGGGCCAATGCGCCCTGATCGCGCGCGAGGCAGAGGCCTCCCAGCGGGCTGGAGACAAGCTCAAACCGACCCGGTGATCCGAGCGGTTCGATTCTCACCAGCCTGCCTTGACTGTCGAGAACCATCAGCGCCGGGGAGCCCAGGCGGTCTTTCGCGAGGAGGAGGGTGAACGGCCCTATGCCTGCAACATCGGTGGCTTCGGCGTCGCGCGGAATCCGCCACATCTGCGGCGGCGTCAGGGGGCTGCTCGTGACAGGCGCGACAGCGCCCGCCCGGTAGAGCACGAGCGCGGCAAGAAGGAGTACCAAGAGGATGCCAACCGGCGTACTAGCATTGATGAACGGTGCGCGCGAGGTCTTGGCTTGCATCAAATCGACCGACTCCTCAGAGACGGGTGATTCTTTTGGATTACGCCTCGCGATTCCATGCACCCTTCAGCCAGCCGAGGGTTTCGGTCGCACGATTCGCCAAAATGTGAGGGCGAGAAAGGCAAGACCTGCCGCACCTAGAAGCGGGTACGCACGGTCGACAAGAGTGACGAAACCTTGGTTAGCAATTGGAATCGCCAGTCCGGCTACGGCTGCCCCGGCCAGTCCCGGGCGGGCGGGCGCCAGGCGCTGCACGAGGGCGTACGCATCAGCAATAGCAGTTGTCACGATGGCCACGGCAAGAGCTGGCAGATAGGCGGTGGCAATTCCCTGGCCAGCTTCACGGGCCAGGGTTAACAGGGGGAGCGGGGTCTCGCTGATGGCCGGCGCATGCCGCGCGAGGGCAGTCGCTGCGAGGCCGAGCATCAACGCGAGGACGACGCCGGCAACAAGGGCGCCGGCTGATCGTTGACGGGGAGCCACGGGCGGCAACGATACCAGCACCGCCATGCCGGTGATGAAATTGTACCCTATGTATAACATCAACGACCAGAGACAGCGAACGCCGGCTGGCGGGCTGTTCAGAAGAGCCGCCGTATCTGGCCCGCGCGAAAGCGTTGATGCCGTCACCGCCAGGACAACGACGACCAAGTAAGGGACCAGCCATCGGTTGACGGCGGCCAGCCCGCGCGGGCCGAAGCTGACGACAATCGCCGTCAACGCAGCCATCGCGAGGACGCCCGCCGTATAGTCAAAGGATGAGTACAGAGCGATGAGAGTTGCTCCGGCAGCGAGCATCACCGCCAAGCCAGCGAAGAGAAACAGACTTAACAGCGCTTCGACCGCTTTGCCGGCCCGTCGCGTGAGATAATTACAGAAATCGCTGTAATTGGCACAGCCGGACTCGAATGCGATGGGGAGGGCGAGCGCGGCAGCTGCCCCAAGGCAGAGCCCGGCCGCGACGGCAGTCAAAGGCCTGCCGCCTGACCGGACAAAGAAAACAAAGATCTCGCGCCCCGATGCGAAGCCAGCCCCGACCACTGCACCGACGTAGATAGCCGCCGTCTCCCAAGCCATCGTCCAGCGCGACAAGAGCACACCCCCGCAGAAGGGATATGCCGCTTTGCCAGCGTTCAGGCCTGCCACCGCATAGAGAACGGCGGCGCCCCATATACTGTGGGCATCCGAAGTTCAACGGTCGGCGGAGGGATGGCTTTGGTGCGCGCAGGGGCGCGGAGCGCCACGGGCGAACAGCGGGTGGCAATTGATGATTCAAGGGCTGTCAACCTCATTGGCGCTGCGGTTCGCGATTTTCTGGCGGTGCAGCCGGGGGCGCAGCCGATCATAGTCTGCATTGGCACCGACCGTTCCACCGGCGATGCTCTCGGACCCTTGGTGGGAACACAGCTTGAGCGAGAGCTCGTCGGGACAGTGACAGTCTTTGGCACGCTCGAACGGCCCGTCCACGCCGGCAACTTGAGCGAGTGCCTCCAGCGGATGCAACAGCTCGCTTTCCCGAAAGCGGTCATTGCCGTAGACGCTTGTCTCGGCAGCCTGGAGAGCGTTGGCACGGTGACCCTCGGTCCAGGCCCGCTTCGGCCGGGCGCGGGGGTGAACAAAAACCTCCCTCCGATCGGGGATTTCTGTCTGACCGGGGTGGTGAACGTTGGCGGGTTCATGGAGTACTTTGTCCTCCAGAACACCCGCCTCAGTTTGGTAGTGCGCATGGCCAAGGTGATCGCCGACGGGATTTCATTCGGGCTAAGGTTGCTCGGCGGCGAGCTGGAGGCCGCCGCAGCGCAGGGTGGCCCGGCCGGTGAGTGCCCGCGGCATAGTGAGGCAACCGAGAGCGAGGGACAGAACAGGCAGATCTGACCGCAGCGGTCGGATCTGCCTGTTTCTGATACAGCTACCATGTGGACGGGGCACGGAGGTCAATACTGCCTGGCCGGCTGATCGTAGGGGCGGTTGAGCGGGGTCTCCTCCGGCTTGGGCCGCGGCTTGGGCGCTGCGTTCTTGTCGTCCGGCGTCTTCATCTCGCTCATGCCGCGGAAGATCGCACCGTCGCCGATCACAAGATTCTCGACTTTGATGTCGCCGAACAGCCGACCCGTAGCGACGATCTCGAGCCGCCCCTCGGCTTCGACGTTCCCTTTGACCTCTCCGGCGATGGTCACGTTCCTGGCCTTGATGTGCGCCCACACGACGCCACCCTCGCCGACGACCAGATCGCCTCGATGGTGGATCTCTCCCTCGACCCGCCCGTCGATGCGAATAGCGCCGGAGGAATTAATCGTGCCTTTGATTTCGGTCTCCTTGCCGATAATGGTATCGATCTTGTCCGCCTCAACCGACAGTCCGTTGCGATCCCGCTTCGCGAGCACGGTGGCCCCTCCTCGAACTGTGATTTTAAAGAGGTTTACCGAAGATAGTCACGCGGATCCACTAGGCGCCCGTTAACATAAACCTTGTAGTGAACGTGCGGCCCGGTGCTGCGACCGGTGCTCCCCACATAGGCGATGACCTGGCCTTTGTGGACGCGTTGGCCGACCCGCACAGCGATGCGCGAGTTGTGCCCGTAGACTGTACGGTAACCGTACCCATGATCGATCTCAACTGCACGACCAAGTGCACCGTCCCACCCGGCTGACACGACAACGCCGTCGCCGGTTGCGACCACGGGTGTGCCATATTCGGCGGCGATGTCAATGCCGTCATGGAACGAAATCCCCCAGCCAAAGGGCGATCGGCGGTAGCCAAAGCCGGAAGTTATATAGCCGATAGTCGGCCAGATTGACGGCTTGGCTTGAAGAAACGCATTGCGGGCCGCAAGAACCTGCTGCGCGTCCTGCAACCGTTGGCTTAGCGCGGCGACATCGCTCCTCATTTGCGCGAGGCTTGCGACGGCATTCTCGGCTGCGACGGCGCTGTCGCTGCGCCCAAACAGATCGGCCGCGCGAGAGACTTGCGGGCCGCGGGCGGCAAGCGCGAGGAGAGTGTTGCTGGTTTGCTGCTGGGCGTCAGCCGGGGGTTCGATGGCAGTGGCTAACTTGCCGAACGTCTTGTCGCCCTTAATGAGTTCCCTGATCTGGCGATCCAGTTCGTGCAAACGGTCAAGGTCGGACTGCATGGAATTCGTTTCCGCAGCCAAATAATCAAGCTGCATGCGCTGCTCTTTGGCCACCACTCTGAGCTCGCTAAGCTCCGCCATATTGGCACGCATGTCTGCGTACAGGTTGGCGAATACCAACAAGGCCAGACAGCCGGTAATGAGCAGGCTGGCTATGACCTGGACAGCGGTCAGGCTGACGTTAAAACTCCAGACTGAGCTTTCAGAGTGGGGGACGATCATGATCGTGAAGGACTTCCCTGGGCGGCGGGCCACGATCGGTCGCCTCCTCTTGCACCGGGCGCAATGCCCCGGAGAGTGAGCAGTGTATGACTATTCGCCCAAGTTGTGCCAATCCCTTCTCTTTCGGACAGTTCGTCTCAAGCCTTTTTCCGGCGGGGGTTCATTGCCAGGCGGATAGCTTCCTGCTCTTCATCAGTCAAGAGATACGTCGAGCCGCCGGCGCTGACGGGCTTGGCGTAAATGCGCGAGTCTTCGCGGCCGTATAGGCTCGAAATTACGACGCCGTTGTTCTCTTCGTCGAGGAGCGCGATGGCAAAACTGAGGTCGGCACCGACGTCGGGGAAGGCGTTGAAGCGGACAACGCCTATGTTCTGCGTACAGTTGCGCAACTGGGCGCGCAACTCGGCCGTAAGGCGCTCGAGCCCAGCCAGTCGCTCACGGTTGGCATTGAGCTCATTCGCTTGTGCAAGGAGAATCTGCTCGAGGTCACTGCCGGACGGCCCGCGCATTAACGCCTCATAGCGGCGTCTGACTCTACCCGTCCGGATGAGGGTAACGATGAGCAGAATCAAGGTGAGCAGAGACAGAATCCCCAGCAAGATGGCAAGTAAGAGGATGTTAGTAGGCGTGAGGTACGGTTGAAGCCACTCGATCATGTTCAGCCCTCCTGGACAATGGCAGACAGGGGCGCCCAAAATGTGTTCGGCGCGCAGGCGCGGTTTCCTGTTTCCCGTCTCGGCACGTTACAGGGAATGTTCTCCCGTTAACTCGCGCAGCCAGGTGCGGTCTGCGATCAGTCGTGTCCCACCTGCCCAAGTCGGCAACGGCAGTTTGACGGGGGGCGGCCGCAGCTTTATCATCGATGTAGAATCCGCGCAAGTAAGGGGGATGTCATGGACAAGCAGTGGCTGGCGTCATTGTTGCAAGGTGTGAGAGACGGCGCACTCGGCGTTGACGAGGCCATCGAGCGGCTGATTGATCTGCCGTATGAAGATCTGGGCTTTGCCAAGGTCGACCACCATCGGGGGTTGCGCACCGGGCGCACCGAGGTGGTCTTTTGCCCCGGCAAACAGGTGAGCCAGATCGTGGCCATCGTTGACAGCCTGGCGCGACGCGGGGGTACCGTGATGGCCACGCGCGCCACGCCAGAGGTGGCAGCCGCTCTCAAGGGTCTTCCCTATCCGTTGCGCTATCACGAAGTGGCGCGGATCGTCGTTGTTGGCGAGACCCCACCGGCCGCCGGGCGTGGCACGGTCCTCGTGGTGAGCGGCGGCACTGCCGATTTGCCGGTGGCCGAGGAGGCTGCCGTGACGGCTGAGACGCTCGGAAACCCGGTCGAGCGCCTGTACGATGTCGGTGTGGCGGGCCTTCATCGCCTGCTTGCCCATCGCGACCGACTCACTGCGGCTGCCGTCCTGGTCGTGGTGGCCGGAATGGAAGGCGCCCTCGCCAGCGTCGTGGCTGGCTTGGTCAGCCGGCCAGTCATTGCCGTGCCGACGAGCGTCGGTTACGGGGCTAACTTCGGCGGACTGGCGGCGCTGCTGACGATGCTCAACTCGTGCGCCAGCGGCGTCGGCGTCGTGAACATCGACAATGGCTTCGGCGCCGGGGTGTTGGCGGCGCTGATCAACCGCAAGGACTGATGCCGGCGCGGCGCGCCGGCTAATCCAGGACTTCTGGGCGTGGTCCTGTGGGGAGTCGGTCCGCTGCAACCCCGCTCTTTAACTACAGAAGGCAGGTGATCTCGGTGAAAGTCGCATATTTTCAGTGCCAATCCGGCGCGTCTGGCGACATGATGCTCGGCGCGCTCGTCGATGTGGGTCTGCCGCTGGCCACTCTCCGGTCGGCGCTGGCCGCGCTGCCGCTGCGCGGTTATGAACTCACGGCGCGGCAGGTGACTCGGGGCGGCTTGCGCGGTACGAAAGTTGATGTGCTGGTGACAGAAACGGTAGCGGAGGGCGCGCCCGAAGGGCACGAGCACCCAAGCGGTCATCACACCGGACACGCGCGAAATCTCGGTGATATAGAAGACCTCCTCAATCGATCCATGCTTTCTTTGCGCGTGAAGGAGCGGGCGCGGTCGGCGTTCCGTCGTCTGGCCGATGCGGAAGCTAGAGCGCACGGCTGCGCCATCGAAGAGGTGCACTTCCACGAGGTTGGGGCAGTTGACTCGATCGTCGACACCGTCGGCACCATTGTCGGGTTAGAAGCCCTGGGCATCGAGCGGGTTTACGTCTCTCCCCTCAATGTCGGCGAGGGGACAGTAGCGACGGCGCACGGTTTGCTTCCTGTGCCGGCCCCGGCCACCGCTGCGCTGCTGGCTGGCGTCCCGATCTATTCAACGGGCATCCGGGCCGAACTGGTCACCCCCACGGCCGCTGCGCTGCTGACGACTCTCGCGACCGGGTTCGGACCGCTGCCCGGGATGCACGTGCAGGCCGTCGGCTACGGGGCCGGGTCGCGCGATCTGGTTGAACAGCCGAATCTTCTCCGCATATTGGTGGGCGAAGTGGGCGGAACGGAAGACGCACACGCTGACGAAGTAGCGGTGATTGAAGCGAATATCGACGATATGAATCCGCAGGATTATGAGTTGCTGGCGGAGCGGCTCTTCGCGGCGGGAGCGCTGGATGTCGCGCTCGTTCCACTCTATATGAAGAAATTCCGACCGGGCACCAAGGTCTCGGTAGTTGCTCCTACCGGGAGCGAGCAGCGAATGGCTGACGTCCTCCTCTGCGACTCGACCACCCTCGGTGTGCGCATATCGCACTGGCAACGCAAAACGGCGGAGCGGCGCCAGACCAGTGTCCAAACTCGTTACGGAGCGGTTG